>FRDC01003265.1_pt2 | contig 10111 bp, 10 predicted proteins | sample 1106171 | NCBI WGS metagenome assembly FRDC01 (sample SAMEA3930566, study PRJEB13176) | freshwater metagenome | biome: Drinking water system; feature: drinking water; material: water | place: Singapore | collected 2014-12-20
CGAAACAATGTCGAGTGCGTCCGCACCGTAGCGACCGAAAAGTTCCTCTGGAATGCGCGCATCCATCTCGGAAGCCTTGCGTTTGGCCTCTTTCATCGCATCGCTCGAAGCATGTGGGTTCACCGGGATGTGGGTCAGAGATTTTTTTAAACCGGCCGGTGGGGCTGAAGTTTTTCCGGCCTTGGCAAACTTGGTCCACATCTTCAATGTGTAATCCACAATTTCACGCGCCATCAGTCGGTGGGTGGTGTATTTCCCACCTGCTACAAAGACAGATCCTCCGGGACCTAAGCCAATATGGTGTTCGCGACTCACCTTCTGAAGATTGGAAGCAGAAGTCGACTCCCCACCCTTTTTTGGATCCGTGTGCGACTCCACCCACTGTCCGACGAGCGGACGAATGCCCGCGTAGCCGCTGAGGATATCCGATTCTTTTAAATCCAAAGCGGGGAAATATTTCTTCAGAAGTGCCATCAAGTAGTCGATGTCAGAACGTTCGACAGCCACTTTGGCAGGATCCGCTGGAGCAGGACCATCGGTGGTTCCCACAATAACCACTCCCGACCCGAAGTCTGGGCGCGGAATCACAAAGACAATGCGGCCATCCTCGGGGTGACTCATCACCAAGCTTCCCGGAATCGGAATCTTCTTCAAATCAAAAATAATATGAACGCCCTTGCTCGGAGCAAGCCAGGGTTTCCAATCTTTCTCGAGCTGAGCACCTAAGACATCCGTCCACGGCCCAGCGCAGACCACCAATCGCTTAGCGCGGATTTCAAACTTCTCACCCGGCGTAGCACCGCTCACATCTCGAACTTGGTAGCCACTGATTTGATCGCCCGTCCAAACGGGTTGCACTGCTTCGACGTAGTTTGCGACGTGGGCTCCGCGAACCTGCGCGTCTCTCAGCGTTTCCACTGTCAGCACATCATCCCACATCGAAGCGTCGTAATAACGAAAGCCACCGGCCAAACCGTCGGCACGTAAAAACGGAATGTCTTTCAACATCCCCTTCTTCGACAGACGTCGATGAAACGAAGGCGTTCTAAAAAGAGCCAGCAGATCGTAGAGCCATAGCCCCACATCCATGGCCATCATTCCATAAGGATCGCCCTTGAAGACGGGCATGTAAAAAGGAAGGGGTCGCACCATGTGCGGAACAGTGCGAAGCAAAAAAGCCCGCTCCGCTAGTGCCTCAAAAACCAGGTGAATTTCAAAATTTTCTAGATATCGAAGACCGCCGTGAATGAGCTTCGAACTTCTGGAAGAAGTGCCCGAAGCAAAATCCCCTTTTTCAATTAGCGCTACTTTCAGTCCCCGTGTAATTGCATCTCGCGCTACAGCTGCACCTGTGATGCCGCCGCCAATAATCAAAAGATCGTAATGTTGTTTTCTAAACTCTTGAAGGGAAGCAGCTCGACTGCGGGAAGAGAACTCAGGGGTCATGTGTCTTTCTGAGGACGAGTCACCGAAATACCCAATTCAACCAACTGATCCGGGCCAACTGCCGAAGGGGAGTCCGCCATCGTATCGTGACCTCGAGCCGTCTTCGGGAAGGCCATCACATCGCGAATGGGCCCCACTCCGCAAAGAATCGCGGCCAGGCGATCGACACCAAATGCAATCCCACCGTGCGGCGGGGTGCCGTATTGAAGTGCTTCCAAGAAAAAGCCGAACTTGTCCTTGGCCTCTTCTGCGGACAGTCCCAAAATCTTAAACATCGCGGCCTGAACTTCGGGGCGATAAATTCTTAAACTACCGCCGCCAATTTCTACGCCGTTCAAAACCATGTCGTAAGCCGAGGCTTCCATGGTGTCGAGGTTTCGTCCGTGAACAAAATCGTCGAAATACTCAGGGCGTGGTGAAGTGAACGGATGATGAAGCGCGAAGTACCGCTTTTCTTTATCATCGTACTCCACAAGCGGAAAACGAGTGACCCAGAGAAATGCGGGTTTCCCCTCGCCCACTGCGGGAACCATTCCGAGCTTCTCACCGAGCTGTAAGCGCAAAGCTCCTAGCGAATCAAAGACCACTTTGTTCTTGGGGTCTGCGACAATCAAAACCAAATCCCCCGCCTTCAAGGAAAGGGTCTTGTTCAATTCGCTCTTTTCCACATCCGATAAGAACTTCGCAGCTGGAGATTGCAATTCCCCACCAGCTTGAACCTTAATCCAGAGCAACCCTTTAGCGCCGAATACGGCCGCTGCAGCTTGTAGATCATCCAAATCTTTGCGTGAAAACTTTTCGGCCTGCCCCGGAACTACGATTCCGCGAATCGAACCCGTCTTGCCTCGCGAATCTGCAGCCAAAGCTTTTTGAAAAACCTGGAAGCCGCTCTTTGAAAAAACAGGGGTGAGATCTTTTAGCTCCAAGCCAAAACGGACATCCGGTTTGTCGCTTCCAAAACGACTCATGGCCTCTGCGTAGGGCATACGCGGAAACGGAGTGACGATGTCCTGGCCCATCAGCTCTTTCCAAAGCTTGGCCATCATTTTTTCAAAGATGGGAAAGATCGCCTCTTCGTCCATGAACGAAGTTTCCACGTCGATCTGAGTAAATTCGGGCTGCCGGTCACCGCGCAGGTCTTCATCACGGAAACAGCGCGCGACCTGATAGTAACGATCCATCCCCGCAATCATCAGCAACTGCTTCAAAGTCTGTGGTGACTGCGGCAGCGCATAGAAAGTACCTGGGCTCAAACGACTGGGAACAATAAAATCGCGAGCACCTTCGGGAGTCGACTTATAAAGAATGGGTGTTTCCACTTCGACGAATTGGTTCTCATCCAAGTGCCGGCGCACAATTCCTAACATTTTGTGACGAATCAAAAGATTCTTTTGCAAGCTCGGACGCCGTAAATCCAAGTAACGGTATTTTAAACGAATGGCTTCCGCTGCTTCGACATCGTCTTCAATACTAAACGGAGGAACTTTTGCTTCGGATAAAATGATGAGTTCACTGGCAGCGATTTCGATTTCGCCGGTGACCATCTTCGAGTTCGTCATTCCCTCAGGACGCTTCCGAACCTTGCCTTTGCACCAGAGCACAAACTCACTGCGCAAGCGGCCCGATAATTCGAAAGCCTGCTGAGCACCGGGAGTCGCCGGATCGAAAACCACCTGAGTAATGCCGTAGCGATCGCGCAGATCGATGAACACCAAACCACCGTGGTCGCGTCGCTTTCCGACCCAACCACAGAGTTGGACTTCTTGGCCCACTTGTTTGGCACTGAGTTCGCCACAGGTGTGGCTCCGGGTAGTTCTTTGAACTGTCTGAGATGACTGCAAGGCCTAAACTCTCCCTCGACTGTGGATTGAGACTAACACTGTTGCTGGGGATCCGGCAAGCTTGGTAAACTGAATTCACGTATGGGTTCACACCAGTTGCGCGTTCTTTCCTACAATCTGCACAAGGGCTTCGGACTTCTGAACCGGGAGTTTCTCCTGGCGCAAATGCGTGAAGCCATTCGTTCTTCCCAAGCCGACATCGTGTTTCTTCAAGAGGTGGTGGGTCAAAACTCGAAGCATAAGAACCAGGTCAAAGACTGGCCCACCGAACCCCAGTTTGAATACCTGGCCGACCAGATTTGGCACCACCACGCTTACGGCAAAAACGCCGTCTATAATGAAGGCCACCATGGCAACGCCATTTTGAGCAAATACCCCTTCATTTCATCGGAAAACCTCGACATTTCGACCCATCGCTTTGCTCAGAGGGGCTTACTCCATGGTGTGATCCAGATCCCCAATCTGAGCCAGAAAGTTCATGTGCTCTGTATCCACATGGGACTGTTTGAGGCAGAACGGCGCGCACAAGCTCAAAAACTCTACCACCGGATTGACCAGCTCATTCCCCATGACGAACCACTGCTGATTGCGGGCGACTTCAATGATTGGCGGGGCCAGATCTCTCCCATTCTTCAAAAAGAAGTAGGGGTGCGCGAAGCCTTTGAAGTCCTCCACGGTTCACCGGCTCGAAGTTTTCCCAGCTGGCTCCCCGCCCTCCGTTTGGATCGAATCTACTTTAGAAAGATGGAAGTCGTTTCTGCCGAAACCTTGATCTCCCCACCCTGGAATCAGCTTTCTGACCACGTGGCTCTGAAAGCGGAATTCCGGTTGGTATGATACACTTTTTGGAAAGGACAATCTGATGGAATACCGAGTTGAAACCGACTCCTTAGGCGATGTTCGAGTTCCAAAAAATGCACTCTACGGTGCTCAGACTCAACGAGCGATCAACAATTACCCCATTTCGGGTCGGCCCCTCCAACCAGCACTCATCACTGCTTACCTAAGAATTAAGCAGGCGGCGGCTCGGGCCAATGCCGAATGCAAAGCTCTTCGTCCAGAGCAGGGTAAGGCCATTGAAAAAGCGGTCGAGCAGTTATTTTCAAAAACCTATCGCAATCGCTGGCAAGAAATTTTTCCGGTCGATCCCTTTCAAGCAGGCGCAGGCACTTCGACAAATATGAATTTCAATGAAGTGATCGCCACTCTCGCCAATCAGAACCTGGGTTCGAATGCGAAGGCCGACTTGAAAATTCACCCGAACGATCATGTGAACCGTTCGCAATCTACGAATGACACCTATCCCACGGCCATGCGGTTGGCCTTGCTCGATGTCTCTCGAGAGTTAGTCGAATCCGCTGAAAAACTAGCCCAAAGTTTTCAGAACAAAGCGGATCAGTGGAAGGACATTCCCAAATCCGGCCGAACTCACTTACAAGACGCCGTGCCCATGTCCCTGGGCCAAGAATTTTCTGGTTACGCTGCGACTTTGAAACGCTGCCAAGGTTGGTTAAGCGAATCTCGCGATCACCTCCGCGAGTTAGGAATCGGGGGAAGCGCCGTCGGAACAGGAATTACGACTCCCGCTCGCTATCGCAGCCTGATGATCACGGAGCTTTCAAAGCTCACTGGTGAAAAACTTCGAAGTGCCTCCAATTTATTTGAAGTGATGCAATCTCAGGCCGCCATCTCTTATTATTTCGGCGCTGTAAAAATCTTGGCTTTAGAACTGACTCGCATCAGCAACGACTTACGCCTGATGGCCTCGGGTCCAGCAACGGGTTTGAATGAAATTTTTCTGCCTGCAGTTCAGCCTGGAAGCAGCATCATGCCAGGAAAAGTAAATCCTTCTATTCTAGAAATGCTGAATCAAACCTGTTTTTATGTGTTGGGTTTAGAGCAAACTGCCACCTTCTCTACGCAGGCCGGGCAACTGGAACTTAATGTGATGATGCCGATTCTGTGTCATTCCACAATTGAAGGCACGTCTCTCATCTCACGCGCCATCACTGTGTTGCGAACAAAATGCTTAGATGGAATCAAACCCAATCGAGCGAAACTTAAAAAGTATTTTGAAAGTAGCTCGCAAATTGCGACGGCACTCAGCCCTCGCCTCGGTTATCAGCAAACTGCTGAGCTCGTCAAAGAAGCCGTCACGAAAGATATTTCTGTAGTGGATTTAGTACGACAGAAAAAACTGATTCCTGAAACGGAACTCCGAAAACTTTTAGATCTCGACACTCTCATCGGCAAAAATCGTTGATTTGCATTGAGCGAAATCCAAAACAGGAGTAAATAGGAATCAACAATCCAAACACAGTGTGTGGGGACTTCGAAGGAGGTCCTCATGAAACAGCTCAGCAAAGTCTTCTTTGTTGGAATCCTGACCACATTTCTCAGCACTCCGGTTTTTGCAGCAGAAACTAGAATTGAAGCTCCAGCAAAAACGATCACTCTGTACTTTGACAAAGGTAGCGACACTCTCTCCGCAAGCGCACAAAAGGCTCTCGATCAATTCGTAGCCGAAAGTCGCCCGGGCGGAATTTCGCGTTTCGTCGTTGCAGCCTGGTCAGATCGGCCATTCAATCAAACTCGCGATCTGCCCAACTCTCAGAAAGATTTGGCAGGCAAACGCCTCGACCACATCAATGACTATTTGAAAGATAATCTGAACTCGAGTGCCAAGGTGGACAAATACAACATGGCAGAACGAACGAATTGGCTTTCAAAGACACTCAATACTAGAGAGGCGGAATTAAAAGACACCATCGCGTCAGGTAACAATCAGGTGGAATTCTCCAAACAAGAATTCTTACTTTTCAAAAACAATGGCGGGCCGTCAAAAGCGGTCGTGGTTGTGAAGACCGAAGTCATTGCCCCACAATCCCAACAGTAAAAAATAAAGGAGAAGCCGTATGCAAGGCAGAAAGAAATCAGCAACAAGTCGTCGTTCTAAGTCGGTATTGAAATCAAAGCGTTCCTCGAGGGGAAAAATGACTTCTGCAAGAAGTGCAACGCCTCGTAAAAAGCCCGCTCAAAGGCAGCAGCCAGCTCAGCCACAGGAAAGACGAGCGAGCTATTACTAAGTCTGATCCGGACCAGCTGCCTCTAACATTTCGTTAGCCGGAAGGTCCGTTGTTTCCCACTCGGGATGCGGATCCGCAACGCAGCCAGGTCTTCCCGGTCCATCCCCGATCCGGACATGCATGTGATTTTGATGGGCACGGGCATGACGAATAAATCGACGAAGGGAGCGCCATTCCGGATCTTGGTACGCTTCCTTCGCCAATTGATGGATGTGGCGGCGATCTAAGAAAATCACTTTCACGCACGCAAACGGATTTTTGAAAATCTGTTTCAGCAACCACCAGTTCACTTCTGGCTGAAACTGTTTGTGAAACTGCTCGGGAGATCTTCCTTTCGCAGCCACAGTGAGGAAGCCTAAATCAACATCCTGTCCGGTGGTATGAGAGGCATGACCGCGTCGACCCGACTTTCCAGGCAGGCAACCCCCACGAGGGGCCGAAATATCGCCCACCACTAAGCGCACGCCGGAGTACATGGGATCTTTATAGCCCCGATCCACCTGACGCCCCACCCATTCCAACATTCCCACCATGGGGTCCGTTCCAAAATCGACACAGCGATGGGGGTTCCGAATCAAGATGCGGTTGGCAGCACTGGGAACAATCCGACGCCCCCAGGCTAAGAAACCATCATTCACGGTACAGTAAGCTTGATCCCCCTGGCGGCCCAACTCGTGAGTGATGAGCTGCAGCATATCGCCCAGCTTCCCATCATGGGCCAAGAGCGAATATTCGCGTTGCTCCGGGGTCATTTCATCACAAAAACTGTTTTTAGCTCGTTGGCGGGGACACGAGAGCCGACGTTGAGCTGGCCTACGCCCCACCCTATGACTCACCAAGCTCCCTTTCGCACAGCATCGAAACCCCCTCAGAGCGAACTCGGGATTCCACTGAGCACAAAACCCGGGGTCGAGGCCCATCTCCTCTTGAGTCAGAGGAGCCGCACCCTCACTGAGCTTAATGAAGTCCGAAGTGGGTGAACAAGGAGGAGTCGAAACCGCAATATTTCGGGGAGGAGACGAATGGGATTTGGGTACAGAAGCCTCGATCGAGGAAATCCCCAGCATCGAAACCACAGCGCAAAGACCTAGCTGTAAAACCCCGCCCTCAGTAACCCTGATCCGCATCTGTTCCTCTAAGCCCGTTAATGAGGCCCCATTGTTCTTCGAGGTCTTCAGTCATATCATTCCAATAGCGTTGTGTCCCGAATTGTGGAAACGCGGCCGGAAAGGCCGGGTCCTCCCACCGTTTCGCCAACCAAGCGGTGTAATGAATAAAGCGCAAGGCTCTCAAAGGTTCAATCAGCTTTAAAGTCGATCTGGGAAAGGCTCTCAGCTGTTCGTACCCTTCTAAAAGGTCTTCAAACTTGGACTTGGCTTCGATCTCCTCCGGAGTCTCTGGGGATTGCCCAAACCGTCCTGGAATCATGAGCCAGAAATCTTGAACCGGAGGCCCTACCACCATGTCATCAAAGTCTAAAAAGAAGGGCCCTTGTTGGTTCCAAAGCAGGTTATTCAAATGATTGTCGCCATGAAGGCGATGAACGCTGAGATTGGTAAACCAGGGTTCAATGGCGGTGAAGATTCCTTCCGCCGCCGCTTTGTAACGATCGCGATAGTCGGGATGGACCACGTTTCCGTCCAAAAGATATCGAAGGTTGTTGGTTCCGTACGTCGTAGGATTCAGGCGCATCCGATGGGGGGCATCTCGATTTGCCCCCACCTGGTGAATGCGGGCAAGCAGACGACCAATCCGTAAAAGCTGGTCGCGATCCAATTCATCGGGGGAACGCCCGCCGACTTTCGGAAAAAGGGCGTACCAAATCCCCTCCCCCGTCTTACGAAGGGTCGATCCATCCGGAAATGGGAGGGGGGCGATCACTGGAATCTCGGAACCCTGGAGGTCGAGGAGGAATTGATGCTCTTCTAGGATCTGTTCCTGCGTCCATCGACCCGGCCTATAAAACTTGACTACTCTTCTTTGTTTTCCAACCTTATTGGACTTCTCAGAATCGTCAGCATCGTCAGCATTCAACGCGTCTTCGGACTCGAGCTCGACATCATAAACTCGGTTTTCGAAGCTGTTTAAGGCCATGCAGAAGCCTGTGCAACGCCATTGGGAGTCGGTCATGCCCGATTCGACGGCATCCAAGACCCGATCCGGGGTGAGCTCGAAGAAAAATTGGGTGGCCTGGGGTTTTTCCATGTTTTTCTACAGTTTTTGTTTCATTAATTGCTCTGCCGGAGTCAGAAGTTTCTTGTCCCGGTTACAGTTTTTACACGAACTCACTACATTCCCAGGTGTCGATGTCCCTCCCCGAGCGATCGGAACGACATGGTCCATGGTCAATTCCTTGGGAGGAAACTTCTTTCCGCAGTAATGGCAGAGCCCCTGATTGATTTTGGTGAGCCACCATTGCGATTTCTTCAATTTCCGAGCTTTCTCGCGCTCTTTTTTGACCCGTTTCGGATCAGTAAACTCCGGTTCTAGAATAAAGTAGTCGTCGGAAGATGGTTTATTTTCGTCGTTCGATGACATGTTGATGTGATCCAGGGTATATCTAAAAAAAATAAATATCGACTAGCTAAAAATGTGCTTGGCAAAGGTAAAAATTAACGCTACATCGTGGCCCATGGTGAAAATGAAACGTGGTCGTCCAAAAGGTCGCTCCCGTGACAGCAGATCGTTCGGTCCTCTCGGAGATCTCATTCGTAAACATCGAATGGAAAGAGGCCTTGGGCTTTTAGATGTCGCTAGAGCTTGTGATTGTTCAGTCCAATTTATCTCCAACATCGAGCATGGCCGTGCGCCGTTGCCGTGGGAGAAAGTTGAACAGCTTTCTTCATTCTTGAAAATCGCTGTAGAAGAGCTCCAGGCAGCCAATTTGGCGATTCGTTCGGACTTCAAAAGTTTCGTTCAAGTCACCAAGGGCGGCAAGGGCAAGAAGGTTCCGGCTCCTGCAGTCATCACCGGTTTGAGTAAAGCAGCTTCGGCTGTGGCGTTCACCGCGAACGACCAACAGCTGCGCGACATTCTTCAGAAGTACTCGGCTGCTTCCCCAGCTTCTAAAAAGAAGTTTGTGAAAGCTGCTCTTCGCTCTCTGTCGAATTAAACTTTCTTTTAAATAGATTTTATAGAACCCGGCTTAAGCACTCTGCTAAGCCGGGTTTTTTTATGCCTTCGAACCCGTTGTAGTTACCGAGCTACCCCAGAAGTAACTCCTTCGGAACTCTTCGCTCCCCGGTAGTCCTCTTGGAGCCACTTGTATTTTTCTTGGTTCTCCTTGGCTGACCTAAATCCCCCAAAGTCCTGATTCTTGTTTGAAAGGAGCTTAGAATGTAGAAACTCACCGCGGCATTTTTACGTCATTTGAGACAGCACTTCACGCACTAGCTTGTGAGAACCGATCGAAGCGAGTGCTTGAGAGATCTCGCGAATCATTTCCTTGGAATCGCCTTTCAGGTCAATGTTGTCGATCAAAGGAAGGACTGTCGATCGATCCTTAATCTTCCCGAGTGCGATGATGGCTTGTCGTTTCACCATTTGTTCACGATCCTTCAGAAGCGAAATCAGCATCGGCACGCACTCTTGAATCTCACCCAAGAATACCTTGGCGCCATGATCGGTGGACTCCCAAGTTTTCAGGAGCTGCTTTCGATGGGCCAAGAAGGTCAACTCGCCAATCGCAAAAGCAGCACTCGATCGCATCAACGCATCCGAATGCATGAGCATGGGCTT
>FRDC01000801.1_pt3 | contig 10085 bp, 12 predicted proteins | sample 1106171 | NCBI WGS metagenome assembly FRDC01 (sample SAMEA3930566, study PRJEB13176) | freshwater metagenome | biome: Drinking water system; feature: drinking water; material: water | place: Singapore | collected 2014-12-20
TGTAGCTATCTTATCTAACAACCCAGGGTTTTCTTCAAAAAATTTCTCGGCCCCCGCATGCGTAAGAAATAATATTTCTTCTACATCAATAAATACCGGGGGTGATCCACCAAATTTCTCCTCTATACGCGTATTTATTTTATTACAAATCTTCGAGGCCATGCTGTAGACAGACGCTACATCGCGCGTATATCGCAGTGGCAATACTGCGGATAGGCCACGTTGTGCAGCGGTCAACATTACTTTCCAACCCTGATCGAGAGTACCGTTAGGTGAGAATATGTCCCTTAGATATGGTAAATCCGATTCATCTAGAACAGCCATAATAGCCATCAATTTAGAAGGGTAATGTGACGTAGATTTTATTAGACATTTACATCCGGGGTTCGCGTGTTCCCCCTGATTATCACTAACGTCACCAAGAACCATCTTAATTTTCGGGTTCGGTTTTCTAGGCTCTATACTGTCTGTCAACGCGCTCACTAGAAAGGGGTACTTTCTATCTGTCATATATCTCTCCTAATGTGTTATTTTAAGCATAATTATCATCTCTCTTACCTTCGATGAGTAGTTCTCTAACTTTACTTGCCGCCTCTTGTTTAGTGACCAGACCATCTTTATTACGATCTAACCCAGCGTTTTGTATATACGCGGTCGAATGTTTAAGGTTTCTAACCCATAAGGGGAATTCAGCAGGTTGTCCAATCGCCGCGGGCCACAGTATCGCCATGTATACATCGTCGATACTGTTCAACCGGCCTTTATACGGCTTAAAGTATCGTTCTACGTAATCTAATTGCGTAAGAGGGTTTTGTCCAGCTAATTCCGTAGTTGTGGTGCCAAGAGCCGCGGCGGTAAGGGGCATGAACTGTATTAACCCCGTTGCCCCGCTTATCTTATTTTTAACATTAGCGCTAAACGTGCGACCAGATTCGAAAGCCATGCAAGCCATTAACCAGTCCGGGCCTTCTGGAGGCATTAGTAATGCTTCAGCGATCTCTATCACCCGGCTTTTGAAACTATTTGATACTTTCGCGCCCCATGCCACCTTAGCGAAAGTTTTCTCCACAAACACAGCGGCGGGTTCTACATCACGTAGTTGTTTCAAAATAGTATTAATGGTTTCTGGACCGAGAAGTCCGTCGGTATCCACTCGGTAACCAAGTCTATTAAGATGTTGTTGTATTTCAGTTATCTCTCTAACGTAACCTATATTAGTCACGATACCCTCCTTAATCATGTTCGGTTAATTAATATAACATAAACTATACAATTACGAAAGTATTTACTATAATTAACAAGTATGGTAATATATACACTCAATGAACAATTAATATCTGGAGAATAATAATATGTCGAACGATAGATTATACGACGTATTGCTACGTATAGCTGTGGCTGTGGAGAAGTTATTAGAAACATCTAACACGGAAACTACGACAAAACGTAAACGTACAAAAAATACTGATGTACCCCCGGCTGCAACTAACGAAATTACACCACCTGATGTCGTTACCGACACCGTTGTAAATGTTGGTAAAACCGAACCACAACCAGAATATCAGAGATTTGTAACTAAACCAAATAGGTTTAATAACGTGTTACCTAGTACCACAGACGTACCCACGACAATAGAATCTTTAGTACTAGAAGAAGCTAAGGTTATTGGCGCCGCTACGATATCGGTAGCCTCTGATATTATGAACAACGTGTCCGCGATACAGGATTTACAGACACATATCGTCGAACATGTAAATACTGTAAAAGAGGACGACCTAACCGAGTTCATAGAATCCCCTGACTGTTTCGAGAAACTTAGGAACCGCACATTAGTATGTTACAACCGCGATATGACCAGGATTTTTGACGCCCTGAAAGCGGCGAATGTAAAAACATTCAACGCTTTACGAGAGAACAAAGACAATCTAAGAATCTTTGTACAAAACTTAATCGCAGAAGAACGCATACAAGGTATTAAATAATTATGGCTTATCACGCTTTATTAGCACCATCTAGCGCGTACCGATATTTAAACTGCCCAGCTAGCGCATATGAGGATAAGAAACACCGAGATCCAGACGTAGAATTAGTCGAAGCAGATCAGGGTACCGTGGCTCACCACATAGCCAATCTGTGGTTGACCTCGGTTTTAACAGATTTCGCTGAGGTAAAAGGCAACGAGTATTATGTTATCGATGGTAACGTAATTGACGCTCGTGATTTTGACACACCACCGGTTGGGCGTACTAAACACGTAGTGGATCAGCAAATGTTATCGGCGTTATGTACATATACCATTGCAATAATGGTAGCGCATGCTGTGTTGTGCGAAAACTCCGAGAGTAACGGTATAGGTTTTGAGATTAAAGTTCCCATTGGGCACATAACGCATGAGGAAGGTGCTATGGGTACCGCGGATTGTGGTATGTATAACGAGACGCGAATAGAAATACATGATCTAAAATACGGTTATTCCGAAGTAGATGCTATGGATAATCCACAATTAATAACTTATGCTCTTGGATTCGCTAAACTGTTGACTCGCACGGGACGCATAGACCATCGTAAACTATTCGATATGGAAATATGGTGTGTTATTCACCAGCCACGAGTTAAAGATACTCCGGATGTTGTTAAATACACTTACGCTGACTTAGCCAAGTGGGCTTTCGACAATACAGATAAATTTCGGCGGGCGCACGCATTTGTATTAACCGCTGGAGCCGTGGCCGAACCGGAGACGTACTATGCCGCCGGGGGGCATTGCCAACATTGCTCGTATGCTAAACACGGCTGCCCAACATTAATGGAACATACTATGTCTGTCGCAAAGAAGGCTGCAAATATAGTGCGAGAGCCTTTACCTAAGACATCAGAGACGCTAACACTCGTAGAATTTTTCAAGTTAATACCTGTGTTGAAAACCTTAGGTGATAAAATAGAGCTAGAGTTGCTGGGTAAGGCTTTGCGTGGTGAAGATGTACCGGGGTTTAAATTGGGTGTTGGTAGAGAGGGTAATCGTAAATGGAATGATGAAGAACAGATCATAGTTGACAAATTTGTTAAGTTAGGTTGTGTCGATAATGATATCTTGTATAAAAAACAATTCATAACCCCGGCTGATATGACCCAATTGGTCAAAGCCAAAGCTATCCCTAAAGATGTAGCTACCACCATAGAGGAAGAATACGTATCCAGAACCCCCGGTAAACCCAAGTTGGTACCTATAGGTAGAAACACCCCAGATTTTTTTACCGACGGAACACCACCGGGGTTGGTTGGTTTGTCTACGTTGGAATAATTATTAAGGCGATATATGGATAATATTGGTGATTTGTATAAAGACCCTAGAGATATTGACGGTGATACACGATGTGATCTACTCAAAGAAATATCGAGAGCCGCAACAGTATTAGCCATAACGGCTATTAATGAACGGGATAAGTTACTTGGTGTACCCTGCACTAGACCAGAATTTTCTGAAGCCACATTAGAGATGTCTATAGCTGCTTTAGACTACATTATCTGTAAAGCTAATATCATGGGTGCTTTTGATGCTGAGTATAGCAACGAATTGTTGAACACACTTATTTGTTCACACAATGAATCTGTAGGCAGTGACGACGAAAAGATAATCATTGCCTCGGATATTTTATCTAAAGACTAAATAGGAGAAATATAGTATGTCAGGTGAAGTGAATTCTAATGTTACCGTAACGCTAAAAAACGTTATATGTGATTATACAACCGGATTGTTTGAAGCCAGATCTTATTTGAATTCTGAGGAATTAAGATACAGTATATCGGTAATTGTTCCACGTAATAGCCCAGCATTCACAGCATTTTCTAACGCTGTTGCTAAGAGTCTCCAAGCGGTATTTCCAAAAGATTGGGAAAAGAAACTTTCTGACTGGAAAAATAACTCGCAGAAATGTTGTTTTATGGATGGTAGTGTCAAGGACGAATCCCGATACCCCGAAAACAGTATCGTCATAAGTGCTAATCGTAATAAAAAACAAGGACCTATTATTGTCGTAGACCGGGGGCTTAAGCCCGTCACATTAGAAAGTGGACTTATTTACCCAGGGTGCATAATTAACACCACCATCAATATTTGGACACAGACCCAAACAGGGTTATTAGGGCTGCGGGCACAAGCCGTTAATGTTCAATTTGTCGAACATGGTGATAGATTATCTGGTGGTGGCGTAGCTACTACTGAGGGCCTTGAGGTGATACCTGATGCCGAAAATGATAATTTCGAAGGACCTCCTGGACTCATATAGGGACGTTTATGAAACTCTGGTGGGATTTTGAGACGTATAGCACCGTAGACATACGATGTGGCATATACAAATACTGTGAAGGTGTAGAGCTACTAATTGTGTATTACGCTATTGACGATGAACCACCTGTGGGTTGGGATGTTACGAGTAATCCGTACATCCCAGACGATCTAGCACAGGCTCTGAACGACGCCGATGAGATATGGGCACATAATGGTAACAATTTTGAACGCATAGTTTGGGAAGCTGTTTATGGTAGGAATCATCATGTCGTCATACCTAAAGAGAAATTAAGGGATACATTAGTTCAAGCACAGACGCACGGGTTCCCTGGTAGTTTGGATAAATTATCCAGAGACGTCTTGCATCTACCGGAGGATGAGGCTAAATCCCGCGATTCACGTAGATTGATAAACCTATTTTGTAAACCGTTACCGGATAACCGTAAATTGCGACGAGCGACACGTGAAACACATCCAGAAGATTGGTTAAAGTTTCTTAAGTATTGCGATTCTGACGTAGTTCTAATGCGCACTGTGCATAAGAAATTACCGACGATTAACTATCCGAACAATAAAGATGTCTTAGAGTATTCTATCGTCGATATGGGCGTGAATGACCGAGGGGTACGTATAGATACGGAATTTGTCAACGCAGTATTAACGACTTTAGATATTACTAAGAAAAAGTTAAAGAATAAAATATACGAAGAGACTGACGGTTATGTAGATTCCGCTACTAAACGAGATAAGTTGATATCCTATATTTTCGAAAATTATGGTGTTCAATACGACAAGTTCGATAAAGCCATAATAAATAGAGAACTTGAGAATGTGGATTTACACCCAGATCTACGAGAGTTACTGTTACTACGAAAAGAATTTAATAAAACATCTACAGCCAAATATAAGGCTATTGAAAAATCGTTAGTCGAGGGTGATCGTATACGAGGATTGTACAACTTTAGTGGTGCGGGTAAAACCGGGCGGTATTCGGCGAAAATTATACAGATACACAATTTACCATCCAGAGGAGTACCTAAACAAGAAGATATAGAAGGTTTTATCGAGTTTACCAAACACGGTCTAGCTGAAGTATACACCACTGACATATTGGATTACGCTTCGTATGCTCTTAGGGGGGTTATAGTAGCTAATCCAGGGACGGTATTTAATGTCGCCGACTGGAGCAACATCGAGGGCCGTTTAGTAGCGTGGTTCGCAGATGAGACCTGGAAAATAAAAGCCTTTAGTGAATTCGACGCCGGTGTGGGACCCGATCTATATAAATTGTCATATTCTAGATCCTTCGACACCCCGTTAGACGCGGTAACTAAAGACATGCGTCAAGTTGGTAAGGTTCTAGAATTAGCTTGTGGATACGAAGGTGGTGTAGGTGCTTTTGTGGCTTTTGCCTTGGTGTATGATATTGACTTAACTGAACTATGCGCAAAGATATATGACACTTTAGATCCTATTCTAGTAGAACAAGCGAAAAACCATTTAGAATTCATGAAAAAACGAAACCAGACCTATGGTCTAACAGATAATGTATTCATAACATGTGATGTATTGAAACGTGCTTGGCGGCTAGCACACCCCGCTACTACGGCGTTATGGGCGGATATAAAAGATGGCATGTTCTTAGCTGTACGTAATCACGAACTGCATGGGGATTCCGCGCCACCAGTTACTGTTGGTAAATATCTAAAGATGAAAGTTCTAAAACACATGAATAGACTATTAATACGCTTACCATCTGGGAGATATTTGAATTATGCCCATTTCGGTATAGATGTCGATACTAAACAATTTAAATATAAAGGAATACACCCTTTAACTAAGAAATGGGTTTGGCTAACTACTTTTAGTGGGAAAATATTAGAAAACATAGCCCAAGCTACGTCGGCTGACATCCTAAACCATACCCTTCGAGAGGCTGACCAACGATTTGATATGCAACCGAAGTTCCACGTTCATGACGAGATTATATGTGAGTCTAATACCCCGCGAAGGGATACTTTAATATCAATTATGTGTAAAAACCCACCGTGGGCACCGGGATTACCGTTGGCTGCTGAAGGTTTTGTGACAACTAGATATTGTAAATAATGGTTAAAAACGTCAAAGAATCGGCGATTGAAGATTACTTAGTCGATAAGTGTAAAAAATTAGGAATACCGGTTAGAAAGGTTATTTGGTCCGGTAGACGTAATGCACCAGATAGATTGCTTATGGTAAATGGGGGTATATGGGTAGAGACTAAACGACCGGATAAAAATTACAAACTTACTCCAGGTCAAGTACGAGAGCATGAAGTAATGCGTAACGCCGGGATGGTGGTGTATTGCGCATATAACAAAGACGATGTAGATAACATATTCAATTCTATAGGAGAATGAAACGTGAGTAAATTAGGAGATAGGATCGGCAATTTTGTTCGGGATTTGGATCTATGTATCGACAAGGATGGTTCTAGGAGTACGGAATTGTTAAGTTTCTTGGAAGATTTATTACTGGTAATAGCCACATTAAGTATATTAGCAACGCCCGTTTTGTTACCGCTCGCATTATTAAAATATTTATTTAGCTAAGGAGAAAAATACGATGTCAACAATGCCCAATACAGAAACTATCGACCCCCCGGATGTAGAAACGATTAAAGTTAAAGACGACAGGCCGATGTTGAAGAGGTTAACAAACGCCAGACCGTTCACGGATCTAGGAGTACTGGAACCTATCGTGTATGACGACCCCCGGGTGGAAGATTATGCGAAAAAGACTAATTCATTACGCATTTATGTACGTAGTGCTTATCGATTCCAAAAATTACGAATAGCCTTAGGCAATCGTATATACGCCACGTTCAGATATAAATTAGGACTACAACCGTCGCAAAAAGAATCTGAAGATGCTCAAGCAAGCAAAATATTAAAGACCATTAGAAAGGAATATGATACTTTAATGGATGGTATTCTTGAACTACCTACCAACGCGGCTTTTTTCAAGAATAAAGAAGGTAACATAACTCAGTTGGCCGAGTTAATGCTGCTTGACCAATACGAGCAAGTTGTCAAATTGGAACGTCAACAATTTGATATGTTGGCCACACTACTAGAGGAATTTCCTATTTATACCGAATTTTTATCAAAGATATACGGTATTGGACCAGCTATGTCGGCGGTTATTGTCAGCGAAATTAACATATACAAGGCCAAATATCCGTCTAGCTTAGAACGACTAACAGGGATCGACACCATACGTGTTGTGGATAACGTAACCGGTGAGGAGCGGGATGAAGGTAGGTCGAATAGAGAAGCACATTTAGTAATACGTACATATGTTGATAAAAACGGTGAAACCAAAACGAAACGAAGCATAGCTTATAATCCGTTCTTAAAGACTAAAGTCATGGGTGTGCTAGCACCAATTCTCATTAAAATAGGTAAGTCCATTAATAAAGAAACTGGTGAGATTACGTACAAGAATAAATACGCCAAGGTATTTGATGACTATCGTAGTCGTAAACGAAACGAAATAACACCGTTCTATCGTACACCTATACACATACGCAATATGTCTATGCGATATATGATAAAAGCATTTTACAAAGACTTATACGATAATTGGCGTGCTTTAGAAGGTTTGCCGGTACATCCACCCTATGCGGAAGCTAAACTCGGTATGAATCCCCATAAAAGCCCATCTACTACTTAAGTATCATGAGCGCTGATACACAACACGTAAACGAAACGGTGGAAACCGAGACCGACGATGATGTCGTTGTATTCATAGACCCACATAAACATGTTGGGGTATTAGCGCTTTTCGGTCTTGGCGTCGCGGACATAAAAGATTCATTGGATAAACAAGTCCGCGACAAAAATATAAAATCCACCGTACATTTCCTTGGGTCAAAAACGTGTACGGAATTCGTTGGTGGTTCATCAGTCTTGGCACCACCGGTGGGTACGGTGACTAGAAACCCGGATACCGCTCGCCGTGGCTATTCTACTGTTGATAAGACACGTAGTACGTTTAAAAAGAAATTAACTAAGAAAAACGTACGCAATTTACGTAAGAAAACTAAGATTATAGAACGTAGAATACTAGCCGTTGTTAACAAAAAACCAGAGGTTTCAGATACTTTGACGTTTGGGCAGGAACGTCGTAGGGCGAGGTTGTTACGGGTCTTGAAAAAACTTAATGCTATAAACCAACGGTGATGCTTAATAATAGACGTAAGATATTTATACCCCGCGAATACCAAAAGCTGAGTATATCGTATTTGCATGATCATGACCGTTGTGGTCTGTGGGCGGGTATGGGTATGGGTAAGACGGTTAGTGTGTTATCTATGTTATCTATAAAAGAGCGTATGGGTACGCTAACCAAACCAGTTTTGGTTCTGGCGCCATTACGCGTGGCCAAAAATGTATGGCCCGCTGAAGTATGCAAATGGGTCCATCTATCAAATTTAGACGTTATACCTATAGTCGGTGAGGCGCGTAACCGCGAGGCACTACTCCGCCGGGATGCTCCTGTGTTTTCTATAAATTATGAAAATATTCCGTGGCTTGTGGAGGTATTAGGTGATCGTTGGCCTTTCGGGACTATAGTCGCGGATGAGTCTTCCAAACTCAAGAACTTTAGATTACGTGGTGGTGGCGTGCGATCCACTGCGCTAAGTAAGGTGGCACACGGTAAAACTAAGCACTTTTACAATCTCACCGGTACCCCGGCTACAAATGGGTTACAGGATCTTTGGGGTCAGACTTGGATGCTAGACGCTGGAGAACGCCTATTAAAATCATACACATTGTTCAAGGAGCGTTGGTTTAAACCTAACCCTTATGGGTTCGGTATAGAACCCATGCCATTCGCCGATGACCAGATACGGGCACGTATAAAAGACATACACTTGACTATAGATCCTAAAGATTATTTCGATCTAAAAGAGCCTATAGTCAATAACGTAATCGTAGAGTTACCGGATGCTGTTATGTCTCTGTATAAGCAAATGCAAAAGAAATTTTTTGCGGAAATAGAAGGTACTGTCATAGACGCAAATTCTGCAGCGGCTAAATCTCAAAAACTATTACAAATATCATCTGGTGCGATATACTTGACTAGTGACTCACCTAGTTCTAAAGAATGGAAGGAGATCCATGATGAAAAGATTGAAGCGCTACGTAGGATTGTCTCGGAGGCGTCAGGTGCACCTATTCTTGTCGCGTACCAATTCAAATTTGACATCACAAGACTCACACGAGCGTTCCCCGACGCTAGAGTACTTGACGATAAAAAATCAACCGAAGATGAATGGAACGCCGGTAATATACCGATTTTGCTCGCTCACGCGAAATCCGCGGGACATGGTTTAAATCTACAGGACGGCGGTAATATCCTTGTATTTTTCGGTATAGATTGGAACTTAGAAGACAGGTTACAACTAATGGAGCGAATAGGCCCTGTTAGGCAGCTACAATCCGGGTGTGATAGACCAGTGTACATATACAATATCCTAGCAAACACACACATTGAAGAATTAGTAATGGAACGTATAAACACTAAACGTAGCATACAAGATATCTTACTCGATGCCATGAAGACAAAGAATAAGTTTACAATGGAATAAATCTATAGTATAATTAACGCATAATATAATATTAGGAGGTTGATATGCGATATCTGTTTCTAGTCTTATTAATTGTATCTAATAGTACTTTTGCCGAATCTTTTGCCGAAGCGTACAAAAGATATACGGGAGATTACCCACGTGGTTCTATGGAATACGAAC
>FRDC01005237.1_pt1 | contig 10077 bp, 25 predicted proteins | sample 1106171 | NCBI WGS metagenome assembly FRDC01 (sample SAMEA3930566, study PRJEB13176) | freshwater metagenome | biome: Drinking water system; feature: drinking water; material: water | place: Singapore | collected 2014-12-20
CCATCACCCCCTCCAGTCTCCCGGTCGATGCGGGAGAGCAATCCTCGATGCACGTTGGCTTCGGCACGATACTGTGAAGCAAGGGATTCGTATTCTGCCTCTCCAGCTTCGTGCTCTGTCCATGAAATTGTTTCCAAGATGTAACCACGACACTCCCTCAGCAACTCATCCTTGCGGGCGTTGGCGGCTTGCAGCTTATCCAACTCGTCGTGGATGATTTTGTTTCCGTCGTTGAGTGCTTTGACCTGTCCGACTAAAGTTTCATTCCAGTCTTTCAGTTCTGCGTTCTCCGCTTTCAGCCGCTCGTTCTCGGCTTTCACTCCGAAAGTTGTTTCAGCCTGAGGCGAGTCGTCATCCTGCCAATGTCCAGCACGATGCTCCTTAAGTTTCATATTCTCATCTCGCAGCCGCTCCAACTCGGCGTAGAGAGGCATGATTTCTTTAACAACGAGTGCTTGAAAATCGCTGCTCGTCAGTTCTTGCCATTTTCCCGCAAGGCTTTCGATGTACCTTGCAAATCTTTTTGCGTCCGCCAACTCCGCGAGCGGCGGGTAGGCTTCAGCGGTCATGGCGTGGCTCCAATCTCCGCGTTGATACGATCTCTCAACCCTGGCGTCAGCGCATGTCGCTTGACATCTTCGCATTGATTGCCAACTTGCTGCTGCACTTCAAACAGCAGGGCGTTCTTGCGGGCAACGTCCATTCGCAGCCGCTCGTTTTCTGCGTAGAGAGGGGCGATGTGGGCGGCGATGTCATCGGCGAGTTTATTGCACTCTGCTTCATATTCAACGGTATCCTCGCATCGTCCAGAGAATTCGATAGCAAGAATACCGATCCTCTCCGCCAACTCGGCGAGCGGCGGATGGGCTTGGCAGTGAGCGGCATAGGCTTGGCGAATTTTCTCTCGCACATACTCAGTGCTCTTGGAAAGATTCGGCGAATACCACGTCAACGCCGTTGAGTAGAGTTCTTCGGCAAGTGATTGAATCCAGTCACTCATGATAGCGTGGCTCCTTATGGATATATCTTAGAATAAGCTTCATTAAAAGCGTCAATCGCTACAACCCCATATCCACTCCATCCTATTCCAGATGATGGAATTTTTATTTGGCATTCTAGCCTATCGGTAGTGTTGGGCTTCAAGTCCGCCCCCAATCCACTAGATCGAAATCTAATTTCATAACCTTCGGTGAGTAATCTTTGTATTTTCCGACCTAAAGTTTTTGGGGACTTGCGATTTTTGAAGGGTGAAATAGACATAGACTCACCAAGAAACTAAATATAGTATTCGGGAAATTCTCTCAAACATTTACCACAGTAGTCATTATTTATTCTCTTTGGATTTAGACAGTTAGGACATGTTCTTAATTTTTTATTCATAGCTTTACTTAATTTAGGAGTTTTATCCTTTAGGTGATTACAGGTACTGCATGATAGACATAAATTCTGTTCGTTTGTAGGTCCACCTTTAGACTTAGGTTTAATATGATCCATCGTTCCCTCATGCACTTCTAACAGTTTTTTATTTACTATGAGTTGAATCCTACCTTTCCTGGGTAGTATATTATACCATAGAATATTTTTGTGATTTAATAGTCGTCGAGGTAAGACCTTACTACTACAATACTTGCAGCGAGCCCGATCTCTAATAAAGATTTGGCTATGCAAACTTTTGCGTAATTGTCCTTTCATGAAGCGTCACCTCGTACTAGAGAGTGCATTGTAAACTCATAACGAATAATCCGCCTGAGATTTTCCTCCACGTCCTTCCCAGACAATAACCGTAGATTGTGGTACTTAATCGCTCCTACATAGCTCAATAGCTGGTTATCGTCACCAACCTCGCGGAGAAAGCGAGTCATCAACTCCCTATCTGGCAGAATGTAGTAGTCATTGCCGTAAAATCTCTCAAAGAACACGACCTTATCCTTACGATAACTTTAATATGGGTACTGTAATCCATTGGTCATATTGATGGTTTATTCGCCTAATAGCTTGATAACTACGTACGTATTCAATTACTCGTGAAGCAAAATGATGTGGATCTGAGCAGTTTTTCCACAGAGGAGGATATTCTAAACCATAACTCAGAGCAACTCTATCCCTTAACAGTAGTATATATGTAACTAGGGCGACACAGCCATGCCAAGTGGGCTTATGCTCATTTTGATATAGTAGAAAATTGATGCGAGATACGATTAACTCATCAAATTTATGCTCCTCACCCGAAAATAGGTGCGCCCTCACATAATTGTCACACCATTTGAAAGTGTCTGAATTTGTAATTGCTTTCAGGTATACATTTGGAGTAGATGCTATTAGGGGTCTTGCTGTAAAAGTAGACTCACCTTCTAGTTCTTCAAGAACTTTAGTGAGTAAATTCCAATCATGTTTGGTCGGCATCGCTGACTCCTCCTTATGTCTCTAGCTTCAGAGTAACTTCCAAGGTGCCCTTCTCAAAGGGTATCACTATATATGAAGAATCTAACTCGTTTTCATGAAAAACAGCAATTCGCCCGTGTTCTAAACGGATATAGAAATTTCCTTGTTTGCACCATAACTCATTGTGTGTACCCTTATACCAATAAAACTCGTCCATCTTAGATAAACATGCCCAGTCGTCTTTATTGGGACGGTCGGGCGTAAACTTGTAAAACACGATAATCCTTTCCGTTCGTCAGAACTAGTTAATGTAAATGTAAACACACCAAAAAGTGGTGTGGAAAAGTCAATTCGGATTAGTTGCGACAATTCTAACTTGGGATTACCCAACAACCGAGAGTGGTGTCAGGTTTAGAGTGGGATAGATACGACGCAACTTAGAAGCAAAAGCCTCATACTGGTCGTACCACTCAATTTCGCCCGTAACGTAGCCGTGCTGATCTCGCACGTTCTTCCATGTAATCGGGATTCGGGGCAAGAAGTCTGGGTTAGAATCGAGTATTTCTAAAAAGGCTGAGGCGGGCATAGCGTTTTCAATTGCTTTTACTAACCCGAGATCTAAAGAAAAAGTGTCTCCCTTGTTTGTTGCAGTCTTGGATACGCCCACATACAAATCTTTACGACCTAGATTATCTACATCAACAAACGTAACAATTAAACCTAATTTAGTACGAAACTTTTGGCTTCGCAAGTAAACCCAGCGTAGCCGATTCTTCTCAATAAAGTCATTCAAATACCGAGTCAAATTTTCATTACGAGCAACTAACATGGTTAACGCCCTTTCGAGAAATGAGGAAATGAGAAAATGTTTATTTCAATATTAGGGTGTAGCTAAGTATTTATGCAAAGCCATCGCTTGTAAAACAAGCATATAAACTGAAATTCCGATTGGGATAGCAAATAAGACAATCCACACTAAACGGTCGAGTAGCTTACTTTTCATCTTCGGTTCCTTTCGTGTTAACTTTGGTGATTTCCAGCAACTTTCGATCTAGCTCTGTTCCGGTCTGAACTTGAGCGTCGATAGTTTTAATTGAATTTTTGAACTCATACATAATGAGAGAAAAAGTCCCCACTATGATTAAGATCAAAAAGAGACCGGTGAGTAGTGGTTGTAGTTTCTTCATGATTACACCTTTAATGAAAACAGGGATGTGGGAAATCAAATCCTAGACCTTCATCCGACGCGTTAAGGTCACAAGCTTAGAAGGCTCATGTCGGCTGCACACCCCCAAAATTTGAGCGAAGCTCAGAATGGAATTGACTCTACCACCTCTCTATCATTATTCACAGACAGCCAATAGAGATTATTTTTGCTATCTCGATAGTACAGTCTATCATTCTGTCCGCCCAATTTAATATATTCTTTTCTCGGTTCCCCACCCTTAAGATGTTTGAATTCAAAATGTGTTCCCGGTAACAATTGAGACAACATCAACTTAGGTGGGTTCACGGGTTTCTTATAGACTTGTTGAGTACTCTTGGCAAAGTAGCGATTACCATCATCATCCACCAAGATTCGTAACCGTTTTGAGGTATCAGTAATATCAAACGTATCATCGAATTCATCAACCAAGGTCAGCTTATTACCAAGGCAACCCTGTGGGACGCACTTGTCGCCCACGTGTAAATCTTCTAATTTACAAAGGTTGTCGGCGTGCATCCAAGTTAAATAATTGTCACTCATTTGTAAATCTCCCACTTGTTTTCGAGGTAATTGGACAACGACTTCAGTATATGTACTAAATCCTCCCTTACATCCTGTATCACACTTTCTCCCTTCTAGGGGACCAACTTTTACGTACTTTTGTTCCCCGTTCGAACGCGAACATACTTCATTTGTCAGTGTATCAACCCACCAACATTCTTCGCCTACGGCAACTTCGCAGAAAGAAATAACCTGATAGGGGGCGAAATAATGCACATCTTTGGCGGCACCGCCTACAGTCGCATTAAACGACCTATCTAAGTAACTATCTACTGACAGTTTTCTATATCTTGGCACACCACAGTTATATCCAAAATCTTGTCCAACAGGAATATATCTGAAGGCAATCTTATTCATCGTCATCTCCAAATAAGGATAAACGTTGTTCTGCCCGCTTCTTCAATTCTTCAAGACGATTCTGACGATCTGCGAATTCTTGTTGTTCTTGTCTACNNGTTTCGACGCTCCTCGTATTTTCCTTTTACCTGTTGATAGGTTCTAATCCCATAAAGAACCCGATCTGAGGAGTAAAAGTTTCCGTGGCGATAGACGTTGAGACCCAGAATCAACATTGTTCACTCCGTTTGCAGTCTGTTTTCTTTGGGTGCGACATGTTCATCTTCTATCTCTACAATTACTCCATCAGGAAACATTCCCCAAATACTATCGTGAGCCCTTAATTGTACTGCATTGCATGGCGAGCGATCAAGAGGTAAAATTTTGACATAGTATTCACCCTTGAACTGAAAGGGGGTGCCGGGTAATAGATCGCCAAATTTAGACTGAGTCATACATTATCACCTGTAGATTCGTTTTCGTCTGTTTCTTCTGGGTAAAGTTTAGACAGAGGATCTCGGTAATCTGCCCTATTTCTATAATTTAGGGCATTTTGAGAATCATATTCATCATCAAAATCCCAATCACAGTAATCATAATTTTCCCAATCATCCATCTCTTCCTCTAGTACTCTTCGATCAGATTCTTCCATAAATTCTTTTGCCCGCTCAAATGCCCAGACTACTCCTTTGTCTACATTGTTGGCGTAAATGAGGGCGGCGAGTTCATGAGTGTACATGTCCATGTTATTTTCTCGATTTAGTGAGTGGAACCAGTATGTTTCTACGAAACCATCCAACAATTCCCCATCCAAATACCAAGCTGTGATAGCAACTAACACAAATCCAGTGATATCTACCGGGATCATGAAGACAAAATTCTAATGTTCTACAATTAGAACATGTTCGTGTGTGTAGTTCCATATCATGGGTCCAGTGCTTGTTTTGCTAATGTCCATCTCTCCTTCAAGGAAAGTTTGTTCCATAATCCTTCGCCCTTTTTAATCTTGGGCAATTTTCGCTTCTTGTCTTTGTCTTTTCTGTCGCGATTCAGTTTTTCATTGTATTGCTGACTGCGAGTGCCAGCAAAGATGTGTGTCAGCATTGGCAGGGTTTTGCCAGTTTCTTCGTCGCTGCTGTATTCTTGTCCAAACATGGCTCAGCCCCTTAAAAGGAGTTGTCGTCGTCGTACCAGTCTACATATGGATCGGTAGTCCCCGAATAAGGATCATAGCCGATCTCGTCGTAATCATACTCGTAGTCCCATATGTTATCATGCGGATCATCCATTTCTGGATCACAAGCCGCACATATGCCAAACGCTCGCCATTCTTCGTAGGATAGGGGGGCTTTACAATTATCGCACACAAATTGGTGATTGTAATGTTCGTTAGACATTTTAGTCCTCAGCTAGAATTGGGAAAAGATCTGCCTGATGATCTTCAATAATTTGGGCGATTACTTTGAAGCTCGTACCCTCATCATTGTTTTCTGCTAGATATTCATAGCTACCACAAACTTTATATCTACCATTATTGTCTGACATTCCTATATAGTCAGCAACGGAAATCGGAACATAATTTCCCTGCAAACTCTGCCCATACTCATATAAATATCTATCTCTATGGGAGTTATCCACGTCGGGAGCGTATACTACGATAGGAATCCAATTTCTATCAATGATCAAATCCACAAGCACCCCCAAACAGCAATATGTATTGTCCCAACTTCGTAACTTTCCTTGTCCTTGTTGATATTGTCCGCTTCTTAGGGCGGCGATCCAATCTTTGACTAGTTCTCGCGTTTGTAACTTAGATATTTGGCTCATAGCTTCGCACTACCCTTTGGTGGTTGTGGTCTGGAATCATTGTTACATGCTGGTTTAATGTCGCAACCGGCATCTATGAACATCCCTATGAAAATCAGTAGGCTCACGCCTACGATTAGCAGTCCGTAGAGTTGGTTGGGGGTGAACATTTTGAGGGTTTTACCTTGGATAGCTGTTTCTCATATTGCGTTGATTTTCCAGTCGCATCCGCTCCCACGTTGCGGAATTCGTAGACTGCTTTGTGTAGACGCGATCCATAGTCTCTTGATGTAGTTGATCTGCATACATTTGGAGTTCCAGATCGCTAGCGAAATTTCTGGATGGGGGTGGAGACTTCTTTTCAGCACATCCCATTACACAGACCAAGATAAACAGACTGAGACGTTTCATGACATTGTCCTTTCATTCAAAAGAGTTGGAACACGAATGGTTTCATATTTTCTCCAAGTGATTGTAACCCATTTGACTAAATTGATTACATACAAAATTAAAGCTTGCAACAAAATGGTTATCCAATAGCTCAAATTCCCAAGTAAACGCATCATACATTCTGAGCGAGAAGGGAATCTCCTGCAATACAAGGTAATAACAAACCACCGGAACGTGTCCAGACTTGATAGGAGATGAGCGGGTCATATATGGTCCTTTGTGAAAATGTTGAGAAATGGGGGCACCTGGGTACGATCCAAGGTAAAATTTTAATTGGCTTCGGTGAGAGTCGAACTCACAATCCCATCGCTTAAAAGGCGAGAATTTTGACCATTAAACTACGAAGCCTATTTAATCTAATTTTTAATCCTCTCTCACCTTAATGATTAAATCGGCATTTGGTACTCGTTTCACAACTCTACCATGATAGTGCTGTAATTGACCGGTGTCCGTAATTTGCCCATTCTTAATACAGATGAAAAACTTAGATTTAATCAACCAATAAACAGATTTTTCATCTTCTCTCAGGCATTCAGGACAATATAATCCATCGGAAGCCTCCTTAAGAGGAAAAATGAATGGATTAGATGGATATTCAAGTACATCGATAGTAATACTCATAGATTTTCCTTTCTCAATGTGAAATTTTCCAAGACCGAGAATTGTTGCTCGTTCAAATTCGTGGAGTTTCAATTTTCAAATCGTACAGCATTGCTGCAACTTGACATGTATCCAAGAAGAAAGATGGATGATCATAGTCCACCTCACCATTTTCATCTAAGGGGTCTACTAAATAAGACTCATGCTGTACTGCCCACTCCGAATCGTCACTTTTGAATCTATCATAAAAGTCTTCTGTAGCAGCTAATTCAGCCGCTTCTTTGGGAGAGCTAGCCTGAATGTTTTTGATTTCAACGCGGACTATGGTATAAACGTGGACGTTGTAACTTTTTAGGCTAACGCCGTTTGAGTTCATTTGAGTCTCCTCTCTTCGATTTCAGTCTGAGAATTTTTATACATAGCTTCGTATTCTTCCTCTGCTCTAATAGCATCTGACCTCTCTTGAAAAATATCAATTAGAATTCGAGTATTATATCCAATTTCCCAAAGAAGATAAACATTTATCACTTGAGGAGTCCCTCCTTAGCTAAACGGATTGTATTTCGAATTTTCCAGACCGCGTCATTATAAGCAAAACACTTTCCAGCCGCTCGATCTCTGAACGATTCTGTGCCGCCCATAATACTATCTGTATTTGCCTTATCGGCAGAAGTAGATAAAGTCTCGATGATTTTTTCGATCGCTTTTTCGTACATTTCAGAAGTCATAGCTTCCTCCGGTTGGACCATATTAAAAGGTAAATAATTATTCAATACATCCTCAGGGACTTCGCTTGCAGCGATGAGAAAGCCCCCCTCTTTTTCCCATTCCACATCATCNNCCGCCACAAAATCTTGCCCGATCCATTTTTGTTCTTTGGTATCGTAGGATTGAATGACGAAACCGTGGGTAATTTTGTTGAGGATCACGTTCGTACCTCACGATGGAGTTTAGGAGTTGTTCTGTTCAGGCGTTAGCCAATTTTGTTTGGGTGGAACTTTAGGAATTTCAAAGGTGGCGCTTGGATTTGAACCAAGACTTTCTCACTCAAAATGAGGAGTGCTGCCGGATTACACCACACCACCGAATGCCCAGTTGTTCGCTTTGCCTTTCCTATATTGGGAGGAACAAACATAAGCGGCTGGGCTGTACACGCCTGATGATTTCGCCAGTGTACATGACGCATCTACTGTCGCCTGTAGTTAAGCGTCAGTAGTCGGAGAGTCTAGGGCTCAGTTCAGGCAACCCACTTGTAGCTTCGCAAAGCTATTTACGGGGGTTATGAATTCCCCTATCGACCGAAGTTAAGCCGGGGCATATCGCCCAGTGATGTTTCAGTTACTACCGGGGTCAGTCTTCTTCTTCTTGTTGTTGGGACCAGAGTATTCATCCTGCTGTTCGTCATAGTCCCCGAACAATTTGATCTTGCCCGATGAGCGAAGAGTTTGATATTGTGGGGCAGTCTTCCAGCAAGCGACGGGGTTAATCATTTCTCTAGACTTGCGCAAGTCCCACAAATAATAGTCACGGACCAAACGCTGTTTCACCTCACCATTAGCATCTTTAACAACCTCGCCGGTCTTCTGGTCCACAACGTCTTCCATACGGTCAATATATCCGTCGTAACGGGCGACCGTCGTGATTCCATGCATAGAGTTGAGATTCCTAGCGTACACAACGTCGCCACGGCTGCAAGTGTCGAGGAATGCGGTCATGATTTTGTCCTTGTGATGGAGTCTTGAATCAGTTTTTTGTGGTACAACTTCCTGTTTTTTTAGTAGTCATAGCTTACGCCTTTCGGTTAATAGCAACTAGTTGGTTCATTTGAGACTTCCCCTCATATCTTGTGGAAATCCGAAAGTAACAAAATACTTCCCATTATGAACTAGCTCACCGAGGTCTCCGTCCGAATCATAGTACAAAAATCTCCTATTACCGAATTCGGCGAGCAGTTCTTGTACTACAGCTTCAGCATCATTAGTGACACTTTTAGTGTAGGAATGTCCGGTGTCTGTGATTATGACGTAATCGTCGAAGATTTTGTCAATACTATAGCGTGCAGCACCCATAGCTCACTTCGTTCGCCTGAAAAAGGAATTGATTACCGTCGCCCACCAATGGGTGACTAGACCAATAACACATATTCCACAAATCGTAAATGCAGACGCGAACATCGCGTCCACGATTGACCTTTGATCTATATCCCAACCGTAACCATCAATATAGTCAAGTGGAACACATGCATAATATCTTAACCAGCCACAAAAAATGGCGGCTAAAAATATTAGCACAAAGAAATGTGTAATGGTAATTTTCACAACGATCCTCCCAAGTTACGCTGAGTTACAAGTGTTTGGTATTGGCTGCGATGAAGTCTGTTTTGTTTGGATTAGACACGGAGTTACTCCAAGTAAACAACAGGAATCTTCTTGGTAGGTCTTTGATTGTTTCTTTCAATTCAGCTATTGTTGTGGTGCGCATAGAGTTTCCTTATGGCTTTGCCAAGGTTTTTAGCTTAGTTGTGTATTATATAGTACGATTTTTACTAACGGGAGTCGAACTATGCATCAACGAGATCGAATTTTAGAGCTGAGGTCAGAAGGTAAATCTTACAGTGAAATTCAAAATGAAACTGGGGCATCTAAAGCAACCATTTCTTATCATTGTGGCGATGGACAAAAAAACAAAAATAAAATACGCGGAGATAGAAAAAAAAAGAAACATACATATATTAA
>FRDC01002241.1_pt1 | contig 10076 bp, 5 predicted proteins | sample 1106171 | NCBI WGS metagenome assembly FRDC01 (sample SAMEA3930566, study PRJEB13176) | freshwater metagenome | biome: Drinking water system; feature: drinking water; material: water | place: Singapore | collected 2014-12-20
GCTCGAAGTGGCCGACATGCTCCGCGCGGGCCGCACCAGCGCCGCGATCGGCTACATCCTCGCCAGTGTGTTCGGCGGGGTGCTGCTCACGCTGCTGGGCCTGCTCCCGCTCGCGGTGCCCGCACGCACGCCCTGACCCCTTCACACCCCGGTGCCGTCGTACGGACTCGGCTCGGCGAGGCCGTGCGACGCGGCACGGTTCTTCGCGCGGCACACGCCCCAAGGCGGGCGTGGACCACGGCACCGCCTGCTCACCCCGCACCATCAGCCCGCGTGCGTCGGGCTTGCCGCCCCCGTCACCACCACCTTGGGCGTTGGGCCGCCCGTCTGCCGCGCCCGCAGCGCATCCCACTCGCTCACGATCTGCTCCGCCAGCGCGCGGTAGTCAATCGCTCCCGGGCACCACGGCGCGTACTCAAAGATCGTCTTGCCGTAACTCGGGCACTCGGCCATCTTGATGTTCCTGCGGATCGCCGGCTTGTACACCCGGGCGTTGCGCCACGGCGTGTCGCCGCCGCGTGCCTGCTCGAAAAACGCCTCGAGGTCCGCCACCACCTCGCGCGTGTGCGTCGTGGTCGTGTCGTGCTGGCACAGCACCACGCCGGTCACAAACAGCCTCGGGTTCACGCCGCGCCCCACGAGCGCCACCGTCTCCATCAGTTTCCCCACGCCCTGGAGCGCGAGAAAGTGCGCCTGCATGGGAATAAACACCTCTCGCACCGCGGCCAGCCCGTTCAGCGTGAGCAGCCCCAGGCTCGGCGGGCAATCGATAAAGATGAACTCGAACCGGTCCCCCACCGCGTCGAGCGCGGTGCGCAAGCGCGTCAGCCGGTCCGCGCTGCCCGCCAACTCCGTCTCAACCGCCGCGAGGGCCGTCTCCGCCGGCAAGAGCCACAGGTTGGTGCGTGCCTCCACGGCCGCGGCGTCGAGCCCGATCGACGGGTCCAGCAGCAGGTCGTACACCGTGCGCTTCCCCTCGGTGCTCACGCCCATGTGCAGACTCGCGTGCGCCTGCGGGTCAAGATCGATCAGCAGCACACGCCGCCCCGCCAGCGCCACCCCCGCGGCCAGGTTCACCGCGCTGGTCGTTTTGCCCACGCCGCCCTTCTGGTTCATCAGGGCCACGGAGCGCGTGTAGATCGCTGGTCGCTCGCCGGTCATGCGCCGAGTATATCGGCCAGAGCGCAGCACTTGCGCCACCCCACCGCCACCGGGTTTACACGCTCGGGCCCTGCGCCGCGACCGGGGCCGCCGACCCGTTGGCACCGCCCGCCGCCACCGGGGCCGGCGTGCCCCCCGCACCCCCGGTGCCCCCCGCGCCGTTCATGCCGTACTTCTCGGCCACCTGCATCTCAAAGGCCTTGCGGCGCGCCACCTTGATGGCGATCACCCCGATGAACAGCACGAACACCATCGTGATCGCGTAGGTCACTCGCGCCCGGCTCATGGCCAGCCACACGCCCAGCGCGGCAAAGCCGATGCCGAGCGCATAGAGCGAAAACACCGCCCCCTTCACCCCCAGCGCCCGCTTGAACATGTGGTGCAGGTGCTCGTCGTCGGCGTCGCTGATGCGCTTGCGCGACAACTTCCGCCGGATGATCGCCAGCGTGGTGTCGATGATGGGGATCGCGTAGATGATGAGGCCCGCCAGCACCAGGTCGGTGCGCCCCTGCTCGCCCAGCGTGATCACGATCACGATGGTGGCGAACCCCAGCAGCAGGCTGCCGCAGTCGCCCAGAAAGATCACCGCCGGATTGAAGTTGTGCGGCAGGAAGCCCATGCACGCGCCCAGGAGCGCCAGGCACAGCACCACCCGCGCCGAATCGAGCTGACCCGAGTCCTGCGCCGCCAGCCACAGGCTCACCATCAGCAGGCCGCCCGAGGCGATCGCCGTCACGCCGCTCGACAGCCCGTCCAGCCCGTCGATCAGGTTGGTCGCGTTGCACGCCCCCAGCACAAACACCGCGATGATCGTCGTGCCCGTCCAGTACACCACGTCCACCGGCACGTGCGAACCGAACAGCGGGATCTCAAACGGCAGCGGAATATCCCACCGCAGCGTCGGGTTGTGCAAGAGTGCGCCCACCGGCGCCAGCACCTGCAAGGCCACCTTCGTGCCCACGTCCTCCATCGCCAGAAACGCCGCGGCCAGCAACTGCCCGCCGATCTTCTGCCACGGGCTGATGTTCAGCACATCATCCAGCAGGCCCACCAGCATGATGATCGTGAGCCCGCCCAAAATCGACAGCGGCACACGCATCACGGCCCCCTCGCCGTCCACGTGCGTGGTGCTGTGGAACGTCATCAGCCCGTGCACGGGCGCGAGATAACTGAACAGAATCCCCGCCACGATCCCCAGATACACGCCCACCCCGCCCATGTACGCGATGGGGAACTTGTGCAGCTTGCGCGCCTCGTCGGGCTTGTCCACGATCCCGTTGGCGATCGCCAGCCGCCGCATGATCGGCGTCGCGATGATCGCCACCAGAAACGCCGCCAGAAACACCCCGATGTACTGATGAAAAATGTCCAGCCGCGCCGGCACCGTCGGCTTCGCCACGCCCAGGTTGCGCGCCAAATCCTCCAACTGCCCCGCCTGCGTCTTGTTCGCCTCGATCAGTTGGCGCAGCTGCTCCGCGGCGGAGCCCTCGATGCTCACCGGCGCGGCCGTGCTCAGGTTGGGCAAAATGGGTTCAGCCACCGTTCACTCTTCGCTCCGCCCGCCCAGGCTCGCCGCCAGGTCGCGGATCGTCCGTTCCAGCGGCACGCGCGGCTCAAAGCCGATCGCCCCACGCACCCGCCTCAGGTCCGGCTCGCGCCGCCGCAAGTCCTCAAACCCCTTCGCGTACACCGAATCATAGGGAACGCAGCGCACGCGGCTGGCCGATCCCAGCACGGCCGTCACACGCCGCGCAAGGTCCAGCATGGATATCGGCCGATCCGACCCCACGTTGTACACCCCGCCCCGGCACGCCGGCGTCTCCAAGAGCCGCGCCACCGCCGGGGCCACGTCGCGCACGTCGCAGAAACAGCGCGTCTGCCCCCCGTCCCCGTGCACGATCAGGTCCTCTCCACGCACCGCCGCCGCGACGAAGCGCGGCAGCACCATGCCGTACTCCCCCACCTGGCGCGGCCCCACCGTGTTGAAAAACCTCGCCACCACCACCGGCAGCCCGCCCTGCGCGTGGTGCGCGAGCGCGAGGTACTCGTCAATCGCCTTGCTCGCGGCGTACGACCAGCGGCTCTTGCTCGTCGGGCCGTACACCACATCGTCGTCCTCGGCGAACGGGCACTTCTCGGACTTGCCGTACACCTCCGAACTCGACGCGATCAGGATCGGCAGCAGCTCGCTCCCGCTCCCGCCGCCGCCCGGCCCGTGCGTCAGGGCGTACTCCAGCATCGCGGCGGTCTGCCCCACGTTGGTCTCGATCGCCCGCACCGGCTCGTCCATCACCAGCTTCACGCCCACCGCGGCGGCCAGGTGAAACCCACGATCAAAGCGCTCCGCGGCACCTGCGCCACGCAGATAGGCCCCCAGGTCGCTCTCCACAAACGTCAAGCGCGCGTGGCCGATCGGCAGGTTGGCCGCTCGCCCCGTGCTCAGGTCGTCCACCACCACCACGCGGTCGCCGCGTGCCAAGAGCACATCCACCAGGTGCGAGCCGATGAAGCCCGCGCCGCCCGACACCAGCGAGCGCAGCCCGGAACCCCCGGATGCAGGCGTGCCGTTCATGCCGCGCCGCTGTTCTGGTACTCAAACTGCGTGCGGATGTTGCCCCGCAGATACCCGCCCGCCGAGGCACGCACGGCGTTCACCACCACGCCCAGGAACTCGGCGCGGCTGTCCGACAGCGAATCGCGGATGCGGGCCACCAGCCCGCGCCGCTCCGCCATCGCACGCACCACCAGCACCGTGGCGTCGCAGCGGTTCGAGAGCGCAAGCCCGTCGCCCGCCACCACCGCCGGCGCCGTGTCGATCACCACTAGGTCGTACTTCTCGGTGGCCTCACGCACCGTCTGCGTCATGGCCTCGGTCGCCAGCCGCTCGGGCGTGGACCGCACCTGCGAAGTGCCCGCCGAGAGCAGCGACAGGTTCGGCAGCGTGGTCTGCTGCACCGCCGCGTCCAGCGTGCTCGTGCGCACCAGCACATCGCCCAGCCCCGGCCCCTCGCCCAGCTTCAGCACCTTGTGCAGCGCGGGGCGGCGGAAGTTCGCATCGATCAGCAGCACCCGCATGTCCGCCGCGGCACAAGCCATGGCGAAGTTCGCGGCGAAGGTGGTGGTGCCCGAACCGGGCATGGCCCCCACCGCCAAGAGCGACTTGTGCCCCGCCTGCGCCATCCGCTTCACCACCGACGGACGCAACTGCCGGAAGCTCTCGGCGATCGCCCCGCCCGGGCACTCGCGGAAGGCCGTCTCCGCCGCCACCGGCTTACCCGGATCGTCCGCCGCGAGCGGCACATAGCCCAACAGCCGCATGCGCGGCATCAGGTTGATGTCCGACGGGCTCTTGATGCGCTGGTCCAGCACCTCGCGCAGGATCACGACCATGCCGGTAAGCCCCACCGACAGGATCAGGCCCAGCGCCAGCATCGTGGGCAGACGCGGGAACGCCATCGCGTCGGGCGGACGGCCGCGCTCCAGCAGCCGCATGCGTCCCACGCGGTCCTGGCCGGCCATGCTCTCGAGCGACTTCACGTTGTCGAGCGCCTGCTGAACCTCCTTGAGTTGCAGCTCCTTCTGAGCCTTCTTCCCCTCGAGTTCACGGTACGACTCCACCTTCTGCACGATGTCCTCCATGCGGCGGCTGGTGTCGTCGAGCTCCTTCTGAGCCTGGTTGATCTGCGCCATGGTGGAGTCGATCGCCTGACGGGTGCGCTCGAAGCGCCCCTCAAACACCTTCCTCAGGGCCTTCTCGCGTGTCTCGTTCAGCTCCGCCTCCTTGGCGTTGATCAGGTTGTCGAGCTGCGTGATCTCGCGGTGCCCCTCGCCCAGCCGCTCGCGCTTGGCCTCGCGCGTCGACTTGAGCGTGCCGACCTCGGCCTTCAGGTTCACCACGCCCGCTTCGCGCTCGACCTCCTCTTTCAGATCGTCGCCGTACTGAATCCCCGACGCGCTCTCCAACCGCTGCTTCTGATTCGCGTAGTCCGTCTCCAGCCGCTTGAGCAGGTCCTTCGCCTCGGCCAGGCGCGGCTGGATGATCGAGATCTTGTTCCGCTCCGCCGTGCCCTGCGCGTCGATCGACGTGAGCTGCGTCCGCTCCAGAATGCCGCGCTGCTGCGTGCCCAGGCGGGCGATTTCCTGCGTCAGGTCGCCCTGCTGCTTGGCCAGGGCCTCGCGCTTCTCACGCGTGCTGCTGCTGGTCTGGTTGGTGAAGTCGCGCCAGTACGCCTCGTGCATCGCGCTGGCGATCGTCGCCGCGTCCGTCGGCGTCTTCGCCGACACCGTCAGCTCCACCAGGCTGGTGCCCGTCACCACGCGGGCCGACACCATCTCCTTCAGGTCGCGCACCGCCGCCACCGAGTCGAACTGCCCGCTCTCCGTGGCGTAGTCCTTGCCCCAGCGCGTCTCGGCCTTGATCTTGGGCAGCTGCACCGCGTCGCGCAGCAGCCGCTCGTTGGTCATGATGCGCACCTGCGTCTGCGTGAAGCGGTCGAGCTCCATCAAGTCGGTCATGTTCGTGGTGCCCGCCGCCGTCAGGTCGCCCTCCTGCGCCAGGCCCTGATACACCACCGTCGAGCGGTACTGCGGCGCAAACCGCGCCAGCACGAAGTACGCCGCCACGCCCAGCACCACGCCCACCGCCGTCGCCACCAGCAGCGTGAACTTGTACTGACGCAGCAGCCGCACCGGATCGATCGTCGCGCTGCCGCCCGCGCCACCCGACGCCGGCACCGGACCCGCGCCGGGACGGGGCGGCGCGGGCAGAGAGGGTTTGGGAGGGCTGGCAATGCTCATGCTGATCTCACGGAGTTCGGGCTCGCAGGCCCGGTGAATGTTCGGTCCGCCGCGCGCCGGGCATCAACGCGCGCCCCGGAGCTTCCGGTCCACACGCTTGATCTCTTCATCAAACTCGGTCTCCAGCCGCGGGTCGCGTCCGATAGCCCGACGCGCCTGCCCGTTGAACTCGTCCACCCTGGCCTTGTTCCCCTTGCCCATGTACACCTCCACCAGGTGCAGGAACACAGGCAACTGCGTGCGCGACGTCTGCGCCACATCGCGCGCCTTCAGCAGCGTCTCCTCCGCACGGTCCAGGTTCCCCAGCGCGATCAGCACCGTGCCCATGGTGTCCAGGTAGTTGGGGTTGCTCGGCTCGGCCTGCACCGCCGCCTCCACCAGCGGCAATGCCTCCTGGTGCTTGCCCAGGTGCTTGCTCAGCGTGTAGGCCCGGTTGTTCTTCACGTTGGGGTCGTCGGGCAAAAGCGGCATCGCCAGGCGGTACATCTCCGCCGCGGCGTCGTAACTCTTCTCGAGATACAACAGGTCCCCGCACTTCACCAGCGAGACGCCGGTGCCGTTCTTGTCCTTGGACGCGGCGATCAGGCCCTCAAAGTCGGCCATGCCCGCGGCCCGCAGCTTGGGATCGGTCATCTTGGTGCGGGCCACCTGAACCGCCGTCGCCTCCGGCAACGTCCCCCCCGACGCGGCCCTGAGCGTCTCAAAGATCGCCACCGTCTGGGCCGCGTCCCCGTTCACCATCAGCCGCACCTTCTGCGTGAAGGCCAGCATCAGGTCGCTGTTGGCCGTGTCGATCACCTTGAACGTCGCCACCAGGTCGCGGTCGCGGTCGGCCACGCGCTTCTCGGCGTTGGCCACCGTGGCACGGATCAGGAGCATGTCCGGCGAGCGTTCCGTGTCGGCCTCGGGTGCCGCCAACACCGCCTTCACCTCGTCCAGGTTCGGCGGATTCAGCCGCAGCATGGCGTTGGCCATGGCCTGGGCCAGCATGGGCGTCTTCCGCTTCACCCACGCCTCCTTGTAATACTGCACCGCCAGCTCCTGCGTGGTCGGCGCGGGCGTCTTCTTCGCGCTGTTCTTGTCCGGGTCGCTGGGCACCTGCTCATAAAGCTGGGCCGTCATCACGCGCCAGTCGGGGCTGGGGTCCTTGCTCATCGTCTCCTTCAGCACCGCCCAGGCCTCATCGGTGCGGCCCATCGTCATCAGCATCTGCACCTGGTCCACGCGCAGCGCCGTGGCCAGGGGGTCGAGCGCCACCCCCTCGCGCAAGAGCGTCAGGGCCTGGTCCTGCTGCTGGGTCGAGAAGTACACCTTCGCCAGCATCTGCCGCGCCGGAGAGAACTTGGGATCAAGCCGCAGCGCCTGCTGCAGGTCGGCCTTGATGTCGTTGAGCAACTCCGCGTCGTTCTGCAGCGCCAGCACCTGGGCCCGCTTGAGGTACGCGATCTTGTTGGTGGGCGCCGACTCCACCGCCCGGTCCAGCAGCGCACGCACCCGCTCGCGCTCCTTCATGCCCATGGCGATATCCGCGCGCAGCAGCAGCACGCTGGTGTCCACCTTGCCGTCCTTCTCCGCGCTCTGGCACAGCGCATCGGCCTCCTTGAAGGCCGCCCGGCTCTCCGCCGCGTCGGCCGGCGTGCCGCTCTGCGCCAGCACCTGCCCGGTCTTCACCAGCGACTCGATGTGCCGGTACAGCAGCACGTTGCCCGGATCGTCCTTCACCGTCTTGCGGGCGTTGCCGTAGAACTCCGCCGCCTGCTTCCAATCGCCCACCGTGAAGCACAGATCGCCCAGCTCGCGGTCGATCTCCATCCGCGTCGGGTCCTGCTGCGAACGCACCTTCAACAGCACGTTCATCGCCGACTGGTTCTGCCGGATCTCTTTCAAAAACCCCGCGTACGTCACGTACAACGCCAGCGACCGGTCCTCCGCCTTCAGCCCCTCGATGTAGTCGTCCCACACCTTCTTGGCCTCGGCCACGTTGCCCTGCCCGGCGAACCACAGCCCCTCGAAGTTCACCACGTTCACGTCGTTGGCCGCCGCCTTCGCCGTCTCCAGCGGCTTGCGGGCCTCGTCCCACCGCTCCGCCCGCACCAACAGCGCGGCCAGCTCCAGCGTGTTCTGCCGGTCCGCCGGGTTCCTCTCGAACTGCTTCTGCCGGAACGCGATCGCCTTCTTGGCATCCCCGAACTGCCCCTCCAGCGCCAGCCAGATATCCCCGAACTCGCTGTCCGCCGAGGCCAGCTGCAGGTTCTGCCGCGCGATCGCCAGCGCCTCGGTGTACTGCCCCAGCCCGATCCGCGCCCGCAGCACGCCCTTGATGCACTCCACATCATCGGGCTTGATCTGCTGGCCCTTCTCGAAGGCCTGCAAGGCCTCCGTCAGGTGGTCCTTGCCCTGCGCGATGCGGGCCGTGCCCAGCACGCGGTAGTTGATCGGGCTGAGCGGGTCGGCCTGCACCGCCTGCTGCGCCAAGGCCACCGCCTCGCGCGTGCGCCCCTCCAGCAGCTCGAGCCGCACGCGGAAGATCAGCCCCTTCACCCGATCGATGTCGTTCTTCACCGCCAGGTCGCACAGCCGCTTGGCCTCGGCCTTGTCCCCCTTGGCCACCGCCTCCTCAAACAGCGCGCTCACCACCAGCGCCGCCTCCGGCTCCAGCTCGCGGGCCTTGTCCAGCGCCTTCTTCGCCTCGTCCTTCTTCCCCGCGCTCGTGTACAACTGGTACAGCAGCACCTGCTTGGCCGAATCCGGGAACGTGGACCCCATGATCGCGTCCACCCGCACCTTCACCGGGTCCGTCTCCTTCGTCTGCTCCAGCATCTTTTTCAGACGTGGCTCGCTGGGGTTCTCCTTCACCGCCCGCTCCAACAACTCGATCGCCCCGGCCCGGTCGTCCATCACCATCAGCCGGTTCGCCAGCGCGCCCGCCGTCCGCACGTCCGGCGTGAGCTCCTTGGCCGCCTTCTGGATCACCTCCAGCGCCTTGGCGATCTCGGGCGGGCTCGCCAACAGCTTCTCCTGCGCCTCGCCCAAGGCCCGCGTCAACGGATCCTTGGCCTTGCTCGACGCCATCACATCCCGCACCTGCTCCAGCGCCCTGGCCGCCTCGGGCTTGCCCGGCTCCACCTGCAGGGCCTGCTCCAGCAGCCGCGCACTCGCCTGGAAGTTCGACAGGCCCGCCTCGATCTCCGCCAGCTTCAGCATCGACTCCACGTCGTTGGGGTTCAGCTCCAGAATCCGCTCGTACTGCTGCTTGGCCCCGCCGATGTTCTGCTCCGTCTTCAGGATGTCGCCCAAAAGCCGCAACGCGCCCGGGTCGCTGCGCGCAGGGATCATCTCGTCCAGGTACTGCGCCAGCAGCCGGCGCGACTCGATGTAGTCGCGATCCGCGTACTTGAGCTTGCCGTCCAGCAGCCGCCCCCGCGCCGTCGCCAGCCCCGCCATCTCGCCGTACTTGGCCCGGTACTTCTTGGCCTGGGCCAGAAACTCCTGCTTCTCCTTCTCGTCCTTGCCCGCCTGCCACAGCGCCAGCGCGCACTCCGTCTGCCGCGCCAGGCTCTCCTCGCGCAGCCCGAACAGCAGAATCCCGTTGGGCGACAGCGGGATGTCCGCCATCTCCACGATTCTTTGCAAACGCGAGATCGCGCTCGCGTAGTTCCGCACCGCCATGTCCAGCTCGCCCATCCGGAACAGCGTCAGCACGTCCTGCTCGTCCGCCGCCAGCACGTGCTCCAGCCCCGCCATCCCCTTCACTCCCCCCTCCGGATACGCCGACGCCAACCCCAGCTGCGCCGCCTGCCACGCCACGTTCCGGTCGATCCGCTCCTTGGGCGTCCCCGCCACCGCCTCCAGCAACCGCCCGATCTTCGGGTGCACCTTCTTGAACACGTCCCCCATCGTCGCGCCCTGCCCCGCCACCCGCACCGCGTCCGCCAGACTCAACTGAATATCCGCCACAATCACCGGCGCGGCATCGGGGTTCTTCCCCAGATACTCCGCCGCGAACTTCTGCCCCGCCTTGGCGATCTCATCGCCCGCCTCCACCGACGTCTTGGCCCGCGCCCGCACGCCCTCAAACCGGTGCCAGTCCACCAACGCACCCGCCACCTCCCCGTCCG
>FRDC01004927.1_pt1 | contig 10071 bp, 15 predicted proteins | sample 1106171 | NCBI WGS metagenome assembly FRDC01 (sample SAMEA3930566, study PRJEB13176) | freshwater metagenome | biome: Drinking water system; feature: drinking water; material: water | place: Singapore | collected 2014-12-20
CGAATTGTACCCTTGTAAGCCCGATGTTTTTGCGTTGACTTATGCCGGTATCGCATCCGAAAAATTCGATCCGTTGCGCACTGGCGAATTTATTTTCGCCAATCCCGGCCAATCGTTCGTCATAGGAATCGAAAAAGGCAAAGATCGTTATTGGGTGGAATATCACGCGCAACGCATGGTGGAGGCGCAATGACGGCCCTTTTCCCCTACCAAGAGCAAGGCGCGAAATGGTTGACGGAGCGGAAAACCGCCCTGCTTGCCGATGATCCCGGGCTTGGCAAAAGCGCTCAGGCGATCGCCGCATGCGACGCTATCGACGCGCAGCGCATTTTGGTGATCTGCCCCGCATCGGTGCGCGAGAATTGGCGGCGCGAATTTAATCGGTTTAGCACGAAAAAAAGAGACGTTTTTGCGCTCTTTTCCGAAACGCAATGGCGGTTACATACGGGCGTTTTGATCGTATCCTATGACGGCGCCGCGGGTAAATTCTACCAGCGGCTCATGGAAAAAGACTATGATGTTTTGATCGTTGATGAATCGCATTTTTGCAAGACGCCGACCGCCAAGCGCACGCAAATGCTTTACGGCGCGAAGGGACAGCCCGGCTTGGCGCACAAAGCCGCGCATGTTTGGCTATTATCCGGCACGCCCGCGCCCAACAATCCGTTCGAGCTGTACCCTATGTGCCGCACGTTATTCGCCGCAGGATTTAAAGACAAGTCCGGCATGATTATCAACAAATGGGCATTTATCAACAAATACTGCACCACGCGGGATAATGGTTTTGGCAAGGTCATCACCGGCGGCAAGAATTTGGACGAATTGCGGGAGCGGCTGCAACCTTTCGTGCTGCGGCGTAAAAAAGCGGATGTGCTGAAAGATTTACCGCCTATTCGGTTTGAGAACCTTTATTTGACGTCCGATAAAATCAAGTTGCCTGGGGACGGCGTTGCCGCGATCAAGGCCGCGCTCGACAATATTGGCGGTGTGGCCGATCCGATTGCCGCGTTTCGCGCCTTGGAGAAAAAGACCGGCCAAGTCGCTACCGTGCGGCGGCTTTTGGGCTTATCTAAAGTCGCGCCTCTGGCCGATTGGGTTAAAGAGCAGCTGGAAAGCGGCATGGAAAATATTGTTATCTTCGCCTATCACCGCGAGGTAATCCAGCGCTTGGCCACAGCTTTGTCCGAAGTGTCGCAAATTGCGCAAATTACAGGCGACACTTTGCCACATGAGCGGGACGCCGAGGTGCAGCGCTTCCAGAATGACCCAGCTTGCCGCGTGTTTATCGGCAACATTATCGCGGCCGGAACCGGCATCACGCTGACCGCCGCCAGCGATTTGATCTTCGCCGAATATAGCTGGGTGCCGGCGGAAAACGAACAAGCGGCCATGCGCGTGCATCGCATCGGTCAAAAAGATTCTGTGCTCATACGCTTTGCGATTGCCGCCGGCTCGCTGGACGAACGCATCGGGGCTGTTGTGCGCAGGAAAACCGAGACTATCACCCAAATCTTTAACTAAAGGAGCAAGAGAATGCCAAACACTACGATTACCATCACCATCGCGGATGTTAGCCCGGAAAAGGCGCTGCATTTGTTGAACGCTTTGGGCGCACAGGGGTTGGCTGCCGTCGGCGAAACACCGACCAGCGTCCCGCCAGTTGTTGAATCCGCAGCAGTTGAGCTGGCAGAGAAGCCGAAAGCAGCGAAAGGCCAGCGGAAAACCAGCAAGCCCAGTCCAACCGTAGAGCCGGCCAATAGCAATGCTGCCGAAGCGGCTGACGATAGCGACATTCCCGCATTCTTAGATCGCCGCGGCGAGGCAAAAACCGAAAAAGCCGAGAAGCAATTTACCCGCCAAGATCTGACGGAAACCTTCAAATCCTTGCACAAGGAAAAAGGCGACGCGATTCTGCCGAAAATCAAGGAATTGCTCAACGAATATGGCGCGAGCAAGCAATCCGAAATTAGGGACGAAGATCTGAACGCCTTTATCGAAGATTTGCGGAGCCTCGCATGAACGGAGCGCAAATAATCCTTACGCCTGAAGAGCGTGCGCAGCGGCAAAAAGCGGCTTATCAAAATATAAGTCAGCATTTGAACGCTATCGCCGAATATTTCAAGGAACCAAAATTGACCTTGATTGTTCGGGCGCCGAATCTGGCCGATGGCGATCTGGTTTTGACCAATGATTCACTGGACGACGTTCTTGCATCGATCACCAAGATGAAAGACCGCGAACAGGAAAAATTGGTAGCGCTGCCAGCGGAGGGCGCGGCATGAACCACGCTTCACGCGCCCACGCCCGGTTAAGCCCGTCCGGCAGCAAGCGTTGGCTGAATTGCCCCGGTAGCGTCAAGCTGGAAGCGCAATTCCCCGACGTGCCTTCGCCCTATGCGGCGGAGGGAACGGCGGCGCATGAATTGGCGGAGCAATGTTTGCGCCAAGGCCAAGATGCAATCGAATATGTCGGCCGGACGTTTAACAAGGTTGAAGTGTCCGAGGATATGGCCGAGGCCGTGCAAACCTACTTGGATTGGGCGCGGGAGCAGATTGGCGACAATCTGCATTACGTCGAAACGCGGGTGGAAATCCCGATTATTGGCGATAGCGGCACGGCCGATTTGATCGTTTATAAGGCCAAGCAAAAAACCTTATTGCTAGCCGATTATAAACATGGCCGCGGCGTCGCGGTGGACGCTGTCGATAACACCCAAGGGCTTTTATATTTATCGGGCGCGATCAAGCGTTTTCATAACTACGAGATTGACAAGTTCGAGGTTGCCATCGTGCAGCCGCGTGCGCCGCATCCGGATGGTGCAATCCGTGTGTGGGAAGTCGATTATTCGGAGTTCATGGATTGGTCGATCGAGCTTATGGACGGCGCGAAAGCAGCGTCCAAAGCCGAAGCGCCTCTGGCGGCCGGGGATTGGTGCCAGTTTTGCAAGGCCGCGCCAAGCTGTCCGGCGCTGCGCGATAAGGCGCTCAATATCGCCATGGCCGATTTTTCCCCAAGCGGCGAGCTTGTAACCAGCGATCCCGCCACGCTGACGCCGGATCGGTTGGCGCAAGCGCTGAAAGAAGTTGCCGTCGTCGAGATTTGGTGCCGTCGCGTGCGCGAATACGCGCATGGCGAAGCCATTCACGGTCGGGTGCCGCCGTCGTTCAAGCTGGTCGCGAACAGGCCGTCGCGCCGCTGGAAAGACGAAGACTCGGCGCAGGATTACCTGCGCGTTTATGGCCTTGATGACAAAGACATTCTGACCGAGCCGCAATTCAAAAGCCCGGCGCAGATCGAAAAAGTCATCGGCAAGAAGAATCTCAAGGACATCGAACATCTTATCGAAAAAGTGTCCTCGGGAACCGTGTTGGCGCCATTGGAAGATCCAAGGGAGCCTGTAACCCCCGACGCTATCGCCGAATTCGGCGCGGTGCCGGAATAACCATCGACAAGGAGAAGAATATGTACGCGCAATCAATCCCCGCATCCCATCTCAACGATCAGTCTGAAACAGCAAAGGCGTTGCAACAGCGATTTGCCGAGGCCGCAACGCGCACCTCGGAGCAATATTTGCACCAGCGCATAAACGAATTTCAGAACGAGGCCAGCGCGGCTTTGAAATTTTTTGTCGAAGAGATTGACAAATTAAAAGCTGAGATCGCCGCTCTGAAAGCGCCGAAAGCAGCTTAATCAAAATTTTATCCGAAGGGAGGTGAGTTTCTATGTCGAAGAAAAAAGGCGGTAAATCCGGTAAAGGCGGCGGCAAAGGCTGCTAATACCCGCCCGTCACATGGGCGCAGCGTTGTGAGTCTCGCCGGCTGCGGCTGATCTTCAATTTTAAACCACGGAGCAAACCAATGACCAACATACTGCATAACATCGAAAAAGCGATTGCTGTGATTTTGGACGGCGCGAGCCATCCGACACCGGAGCTAATTGCCAAAGAAATCCGCGACGAAGTCGCACGGCAAATTACCGATTTGGAAGGCCAAGTCACGGCCTTGCAAGCGCAGATTGCCAACGCCCCCGCAACCGCCGAGGCTGAATTGACCGCTTTGCGCGATCAAGTCACGGCGTTGAACAATGCCAATGATGAATTGGCACGCCGCGTCGCCGAGCTTGAAGCCGAGTGCGATGCCGCCGTCGAAGGCAATCAAACGCCAGAACCGCAACCGGTCGATTCGAATGGCGCGGATATCCCGGCGCCTGATTCGCCGGCCGATCCCGACCAAGCCTCATTGCCTGTCTAATTTAACCTACTGAAAGGATTGATCTAATGTCTGATTTGATGAAATGCCATGCTACAAAGTCCGGAAGCATCGTCACCCCACGCGGCCGGGCGTTTTTCTGCGCAATCGCCGAAAAATTCAAGAAAAAGGACGCCAAAGCCGACGACAATGGCGCCTATGTTGTCACCATCGTTATCCCGCCGGACTCGGATTTGACGCTGTTGAAAAACGCGATCAAAGCCAAAGCCAAGGAAAAATGGGGCGACAAAATGCCGGGCAATTTGAAATCGCCCATCCGCCTTTGCAAAGAGGTTTTGAACAAGGACGGCGACGAAAAATACCCGCCGGAATTGGCCAACCATTTTCAAATTACCGCCAACACCTATCAGCAGCAGCCGGGCGTGATTAACGCCAAGGGCGACCCGGTCAATAAATTGCTGCCGAACGAGTCGGTGGACGATTTGAAGCAGCGGGTCAAAGACGAATGCTATTCCGGACGCTGGATGCGCATCTCGGTTTCACCGGCCACTTATGACACGGACGGCAATCGCGGCGTGAAGCTGTATTTGCAAAACGTGCAATTGCTCGATCATGACGACGTTATCGGCGGACGCAGTGCGCGGGCCGAGGATGACTTCGCCCCGGTCGGCGGCGTGGCCGAAGCACCGGCCAGCGCCAAGGCAGCTGATTCGATTTTCGATTAGGTTTTGCCATGTCGGTGGTCAAGGACTTCTACACAGAGGCCGAATTCCGCGAGATATTGGACGCGGCGGCCATGAACGCGAATCGGGATTGGGACGTCAATTTTATCGACGATCTGCAAGCCAAATTCGACGTTCATGGCCTCCAAACCTATCTGTCCGAAGCGCAGAATCGGCAATTAAAACGCATAGCAGAGGTTTAAATGGAAAAGATCAATAAAAACACGCAAGGCGCTTTGCGCGACTACGTTGAGCGCATCAACAATTTGCTCGATCAGGTCGTGACCGCGCAAGACAAATACATCCGTCCGTTGCGCGAGGATATCAAGGATATCTACAAGGCGGCGCAGCGCGAGGGTTTCGACAAAGGCGCGATCAAAGAAGTTGTTCGCCGCAAGCGTATGGGCGACGAACAGCGCGAGATTGTGCAGCTGTATGACGAAAAATATTTCGAGAGCATCTTGAAATAGGTTTTGCATGTCGGCAAAAGCAGCGCATGAAATTAAAGGGTTGGAAAGCCGCATCGCCGTTGCGCGGGCGGAATACGCCCATGCCGCCGAAGAAGCCAAGGCGGCAAACGCCAAATGCAAGGCGCTGCAAAATAAGATCGACCAGCTGACCGCCGAATTGCGCAAGTACCGCATTGAGCCGACCGTAACGGAACATGCGTTGCTTCGCTATCTGGAACGTTTCATGGGCGTGAATCTCGATGACGTCAAGAAAATGATGATGCCGCCGGAGACGGCGGAGGTCGTCAAATTCGTGGTGAATGGAAAAGTGCCGATCCCGGGCGGCAAGCTGGTCGTTAAAAATATGGCGATCGTGACGGTCGAATCGGCTGAGGGAGGATAAAGCAATGTTTGATTTTAGTGACGAAAATATCGCGCAGATTGAGGCAAGGACGGAGTGTCCATTCGCCCGCGAAGCCATACGGCAATTGCGCTTGCGGCTTGCCAAGGCCGAGCAAAAGCAACGCGGCGCCGAATGCAGCGAAATGCTGGCCAATAGCGTGAAGTCTTTAATCGCTTTTTTCCGCATCGACGCAACCGAAGGCGCCGGCAAAGCGACAATTGTCGAAGGCGAGAAAGCGCTCAGTTTGTATCAACGCCGGAAAGAGGGAGTTACCGATGCCGCAAACACCAAAGCAAGTGAATAAGGGTTTACGCAGCGAGTTTGGCGCGGCCTGTAAGCAGCATTTTGGGCAGCGGGCGGCATGCTGGATGGGCAAGCCGGTTGTGCGAATGACCGACGCGGAGATTCGGGACGCCATACCCGTTTTGCACGGCTTGATCGCGTTACGTTATTTCCAGCAAAAGCGGAGGGCGCGATGACCGCCTACTATAACGAATTTGACCCGTTTGCAGCCGCATGGTTGCGTGAATTAATCAAGGAAGGACATATAGCCTATGGCGAAGTTGACGAACGAGACATCAAACAAGTTACCGCAAGAGATTTGCGCGGATTCACGCAATGCCACTTCTTCGCAGGAATCGGCGGATGGTCGTTGGCATTGCGACTTGCCGGGTGGCCGGACGAAAAATCGGTCTGGACAGGAAGCTGTCCATGCCAACCGTTTTCATCTGCCGGGCGACAAAAAGGTAAAGCAGATGATCGCCACTTATGGCCGGTCTGGGAACGCCTCATCCGCGAGTGCCGCCCTGCAACAATTTTTGGAGAGCAAGTTGCAAGTGCGATTGCCCACGGGTGGCTTGACGATGTTTATCAAGGGCTGGAAGCGCTCGGCTACGCCGTTGGGTCGGCTATACTGCCAGCTTGCAGCGTCGGTGCGCCCCATAAACGCGACCGATTATGGTTTGTGGGTGTCGCCCACGGCTCAAGATTACAGTCGCGGAAACAAGCCGCCAAGGCCGACCGATACGGGGGTGCCTTTGTCGCAGCAAGTTGCGTTTTGGGCTACCCCCAACACAATGGATCACTTGCCGTTACGCAGCAAAGAAGCAATGGCGCGTCAATTCAGCACAACACGCAAGGGCAGGACGACGCCCGCAAATCTGCGGGAGCAAGTTTTGCCAGCGATGTGGCCGACAGCTTCAGCGACCAAAAATACCAAGAACAGCAAAGACCCTCAACGCATGAAAGAAGGGGGCGTGCAGACCAGCTTGGCGGATGCGGCATGGATAGCGGCGAAAGGCTTATGGCCGGCGCCAAGAAGTGCGGACGGCGACAAAGGTGTTCGGACTCTAGAAGGCCATCTCAAGAACAGAGAACGTTACAAAAATGGGGTCGATTTACCGACAGCAACACGGTTATCTGCCCCGACGGAAAACAAAGGCTCGTTGAACCCAGCATTTGTCTGCTGGTTGATGGGGTATCCAATCGCGTGGGAAAATTGCGCGGATATGGTAACGCCATTGTCCCGGAAGCCGCGGCCGAGTTCATAGGAGTTTTTGCCGATGACTGATTTTTTTGGTTTTCTGATTCTCTTTGCATTGACGTTTGGCTTTACGTTCGCTGCGATCAGGTCGTCTTACAAGAACGGCGTAGCTGATGGTTTTGACGCATGCAAAAGGCCGGACGATCTGCTCTGGAATGTCAACGGCGTAAATAAGATTCTTCGCTCAACCGGGCGCGGCTTTGGCCAGCGCTATGGAAAAAGCAAAGCTGCCTTTGGCCGATTCGCTTGACCAAATGATGGAGTAGCAATACATGCGCGCAATGCGATTAGGCGGCAAAGTGATTCACCTTACTGCTACGCAAGCCGCCGAGAACCCTCGATATTGGGCTTGGCTGCATAAAAATCACCGTGGAGGTCTTGGCCCGACTAGCCATTGGCCTATCGCCGTCACGACTTTTACAGTCTACGCACCATGGCAACGAATAGCCAGATTGATGAAAAGATGACCGAACGCCAAACCCTGCATATCGACTTTGAAACGCGATCCACGATCGAATTAAAAGACGTCGGCGCCTATGTTTACGCCTCGCACCCTACAACCGATGTTTGGTGTATGGCTTATGCTTTTGATGATGAACCGGTGCAATTATGGTTGCCCGGCCAGCCGATCCCGTCGGATGTTCACGCTTTTCTTGTCACGGAAAAAACCGTCGCCGCGCACAACGCCGCGTTTGAGCGGGTAATTTTTCGATATATCATGGGGCCGCGCTATGGCTGGCCGGTGCCGCCTACCGCGCAATGGCGATGCACCATGGCAATGGCCTATGCCATGACGCTACCCGGATCGCTTGAAGAGGCAGCAGCGGCGGTCGGCCTGACCGCTCGCAAGGATATGACCGGCCGTCGTTTGATGCTGCAAATGGCCAAGCCCCGGCGTAAAGAGGTTTGCAGCGTCTGCAAAGGTATGGGCTACACTTTTAGAACAACCCATCCCGATGATCGTGGCGTTGAATGCTTAGTTTGCGAAGGCGCTGGCGCGACTTACGCATGGTGGAACGACACCGACCGATTGCAGCGACTTTACGCCTATTGCAAGCAAGATATCGAGGTCGAGCGCTTACTCGAAAAACGCCTCATGCAATTGCGGCCGCAAGAGCGAAAAATCTGGCTGCTCGACCAAGAGGTCAACGATCGCGGCGTTTATATCGACAAAAAACTATGCGATCAGGCATTGATCGTTGTCGAGAAAACCCAAAAAGCCCTCGATGCGGAAATGAAATCGGTGACCAAAGGCGCCGTCGGATCGTGCGCCAATGTCTCGGATTTGAAAAAATGGCTTAACACCAATGGCGTTCCGGCCGAAAGTCTAAACAAAGAAAGCACCGGCGAAATGTTGGCCGGATGGCCATTGCCGCCGGAATGCCGCCGGGCAATAGAATTGCGGCAAGAGGCCGCAAAAACGAGTACGGCCAAAATCAAAAAGATGCTTATGATGCGCTCGCCGGAAGACGGTCGCATGCGGGGCAATCTGCAATATCACGGCGCGGGCACTGGCCGATGGGCGGCACGCGGGGCGCAGTTGCAGAATCTGCCCCGTCCAGCCCTTAAAAAAGACGTGCCGGCAGCGATCGAGACGATTATTGAGACGGCCAGCCCCGGCCTGATTAGCGTGCTTTACGGCCCGCCTTTGTCGGTGGTGAGTGATTGCATCCGGGGCATGATCGCAGCACCCAAAGGCCATGACATTTTATCGGCCGACTTTTCGGCGATCGAGGCGCGGGTCGTCGCTTGGTTGGCCGGACAGCGCAATATCGTCGAAATGTTCGCCCGCGACGAAGACGTTTACTGCTATCAGGCCGGAACCATTTACCAGCGGAAGATTACCAAGGCCGACGATTCGGAGCGGCAAGTCGGAAAAGTGTCCGTGCTTTCGTTGGGCTATCAGGGCGGCGCCAATGCCTTTGCCAAAATGGCGGGCAATTATGGGATCCAGCTTGAGCCGATTTTCGATACGATCTGGGATTCGGCAACGGACAAAAATCGTGAGCTGGCGGCGGATGGATACGCCCAGCGCGGCGGCACGTCAAAATTAAGCAAAAAGGCATGGCTGACGGGCGAGTGCATCAAATTGGCATGGCGCGACGCCAACCCGAATATCGTGCAATATTGGCGCGATTTGGAAGATGCGGCCATAGCGGCGGTATGCAATCCGGGGCAGCAATTTGACGTTCAGAATGTCGCTTATCGAGTTTCTGGCTCGTTCCTGTGGTGCCGCCTTCCGTCCGGCCGGGTGCTATGCTATCCGTACCCGCGCATTAAAGACGTCGATGTGCCTTGGGGTAAAAAGCGGTCGATCGTTTATAAAACCGTGGACGGATTGACTCGTAAATGGGGCGACAAAGTCTTTTACGGCGGATTGGCTTGCGAAAATATAACCCAAGCGGTGGCGCGGGATTTAATGGCGGAAGCCATGCTGCGGGTCAATGCGGCGGGCTATAAAGTCATCATCACTATTCATGACGAAGTTGTCGCCGAGGTGCCGGTGGACTTTGGCAGCCTTGAAGAATTTATCTCAATTATGGAGGAAGTTCCGGCGTGGGCAAAAGGCTGTCCGGTTGCTGCAAGTGGTTGGCGCGATACCCGCTACCGCAAGTAATTCGCGCCAGTTTGCGAACCACAGGGGTCTGAATTGGAAATTTGCAACAACAATATACAAGCTATAAATATCTGATATTTAACTGTAAATTATAAATTTCTTGATTCCCTAATGATTTTCTTTATAGTC
>FRDC01002212.1_pt1 | contig 10070 bp, 11 predicted proteins | sample 1106171 | NCBI WGS metagenome assembly FRDC01 (sample SAMEA3930566, study PRJEB13176) | freshwater metagenome | biome: Drinking water system; feature: drinking water; material: water | place: Singapore | collected 2014-12-20
CCTCGCGCTCGTTCAATTCGTGCCGCTGCCGCCGAGCCTGTGGCGGGAGCTGCCGGGCCGCGCGCCGATCGCCCAAGGCTTCGCGCTGCTCGGCGAGCCTCTGCCCTGGCTGCCGCTCGGCCTTGCGCCCGGGCGCGCCCTGGCGGCGCTTGCTTGGGTGATCCCGGCGCTCGCGATCTGGCTGGCGCTGCGCCGGCCCCAAGCGCCGCGCGCGCTCGCGGTTCGGCTGGTGATCGCGGTCGCGTTGTTGAGCGTGCCGCTCGGGCTGGCGCAGCAGATCAGCGGTCGCGGCTATAGCTATGCGATCACCAATTACGGGCTCGGCCCAGCCTTTTTCGCCAACGCCAATCACCAATCGGATTTTCTGCTGCTCGCGCTCGCGCTCTGGTTCGGCACCGCCTGGCCCGACGCGCGCGCGCGGCTCGCGCGACGCGGTGGGGGGCGCGCCGAAACCTTTGCCGCGCTCGCGCTGGTGCTGGCGCCCTTGCTCTTGATCGTCGGCGTCGTCGCCAATCAATCGCTCGCGTGCCTGGCGCTGCTCGGGCCGCTGCTGCTCGCGGGCGCCGTGATCGATCGGCCGGCGGCGCGGCTGGTCTGGCCCGCCGCCGCGATCGTGACGGTTTCGGTCGCGCTGAGCGCGCTCGTGCTGCTCGCGCCGCTCGGCAACGATTTGACCGGGGCGAGCGGCGAAGCCGGTATCAGCCGCCATGATTTCTGGCGCACCGGCCTCGTCATGCTGCGCGATCACTGGCCGGTCGGCATCGGCCTCGGCGGCTTTCCGGCGCGCTATGGCTGGTATGAGGATCCCGATCGCGTCGGCGGCACCTTCGTCAACCATGCGCATAATGATTGGCTCGAACTGCTGGTCGACACCGGCGTGTTCGGGCTGGTGTTGCTGCTCGTCGCGCTGGCAGCGCTCGCGCGGCTGGTCGCGCGCGCCTGGCGCGGCACCGATCCGCGCGCGCGCGCCGCCGCGCTGATGATCATAACGCTGTCGCTCCACAGTCTGGTCGACTATCCGCTGCGCACCGCCGCGCTCTCGGCGCTGTTCGCGCTGGCGTGCGTGTTGATCGAGGCGCGGGCGGAGGATCGAGAGGGTTAGGAGTCGTCGGATGCGGGTTTTGGTCACCGGGGTCGCGGGGTTCATCGGTTTCTGGCTCGCGCGCCGGCTGCTCGAGCGCGGCGACACCGTGATCGGCATCGACAATCTGAACGATTATTACCGCGTCTCGCTCAAGGAAGACCGGCTCGCCGCCAATGCCGCGCTCGGGGGCGCGCGCTTCACCTTCCACCGGCTCGATTTCGCCGACATGGCGCGGCTCGACGACGCGTTGCGCGGCACCGAGATCGACCGCGTCGTCCATTTGGGTGCGCAGGCGGGGGTGCGCTATTCGATCGAAAATCCGCATGCCTATGTCACCGCCAATCTCGTCGGCCATCTCAATCTGCTCGAGGTCGCGCGGCACCGGCGGCTCCATCACATGGTCTATGCGAGCTCGTCCTCGGTCTATGGCGGCAATCAGAAGCTGCCCTTCGCGGTCGAGGACCGGGTCGATCACCCGATCTCGCTTTATGCCGCGACCAAGCGCGCCGACGAGCTGATGAGCGAGACCTATGCCCATCTCTACCGGCTGCCGCTCACCGGGCTGCGCTTTTTCACGGTTTATGGCCCCTGGGGCCGGCCCGACATGATGATGTGGGAATTCACCCGCCGCATCCTCGCGGGCGAGCCGATCCCGGTGTTCAACCAGGGCGATATGTATCGCGACTTCACTTATATCGACGATATCATCGCCGGGGTGATCGCCTGTCTCGACAATCCGCCGCCCGACGACGGCGCGCCCAAGGCGGGCGGCAGCACCAAGCCGCACCGGCTCTACAATATCGGCAACAGCCGCTGCGAACATCTGATGCGCGTGATCGCGCTGCTGGAGGCGGCCTGCGGGCGCAAGGCGACGATCGACTTCAAGCCGATGCAGCCCGGCGACGTGCAGAAAACCTATGCCGACACCAGCGCGATCGCGCGCGACCTGGGCTATGCGCCGACCACCGACATCGACGTGGGCGTGCCGCAATTCGTGCGCTGGTACCGCGATTATCACGGCGTTTGATCGCGCGCGTGGCGCGAAGGCGCATCACGCGAACCGGCACTGATCGGCCAAAGGGATGGTGGGTCCGCCGGGATTCGAACCCGGGACCTCTCGATTAAAAGTCGCTTGCTCTACCGACTGAGCTACGGACCCACGCGCAGCGGCACATAGCCTGTTCGCGCGCGAGCGCAAGTCCGGGCGAGCTGGCGGACGCTTCGCCCGGTGAGCGGATCGCGCCAATCGGGGGCGATCGCGGCGAGCGGCGCGAGCACGAAGCCGCGTTGGCGCCAGGCGGGGTGGGGGATCACCAGCCCGGGCGACACCCAGGCGCCCCCCGACCAGAGGATCAGATCGAGATCGAGCACCCGCGCCCCCCAGCGCCGCCCGGCGCGCCGGCCGAAGCGCCGCTCCATGTCCTTCAGCGCGGCGAGCATCGCATCGGGGGGAAGCGCGCTTTCGAGCAGCGCGGCGGCGTTGGCGAAGCGGCGCCCGCCGGGGCCGAGCGGCGGCGTCTCGATCGTCGGCGAAACCGTGCGCACCCGGCCCAGCGCGCCCAGCGTCGCGACCGCCGCCGCGAGCACCGCGCGCGGGGCGCCGGCACGTCCGCGGCGGTTCGAGCCGAGCGCGATCGCATAGAGACTGGGCGCGCTTGGCACGGGCATCGCCGCCGCCTATCGCACGCGGCGTGACGATCTCAAGCCTCGAACCCTCGCGCGATTGCCCGCTCTGCCCGCGCCTCGCCGCGTTCCGCGCGCAGTGCCGCGCCGAATTTCCCGATTGGTGGAACGCGCCGGTGCCCGCTTGGGGCGACCCCGGCGCCTGGCTCGCGGTGGTGGGCTTGGCGCCCGGCAAACATGGCGCGAACCGCACCGGCCGCCCCTTCACCGGCGATTTCGCGGGCGAGCTGCTCTATGCGACGCTCGCCAAATTCGGGCTTTCGCAGGGGCGGTTCGAGGCGCGGCCCGATGACGGGCTGCGGCTGACGGGGGCGATCATCCTGAACGCGGTGAAATGCCTGCCGCCCGAAAATAAACCCGTGCCCGCCGAAATCCATGCCTGCCGGCCGTTTCTGGAGGCGCAGCTCGCCGCGCTCCCGAACCTGCGGGTCGTGGTCGCGCTCGGGCAGATCGCGCATCAATCGGCGGTGAAGGCGCTCGGCGGCAAGCTGCCCAAGGCCAAATTCGCCCACGGCGCCGAGCATCGGCTGCCGAGCGGGCTGGTGCTGATCGATAGCTATCATTGCAGCCGCTACAACCAGAATACCGGGCGGCTGAACGCGGCGATGTTCGAGGCGGTGTTCGCCGCCGCCCAGCGCTTCAGCCCGGCTGCCGGCTGAGCCGCACGTCGAGCTCGCGGTCGACGAATTCCCATTCGGCGCAGGCGCGCAGCCGTACCAGCATATGGTCGAACGCGGCTTCTTGATCGGGGGCGAATTCGAACCAAGTGAGGAAATCGAAATCCTCGCCCAGATCGCGCGAATGATAAAGCTTGCGCGCGACGCCGGGCAGATAATCGAGCCCGATCGGCAAATGCCCGCCGCGCTCGTAGACCGCGCGGCGCTCGTCCTGCGCGAGCGCCCACCATTCGGCCGATTTGCGGATCGGGAGCAAAGCCGCGCGGGTCGCGCTCGGGCGGCCGAGCCCTTCCTGGCGCGCGAGCAAGGTAGTTCGCTCGGGCGCGGTGGTGTAGCGTAAATGGCTGGCGGTGCCGCGCAGCGTCCAGGCGCCGGGGCGCGGCCGATCGGTGATGCTCAGCCGCTCGGCGCTGGGGAGGCTCGCGCCGCGATATTCGCACACCGAAGTGATCCGCCAATCGCCCTCGGCGCCAGCGGTGAAATGGGCGATCGGCAGATTGGGGCGCGGGGTCATGCGCCTTGGGGTAGCGCGGCGCGACGGGGCACGGCTTTCGGCTTGTTGCGGTGGGTTTATGGTGGAGCCGGGCCATGATAGACCAAGTCCGCCAACAAGGGACGATGATGATGATTCTGCTCGCTTTATCGCTCGCCGCCGCCGAGGCGCCGCCCGCGCTGGCCGAAGCGCCGCGGTGCCGATCGCCCCAAATCAAGCGCGCCGGCCGCCCGCCCGAGGCGCGGATCGAACCGCTCGATCGCCAGCCCGATGCCGAGGAATATCTGGCGGTGTGGCGGAGCATCGACGGCTGTCCGACGCCGGTGAAGGTGCGCGAGGAGCGGCGGCGGTAGGTTATTGCTCACACGAAGCCACGAACGGGTTCGGTTGGGGGTCTCGTGAAGAATTACGAACGACGGTGCCGTCGTCGGTCGGTTTTTTCTCACGCGAAGACGCAAAGACGCGAAGCGGAGCGTCCGCCGCGCAGCGGCATTATTGCGATCTGCAATCAAACCACGCCGTCGCCCCGGACTTGATCCGGGGCTTGGCTTCTTCTGCCGTTGAAAGGCAGCCTTGCCCCGGATCAAGTCCGGGGCGACATAAATAATGATCGCAGCAAGCTCTATTCGTCGTTCGTCGAGTCCTGCCCTCTTCGCATCTTTGCGTCTTCGCGTGAGACATTGCGCCCTCCGCCGTGAGCGCCACCGTAGAGTTTTGAAACGGCTTCGCCGCCAAGTCTTCTTCGTGCCTTCGTGGCTTCGTGTGAGCAACAACCCTCAAATATCCGCCACCAACCGCCGGTAAAGCTCCGGCCGGCGATCGCGGAAGAAGCCGAACGCCGCGCGGTGGCGCTTCACTCGCGCCAGATCGAGGCTCGCGACGAGCACGCCTTCCTCCTCGCGGTCGAGTTCGGCCAGAATGTCGCCGCGCTCGTCGGTGATGAAGCTCGTGCCGTAGAAAGTCTGGCCATGTTCGGTGCCGACGCGGTTGGCCGCGATCACCGGCACCACGTTCGACACCGCATGGCCGATCATCGCCCGCCGCCACAGCCGCGCGGTATCGAGGCTTTCGTCATGCGGCTCGCTGCCGATCGCGGTGGGGTAGAAGAGGAGTTCGGCGCCCATCAGCATCATCGCGCGCGCGGTCTCGGGATACCATTGATCCCAGCACACGCCCACGCCGAGCGTCGCGCCGGGGCCGGGCCAAACCTTGAAGCCGGTGTTGCCGGGGCGGAAATAAAATTTCTCCTCATAGCCCGGGCCATCGGGGATATGGCTTTTGCGATAGACGCCCTGGACGGCGCCATCGGGGCCGATCATCGCGAGCGAATTATAATGATGCGGTCCGTCCGCCTCGAAAAAGCTCGTCGGGATATGGACGCCGAGCTCGGCGGCGAGGCGCTGCATCGCGATCACGCTCGGGTGCTCGCCGACCGGGCGCGCCTGGGCGAACAGATCTTCATCCTCCACCCGGCAGAAATATTCGCCCTCGAACAATTCGGGCGGCAGGATCACCTGCGCCCCGCGCCCCGCCGCCTCGCGCACGGCGTCGGAGACTTTGGCGATATTGGCGTGGGTATCGGCGCTGAACGCCAGTTGCAGCGCGGCGACGGTGATCTGGGTCATGGCGAATCTCCCGGGGACGGCGCGCGCGATGTAGGCGCGCGCGCGCGGAATCGAAACACCCGTTCGCTGCGGGCGCCGCCGAGGGGGGCCGAACACGCGCCGCGCCTGCCGTTAGAACAATGCGGTGACCTTATGAACGACCGATGTTGGGGATGTGGGTGTATGTCTGAACTGGGGTGGGAGGCGGACGTTCCCGCGTTCTGGCTGACGTGCTATGTCGTTCGTACCGGTGTGACGGAATTGGTAGACGTGTCGCTACAGCGATCGTCGGCAGCGGGGTACGGGTTCGATCCCTGCTACTGGCAATGGCTTAAACTGGTGGGAAGGCGAATGGCGGCTTTGGCCGGTCAGCGCCGGATCATTCCGAACGAAAGAAGTCAGCGGCGAACACGGTTCGTAGCTTGGCGCGCTCCTCTTCAAAAAGGCTGTGACGGTCGACTACATCACTTAACTTTTCTGTAACATGAAACAGGATGCCTCGATCTAGTTCAGCGGGCGCGCTCGAAGTTTCAAGCAGCGCTTTCCGGTCAAATCGCCCAGAAAATTCGACCCCAAGGAAATTTCCCCATGCAAGGTCGGGCAGAAAACGATACTTTCGACGCTCAGTGGTTTCCCAAGGATCAGGCCCGCCCCAAGTGCCGATTTTAGTTTTCCACTGGGTGAATGTCGCTTCTCCTGTGATGGGTGCGCGGAAAGCGAAACGCCCTTCGCCAGCGATTTCCAGTTCGCGTTCGGTGAAGACGTGCAAATTGCCATGTGCGGGTTTGAACACTTCGACAAGTCGCTGAAATAACGCCTTCCAGTTCACCCGAGTTGCATAATTGTGCTGTATCGTCAATGTGCTGGGGTCATTGGGATCGCGGCTGCCGAAAAAGACATTGCCACTTCCTGAAAGCACCCCTTTGGTCCTCCAGTCGGCTCCGAATTCAAAAGGCGCATGATAGGAAGGAGCAACTCCATATTTGGGCCTGACTATCAAGCGGCGTTCATTACACCAACACGATACAAAGTCCTGTGGGCCGCTCACTTCATATCGTTCCGCAATGACATCTATGCGATACGGCGCAAGCTTGGGAGAAGTCGCAACGAGCGCTTCGTAAAGCGCGTATCCAAACTCAGGAGATCGGATGTCTTCGTAAGTTGTGATGCCAATGCCGACTTTGGGTTTCATCCTAGCGCCTCGTTAGCCAGAGATCAGCGGACCGGCATTTCTGAGGGGTAAAAGGGGAATATGTCACGCGACCGCGTTACTTTACCCAGCAGCGCAATATCTACAAGCGAGCAGCTTGCCGGCCGGCCGCATTCTTCAAAACGGCGGTGCCCCTACCCCTTCGCCACCGCGCTCACATGGCCCGCGAATTCCTCGAAATCGCGCGCCTCCCGGAAATCCTTATAGACGCTGGCGAACCGGATATAGGCGACCGAATCGAGCCCCTTCAGCCCCTCCATCACCATCTCGCCGATGCGCTTCGCCGGCACTTCACTGTCGCCCAAGGTTTCCAATTGGCGCTGGATGCCCGAGACGAGCTTTTCGATCCGCACCGCGTCGATCGGGCGTTTGCGGCAGGCGATCGACACCGAGCGCATGAGTTTCTCGCGGTCGAACGGCTCGCGCCGAACCTCACCCCCCGCGCCGCCCGACTTCACCACCACCAGTTCGCGCAACTGGATGCGCTCGAAAGTGGTGAAACGCGCGGCGCACCCCTCGCATTGGCGCCGCCTGCGGATGGCGGCGCCGTCTTCGGTCGAGCGGCTGTCCTTTACCTGGCTGTCTTCATGGCCGCAAAAGGGGCAGCGCATTCACATCCCCGGATAAACGGGGAAGCGCGCGGTGAGCGCCGCCACCTGGTCGCGAACGTGCTGCTCGATCTGGCCGTCGCCTTCCTCGCCGTTGCGCGCGAGGCCTTCGACGACTTGCGCGATCAGCTGGCCGACCTGGCGGAACTCGGCCGGGCCGAAGCCGCGCGTCGTGCCGGCGGGGGTGCCGAGCCGGATGCCCGAGGTGACGAAGGGCGAGCGCGTGTCGAACGGCACGCTGTTCTTGTTGCAGGTGAGCCAGGCGCGATCGAGCGCCTTTTCCGCCGCCTTGCCGGTCACGTCCTTGGGCGAAAGGTCGACCAGCACGAGGTGATTGTCGGTCCCGCCCGAGACGACGCCCAAGCCGGCTTCCACCAGGCTCGCCGCGAGCGCGCGCGCATTCTCGACGATGCGGTGGGCGTAGAGCTTGAATTCGGGGCGCAACGCCTCGCGGAAAGCGACCGCCTTGGCGGCGACGATGTGCATCAGCGGCCCGCCTTGGAGCCCTGGGAAGATCGCCGAGTTGAACTTCTTCGCCAGCGCCTCGTCATTCGTCAGGATGATGCCCGAGCGGGGCCCACGCAGCGACTTGTGCGTGGTCGAGGTCACGACATGCGCGTGCGGGAAGGGCGAGGGGTGCGCGCCGCCCGCGACCAGCCCCGAGAAATGCGACATATCGACCATCAGATAAGCGCCCACCGCATCGGCGATCCGGCGGAACTCGGCGAAATCCCAGTGGCGCGAATAAGCGGTGCCGCCGGCGATGATGAGCTTGGGGCGGTGTTCCTGCGCCAGCCGCTCGACCTCGGCCATGTCGATCAGATGATCGTCGCGGCGCACGCCATAGGGGATCGGCTTGAACCATTTGCCGCTCATATTGACGGGCGAGCCATGCGTCAGATGGCCGCCCGAATTGAGATCGAGCCCCATGAAGCTGTCGCCGGGCTCGAGCAGGGCGAGGAATACCGCCTGGTTCATTTGGCTGCCCGAATTGGGCTGGACGTTGGCGAAATTACAGCCGAACAATTGCTTGGCGCGCTCGATCGCCAGCGTCTCGACGACATCGGCATAGTCGCAGCCGCCATAATAGCGCTTGCCCGGATAGCCTTCGGCATATTTGTTGGTGAACACCGATCCGGCGGCCTCCAGCACGGCGCGGCTGGCGATGTTCTCGCTCGCGATCAACTCGATCTTGTCGCGCTGGCGGGCGAGTTCGTTGGTTACCGCCTGGGCGATTTCGGGATCGGCTTCGGCGAGGCTATCGTGCCAGAAGCCGTGCATCGGGTCTTGGGTGTCGTTCATCGCGGTCGCGGTCATGCGGGCATCTCCTGGCGGGCGCCGAGCTTGTCGACGCGGGGTTGGTGGCGGCCGCCTTCGAAGTCGGCCGAAAGAAAAGCAGTGAGGCAGGCGCGCGCCATTTCCTCGCCGATCAGCCGCGCGCCGAGCGCGATCGCGTTCGCGTCATTATGCTGGCGCGCGAGCGCGGCGCTCACCGGCTCGTCGACCCGCGCGCAGCGCAAGGCGGGGTGGCGGTTGACCGCGATCGAAATGCCGATGCCCGTGCCGCAAATCGCGATGCCGCGTTGGGCGCGGCCATCCGCCACCGCCTCCGCCAAGGCGCGACCGAAATCGGGATAATCGACGCTCGCGGTGCCGTCGGTCCCCAGATCGAGCACTTCATGCCCCTCGGCCTCGAGCCAAGGAACGAGCGCGGCCTTCAGCGGATAGCCGGCATGATCGGAAGCGATGGCGAGTTGCATCGGGAACACCTGCGCGAGAAAGCCGCTCCCTTAGCCAAAGCGCCGCGCGCGCGCCACCCCGTCGCGGCGCCCTATGGCGATGGCCGTGGCGATGGTCGGCGGCGGGCGCAGAAAAGCGCTTGCTTACCGCGCGATACCAATTACCCACGGGCGTCGTGAGCGAGCCCCGAGACGCCAATGCCGCGCGGCAGCGCCTGGTCGAGCTGCTATGGCGCTGCGGCCAGGAGGAGCGCGCCGCATTGTCGGAATTGTACGCGCTCACCAACGCAAAACTTTTTGGTATCGTGCTTCGTATCTGCGGCGAACGGTCAGCCGCGGAAGACGTGTTGCAGGATGTGTATCTGACGATTTGGAAACGCGCCGGCGCCTATGAGGCGCACCGGGCGAGCCCGATCACCTGGCTCGCGACGATCGCGCGCAACCGCGCGATCGATTGGCGGCGCGCGCATGGCAAGCGCGTGGCGGCGCCGATCGACGAAGCCGCGCCCGTCGCCGACGAGCGCCCGGGCGCCGAAGCAACGCTCCTCGCCGACGAGGCCGAGCGCAAGCTGCATCTGTGCCTCGACGCGCTGGAGGAGCGCGCGCGCGACGCGATCCGCACCGCCTTTTTCGACGGGCTCACCTATGCCGAACTCGCCGCCCGCCGCGCGGTTCCCCTGGGGACGATGAAGAGCTGGGTACGGCGCGGGCTGCTCCGCTTGCGGGAGTGTGTCGAGCAATGAGCGCGACCGACGATCTCCCCGACGCGCGCGCCGCCCAGGCCGCCGAACTCGCGCTCGGCCTGCTCGACGGCGCCGAGCGCGCCGAGGCGCTGCGCCGGCTGCTCGCCGAACCCGATTTCGCCGCCGAGGTCGAGGCGTGGCGCGCGCATTTCGCGCTGCTCGTGCCGGCGGTGCCCGAGGTCGCGCCGCCCGAAGGGCTGCTCGGGCGGATCGAGGCCGCGCTCGACGG
>FRDC01000608.1_pt1 | contig 10069 bp, 5 predicted proteins | sample 1106171 | NCBI WGS metagenome assembly FRDC01 (sample SAMEA3930566, study PRJEB13176) | freshwater metagenome | biome: Drinking water system; feature: drinking water; material: water | place: Singapore | collected 2014-12-20
GCCGGCGACGGCGGCACCGAGGCCAACGACTGGGCCGAGATGCTGTTCCGGATGTACCTCAACTACCTCGAAAAAGCCGGCTTCGCCATCGAGGAGGTCGAGCGCGGCTTCGGCTCCGAGGTCGGCCTCGACTCGGTCACCCTCCACGTCAAGGGCCCCTACGCCTTCGGGTATCTCAAGTGCGAGCGCGGCACGCACCGCCTCGCCCGCGTCAGCCCGTTCAACGCCCAGGGCAAGCGCCAGACGTCCTTCGCGACCGTCGAAGTCACGCCCGAGTTCGAGGATGTGAAGGTCGAGATCCCCGACCGCGACCTGGAAGTGACGCCGTTCGTCCGCGCCAGCGGCCCGGGCGGGCAGAACGTCAACAAGGTCGCCACCGCCATCCGCATGGTCCACAAGCCCACCGGCATCACCGTCGTCGCCAACACCTTCCGCGACCAGCCTCAGAACCGCGCCCAGTGCTTGCGCATCATCCAGGCCAAGCTTGAGCAGCTCGCCGAAGAAAAACGCGAACGCGAGATCAACGCCGCCAAGGGCGGCGCGATGGAATCCGGCTGGGGCACCCAGATCCGTTCCTACGTGGTCTACGACTCCCGCGTCAAGGACCACCGCACGGGTCAGGAGTCGGGCGATGTGCAGCGCGTGCTCGACGGCGAGCTGCAGCCGTTCATCGACGCGGAGCTGAAGCGCCGGCGGGCCGAGCGCGAGGGCCTCAAGGGCTGAGTTGCCGCACGCGGCCCCGAGTCCGACGCGGAGCGGTCAGGTCGTCACGAGGTCGAGCAGCAGGATGGTGCTGCTCAGGCTCTCGTTGTCGGTGGCGCGGGCGAACAGGCGGTTGGATCCCAGCGCGAGCGTGTTGCCCGCCAGCGTCAGGCGGTACTCCCCGCTCGTCAGCGTCCCGTTCCCCAGCTTCACGTCGCTCCCGGCGTCGAACGTCCCGTTGTTGTTGGAATCGCGGAAGAACTCCACGCGGGCGATCGTCCCGGCGGAGTCCGCGACGTTCAGAGCCCGCAGCGTGAACGGGCCGCTCCGCGGGCCGCTGCCGGGGTCGCTGAGGAACGAGCCGATGGTGGGTGCGGTGTTCTGGATGGTGACGCGGGTGGTCGCGGCGGCGCCCGTCTGGCCCTCGTTGTCCACGGGTACGGCGAAGAACCGCACCGTGCCGGACGGGATCGACGCCAGGTTCACGGAGTAGGTGTACGCGCCGGGCACGCCGAGCGTGCCGTTCCCCAGCAGCGTGTCGGCGCTGTCGAACGCGCCGTTGTTGTTGCTGTCGCGGTAGAAGCGCACCAGATTGATCGTCCCATCGGCATCGGCGACGCCCGAGGCCGTCAGCACAAGCGACTGGGCCCGGTTGACCGAAGCGGCCGAGGGGGTCAGGGCGGCAACCGTCGGGAGCGCGCCGCGGACCGTCGCGGTCGTCGTGATCGTGGCGCTCGTCTGGCCGAGGCTGTTGGTCACGCGCGCGAAAAACCGCACCGGGCCAGCCCCGAGGCCGCTGGTCTCAACGCTGAAGGTCAGCCCGTTGCCCGGCGTCGAGTCCGTGCCCAGCAGCGTGTCGGTCGCGGCGTCAAAGGTCCCGTTGTTGTTGCTGTCGCGGTAGAACTGTGCGGAGGCGATCGTGCCCGAGCCCGGCGCCGCGCCGTTGATGGTGAGCACGATCGGCGCCGGTCGCGTCGCGGTCGTCGGGCTCGCCGTCAGCGACGAAACCGTCGGCACCGCGCTCACGTTGCCGGTCGCCGTGATGACCGGCGAGGTGCGGTTGTCGTTGTCGGTCACGCGGGCAAAGAACCGCACGGTGCCGGACGGCACACCCGCCGGCGCGGTCACGGCCCAGCCGCCGCTTGCATTGGTGTCCTCGCCCACCAGCGCGTCGACGCCGGCGTCGAAATTGCCATTGTTGTTGCTGTCGCGGTAGAACTGGGCCCGCGTGAGCGTGGCCTCGGTGGTGAAGCCGGAGAGGGACAGGGTGAAGTTCCCGCCGGGGAGGATGACGGGCGTGACGTTGAGCGTGCCGGCGGTGAGGACGACTTCGCTGGCCTGGAAGACCACGCTGGTGGTGAGGCTGGCGAGGCCGTCGTTGTCGACAACGGCGGCGAAGATGCGGACCTGGCCGCTGGGGATGCCCGCGGAGGCGCCGCTGACGGACCAGCCGTTGGAGCCGTCCTGGTCGATGGCGAGGGCCTCGTCGCCCTGGTCGAAGACGCCGGAGCGGTTGGTGTCGAGGTAGAACTCGGCGCGCGCGACGGTGCCGTCGGGGTCGCGGGCACCGGTCAGGGTGATGGTGATGTTGCCCGCGCGGGTGTAGGGGTTGGGGGAGACGCTGAGCGTGCCGGGCTGCGGGCGCTGGTTCTGGACGGCGAAGTTGCCGTTGACGGGGTTGCTGGTGATGCCCTGGTTGTCGACCGCGACGGCGAAGATGCGGCTGTTGCCCACGCCGAAGCCCGTCGTTGCGAACGTGAGCGACCAGCCGCCGGCGGGGTCGGTGTCGGTGCCCAGGAGCGTGTCGGTGCCGACGTCAAGCGTGCCGTTGTTGTTGACGTCGCGGTAGAAGCGCACCTCGGCCACGGTGCCGTCGGGGTCGGCGACGCCGTTGGCGGTCGCGGTGGCGTTGCCGGGGCGCTGGACGGGGCTGGTGGGAAGGGTGAGGCCGGTGATGGTGGGCGGGCGGCCGATCGCGCCGGTGACGCTGACGACCGGGGAGAAGAGCCCCGAGAGGCCCTGGGCCCGGGCGAGAAACCGGACGGTCGCGCCGGGCTCGAGGCCGGTGGTGGCGAAGGAGAACGTGAAGCCGTTGCCGGGCGTGGTGTCCTCGCCCAGGAGGGTGTCGGTGAGGTCGATCGCGCCGTTGTTGTTGAGGTCGCGATAGAACTGCACGCGGGCGATGCCGCCGACGGGGGTGACGGTGCCGGCGTCGAGGGCGAAGGGCGTCCCGGCCTGGACGGTGCTGGCGGCCAGCGTGAAGGTTCCGATGGCGGGCGCGGAGGCCTGGACGGTGCCGGTGGCGGTCGCGGGCTGGCTGGCCGTGCCCGTGGTGTCGATGGCGATGGCGAAGAAGCGGACGGAGCCGCCGGGCAGGTTGTTGGCGGCGACGTCGAAGCTGTAGACGCCCCCGTCGGGCTCGGTGGACTCGCCGAGCTTGGCGTCCTGGGTGTCGAAGAGGCCGTTGCGGTTGCTGTCGCGGTAGAAGTCGATCCGGGCGAGCTCGGAATCGCTGCCCAGGGCGTTGCGAACGTTGAGCGTGAACGTGCCCGAGGACGTGACGATCGTGGGCGCGAGCGAGAGCGTGCCGGCGGAGGGGCGCGGGGCGACCACGTTGAGCGTGACCGTCACGGGCGCGGAGATGAGGCCGGTGTTGTCGATGGCGCGGGCGAAGAGGCGGGCGATGCCGCCCGGGAACGAGGCGGTCGACACGCCGCTGATGAACGTCGGCCCGGTGGTGGAGGTGCCCAGGAGCTGGTCGGTATCCGGGTTGAAAACGCCGTTGTTGTCGCTGTCGCGGAAGTACTCGACGCGGACGATGCTGCCGTCAGCGTCGGCGGCGCCCGAGACGGAGGCGGCGACCGAGGCCGGGCGCGTGACGGTGAACGAGCTGAGCGTGAGGCCGGCGAGCGTGGGGGCCTGGCCGATGCTGATGACGAAGGAGTCCTCGACGAACTCGCCGGTGACTGACGTGGCACGCACGGTGATCGTCGCCGTGCCCGCCTGGTTCGCCACCGGGTTCAGCGTCAGCTGGTTGTTGTTGATGCTGCCGGTGACCAGGCCGCTGTTGGAGCTGGTGACGGTGTAGGTCAGCTCGGTCGAGCGGGTGATGCCGACGGAGACAAAGTCGCCCGGGGCGACGTTGACGAGGTTGTCGGGGTTCTGGTTGCGGATGGGGAGGGAGGGGTCGACGCCGTCATCGGGGAAGGGTTGGACGGTGTAGGCGAAGTTGTCGTTGCCCTTGTTGAGGAAGTACTCCCAGTCGGAGACGCGGTCGAGGGCGGCGATCTGCTGGGCGACGCTGAGGCCGCTGCCCACGATGCGGCCGAAGGCGGTGAAGCCGCCGTTCTGATTGTCGAGGTTCGAAGCGTTGTTGCCGAGGTTGAAGAACCACTGGCTCGTGCCGGAGCTGGGCTGGCCGCCGATCTTGGCCAGGGCGATGGTGCCGGCGACGTTGGTGTTGCCCGGCTCGTTCTGGACCGCGCCGTACGCCGGAAGATTGGACGGGGCGACGCCGGTGAACGACGGCGTGACGAAGCCGCCGCCCTGGATGATGAAGTTGGGAACGCTGCGGTGGATGAGGGTGTTGGTGTAGCGGCCGCTGTCGACGTACTGCAGAAAGTTGGCCGCGGTCAGCGGGGTGGTCCGCGAGCGACCGGGGCCGGCCTGGTCGAAGAGCTCGACGTAGATCTGGCCCAGGGGCGTGTTGAAGCGGACGATGGTCCCGGTCAGGTTCGGGTCGTCGAACCGGCTGGTGAGGCTGAGGACGATCGGGGAGGCGTTGGTCTGGGCGGTCTGGTCGGGGAACGGGTTCAGCACGTTCACCGCGAGCAGGGCGCGGGCCTCCAGCTCCTCCAGCAGGCCGACGGGGGGTGCCGCGACGCGCAGCGGGCGCGGACCGACCGGTGCGTTCCGCCACGGGGAACGACCGGCACGGCGGAGCAGCCAGGCGACCGAGCGAATCCAGTTCTTCATGAGCGGGGAACCCCTCCCGGAGCGTGGTCCGGCCTTCCGATTCAGCGTTCCGGGTCAAAGTGTTGCACCCCGGACGGGCCTGACACGGGTGTTTGTTCGGAAAGGGTCATTTTCGGTCGATGTCCGGTATGGACGGGCTCCGATAGGCCGACGGTGGGCGGGAAGCCGGTTCCGCCTACGCTGGCCGGTGCCCGGCCGGGACCCGAGGTCTGGCGGGCACGCTACCGGGAGCCGCTCATGTTCATGGTCCGCCGGGCCAAGGTTGAGGACATCCCTTCGCTGCTGAAGCTGGCGAAGATGGTCCACTTCATCAACCTGCCGCCGGACCACGAGATCATCAGCGAGAAGGTCGCGTGGTCGCGGAACTGTTTCCTGATGGCGGCGGCGGAGGAGGTTGGGAGTGCCATCCGGCGCAGCGCCCCGGCCAAGCGGCACGACCCGGCGGAGCACGGGGCGCTCGCGGCGGGCATCCGCAACATCGTCGGGCAGTCGCCCCTGTTCATGTTCGTGCTCGAGGAGATCGACACGGGCGGGGTGATCGGCACGTCGCAGATCATCTCTCGGTTCGGCGGGCCCGGGCAGCCCAATGTCTCGCTCCAACTGGAGCGCAAGGAACTCTTCAGCCAGTCGCTGCAGATGGGCGTGACGCACACGATCGCCCGGCTGCTGCTGGACGAGAGCGGGCCGACGGAGATCGGCGGCCTGATTCTGCAGCCCTCCTTCCGCGGGCACCGCGACAAGCTCGGCCGCTTCATCTCCCTCGTCCGCTTCCACTTCATGGGCCTGCACCGCGGGCACTTCGCCGACCGCGTCCTCGCCGAGATGATGGGCCCGATCACCATCGACGGGTACAACCCGTTCTGGGAGCACTGCACCCGGTGCTTCATCAACCTGACCTACGAGCAGGCCGACCGCTTCTGCCAGCAGAGCAAGGAGTTCATCCTCACGCTCTTCCCGCGCACCGACCTCTACCTCACGCTCATCTCTCCCGAAGCCCGCTCCGTCGTCGGCACCGTCGGCCCCGAAACCATCCCCGCCCGCCGCATGCTCGAGAAGATCGGGTTCAAGTACCACCAGCGCGTCGACCCCTTCGACGGCGGGCCGCACCTCGAAGCCCCGCTCGATCAGATCGAGCTGGTCCGCACGACCAGCCGCCTCCGCCTGGGCAGCGCGTCCGAGAGCGGCCTCACGCACTTCGGCCTCGTCAGCACGCTCGATCAGGACGGCGAGTTTCGCTGCGTGCAGACGGCGTACGGCCTGGATCGCCAGCAGCGGGTCATTCTGCCGCCCAAGGTCTTCGAGATGCTCGCCGCCGAGACGGGCGCGGAGGCCGGGCTGACGCCGTTGCACCCGCTCAGCGGCAAGCCGTCGGCGGCTCCGGCACCCGCGGCTAACGCCAAACGCCCGGCCCGCAAGAAAGCCGCCAAGCGCTAGACGCCCGTCAACCCGTCAACCCGTCAACCCATTCTCGTTGCTCGTTGCTCGTCGCTGATTGCTCATCGCCCTGCCCCGTGCGTCTACGCTCGGGCATGACCGCCGCCATCCCCGCCCCGGCCAACCTGATCGCCTCGCGCTGGAAGCCGATCCCGGGTGACCGGCTCGTGGTCCGCAGCCCCGCGCGGCCAGACCGCGTGCTCTTCTCGGCCGGGCCGACTCTGAGCGATGTCGACGCGGCGGTGCAGGCGGCGCGGGCCGCGCTGCCCGCGTGGCGGCGGCTGCCGGTCGAGCGGCGCGTCGCGGTGCTCACGCGCTTCGCGGCGCTCGCGAAGGCTCGGCAGAACGATGTCGCCGACGTGCTCTGCGACGAGGTCGGCAAGGTTCTGTGGGAGGCCAGGCAGGAGGCCGGCCTGCTCGCCAACAAGGTCGAGATCACGCTGGATCACGGGCCCGAGGGCGGCCGGCGGCGGGTCGGCGAGTACGAGCTCGAACTCACCAAGACCCGCCGCGGGCGGTGCCTGTTCCGGCCGCACGGGGTGATGGCCGTGCTCGGGCCCTTCAACTTCCCCGTCCACCTGCCCAACGGGCACATCGTGCCCGCGCTGCTCATGGGGAACACGGTGGTGTTCAAGCCCAGCGACAAAGCCCCGGCGAGCGGGCAACTGCTCGCGGCGCTGTTCCTAGAAGCGCTCGACGCGGAGCAGATCGCTATCCCGGGCGTGGTCAACCTGGTGCACGGCGGGGCGGACGTGGCGCGAGCGCTGGTCGCGCACGACGGCGTCGACGGCATCGCGTTCACGGGCTCGTGGCCGGTCGGCCGGGCGATTCTCGAAGCGAACCTCGACCGGCCCGGGCGGATCGCGGCGCTCGAGATGGGCGGGAACAACGCCGCGGTGGTGATGCCCGACGGCGACCTCAAGCAGGCGGCGATCGAGGTCGCGCGGTGCGCGTTCAACACCGCCGGGCAGCGGTGCACGTCTACGCGGCGGCTGGTGGTGCACGAGGCGGTCGCCGGGCGGCTGCTGGGGGCCATCCAGCGTGCGGCGGAGGCGATGGTGGTGGGGGACCCGCGCTCGGCGACGCCGGTGTTCTACGGTCCGCTGATCACGGAGGCCGCACGCCGGGCCGTGCTCGACGCGCAGGCCGGCTGGGCGAGAGCGGGGGCCGAGACGGTGCTGGCCGCGCGGGCGATCGAGGTCGCCGGCTGCCCGGGCGGGCACTTTGTCACGCCCGGCATCACGCGGGTGGAGCGGTTCGTGACCGGCGGGCCCGCGGATGCGCCGGGCGCGGACGTCGAGGTCTTCGGCCCGCTGCTGCGCGTCGCGGTCGTGCGGTCGCTGGACGAGGCCATCGAGCAGGCGAACGCGACGGCGTTCGGTCTCGCCGCGTCGATCTTCACGCGCGACCCGGCCGCGATCGACCGCTTCGAGCACGAGGCCCGCGCCGGGTGCGTGAACGTGAACACCGGGACGGCCGGCGCGAGCAGCAAGCTGCCCTTCGGCGGGCTGGGGCTGTCGGGCAACCACCGCCCGGCGGGGTCGTTCGCGTTGGACTACTGCGCGTACCCCGTCGCGTCGATGGTCGAGTCGGGCGACACCGCCCTGGTGGCCGAGGGCATGGCTTTCGATCCCGCGTGGCTTGGTTGAGCCCGCGTCGGCCGGCGTGATGAACTGGTGAACGCTGGGCCGCGCGGGCACTACGCTTGGCCCTCATGCCCACGCCGCCGCCTCCCCCGCGCACGCTTCTGCCCGACCCGCGACTGTCGCCGCGCTTCGCGGGGCTGGTGACGTTCGGGCGCTACCCGCGTCTGGCGGATGTCCCCGCCGAGTCGCGCCCGGTGGACTGGGCGGTGCTGGGCGTGCCGTTCGACACCGGCGTGACGTTCCGGCCCGGCGCGCGGTTCGGCCCGAGGGCGATCCGCGAGGCGTCGCAGACCGTGCGGCGGTACTCGCTTGAGCACAAGGTCGACATCGCGCAGGTGCTCTCGCTGGCGGACGCGGGCGATGCGCCGGTGCTCCCGTTTGATCTGGAGGGCACGCTCCGCGGGCTGACCGAGTTCGCGCTCGGGCTGGGCGACGCGAAGCGGACCCGGCTGCTCGCCTTGGGCGGGGATCACTCGCTGAGCTACCCGCTGATCAAGGCGGCGTTCCTGCGCCGCGGTGCGCCGCGCGGCGGGATCGGCCTGGTGCACTTCGATTCCCACCTCGACACGGTCGACCGCGTCTGGGACAGCCCATGGTCGCACGCCTCGCCCTTCCGTCGGGCGATCGAGGACGGGTTGATCAACCCCAAGCGGATGTTCTCCTTCGGGATTAAGGGACCGATCAACACGCCGGGGGACCTGGACTTCGCGCGGAAGCACGGCATCACGGTGCTCTCGCAGCCCGAGCTGGACGCGGGCGATCCGGTGAAGGCGGCGGCGGCGGCGGCGCGGAAGCTCGGTTCCGGCCCGGTGTACCTCACGTTCGACGTCGATTGTGTCGACCCCGCCTATGCCCCCGGGACCGGGACGCCCGCCGTCGGCGGGATGCGCAGCGCCACGGCGTTGGCGATGCTCCGGGCGCTCCGCGGGATCAACCTTGTCGGCGCGGACGTGGTCGAAGTGCTGCCCGATCGGGACGTCGCCGGGATCACCGCGCTGCTCGCGGCCCAGGTCGGTTTCGAGGTGCTCGCGCTCGACGCGGCGACGCGGAAGTAAGCCGGGAGCCTTCGGCGCGCGCTCAAACGGGCAGCCGTCGTCAATCGCGGCGGATCGCGAGCATGAGTTCGACGTGGCCCGGCGAGGTGCCCGTGAGCCGGGCGATCGTGGCCGAGTCGTGCCCCTCGTCGGCGAGCCGGTAGACGGTTCGGGCGGCCGCGTCGGCCCACTCAGCCTGCGCGTCGGCGACGGCGGGAGCGGGCTTTGCCCGCGCGGCGGTGGGCGTCGTCCCGCGCAGGGCCTCCAGCCGGGCGATCCGCGCGTCGGCGTCGCGGACCAACCGCTGGAGCACGGCGATACGCGACTCCACGCGGTCGAGGTCGAGCCGATCGGCACGCTGCGGAGCGGGAGCGCTCGAGTCCGACGCCGCGGGCGGGCCGCGCTTCACGGGCTCGCTGGCGCGGTAGCGCTCGCGCTGAGCGATCATGTCGTCCCACTCCGAGCGCTCGCGGCGGGCCCGGCGGTTCCGGATCACCAGTCGGAGAACAACGAACGCCGAAAGGGCTGCGCCCGCGACGATCATCGCCGTCGGAACCCAGTCGGCCAGCGTGGAACCCTCGGCCATGGCTCAACGATCGGCCAAACTATGCTGGCGGGATGAATCGGCCCGAGCAGCGCGGCGGCCTGAAGCCGGCGGACAAGCGCGATCCGGTGGTGGCCCGGATGGTGCGGCGGTGGCGGCAACTGGCCGGCGGGGAGCCGGGGGTGCTCGCGTGCAGCGGCGGGGCGGATTCCTCGGCGCTGGTGCTGGCGCTGGCGTCGGCGGGCACGGGGTTCGTCGTGGCGCACGTGGTGCACGACCTTCGCCCGCCTGAGCAGGCATTGGCCGACCGTGACGCGGCCCGTGCGCTGGCGGAAGGGCTCGGGCTGGTGTTCGCGGAGCGGGCGGTGGCGGTGCGGGGGGTGCGGGCAGCGGGGGGGAATGTCGAGGCGGCGGCTCGGCTCGCGCGGTACGCGGCACTGGCGGAGGTGGCGCGGGAACGCGGGCTGCGGTTCATCGCCACCGGGCACCACGCCGACGATCAGCTCGAGACGGTGCTGATGCGGCTGCTGCGCGGGGCGGGGCCCCGCGGCCTGCGGGGGATCGCGGCGCGGCGGAAGGTTGATGGGGGCGAGCCGTGCGTGCGGGTGGTGCGGCCGATGCTCTCGGCGACGGCGGAGGACGCACGGCGGCTGTGCGCCGCGTGCGGCTGGGCGTGGCGCGAGGATGCGACCAACGCGGACCCCGCCCGGCTGCGGAACCGGCTGCGGCAGACT
>FRDC01005123.1_pt3 | contig 10051 bp, 10 predicted proteins | sample 1106171 | NCBI WGS metagenome assembly FRDC01 (sample SAMEA3930566, study PRJEB13176) | freshwater metagenome | biome: Drinking water system; feature: drinking water; material: water | place: Singapore | collected 2014-12-20
GTCGATTTGCCGGCATTGGTATAGCCGACCAGCGCGATCACCGGCCAGGGCGCGCGCTGGCGCCGTTCGCGGTGGAGCCCGCGCGTGCGGCTGACCTGGTCGAGCTCGCGGCGCAATTTCGCCATGCGGTCGCGGATCAGCCGGCGGTCGGCCTCGATCTGGGTCTCGCCGGGGCCGCCGAGAAAGCCGAAGCCGCCGCGCTGGCGCTCCAGGTGGGTCCAGCTGCGCACCAGCCGGCCGGCCTGATAATCGAGATGCGCCAGCTCCACCTGCAACCGCCCCTCGGCGGTGGCAGCGCGCTCCCCGAAAATTTCCAGGATCAGCCCGGTGCGGTCGATCACCTTGGCTTCCAGCGCGGTTTCCAGATTGCGCTGCTGAACCGGAGTCAGGCTCGCGTCGAACACGACGAGCTGTGCGTCCTCCATCCGCGCGGCGGCGGCGATGGTGTCAATCTGCCCCTGCCCGATCAGCGTGGCCGGGCGCGGGTTGCGCAGCCGCACCGCCAGCCGATCTCGCACATCCAGCCCGATCGCCATCGCCAGCCCGGCGGTTTCCGCCAGCCGTGCCTCGCTGTCGCGCGCATGGCCGCCCTGATCGGGCAGCACGATGATCGTCCGGGCGCCGCGGGCAAATTCGCCCCGGTCGCGGTCAAAACCCGTGCTCAATCGTCAACCGCCTCATCGGCCAGGTTGAGCGGATGCGCCGGCTGAACCGTGGAAACGGCGTGCTTGTACACCAGCTGCGCCATGCCATCGCGCTGCAACAGCATGCAGAACAGATCAAAGGCGGAGATATAGCCCTGCAGCATCACACCATTGACCAGAAACATCGTCACCGGCGCTTCCGATTTGCGCACCGCGTTCAGGAAAATTTCTTGCAATAACGGTGCCTTCTTCTGTGCTTCGCCGATCGAATCGACAATCGCGTCGATGTCGATCGGGCTGGCGGGCATGATCGTGGAAATCGCATGCTTATAGATCAGCTGCGACTGGCCATCGCGGCGCAGCAGCACCGAAAAATTGTCGAACCAGGTAACAATGCCCTGCAGCTTCACGCCCTTGACCAGAAACATCGTGATCGGGGTTTTCGAACGGCGCAGGGCATTCAGGAACAAATCTTGTAGCGAGGCTTGCTTGTCGGCCATAGCGTCCTCCTGTTATTGGCGGGCCATCCCGCAAGGGGCCGCAGACACAGCAGCGGCGTGTGGCAAATCTAGGGGTTGCAGGGCGCGACGTCCAGTTGCCGCGTCAGTCCTCGTTCTTGTTTTCCGCGATTCCCAGCAGCTTGAGCTTGCGGTGCAGGGCGGAGCGTTCCATGCCGATGAACGTCGCCGTGCGTGAGATATTGCCCGAAAAACGCCGGATCTGAACGCGCAGATATTCGCGCTCAAAATATTCGCGGGCTTCGCGCAACGGCGCGCCCATGATCGCGGTGGCCGCCGCGCTGATGCCGATTTCGTGCCGCTCGCCGAAAATGTCATTCGGCAGCAGATCGACATCGATCCGGCCGATCCGGTCCCCCGGCGCCAGAATGACGGTGCGCTCCACCAGGTTGCGCAGCTCGCGCACATTGCCCGGCCAGTCATGGCTTTGCAGCGCGACCATCGCCTCGGGCGCGATTTCGGGCGTCGGCACGCGGCGCTGGGCCGCATAATGCGCGACGAAATGTTCAACCAGCGGCGGAATGTCCTCACGCCGTTCGGCCAGGCCAGGAATGGCCACCGGCACCACGTTCAGCCGGTAATACAGGTCTTCGCGGAAGCGCCCCTCGGCAATTTCCTCCGCCAGGTCGCGCGCGGTGGCGGACACCACCCGCACATCCACCCGCACCACCCGCTGGCCACCGACGCGGGTAAAGCTCTGGTCGGTCAGCACCCGCATGATGCGCGCCTGGGTCTGCACCGGCATGTCGGCGATCTCGTCCAGAAACAGCGTGCCGCCATGCGCCTGTTCGAGCAGACCGGGGCGAACGACATCGGCCCCCTGCTCCACCCCGAACAGTTCTTCCTCTACCCGCTCCGGCGTCATCCGCGCGGCGCTGACGACGATGAAGGGTCCGGCCGCGCGCTGGCTCCAATTGTGCAGCAGGCGGGCGGCGACTTCCTTGCCGGTGCCGGGCCCGCCGGTGATGAGCACCCGGCTGCCAGTCGCGGCAACACGCTTCAAGGTTGCGCGCACGCCGTTGATCGCGCTCGATGAGCCGGTCAGTTCATCTTCACGCCCCGCCTGCGCACGCAGCGAGGCGATTTCGCGCTTCAGCCGCTCCGTCTCGGTCGCGCGTTCGACCAGCAGCAGCAGCCGCTCGGCCTCGAACGGCTTTTCGATGAAATCGGCCGCGCCCCGGCGGATCGCGGCAACGGCGGTATCAAGATTGCCATGGCCCGAAATCACGATCACCGGAATGCTGGGGTCGCGCTGTTTGATCTCGTCGAGCAGGTCGAGTCCGTCGAGCTTGGACCCTTGCAGCCATACGTCAAGCAACACCAGCGACGGACGCCGCGCGGCAATCGCTTCAAGTGCCGAATCGCTGTCGGCGGCAAGACGGGTGGTAAACCCCTCATCCTCCAGCACACCCGCGACGAGCTCGCGGATGTCGCGTTCGTCATCAACCACCAGGATATCGAGCTTGGCCATCAATTCTGCACTCGGGTAAGCATGACAGGGCGGCTTTCTTCATCGGCACAGGGGGCATCGGGGCCGCCGCACCCGATCTGCGCCAGCGCGGCCGCATCGAAGCACAGGGTCACGATCGTGCCGCCGCCGGGGCGATCAGCAAAGGCGATGGTGCCCATATGCTCCTCCGCAATACGCTTGACGATGGCAAGGCCCAGGCCGGTGCCGCGTTCGCGCGTGGTCATATACGGCTCGACGATGCGATCGCGTTCGAGCGGCAGGCCAACGCCGGTATCACTGACGGTGATGGTAAGCGGCGCCGCGCCGCCACCGGTGATCGCCATCGCCACTTCGCCACTGGCCCCCTCGCCCTTCGCCTCGATCGCTTCCACCGCGTTCTTGACGATGTTGGTGAGTGCCTGCGCGATCTGGCGCCGGTCGCACACAAGCAGTGGCGGCTCGGCACAATCGAGCGTGAAACGGATGCCGCCATGCGCCACTTCGTGCAGGAACATCACCTGGCGGGCGATGTCGAGCAGCGCTTCCTCGCGGAACACCGGCTTGGGCATGCGCGCGAAGGACGAGAATTCGTCGACCATCCGGCGCAGATCGCCGACCTGGCGCACGATGGTTTCGGTCAGCCGGCTGAACGTGGTGTCATCCGCCGCGATCTGCTTGCCATAACGGCGCTGCAACCGCTCCGCCGCCAGCTGGATGGGCGTGAGCGGGTTCTTGATTTCATGCGCGATGCGGCGCGCGACATCGGCCCAGGCAGCACGGCGCTGGTCCAGCAGCTGCTGGGTGATGTCGTCAAAAGTCAGGATCGGGCCGGCATCGGCATCGGCGATCTTTACCGCCAGCGTGCGGGTTTCGCCGCGCAGGGCAATCTGGACGATCGCTTCGCGCGCTTCGTCGTTCAGCAACCGGTCAAGCTCGGGCGAAAGCTCGGCGAGCGGCTGGCCCACCGGATTCGCGCCCCCCGCCCCCAGCAAAGCGACGGCGGAATCGTTGATGAGCCGCACATGGCGATCGCGGTCGATGGAGACGACCCCGGCCGACACGCCCGACATCACCGCCTCGATCAGCGCACGGCGGCTGTCGAGCTGGTCATTGGCGGCGACCAGCGCGCTGGTCTGCGCCTCCAGCTGGCTGGTCATCGCGTTGAAGGCGCCGGTGAGCGTGCCGATCTCGTCGCGCGCCTTTGGCTGGTTGACGCGCACTGCCAGGTCGCCGGCCGCCACCCGCCGCGCCGCCTCCACCAGCTCGCCGACCGGCCGCACCAGCCGGTCCGCCACCACCAGCGCGACCCACACCGCAATGCCGACAATCAGCAGCGAAATGAGCAGGAGAGCCGCGTTGAATTGCAGCTGAACCGAACGCGATCGCGTGATAAGCGCATGATAATCATCGACAATCGCCTGACTGCGGCGCAGCAGCATCGTCGTGCGCGCATCGAACACCCGCGTCACATACAGGAAATTGTCCTGGCCATAGCTGATGCGGGTGAGCGCGCCGGGTGCCTCCATGCTCTCTACCAGCGCGGCGACACCAGGCTTGGAGACGCGACCAAGCAGACCGGGCGTAATCACCCGCTGCAGATCGCGGTCATAGGGATCGACCAGCGCCAGCGCGATCAGCTCGCCGCTCGGCACGCGATGCACGATGATCGCTTCGGACAGTTCCCGGCGATAGGTCTGCTGCGCAAGGCCATTGATGAACGCTTTGCTCTCGATCGGATAGACTGCGAGATATTTGGCAAGGTCGGTGCTCATCGCGGTCGCCTCGCGGCCAACGCGGTCCAGCTCTTCCCGGTAATGGCTGCGCGCGATCACCGATGCGTCCTCCAGCATCGCGCGGGCACGGTCCGAAAACCAGAATTCAACGCCATATTGGAACAGCAGCGAGGCGAAGATCACCACCAGCAAGGTCGGCACAGCGGCAATCGCGGAGAACAGCGCAACCAGCCGCACATGCAGCCGGCCATGCCCGCCAATGGGGGATCGCGCCGCGCGTCGCATCGCGATCCGCCGGCCCAGCAGCACCAGCAGCGCCATGCCCGGCAACAGATTGGCGACCAGCAGCAACGCGACCAGCGGCGGGGTGAGCAAGGTAGCACTGCCCGCGCCGCGCGCGATGAGCCACCAGCTGCCCAGCGCAACCGCAATCGCGCCCGCCAGCACCGCCACTTCCACCACCGGCGACAGGCGCCGGGGCTGGTCATGTGGGGGTATCATCGCCGCCAAGCCGCCACTCATCGTTGCATTGATACAACAGTTGGGGCGTGGGGGATACAGCTTAAGTGACGCGACTGTCTCACCAGTGCGTCTATCGGCCGCTTTGGTGGCAGGAAAAAGGCGCGCTCAGGCGGCCGCGCGGCTGAGCCAGGGCGCGTAGAATTCGGCCAGCATCGCCAGCACCACGCGCGGATCGCCCTGCTGGTTCACGCGATTGCGGAACTCCGCAGAGCCATGCAGGCCGCGCGTGTACCAGCCGATATGCTTGCGCGCGAGGTTGACGCCGGTTTCGGTGCCATAAAGCGACAGCATGGCGTGATAATGCTCGACGATGAGGTGATATTGCTCCTCGATCGAAGGCTCCGGCACGCGCCGGCCGCCATCGAACCAGGCTATCACCTGCCCCAGAAGCCAAGGCTTGCCATAGGCCCCGCGCCCGATCATCACGCCATCCGCGCCCGATTGCGCAAGCGCCGTCTCGGCATCCTCGATGCTGCAGATATCGCCATTCACGATAACGGGCAGCGCCACCGCGTCCTTCACCCGCCGCACGAACGCCCAGTCGGCCGATCCCTTGTACATCTGGCAGCGGGTGCGGCCGTGCACCGTGATCATCTTCACGCCCAGGTCCTGGGCGATGCGCGCGAGTTCGGGCGCGTTGAGGCTCGAATGGTCCCAGCCCATGCGCATTTTCAGCGTCACCGGCACGCTGACCGCCTTCACCGTCGCTTCGATGATCGCGGCGGCGAGCGGCAGGTCGCGCATCAGCGCGGAACCGGCATCGCCATTGACGATCTTCTTGACTGGGCAGCCCATGTTGATGTCGATGATCGCGGCGCCACGATCCTGGTTGAGCCTGGCCGCCTCCCCCATTTCGCGCGGGCTGCAGCCGGCAAGCTGCATCGACACCGGCTCTTCCACCGGATCCCACGCCGCCTTTTGCAGCGACTGGCGGGTTTCGCGGATCATCGCCTGGCTGGCGATCATCTCGGTTACGTTCAGGCCCGAGCCATAGCGCCGCACCAGCTTCCTGAACGGCATGTCGGTGACGCCCGTCATCGGCGCGAGCAGCACGGGCTGCGCGATCGTCACCGGACCGACCGAAATGGGGCGGAGCTGCGTCATGGGTTCCTTTGAAAAAAGTGCGCCGCGCATATCGCCAACGCGCGCTTCTGGCAAGGTTGGCGGGGTTTGCGGCCGCGCAGCGCTTGCGCTAGGGGCGCCGCCATGACGCCAAACCGCACCGTTGCGCTCATCGTCGCCGCCGGCAGCGGCACCAGGCTGGGCAGCGCGATCCCGAAGCAATTCGCCCCGCTCGCCGGCAAGCCGATGCTGGCGCACAGCCATGCCGCGCTTGCTGCCCACCCGGCCATTGATGAGGTGCTGGTGGTGATCGGCGCCGGGCAGGAAGCGATGCTGGAACGCGCCATCGGCCCGGTGCGCCACGCAACCGGCGGCGCCACCCGGCGGGATTCGGTGCGCGCCGGGCTGGAGGCGCTGGCAGGCGAAGGTGTGGCGCGGGTGCTGGTGCATGATGCCGCCCGCCCGTTCCTGTCCGCTGCCGTCATCGACCGCCTGCTCGCGGCGCTGGAGGATCAGCCGGGGGCCATCCCTGCCCTGCCCGTGGCGGACACGCTGGCGCGCGGGGGCGCAGCGCTGGGCGAGACCGTGACGCGCGACGGGCTGTGGCGCGTGCAGACGCCGCAGGCCTTTCATTTCGATGCCCTGCTGGACGCGCACCGCCGCTGGCCGCAGGATGTGGAAGCAACCGACGATGCGCAGATGCTTCGCCGTTTCGGCGGGGCGGTTGCGCTGGTAGAAGGCGATATCATGCTCGAAAAAGTGACCTACCCCGCCGACATCGCCATGGCCGAAGCGCGCCAGGCGGCCACCCTCATCAGCCGCAGCGCGACGGGGTTCGATGTGCACCGGCTGGAAGCGGGCGAGGAATTGTGGCTGGGTGGCGTCCTCATCCCCCACGACAAGGGGCTGTCGGGGCATAGCGATGCCGATGTCGCGCTGCATGCCATCACCGATGCGCTGCTGGGCTGCACGGGCGAAGGCGATATCGGCACGCATTTTCCGCCCAGCGACCCGCAATGGAAGGGTGCGGCGTCGTACAAGTTCCTGCAGCACGCCGCCGGGCTGATCACGACGGCGGGCGGCATCATCGATTTCGTCGACCTGACGCTGATCTGCGAAGCGCCCAAGATCGGCCCGCACCGTGAGGCGATGCGCGCGCGGATCGCCGAGCTGCTCGCGCTCGACACGCGCCAGGTGAGCATCAAGGCGACCACCACCGAGCGGCTGGGCTTTACCGGACGCGGCGAGGGCATTGCTGCCCAGGCCTGCGCCACGGTGCGGTTGCCGGCGGTGGAGCGCGCGGCATGAGCCGGCTCGCTTTGCCCGCCGCGCTGCTGCTGGCGCTGGGCGCCGGGTCCAGCACCGCGCAGACCATGGCGATGCAGCTGCCCTGCGTCACCGCGCCGGAGGCCGAGGCGATCATCACCGCGATCATGCCGGAGACGGTCGAGCAGCTCGGCACGGTATGCGCCGGCGCGCTGCCGGCCAATGCGGTGCTGCGCCAGCCTTCGCCCGAACTGCTCGCCCGCTATCGCAGCGATGCCGATCTGGCGTGGCCAACCGCGCAGGCAGCGGTGACGCGGATCGCCGGGCCACAGGCGGCCGCGCTGCTCGGTGGCGGTGCGGCGCGGCCGCTGGTCGGCGGGCTGTTCGCGCCGGTCATCACGCGCGGGGTGCAGGTGAACGACTGCCCCGCCTATGACCGCATCTTCACGCTCGCCCAGCCGCTGCCGCCGCGCAATCTTGCGGGCATCCTGGTGTCGGCATGGCAGCTCGCCGATGGTCGCCGCGCGGCGCAACCGGCACAGGCGGGCGCGGCGCGGCCCGGCCTCACGCTGTGCCCGGCCAAGCCATGATCGAGACGATCCTGCCGGAAGCACTCGTCGTCGCCGCTCGGCGGGTGGTCGATGAAAACCGCGCCGCCGGGCGCCGTGTGGCGGTGGCGGAAAGCTGCACCGGCGGGCTGGTGGCGGCCGCGATCACCGAAATTCCGGGCTCGTCAGACATTCTGCAATGCGGCTTCGTCACCTATTCGAACGACGCCAAGATGGTGATGCTGCGGGTGAGCGAAGACATATTGGAAACCTTCGGCGCAGTGTCGGTCGCCACCGCCTGGGCAATGGCGCAGGGCGCACTGGAGGCAAGCGGCGCCGATGTCGCGGTGGCGATCACCGGGGTGGCGGGGCCAGGCGGCGGATCGCCCAAAAAGCCCGTCGGCACCGTGGTGTTCGCGCGTGCCGAGCGTGGCGCGGACCCGGCGGAAGTGGTGGCCGATCAGCGCCAGTTCGGCGATCTGGGTCGGGGCGGCATCCGCCTTCAGGCGGCGCTGGTCGCGCTGGAACTGCTGCTGCCCGGCGGCGGTGCGGCGGCATAGAGCGCGGCCGCCCGCGCCTCGAACGCGCCGATCATCTTGCGCAGCGCGCGGTCGAACACCTGGCCGGCCAGCATTTCGAACACCCGGTTCTTGAACGCGAAATCGACCGAGAAATCGACCAGGCAGCCGTCCTTGCCATCGGGCCGGAACGACCAGTCATTCTTCAGATATTTGAGCGGCCCGTCGAGATAATCGACATGGATGCTGCTGGGCCGCTGCTTCGTCACGCGCGAGGTGAAGGTTTCGCGCAAGCCTTTGAACCCCACGATCATGTCCGCGACCATCAGCGTCTCGCTGTCCGACCGCACCCGGATCGCCGAGACCCAGGGCAGGAATTCGGGATAGCGCGCCACGTCGCTCACCATCGCGTACATCTGTTCAGGCGCATAGGGCAGCGCGCGGGTTTCGTGGTGCTTGGGCATCAGGCGCGGGCGAGCTGTGCCTCCCGGGCGGCGCGCAGCCGGGCGAAATCATCGCCTGCGTGATAGCTGGAGCGGGTGAGCGGCGAGCTGGCCACCAGCAGGAAGCCCTTTGCGCGCGCAATCTGCGCATAGGCGTTGAAGCCTTGCGGGTTCACGAATTCGGCAACGGCGGCGTGGCGCGGCGTGGGCTGAAGATATTGCCCCATCGTCAGGAAGTCGATGTCGGCGCTGCGCATGTCGTCCATCACCTGGTGGACTTCCAGCCGTTCCTCGCCCAGCCCCAGCATGATGCCGGACTTGGTGAAGATCGACGGATCGCGCTTCTTCACGCTCTCCAGCAGGCGCAGCGACGCATAGTAACGCGCGCCGGGGCGGATCGTCGGGTAAAGCCGGGGCACCGTTTCCAGGTTATGGTTATAGACATCGGGCCGCGCCGCGACGATCGCGTCCACCGCGCGCTCATGCTTGTTGCGGAAATCGGGGGTCAGAATTTCGATGGTGGTAGCGGGCGTGGTGCGGCGCAGCGCCTCGATCACTTTCACGAACTGGCTGGCACCGCCATCGGGCAGGTCGTCGCGGTCGACCGAGGTGATGACGATATGCGTCAGCCCCAGCTCGGCGGCCGCATCCGCCACATGCTGCGGCTCCATCGGGTCCACCGCGCGCGGCATGCCGGTCTTCACGTTGCAGAAGGCACAGGCGCGTGTGCACACATCGCCCAGGATCATCACCGTCGCATGCTTCTTGGTCCAGCATTCGCCGATATTGGGGCACGCCGCTTCCTCGCACACCGTCGCCAGGTTCAGCCGGCGCATCAGTGCCTTCGTTTCGGCAAAGCCGGCGCTGGTCGGCGCCTTTACGCGAATCCAGTCCGGCTTGCGGCGGCGCGCCGGTTCGGCGAGCGGGGTCATCTCGTTCATGCGCCGCAGATAGCCCCCTGCCCGCGCCCCCGCAAGCACGACCGCTTGCGCGAGCCGCGCCCGCGCTCTACGCACGCGCTTTGATGACCGTGTCAGACCATCGCCCCGCGTCGCAGATTGCCGGCCGCGCCGTGTTTCCGCACCGGCATCTGACGGGAATCGCCGGGCTTCAGCCGCACGAAATCACCTTCCTGCTCGATGAAGCCGAACAGTGGATCGAGGCGAACCGCGCGCGCCGCAAGAGCGACCGGCTGGCCGGCCTGACGCTGATCAACGCCTTTTTCGAGAACAGCACGCGCACCTTGCTGTCGTTCGAAATCGCCGGCAAGCGACTGGGCGCCGATGTCGTCAACATGCATGCCGCGCAATCGAGCGTGAAAAAGGGCGAGACGCTGATCGACACCGC
>FRDC01000391.1_pt1 | contig 10034 bp, 11 predicted proteins | sample 1106171 | NCBI WGS metagenome assembly FRDC01 (sample SAMEA3930566, study PRJEB13176) | freshwater metagenome | biome: Drinking water system; feature: drinking water; material: water | place: Singapore | collected 2014-12-20
CGCGTCCGTAAACTTCGATGCCTTCATGCCACGCTTCCTTGCCCAGCCAAGGAATCTGAGGCCGAAAACTCTAGCTCAAAATGATCCAGTTTTCAGGTGGCAGAGCAAAATGCCAACAAACTCCCTTTGCTCTCCTAGTGATACCATCGTAAGTACCATCAAGAGCGTGGGATATTTTAGCGGTCGATCCGCACCGACCGTTCTCGACTTTGAACTTAAAGCTCTGAACCGCTCCGGGAGTCACATAACCAATCGCGCAGTTCACGGTCTGCTGGTTCGGGAACCTGACCTTGATGACGCCATCGCCTTCGCAGCGAATCGAAATCGAGCCAGCAAACTTCTCCCCCGTCTGCTTAAGCTCGGTAGATTGGCCGCAAAGGGTAAGCTCGGCTGATACCGCTCCCGCACCTTGAACTTCAAAGGCGTTCGCGACCCGATTACAGCCCATGGCCACCAACGGGATCAGAAGGACAGTCGCTCTCATGAGAACCACGATAGCGCCAACAGCCTATATGGACCACCACCGCCATTTATGAGTCTATGGCCTAATTGCCGTCGTTCCCGTGCCGGTCCCGGATCCCCATCAGCGGACCGTCCGTTTCGAAAGCGACTGCTCGCGCTTGGATGGCCGCAATTGGGTGGTCAGCGGACATGCCGCTTTCGAAATGTTTTGGAGGACAGCAGACTTCCCGCGTGAGGACCGACTTCTGGCGCGCCCCGTCGAGAGCCGTTCGAGGCTGCATCCAGCGATCAACGCGTCTTGAGGTCGAAGACGGCCATCCTTTAAAAGAACCAAAAACGATTAGAAAGTCGCTGGTTAAGGCAGCGGTGACACAGAATAGTGCTGGACTTGTAATTTTCGTGCTATACGATCCTGACCTACTACAAGTCGTTAGCCGAAGATCGTCAGATCATCAGAGAGTCGCGATCGCAGCAAAATGCGTGGTACTTAATTTATCCGGTTCGAGGTTCGGGCCGGAATGGATTTGTGCGCTCAAAAGAGGTGGTGGCTGAGCTCAGGGGTGGAGCCGCATGCAGGGTTCAGGGAGCGGGACTGGTGCGACCGATTTGCCCGGTGTTGGTCTACGCGGCTCGCATCCGCCTCAACAGGCAGGCGATCAAGGGCGGCGAGCAGGGCATTACGTTAGCGCCCGGTATGGCGGTGACTGCAGATGTTCGGACGGGACAGCGCAGCATTGCCAGTTACCCGATCAGCCCGATCGACGAAGCGCGCCTCGAGGCAGGGAGAGAGCGATGAAAATGAAGGTCGCAGCTATACCAGCCCTCGGGCTGATAGCCTTTGCACTGCTCGGCTCCAGTGGCGGCGAGGAAGACATATATTATCCCTCGCAGGCTGCGGCGGATGCCGAGCTCACACAGTTCGACGGCAAGCATGCGGATTGCCAGCTTTGGACGAACTGGCAAAAGCTGTGCTCCCGCACCGGACCGAATGGGCAAACGTCGTGTAGGACCAGCGCGCAGCGCGGCATTCGTCCGTCTGCGCCCTTCTGCGTGGCGCGGGAGGATGGCGGCTATCGCCGTCCTGACGAAAGCGATGGAGACCGAGCCCTGCGCTCGAGCCTGCGCTTCTGCACCTATCCAGCCGGGAAACCCGCGACCTCGATCGGCCAGGCCGAGTCCTGCGAGTATTCTCCCAGCCGCCCATTCGGCGGTCACGAACTGCGCAATCAGACGCACCCTTGGTGTGTGACCTGGAAGGAAGCCGCGCCGGTCCGAGACGCCTCATTCACGCGGCGCCCTCGCTATGGCTTCTACTGCGCGGCTCGCAAGATTCCCTCATGGTGTGAATGGGCGGACGGGCTTGGATATGGCCCGGACCTGACCAAGAAGCCGTCCGGCGCTCAGAATGAGCGCATCCCTATTCTGATAAACCCCGATTCCATCGCCGTGCGCGGCGTTTTTTGTCGTAGGAGGACTAAGTAATGGCTGGACCGCTTGAGAATCTCCCGGCTCCTACTGGCGCTAGCGACACGGGGATTGGCTCGGGATACTTTATCGGTGACGGCGTGATCATTACCGCCGGGCACGTGATGTTCGAGTTCAACGAAAAGAACCATGTCGCGGATCGTGCCATTCGACGGATGTCCGGCAGTACGGTCTTTTGGGATCCGCGCGGCTATGAAGCGCGATTCACCAGTCGAATGCTCGGATTGAGTGATCCGCTGCCGCGCCCGACCAAACCGGAATTCACGATCTCCTCCGAGTATATCGAGAGATTTCTAACTACCAGCGACGTTGTCTTCGTCACCAGGTCCGGATCCGTTGGCAAGGACGACGCTTGGCTGTTTCGTAGCGGCCTTTGCCTTCCATCTTTCGCAGCATCAGCAAAAGCTCCAGCGCGGAGATCGAGGCGATGGGGCGCTTTACGGCACGCCTTGGAACGCCTTGGAATGGCATTTTGGTGACCCCTACGGGACTCGAACCCGTGTTTTCGCCGTGAGAGGGCGACGTCCTAGACCGCTAGACGAAGGGGCCACGAAGGTGCGGCACATAGGCTTGGCACCTCATGCGGTCAAGCGTTCGCGCCGCGCTCGAGCGGTTCTTGGTTCAGCCGGGGGCCTGGGGCGCCGGGCGAAAGTCAGACCGTCCTCATATGAGGACGGTCTGATCTAGGGGCGTCGCTTTGGTGCAGTCGATCGCGCGTCGCGCCATGGCGCGTTCCGCTTGGTCGATCAGGCGAGGAAATATTGCTCGTGGACGATTTTGCCGTCCTGCCAAACCGAGCGGATGACTTCGTGCCAATGGGTGTGGCTGCCGTCCTGGTGGTCGAAATCGAACGTCCACTCGGTGAACGAGACGTCGCCCGTTACGGCGGTGTGATGAAGCGTGATCTCGTTCACTTTGGCGATCGTGCCGACGAAGCCGTTCATCTTTTCAATCATCTCGCTGCGTGACGCGGTCTTGCTGCCGTTATGATCGTCGCTCGACGCATTCTCGGCGAAATATTGCTCGGCGGCATCCGCCATTTTGCCCTGCTTCATGAGTTCGCTTTTGGCATTGACCATCTCTTCGATCGTCATTTTGATGCTCCCGCGCTTGAGAAACGACCAATTTGGTCTTGAAAATACTATTCTCATTGCTTGAACGGAGCAATTTCGGTTTCGGCATCCGCTATCGGATTCCGGCCGCAAAGCGCGGGCGTGACGGCAGCGCGCGCCGAATGTCTCCATTCCCTTCGCGGACGAGCGTCCCGCCGCGCGCGGTTCAGGCCGCCGCGCGGCGCTCGCGCAACTCGGCGTTGAGCATTTCGGCGAGGGTGAAGGCGAGCTCCAGGCTCTGCGCGGCGTTCAGCCGCGGGTCGCAATGGGTGTGATAGCGATCCGCCAGCGATTGCTCGGTCACGTCGACCGCGCCGCCGGTGCATTCGGTGACGTTCTGCCCGGTCATCTCGGCATGGATGCCCCCGGCGATCGAGCCCTCGGCGCGGTGGACCGCGAAAAAGCCGCGCACCTCCGCCAGGATGCGATCGAAGGGCCGGGTCTTGTAACCGCTCGCCGCCTTGATGGTGTTGCCGTGCATCGGGTCGCAGCTCCACACCACCGGATGCCCCTCGCGCCGCACCGCGCGGATCAGCCGGGGGAGGCCGGCTTCGATCTTGTCATGCCCGAAGCGGGTGATGAGCGTCATCCGCCCGGGCACGCGGCCGGGGTTGAGCGTGTCGAGCAGCCGCAGCAAGGTGTCGGGCTCCAGGCTCGGCCCGCATTTCATGCCGATCGGATTGCCGATGCCGCGCAGATATTCGACATGCGCCGAGTCCCGGAAAGCGCGTGCGATCGCCCACCCAGAGGAAATGGGCGCTGGTGTCATACCAATCGCCGGTGAGCGAATCGCGCCGGGTGAGCGCTTGTTCGTAGCGCAACAGCAAGGCTTCGTGGCTGGTGTAGAAGCTCGTCGCGGCGAGCTGCGGCACGGTCTGCGGGTTGAGCCCGCAGGCGGCCATGAAGCCCAGCGTCTCGCCGATGCGATCGGCCATTTCCTGATATTTGACCGCCCAAGGGCTGCGCCCGACGAAATCATGCATCCAGCCATGGACGCGGTCGAGGCTCGCATAGCCGCCGCTCGCGAAGGCGCGCAGCAGATTGAGCGTCGCGGTCGATTGGTGATAGGCGGCGAGCATCCGCTGCGGATCGGGAACGCGGCCTTCGGGGGTGAAGGCGCTGTCGTTGACGATGTCGCCGCGATAGGCGGGCAGCTCGACCCCGTCCTGCGCCTCGTGCGGCGCCGAGCGCGGCTTGGCGAATTGCCCCGCCATCCGCCCGACCTTCACCGTCGGCAGTTTCGACGCGAACGTGAGCACCACCGCCATTTGCAGGATCACGCGGAAGGTATCGCGGATATTGTCGGGGTGGAATTCGGCGAAGCTCTCCGCGCAATCGCCGCCCTGGAGCAGGAAGGCGCGCCCCTCGGCGACGGCGGCGAGTTCGGCCGTCAGATTGCGCGCCTCGCCCGCGAAGACGAGCGGGGGATAGTGCGCGAGCGTTTCGCACACTCGGTCGAGCGCGCCTTCGTCGGGATAATCGGGCAGCTGGCGGATATCGTGCTTCTGCCAGCTATGGGGCTCCCAGTTGGCGGCCATTCACTCTCTCTTGGTCATAAAAACGCGCCGCCGCAAAATGGGCGATGTGCCGCGCCGATGCAATGCGGGGGGCGGGTAGCGACGGGCGGTACCCTTGAATTGGTTATAAAGGCTGTTAGGGAGGCGCGGAACCAAAGGGGGTATCGTGCGCAGGGGAATAATCCTAGCCGGCGGCTCAGGCACGCGGCTTTATCCGCTCACCCGAGCGGCGTCGAAGCAGCTCATGCCGGTTTATGACAAGCCGATGATCTATTACCCACTGTCGACGCTCATGCTGGCGGGCATTAGAGAGGTGCTGATCATCACGACGCCGCATGATCAGGCCGCCTTCCAGGCGCTGTTGGGGGACGGCGCTGGTTGGGGTATCGAGCTGCATTATAAGGTGCAGCCCGAGCCGGGCGGGCTGGCGCAGGCCTATCATATCGGCGCCGAGTTCGTCGGCGATGCGCCTTCGACGCTGATTCTGGGCGACAATATTTTTTACGGCCATGGGCTGACCGAATTGCTGGAGAACGCAGTTGGCCGGGAGCAAGGCGCGACGGTTTTCGGCTATTATGTCGATGATGCGCGGCCCTATGGCGTGGTATCGTTCGACGCTCAGGGGCGCGCCGAGACGATCGAGGAAAAGCCGGCGGCGCCCAAATCCAATTACGCCGTGACGGGGCTGTATTTCTACGACGGAACCGCCGTTGCCCGCGCGCGCGACCTGAAGCCCTCGCCGCGCGGCGAGCTCGAGATAACCGATCTCAACCGCACCTATCTCGATGACGGGCAGCTGGCGGTTGAGCTCATGGGGCGCGGCTATGCCTGGCTCGACACGGGCACCCATGCCTCGCTCCTCGACGCCGCCAATTACGTGCGGATCACCGAGGAGCGGCAGGGCTTGAAGATTTGCTGCCCCGAAGAAATCGCCTGGCGTCGCGGCTTTATTGATGATGCGGCGCTCGAGGCGCTTGCTGCGCCGCTGATCAAATCGGGCTATGGGCAATATCTGAAGCGCTTGTTGACGCAGGGCCCGACATGGAACTGATCGAAACCAATCTGCCCGATGTCCTGATCATTCAGCCGCGCGTTTTCGGCGATGATCGCGGCTTCTTTCTGGAAAGCTGGAATGCCGAGACGTTCGCCGCAGCCGGACTCGATCTCAATTTCGTTCAGGATAATCACAGCCGTTCGGCGCGCGGCGTGCTGCGCGGACTCCATTATCAGCAGCCCGAACCGCAAGGGAAGCTGGTGCGGGTAACAGCGGGCCGCGCCTTCGACGTCGCGGTCGATATTCGGCGCTCATCGCCCACGTTCGGGCAATGGGCCGGGGTCGAACTGTCGGCGGCCAACAAGCGCCTCTTCTGGATTCCGCCCGGTTTCGCGCATGGCTTTCTCGCGCTCGAGGATGGCACCGACTTTCTCTACAAATGCACCGCCTTCTACCGGCCTGCCTATGATCATTCGATCCGCTGGGACGATCCGGCGATCGGGATCGATTGGCCGCTAAAGGGCATCACGCCGCAGCTCTCGGCCAAGGATGCGGGGGCGAAGAGCCTTGCCGAAGCCGAGCTATTCGCATGAAAGTGCTCATCACCGGCGCGCTGGGGCAACTCGGCCGCGCGCTGGTCGCGACCGCGCCCGCCGGCACGACGATCGAGGCGACCGACGTCGCCGAGCTCGACATCACCGACGAGGCGGCCGTCCGCCAGCATGTCACCGCGGCCCAGCCACGATGGGTGATTAACGCGGCCGCCTATACCGCCGTCGACAAGGCCGAAAGCGACGAGGCGGCGGCACACCGCATCAATGCCGACGCCGTTGGCCATTTGGCGCGGGCTGTGAACGACATCGGCGCGCGGCTGGTGCATGTATCGACCGATTTCGTCTTCGATGGTCGTCAGGGCACGCCTTACGCGCCAGACGCCGCGCCCAACCCGCTTAGCGCATATGGGCGCACCAAGCTCGCCGGAGAGCAGCGGGCCGGGGAGGGCGCGCTGATCGTTCGCACCGCGTGGGTGTATGCCGCGCAAGGCGGCAACTTCGTGCGGACGATGTTGCGGCTGATGGCCGAGCGCGACCATTTGCGCGTCGTCGCCGATCAAATCGGCACGCCGACTTTCGCGACCGGCCTGGCCGAGGCAATCTGGGCGCTGGCGGCGCAGAATGCGCGTGGCATTTATCACCATACCGACAGCGGCGCGGCGAGCTGGTACGATTTCGCCGTCGCGATCCAGGAAGAGGCGCTCGCGCGTGACTTGTTGACAAAGGCGATCCCGATCGAGCCGATCGCCACCGCCGATTACCCGACCCCGGCGGTGCGGCCGGCCTATTCGGTGCTGGACAAGCGCGCGACCAGCGCGATGATCGGCGCCGCCCCGCACTGGCGCGCACGGCTGCGCCGAATGCTCGAGGACTTCAATGGCTGAAATTCTAGTAACTGGCGGCGCTGGGTTCATCGGCGCCAATTTCGTCCATTATTGGCGCCGGCACCGCCCCGATGAGCACGTGCTGGTGCTCGACGCGCTGACTTATGCCGGCAATCCGGCGAGCATCGCCGGGCTCGACGGGGTTGAACTGATCGAGGGCGACATCAACGATCAGCCGCTGGTCGAACGCCTGCTCGCCGAGCGCGGGATCGAGACGATCGTCCATTTCGCCGCCGAGAGCCATGTCGATCGCTCGATCAGCGGGCCCGACGCGTTCATCACCACCAACGTGCTCGGCACGCACAGCCTGCTCAAGGCGGCGAAGCGGGTGTGGCTCGATTCCGGCAGTGGGCGCCCGCACCGCTTCCACCACGTCTCGACCGACGAAGTCTATGGTTCGCTCGGCCCCGAAGACCCCGCGTTCAGCGAGACGACCCCCTATGCGCCCAATTCGCCTTATTCGGCGTCCAAGGCGGGGTCGGACCATTTGGTGCGCGCCTATCATCACACGTTCGGCTTGCAGGTGACGACGACCAATTGCTCGAACAATTACGGTCCCTATCAATTCCCCGAGAAACTGATCCCGCTGTTCCTGCTCAACTGCCTCCATGGACGGCCGCTGCCGATCTATGGCGACGGGATGAACCGGCGCGACTGGCTGCACGTCGAAGATCATTGCCGCGGCATCGCGCTCGCGCTCAAGCGCGGCGTGCCGGGCGAGGTCTATAATATCGGCGGCGGGCAGGAACTGCCCAACATGGCCGTGATCGACGCGATTTGCGCGCAAGTCGACGCGGCCTTCGCCGCCGACCCCGCGCTCGCCGCGCGTTTTCCGGACGCGCCGGCGGCGCGGGGGATGCCGTCCGCCAGCCTCAAGACCTTCGTCGAGGATCGCAAGGGACACGACCGCCGCTATGCGATCGACGAACGCAAGGCGCGCGCAGCGCTGGGCTATGCGCCCGAGCGGGGATTCGACCAGGGCTTCGCCGAGACGCTCGCCTGGTATTTGCGCAACGAGGCTTGGTGGCGGCCGTTGCTGGGGTAACGCGGCTTGGCCCGCGCTCTCGCTGAAGAAAATCTAATATGTCACCGAATGTGGTTCGCTGCCTTCGTTGAAGTCGAGGAGCTTCCCGTTGGCGAGGATAGCGTTGGTCGGTGGATTATATGCCGATAAACCCGATTTATGGCGCCATATCGTCAGGATAAACGGGCGAAGAATAAGGTGGATATAAGTACATGGCCCTACAAACTATGGCTGCGTTTGCAGCAATACTGTGTATGGCGATCAGCTATGCGATTGAAACAGTTTCCTGGTCTGTTCGGGCGGCGGCGCCGAAAGGCATGATTGGTTTTTACGTAAGCCGTTCAAATATTTTTCTTTACTTCGGTAGATTTTTCACTTTGGCTTATAGTGCACTCATTGCGGTTGGCATTGAGCGCGGCGCGAACATTCATTACGTTGCGACGGTGCTTTTTTGCGGATTCTTTTCTACTTCTATTTTGCACTTTGCGATGATTTTGAGTGGTAGGTGCGAGAGGTGGCTCGTCGGAACAGCATGTCGTCTATTATTTATAAAATTTGATAATGTTAGATCTAGCCGGGGGTCTATTTCGATCAAGGGCATAATCACTCTGCCGACCGCCACGGCTTCGCTACTGTTTTCGGTGGGTATCACGCTGCCATTGCTAATCGCGGTAATATTTCCAGCTTATCGTCTATCTCTGTCATACACCGGGCAAATTGTCAACGCTGCAGGAACACTATTGCTTCTGTTCCTTGTCGACCAAAGAATGTTTCGATCATTGGACGAGGGGCGACTGGTTGAAGATATGCCTTCTTATATCATAGGGCGCGCGCTGGCGTTTGCGGCAGCTGGGTCGCTGTATCTGCTTTTATATTTGATCACGATGCAGATGTAAGGGTAAGATAGTTTCGTGATGTTCGCCGCTTGACGGTGCCGGCTTTTAAAGGACAGGGGTCGATTTAGTAGCCCGCGTCCAGATCGACGACGTTACGCATCGGCCGCCCTTCGAGGAACGCCGCCAGATTCTCCAGGAACAGCGCGGTCGCGCGCGCGAACATCTTGGTCTGGCTGCGGCCCGACAAATGCATCGAATGGATCGCATTGGGCGCGCGCCACAGCGGATGGTCGCTCGGCAGCGGCTCGGGGGTCACCACGTCGAGAAACGCGCCGCCGATCCGCCGCGCGGCGAGCGCGTCGATCAGCGCGTCTTGATCGACCATGTCGCCGCGCGCGACGTTGATCAGCCAGGCCGAGCGCTTCATCGCGCCCAGTTCCTCGGCGCCGATCAGCGCCTTGGTCGCGGGGGTCGAGGGGGCGGCGAGGATCACCCAATCGAACGCGCCGAGGCGGCCGCGCCAGGCGTCGGGCGTCAGCGTGCCGTCGCGCCCCGAGCGGGTGACGCCCACCACCTCGACCCCGAAGCCGCGCAGCCGCTCGGCGATGAGCGTGCCGATCGCGCCCAGGCCGATCACCAGCGCCTTGGTTGCGTAGAGTTCGGTCTGGCCGGGGGCGGCGATCGTCCATTCTTGGCGATCGGCGAGGCGCACCACTTCATCGAAGCGCTTGGCGGCGACGAGCACCCCCATCACCGCATATTCGGCGACCGCGAGAGCGTTGATGCCGACGCCGTTGGTGAGAATCGTGCCGCGCGCCTTGAGCAGCGGCAGCGGAAAGGCATCGAGCCCGGCATAAATGGTCGAGACCCATTTGAGGCGCTCGCCGGCGGCGACCACCTCACCGGTCCAGCTCGGGCGCTGCATATCGACCCAGGCGATGTCGGCATCGGCGACGCCCGCCAGCGCGCTCTCGCGATCGGTGAACCAGCTTATCTCGAGCCCCGCCGGCAGCCGCGGCTCGAGCAGGGGGCGCGCGAGCGCCGGCAGCACCGCTTTCACGCGTGCGCCGCCGCGCGCCAGGCGCTCATGTCCCAGCCCGGCCAACGCGCCTCAGCGCGCGCGAGCGTGGTCTCGGTCCAAAAAGGGTCGCCCGGGCGCGGGATGC
>FRDC01003898.1_pt1 | contig 10030 bp, 10 predicted proteins | sample 1106171 | NCBI WGS metagenome assembly FRDC01 (sample SAMEA3930566, study PRJEB13176) | freshwater metagenome | biome: Drinking water system; feature: drinking water; material: water | place: Singapore | collected 2014-12-20
CCCAGACCCTATTTTGATAGCGGCCAGAAAGGGTCAGCCTGCCATCGTAATTGAGGAGGCGATAAGGTTGGGCGTGACCCATTTTGGCGAAAACCGTGTTCAGGAAGCCCAAGCGAAATGGCCGGCGCTTAAAGCCAAGTACCCCCACGTGACATTACACCTGATTGGCTCGCTGCAATCCAACAAGGTGAAAGACGCGCTGGCGCTGTTTGATGTGCTTCAAACGGTGGATCGACCGAAGCTGGCGGATGCGTTGGCTAAAGAAGTCGCCGGTCGCCAGTCGCCAGTCGCCAGTCAATTTTTTATTCAAGTCAACACAGGGGAAGAGCCGCAGAAAGGCGGGGTGCTTCCGCGCGATTTGGAAAAGTTGGTCACGTATTGCCGAAAGCTGGAGACTGGTGACTGGCGACTGGCAGGATTAATGTGTGTGCCGCCGGCGGAAGATAACCCCGCGCCGCATTTTGCCTTGATGCAGCAGCTTTCGCGCGAATATGGTTTGAAGGAATTGAGTATGGGCATGAGTGGCGATTTTCAGACCGCCATCCGCTTCGGTGCAACGTATATCCGTGTGGGCACGGCGCTGTTTGGCCAGCGGCCGAATGATTAAAGCACAAGGTTAGTGGTAGTGCCTATGGGTGCGGCGTTAAGGCGTGCCTGTTCGTAGGCTTGGTGCGCGCCTGCTACGCCGCCGCCGAACAGCGAGAGAATGGCTTCGTCGTTTTGACGTTGTGTCGCGTCGATAGCGATGCTTGCCGCGCGACTTTCTTCTAGACTGTCAGGTGATGAGGTTGTGGCAGCAGCCATTTGGGTTTCGGCAGGCGCTTGCAGCGCTGTGGCCAATGCGGTGGGCGTTAGGTTCGTGGCGCGTTGAAGGATGCTGCGCCGAACGTCACCTGCAAAATCGCCTAAATTGACTTCGCGATTGGCAAGCTGCACTGGCGCATCGTTTGTTTCGCCGCGCAGCGCGGCCATCACAGCGCCGCCCATGGTTTTGCCGGTGGCGCTTTCAAAAATCACATCCGCCAGACCGGCGATGAACCCGAACACGCCGCCGAACAACGCGCCACCTAGCAATGTCGAGCCTGCGCCCGCTGTATCGCCTGTGGTTTCACGGTAGAGTGTCGAGACAAACGGAATATGCTGCAGCGGGTTGATGGTATCGACCGCATCGCGCCACGAGAATGCCTCGCCCTCGAACAATTGTCCGGGCGGGCGAATGGTAATCTGCGTGGGCGCAGAAATATGGGTAGGGCTGGCCATTGCTTAACACTACAGCAAGAGCCATGCCAGTGGCGGCAAACCTTGAACTAATTGAGGGCGGATTTGAGTGCCAGCAGCGTGGCAAGCTCTTTTTCGGCCTTGGTTTTTTCAGGCGCTGTGGTGGCAACACTTAACTTGGCTTCAGCGGCTTCTATCTGCTGACCAAGGGATTTGCTGTCAACCGTTTCTAAATCCACCGCCTGTTCGGAAAGAATGGTTACACCGTGGGGTGACACATCGGCATAGCCGGAGGCGACAAAGAATTGCTTGGTGCCGATATCGGCCGTCACGGTGACAACGCCCGCCCGCACCATCGACAAAAACGCCGCGTGATTTGGCAATACACCAAAATCACCCTCAGCACCTGGCACTTCCACAAACGTGGCTTGGCCGCTGAAAAGTTGTGCGGAAGGAGAAGTGATGGTGAGGGGGAAGCTGGTCATGGTTACTCCGAGAATTGCGACCTTTCGTTACGCCGCTGCCTGCATGGCCAACTCGCGGCCTTTCTCAACGGCCTCTTCGATCGAGCCTACGAGATAGAACGCGGCTTCCGGCAGATCGTCGTACTCACCTGCTACGATGGCCTTGAAGGACTTGATGGTTTCTTTGAGCTTCACGTATTTGCCGGGCTTGCCGGTGAATACTTCGGCCACATGGAAGGGTTGGCTTAGGAAGCGCTGAATTTTACGCGCGCGCGCGACGGTGAGTTTGTCTTCTTCCGACAATTCATCCATGCCCAAAATCGCGATAATATCTTGCAGCGATTTGTAAGTTTGCAGTACGCGCTGAACATCGCGCGCTACTTTGTAGTGCTCTTCACCGACAATCGCTGGGTTCAGCATGCGCGAGGTGGAATCCAGCGGATCGACGGCTGGGTAAATGCCAAGCTCGGCAATCTGGCGGCTCAATACGGTGGTGGCATCCAGGTGAGCAAACGAAGTAGCGGGTGCCGGGTCGGTTAAGTCGTCGGCCGGAACGTAAATGGCCTGTACGGAGGTGATGGAGCCTTTTTTGGTGGAGGTAATCCGCTCTTGCATCGCGCCCATTTCGGTGGCCAGCGTTGGCTGGTAACCTACGGCGGAGGGAATACGGCCTAAAAGCGCCGACACTTCGGAACCCGCCTGCGTGAAGCGGAATACGTTATCCACGAAGAACAGTACGTCTTGCCCCGCCTGGTCGCGGAAATATTCCGCCAGCGTGAGGCCGGTGAGCGCCACGCGGGCACGTGCACCTGGCGGCTCGTTCATCTGGCCATATACCAGCGCGCATTTGGACTTGGTTTGATCTTCAAGGTTGATAACGCCTGACTCGATCATCTCGTGGTAAAGGTCGTTACCTTCGCGGGTACGTTCGCCCACGCCGGCAAATACCGAGAAACCGCCATGGCCTTTGGCGATGTTGTTAATCAGCTCCATGATGAGTACGGTTTTGCCAACGCCTGCGCCACCGAACAGGCCGATTTTGCCGCCCTTGGCGTAGGGTGCGAGCAGGTCAATCACCTTAATGCCGGTTTCAAGAATTTCATCTTCCGTCGACTGCTCCGAAAACTCCGGCGCTGTTGCGTGAATGGGTGCGGTTTGTTTGGTTTTTACCGCGCCGCGTTCGTCAATCGGCTCACCAATCACGTTCAAAATACGACCCAAGGTTTCGGGCCCAACAGGCACCGAGATTGGGGCGCCAGTGTCGGTCACTTCCTGGCCGCGCACTAAGCCATCGGTCGAGTCCATGGCAATCGTGCGCACGGTGTTCTCGCCTAAATGCTGAGCAATCTCGAGCACCAGCCTGCGGCCATCCACCTCTGTTTCCAGCGCGTTCAGAATGGCTGGTAGCGTGCCGCCTGCAAACGTCACATCGACGACAGGGCCAATCACCTGCGCGACTGCGCCCACTGCGCCGCCTGCCGATTTGGTTGCTTTGGTTTTTTTGGTGGTAGCCATGGGACTCTCCTCGTCGATTAATGGGTGGGCACAGGCGCTAAACCGCCTGGCTCAATAGGTTGGGGGGATGCTTGTACACGTGGCGTGGCGGCCAATTTATTTTTGATGCGGGTAATGATTTCATCTTCCCAGTTGTTGGCAAACACGTTGGTTTTCAGTTTCGACAGGCTTTCGACTTCCACGCGATGGCTGGGTGCCTCGCCTGCGGGCGAAACAAACACGCCCACCACTTCGCCCCAGCTTAGAAGGCTCATGCCGGTTGCGGCATTGATGGTGCCGGTGGATTTTTCTTCCTTAGTGATGGTGAGGTTTTTTTCGATCTCGAGTTTTTGATCGCCCGTTTCCTCGCGCACGCCTGCCAGTGCTGCCTGCCACACTTGGTCGTAGCTATAGCCTTGCACCGTGAATGCTTTGCCGGTTTTGCCTGCACCTAAATCATTGCTCGAAGAGCAGGCAGCAAGTGCGAGCACGGATACTAACGACAGGATTGTAATGCGGGTGCGCATTAAAGTGCCTCCGCCCCTGAGATAATCTCGATGAGTTCTTTGGTGATGTTCGCTTGGCGCGTACGGTTGTATTTGAGTGTGAGTTTCTTGATCATTTCGCCCGCATTCTTCGTTGCCGATTCCATGGCATTCATGCGCGCGCCTTGTTCAGAGGCCGCGGATTCAAGCAGCGCTTTGAAAATCTGCATCGTGAAGTTACGTGGCAGCAAATCGGCCAAAATCGCCTCTTCTTCCGGCTCGAATTCATAGGCGTCTTCCGAGGATTTATCGCCCGCGATTTCAAGCGGCATAAGCTGTTGGTAGGTCACCACCTGCTGAATGGCGGATTTAAAGTGGTTGTAGACTATCGTCACCACGTCGATGCCGTCGCGCTCGATAATCGCCAGCACTTCCTGGGCAATGTGCTCGGCGGTTTCGTAATTAATACGTTTTCCAATGTCGGTGGTGCCGCCTTCGAGGTATTTTTTATAATCGCTGCCCAGCAGGTCGCGCCCTTTGCGGCCGATATAGTAGAGCTTAACTTGCTTGTTTTGGCTCTCCAGATCCTTCACCAGCTTGCGCGTGGCTTTGGTAATCGACGAGTTAAATGCGCCACATAATCCGCGATCAGCAGTGGCAATCAGCACCAGATGCTTGGTGTCAGAACCTGTGCCGGCGAGCAATTTGGGCGCGCCATCGCGCCCCTGATACGCTTGGCCTAAGCGCGCCACAATACCTTCCATGGCAACGGCATAAGGACGCGAAGCCTCGGCCGCTTCACGGGCGCGGCGCAGCTTGGAGGCTGCCACCATCTTCATGGCTTTCGTAATCTTCTGCGTGGATTTCACGCTTTTGATTCGAACCTTGAGATCCTTCAAACTCGGCATGCGTTACGCTACCTTTTTCTTCACCGTGACGATGACGTCTTTTAGTTTGGCTTCGCTAGCATCGGTGAGTTTTTCATCCTTACGGATGGTCTCAAGCAGCGTTTTCTTATTGCGCAATTCCGTGAGCAATGCCTGCTCGAATTTACCCACCGTGGAAAGAGGCAGATCATCGAGATAGCCTTTCACACCCGCATAAATGACGCACACCTGCTCTTCCATTTGCAACGGAGCAAATTGCGCCTGCTTGAGTAATTCCGTGAGGCGTTGGCCGCGGCCAAGCAGCTTTTGAGTGGCGGCATCGAGATCCGAACCAAACTGGGCGAAGGCTTCCATTTCGCGGAATTGTGCCAGCTCGAGCTTAATCGAGCCTGCCACTTGCTTCATGGCTTTCACTTGCGCCGACGAACCCACGCGCGACACGGAAAGACCCACGTTTACGGCGGGGCGTACGCCTTTATAGAAGAGTTCGGTCTCAAGGAAGATTTGCCCGTCGGTGATCGAGATCACGTTGGTAGGAATATAGGCCGATACGTCGCCTGCCTGGGTTTCGATTACAGGAAGCGCGGTGAGCGAGCCTGCGCCCTTATCATCGCTCATTTTTGCGGCGCGCTCGAGCAGGCGGCTATGAACGTAGAACACATCGCCCGGGTAGGCTTCTCTGCCCGGTGGGCGGCGCAGCAGCAGCGACATTTGGCGGTAGGCCACGGCCTGTTTACTTAAATCATCGTAAATGATGAGGGCATGTTTGCCATTATCGCGGAACCATTCGCCCATGGCGCAACCGGCGTAGGGTGCAATGTATTGCAGCGGCGCCGGTTCGGACGCGGAAGCCGCCACCACGATAGTATATTTCATTGCGCCGGTTTCCTCGAGCTTCTTGACTACCTGCGCGATGGTCGAACGCTTCTGGCCGATGGCCACATATACGCAGTAAAGCTTTTTGGATTCGTCGCCGCCCTCGTTGATAGTTTTCTGGTTGAGGATCGTGTCGATCGCAATAGCGGTTTTGCCGGTCTGGCGGTCGCCAATGATCAGCTCGCGCTGGCCGCGGCCGATCGGAATGAGCGCGTCGATGGATTTAATGCCCGTTTGCACCGGCTCGTGTACGGATTTACGGTACACAATGCCCGGCGCTTTCAGTTCTACACGGCTACGCTGTTTGGATTTGATAGGCCCTTTGCCATCGATCGGGTTGCCCAACGCATCGACCACGCGACCCAGCAATTCAGGTCCCACCGGCACGTCCACGATGGTTTCCGTGCGCTTAACCAAGGCACCTTCTTTGATGGTTTTGTCGTCGCCGAAAATAACGACGCCCACCGCATCGGCCTCGAGGTTGAGCGCCATGCCTTTAATACCGCCATCGAACTCCACCATCTCACCGGCTTGCACATTCTCGAGGCCATAGATGGTGGCGATACCGTCGCCCACCGAAACCACGCGACCCACTTCGGCCAGTTCGGCGTCGGTGCTTGATCCTGCAATGTGCTTCTTGAGAATATCGGAAATTTCAGAGGGGCGAATATCCATGGTCTGGTTCCTTCTTACGATGCGTTCAGTAGATTGGTTTTCATGCGGCTCAAGGCGCCGGAAAGCGTTGCATCCATCAGCTGCGATCCCAGCTTCACGCGCACGCCACCCAACACCGACGGGTCGATGCTCATTTCCATTTTTACCGTTTTACCCGTGGCTTTTTTCAAAGCGTCGGCGATTTGCTTTTCCATAGCGGCGGTCAGTGGGCGCGCGCTGGTGATTTCGGCCACCAATTCGCCTTTTCCCTTGGCGACCAGCGATGCAAATGCCTGTGCAACATAGGGCAGCAGTTCAGCGCGGCCTTGCTCGGCCAGCGTAGACAGCGATTGACGGGTAAGTTTTGCCGCTTTTTTGGCAATCTCAGACAGCGCTTGCGCTTTCGTGGCGCGATCGACCAACGGGTTTTTGAGGAAGTTGGCCAATGCGGGGTCGTTTTGCATGGCGGCGGCGATGGTGTTCAGCTCTTGCGCTATCGGCTCGCTGGTGCCTTCCGCATCGGCGAGTGCAAACATTGCAGCCGCGTAGCGACTGGCGATGGTCATGGATTCAGTGCGAGTGGTGCTCATAAGCGCGCGGGAATCTAGCAGGCAAACTCTGCTACGCAAGCGGTTTTTTGAAGTCGTTCGCCAGGCGTTGCCACTCGTCGGTTGGCAGCGTGCGGCTGAGGGGTTGCCGGCACCTTACGACTCACAAAAAATAATGCGGATTCACATCGACTTTAAGCCGCACACCTGCAAACCGCTTCCCCACCAGCCAATTACGCAAGGTGCGTTGTAAATGCAGGCTCTTTTGGGCTTTTACGAGCAGCCGAAAACGATATTGCCCGCGCAATTTCGATAACGGCGCAGGCGCAGGCCCAAGCACGGTGAGGCGCGGATCGATTGGCGCCGATTGCGCCAGAACTTGAGCCGCCTTACGGACAACCCCTTCGTTACTGCCATCCAGGATGATGGCGGCCAAATGCCCAAAGGGCGGCCAATGGCCTGCTTGCCTTGCGGCAATCTCCAGTGCGGTAAGGCGGGTGCGATCGCTTTGCAGCAGCGCGTGCATCACAGGATGTTGAGGCAGGTAGGTTTGCACCAACACCTCGCCGCGCCTCGCCTCGCGTCCGGCTCTGCCGCCGAGTTGATGCAGCAGCTGGTAGCTGCGTTCGGTCGCACGCAAGTCGGAGGCATCCAGCCCCATATCTGCATCGACCACCGCTACGAAGGTGAGGTGAGGAAAATGGTGTCCTTTAGCCGCCATCTGTGTGCCGATGAGAATATCGACATTGCCGCGCTCGATAGCGCCCCAGGTTTCGGCCGCAACCGATTCGTCGCTACTAAGAATCGCAATATTGGGGCTAGGGGATGAGGGCTGGGGGTTGGGCGAAACCGCAAACAGCGCGCTCACTTCCTCGGCAATGCGCTCGACGCCGGGACCGCAGGGCGCCAGTTTTTCTGCAGGCGCCTGACAGGCAGGACAGGCAACGGGCATAGACTCGTGATGGCCGCAATGGTGGCATAAAAGCCCTTTCTTGCCATGCACCACCAGCCAGGCTGAACAATCGGCACATTCAAATCGGTGGCCACACCCTCGGCAAAGCAGCATCGGCGCGTAGCCGCGGCGATTGAGAAACAGCAGGCTCTGCTCGCCCTTGGCCAGAGTTTCGAGCAGCTTCTCCTTGACGACGGGCGATAAAAACTCGCCGCGTGCAGGCGGTGTTTGCCGCATATCAACCAATGCCACGTGCGGCATGCCCGCGGCACCGAATCGATCGGGCAGAGTGTGGCTAATGTAGCGTGCCCGCTCGACGTTATATAACGTTTCAAGCGATGGCGTGGCTGAGGCGAGCACAATCGGGATATGTTCGAACTTCGCGCGCGCAACGGCCATATCGCGCGCGTGGTATAGTACCCCCTCGTCCTGCTTATAAGAGGGGTCGTGCTCTTCATCGACCACAATGAGTTTGAGATTTTTAAATGGCAGAAACAATGCCGAGCGCGCACCCACCACCACCGAAGCCTTGCCTTGGGCAATGGCGTGCCAGGCGCGCGCACGCGCTGCTGGCGTTTGGCCTGAGTGCCACACCACAGGCTTGGCGCCGAACGCGGCCTCAAACCGGGTAAGCCATTGGTGGGTTAGGGCGATCTCGGGCAGCAGAACAAGCGTTTGCGGAAGCATCGTTTCTAAATGGGTGCTGGCCTCCCCTTCGCGCTCGTAGGGCGGCGCTACCCCCATCGCAAGCGACTCATCCTTTGCGCCAAGCGATCGACCTTTCAGCATCTCGGCAATGAGATGAAAATACACCTCGGTTTTGCCCGACCCGGTCACGCCATCGAGTAGTATGGGTTTGTGCTCGCCCACAGCGGTTTGCCGCAGGCACCGCGTTATCATGCTGTCGGCAACCTGGTGTTGCACGGCCGTGAGCTCGGGCAGTTTAATCTGGTAATGGGGCGCGACATAAGGCTTGCGAGGTGTTTTAGTTGCTAAAGGCAAGTTAGCTAATGCCAGCACCGCCCCTAAGGGGGCTAACGTGAACTCGGCTACCCAGTCGATCAACCCCCGGTAGTTCGCCCCCAGCGAAACACCCTCAACCCTGCCTAGAACTCTCTTTAATTTCGCCATCGAAACGACTTGATTGGGGCTATCCCATACCACCCCGATACTCGTACGTCCGGCGAAGTTAACCGTGACCAGCGAACCTGGGGCGAGGGCGGTCTCGGCAAGGTAGGTAAACGATTTATCCACTGCCTGAGGTACCAGCACCGAAACCGCACACTCGGCTTGCGCCAAACCGTAACCCACATTACTAGCGACGTTTGTAACCATGGCGTCATCCTGAGCGAAGCCACGCCTCTCTTCAAGGGATGTTTCGCTTTGCTCAACATGACCCACGCAGGAGCCACACTATGAAATTCTTTGTCGATACGGCGGATATTAAGGAAATCGAGGAGTTGGCGCAAACAGGTCTGCTCGACGGGGTGACGACGAACCCCAGTTTAATCAAAAAATCCGGCCGCGATTTTAAAGCGACCATCAAAGAAATCTGCGCCATCGTGAAAGGGCCGGTATCTGCCGAAGTGGTGGCAACCGACTATGACGGCATGGTGCGCCAGGGCGAGGATTTAGCCACGATTGCGAAAAACGTGACGATCAAAGTGCCGATGACGCTCGAAGGCCTGCGTGCTTGCAAATACTTCACCGAGAAAGGCACGATGGTGAATGTGACGTTATGCTTCTCGCCGTCGCAGGCGTTGCTTGCCGCCAAAGCGGGCGCGACATTTATCTCGCCGTTTGTGGGTCGTCTTGACGATATCAGCATGGACGGCATGCAGCTGATCCACGACATCGTGACGATTTATAATAACTACCCAAATTTTGAAACGGAAGTGCTGGTGGCTAGCGTGCGTCACCCCATGCATATTGTGGAAGCCGCAAAAATCGGCGCGCATGTGGTGACCGCGCCCGCAGGTGTGCTCAAAGCCCTTGTGAACCACCCGCTGACCGACAAAGGCCTCGATGCCTTCCTCAAAGACTGGGCGGCCACGGGGCAGAAGCTTTAACTGCCCTCGGGCTAGCGGGTGGTTGCGCTACAGAAGCCACAAATCGACTACAAAACGCCCGCACGACGGATTCTGTCCGTGAGTGTGGCAGGGTTTTTTGGTATTCTCAAGGGCATGAGCACCGCACCCCAGACCGACGTGTTAAGCGCTGAAATGACTAAAAAACTGGTGATCGAGTTTTTGCGCTCGCACCCGGATTTTCTGGCGCAGCATCCTGACCTTTTCGAAATCCTGACGCCGCCCGAACAAAAACACGGGCGCGGCGTGATCGATTTTCAGTATTATGCGATCGACCATCTGCGCTCCGGCATGCGCAAAATGAAGGATCGCTTCAATGGGCTTGTCAGCTCGGCGCGCGAGAATATGTCGGTGCAGCAGCAGGT
>FRDC01003774.1_pt1 | contig 10029 bp, 2 predicted proteins | sample 1106171 | NCBI WGS metagenome assembly FRDC01 (sample SAMEA3930566, study PRJEB13176) | freshwater metagenome | biome: Drinking water system; feature: drinking water; material: water | place: Singapore | collected 2014-12-20
CACCGCATCGAAGCCGCCGATCTTCTGGTGTCCCGCACCGACGACGATGCGCTCGGCGTCGATCGACAGTGCGCCTGAGGAGGCGCCCGCGTCGGCCACCGCCTGCGTGCCGCTGTTGAGCAGGCGCACTTCGCGGGCGGCCAGCGTGGCTTGCGCCGATGGCTGCACAGACTGTCCGCGCAGCGCACCGGCGTCCAGCGTCAGCGTGCCCAGCGTCGGCGCGCCGATCACCGCACTGCCGTACAGGTCGATGCCGAGGTAGCCCTTGATGCGCAGCGCGTCGAGCCCCGCCAGCCCGGCCAGGTCGGCGTTCGAGAGCACCAGTCCGGTGTCGATGCCGCTCGCCCCGGTCGTCTCGCCCAGACTGACCTGCGAGGACGCGAGCGACACGTCGCCGCCCTGCCCCACCGCGAAGCGGCCCTGCGATTGGGTGGTTCGGGTGGCATCGAGCAACAGCGAGCGAGCGGCGTTCAGCGTCGCACCGTCGGCGATGCGGATCTCGCCGCGGCTGTTGTCGACCGCGGCGCCGCGGTCGACCGTGGCCTGCGCGCCGCTCGACAGGCGCAGCAACGCGCCACCGGCCTCTGCGGCCAGGGTCGTGGCCCCGTTGGCAGGCACGCTGCTGCTGCCCGTCAACACCGCGCCGCTGCGCACCTCGATGCTGTCCGTGGCGGTCAGCAGCAACTCGGGCACCTTCACTTCGCCGGCCGCGCTGTTGGCCACCAGGATCTGGCTGGCACCGGTGGTGATCTGCAGCGCATCGCCCACCCGGCTGCGCTGCCCTCCAAGCAGCAAACTGCCGCCCAGCCCCGACAACGCCTGGCCTTCCAGTTGCAGGAAGCTGGCGTCGATGCCAGGGATGTCGCCGAGGTGATCCACCACGGCCAGGCGGTCGGCACTGATGTCGACTTCCGCTGCGCGGCCCGTGGTGCCGGTCGGCGACGCACTGGCTGCAGGCGCGGTGACGAAGCTGCCGGCGAGGTTGAGTGACCGGGCATCGAGGAACGCCAGTTGCCCGGCGTCGAGCGGCACGCGCGGCGCCGCAGCGCGACGGCTGGCGGCCAGCTCGGTGAAGTAGCTCGAGGTGGTCAACCGATAGTCGGACTCGCGCGTCGCGGCACTGCCCGGTCGCACCAGCACGCCCACGGTGCTCGATTCACGGACCGAGGTCCCCCCCACGGTGCGGTAGCCCGCCACCACCGTCTGGCCGTTGGCCAGCTGTGTGGTCTGGCCCGGACGCAGGTTCGCGTAGGCACTGCCGGTCTGCAGTTGCACCAGGTACGCCCCCGGCAGCAGCGCATAGCGGCCTGGCAGCAGCACGTAGTCGCCCTCGGGCACCGCGGCACCGCGGCCGATGTGCAGCTGGTCGTAGACGCTGGTGTCGCGGGTGGCGCTCTGGAAACCGAAGCCGATGTCCTGACGCGCCGCCAGGTCGGTGTCGACGGGCAGGCTGCTCAGCTTCGACTTCGGGATGATCGCGTAGGTGTTGGGCTGGATCAGCGTGTCGTTGGTGCCACCGATGCCGGGCACGAACTCGATGGCCTGCAGCTCGCCGCCACCGGACACATCGACCGTGGCACCGCGGCGCACATCGACGGCCGCGCCGGACAATTCGATGCGTTTGGCGTCGGCACTGTCCGTCGTCAGCAGGTTCGGCGTGCCACCGGCCAGGTTGTCCTGGTAGCGCCAGGACAGTCCGGCCAGCGTGGTGCCGAACGGCAGCGTCAGGCCTTGGGCCGACACCGAGGTCACGCTGCCCGGGCTCAGTTCGAGCCGGGTGCCCGCGCGCAGATCGATCTCGCCCAGCGGCGCCTTCACGGTGCCGCCCTGCACGATGGTGTCGGCGATCAACGCCAGACGGCCACCGGCCGAGTAGACATCGCCGGCGGTCTTGCCGTTGCCGGCGATCGTGATCGTGCCGCCGGCCACCGGCGTGGCGCCGGGTTGATCGACCACCGAGATGGTGAAATCGCTGCGGGTGCTCGGGTAGATCTGCGCTGCGAGAAGTGCCACATCGCCCGCCGTGGTCAGCGAGCCTCTCTGGGCTCCAAACACCTGGTCGGCTGCAGCACCCGCGGGCATCACGTTGCGGCCGGTGAAGCGGATGTCGCCATCGCTGAAGAAGCGCGACTGGGCCACGCCATCGATGTTGAACGAGCCGAACAGGTCGATGGTGCCGGCCCGCACCGACAGCTGCCCGGCGCCCGCGCGGGTGGTCATGACCGGCGACGTGCCCTGGGCCGTGCGGGTGTACGGGCCGCTGCCCGTTCGCCCGCGCGGATCGAGCGACTGGCCGAGCGCCACCGAGGCGCCTTGCACGCTGACCTGGCCATCCCCGGTCACGTCGAGCACCGGTGCATCGAGGCGCACGCCCCGCGCGAAATTCATGGCGACATCGCCCCTGAACTCGATGCGGTCTTCGGATTGAAGCCGCAGCTTGTCGAAGCCGGCCTGCTGCAGCGCATCGACCGCGACCCGCGCGTCGACGTAGGCGGGATCGGCAGCCACCGGCGCCGAAGGCGCCTGCTGCGACACGACGATGCGGCGCTCGGTCGGCAGCGCAAGCTCACTGTCGCGTGCTTTCTGCTCGAGCGCGAAGGAGCCGCCTGCGCCTGTTTCAGAACCGCGCGCGGCGCGCAGCGTCGCATCCAGCTGCGTGGCCCCCTGGCTGCGCACGATCAGCGCACCGGCGTTGCCATCGAGCGCCTGCGTCAGCACCCCGCCGCCCGTTTCGGCCAGGGTCTGCACCGCCTGCGTGAGGCCGCTGACATCGATCTGCGCGCCGGAGGCCAGCGCCACGCCGGTCTGTGCGGCGGCGATCGTCACCGTGCCACCGCCGATCACGCTGCCCTGTACCAGGCCGTTGTCGGTCGGGCGGCGCACGAAGGTGCCGGCCACCGAGATCACCGCGTCTGCCCCCACGGAGAGGTTGCCGGTGCTGCCGACGTCGGGCGCATTCAGCGTCAGGTTCACGTTGCCACCGGGCGCAGTGATGCGCCCGTTGACGCTCAGGCCATCGACCGCCGACAGCGACACGCTGGCCTTCGGGTCGGCGATCAGCGCCGAGCCGGCGGCCATCGTCAACGTGGCCTGGTTCTGGATGTCACGGAAGCCGCTGGTGGCCAGTGTCAGGCTCACGGGCTTGCGTGCCGTGTCGGGCAGCACCTGCACGCTGGAGGCCGAGCGCAGGTCACCACCCGTGGCCAGGGCCACTGCCGCGACCGGATCGACCACCCGGTTCTTCTGCTGCAACACGATGTTGGCGCCGGTGTCGATGACGATGCCCTGCACCGTGTTCACCGTGATGCTGGAAAAGCCGCGGTCGGCGAACAGCGAGGGCAGCAGGCGGGTGGTGTTCGACGGCAGCGTGCCATTCGCGTCGGCGGCATCGAGCACCGCGCGCCCGGTGCTCAGCACCAGCTTGCCGCCATTGCCCGCCGACAGGCCCCACAGATCGGCTTGCAGCCAGTCCGAACTCAAGGTGCCGGTGTAGGCATTGGCAATGCTCAAGGTGCCGCCATCGCCCGCCGTCAATCGCCCCGCGGTTCCCAGCGCCGCACCGCCGCCGACATCGAGCACCGCACCGCGCTCCAGCACGGTGGCCGACGTGCGATCGATGGTGTTGGCGATCGTCACCCTGCCGCCGTTCAGGGTGGAGGTGGTGCTGGTGGTGCCGTCGGCCGCCACGTTCTGGCGAGCGGTGGGCAACGGCTCGCCGACGAACGAGCCATCGGCGCTGGCGTTGTTGACCCACACGCCGGCACTCGACAGCGAGCCGCTGCTGCGCACGGTCACGCTGTTGTTGCCGACCCCCAGCTCGGGCGTGAGCGGCGCGATGGTGGCGACCGGCTGCAAGGTGATGTTCCCGGCAGGCATGCTGATGGCGCCGGCCACCTCGATCTGCGGTGCGCGCAGCAGCAGCGACGAGCCCGGCGCGCCTTCGATGCGCACCCCTTCGGGCACGCTGATGCGCCCGTTGGCATTGATCTCGACCGAGTCGAAGGCGGCTTGCGCGTAGACGTTGCGTCCTGCCGCAACCGCCTTGCCGAACAGCTGCTCGGCCGCCAGCGAGATGTTGTCGACCTGGGCGGCGCTCAGTGCCGTGTTCACGCCGAAGTCCGTGGCCAGCGCCGGCTCGACGGCCTGCGTGAACCGGACGTTGCCGATGCGTTGAGACGCTTCGAATTCGTTGTCGACGGCGCTGAAGGCGCCCAGGGTCAGGCTGGCAGCGCGTGGCGCGCGGGCCAGCTGGTTCGGGCCGACGGTCACCCCGCCGGCCAGCTTTCCGTCGAGCACCAGCCCGGCGGCAGACTGGAGCCGGACGGTGCCGCCGGCCTTGCCCTCGACATACCCCGCTTCGGCCTGTCCGATCCCGAAGGTGATGCCACTGAACACCTGGGTCTGGCCCCAGCGCGAATACGTCTTGGTGTGGCTGTCCAGCAGGCCGATGTAGGTGCGCTGCTCGGGGGCGGTGGTGATGCTGTAGGTGCGGCCATCGGCACCCAGCAGCACGCTGGTGGAGGCGGTGCCGGCACCGTAGCGGTAGCCACCGCCCGAGGCATCGATCACCGCGCCGCTGCGCTGGATCAGCGAGCCAGTCGAGCTGACATCGAGCTCGCCGCCGACGGCGGTCTTCTGCGCCACGGTGCGCGCCTGGGCCGCACGGTAGCCGTCGAGGTTCAGCAACGGGCTGCCCTTGCGCAGATCGACGGTGACGGTCTGGCCCAGCAGGAAGCCGCCCTTCTGGTCGGGCGCATCCCGCAATTCGTTGGAGGTGACCTTGAACGTCAGCAGGTTGTCGGCGTAGGGCACATCGGCCCAGTTGCCGGCCACGCTGGTCAGGCTGCCGCTGTCGAGGTAGACACGAGCGGCGCTCGGGTCGGCGGCACCCTCGGCCTCACGCGCGGTCAGCGTGATGCGACCGCCCGGTGCCTGCAATGTGCCGCTGCTCGCGATCGTCTTCGCATCGACGCGGATCTCGCCGCGCCGGTCGTCCAGCACCGAAGCGTAGTTCTGGCTCTCGGGCAGCGTCGACTTGTCCTTCGTGTCGGGCAGCACCTGGGTCACGCTGCCGGCGCCGAAGCTGGCCGTGCCGGCCTGCGCGCCACCCAACGTGCGCGCCTTCAGGAACACCGAGCCATTGGCCTGGATCGCGGTGTTGGCCGACACGCGGCCGTTCTGGTTGATGGCCAGGGCTGCCAGCGTGACGTTGCCGCGGTCGGCGGTGACGATGCCGGAATTGCGCACGAGATCACTCAGGTTGACGTCGACGCCACGGCTCGCCTCGACCTCGACCTGGAAGCCGCGCAAGGTCGGGTCGGCCGCATCGGCCAGCGCCAGGTAGGCCTTGCCACCGGCGGCCAGGATCACCTGGCCATCGGGCGAAGAAATGAGGCCCGCGCGGTTTTCGACCCGCGGCGCGAAGATGATGATCGAGCCGCCCGCGTTGGCGGTGATCGTTGGCGCGGCCGCGTTGGCAGGCCCCGAGGTGCCGATGCCGATGCCCGCCGGCAGCGTGCCGTCGGGCCGCATCGCCAGCGTGTTGCCCTGCTCGTCGTAGCCCCCTTCAGCCAGCGCCGAGGTGAGCCCCCCGGTGGTCAGCGCGCCGGTGTTGTAGCGGGCGTTGCTGATGTTCAGCGTCGAGGCCAGCAGCGACTGCACGTTGACCTGGGAGCCGCGGTCGAACAGGATGCCGTTCTGGTTGATCAGCAGCACCTGGCCGTTGGCGGTGAGCTTGCCCTGGATGATGCTCGGGTCGGCGCTGTAGATGCGGTTCAGGATCGACGCGGTCGAACTCGGCTGGTTGAAGCGCACCTCGGCGTCGCTGGAGATGTTGAACGACTTCCAGTCGAGGATGGCGCGCTGCGACGCCTGGTCCACCGTCATCAGCGGCCGGCTCGCCCCCCGCACCGGCGCGTTCACCACCACCTGCCCCGCCACCACGCCGCGCAGTACCGGGAGGGTGCCCGCCGGCAGGGGTGTGCTGGACACCTGGGCCTGCACCCAGCAGGGCATCGTGAGACTCAGCGCACCCAGCGCGGCCAACACCCGCAGGCTGCAGCAGGGGGATGGCACCACCGCCGGCGCCGGCAGAAGAGAGAGAGGACTGATGCGAGGCATAAGGCATTCTCACGAGCGTGCGTGACAGAACATCGAGGGTCGAGGAAGCAAAAAAGGCCGACACCCGAAACAGGTGTCGGCCCCGGACGCCCGCGCCTGGCGGCGCGGCGTCGGGTCGGGCTGCTTTAGAAGCCGGCCGCGTAAGGTGGCTGGCAGTTGTTGACCGCGCCACCCGCGTCCACCTTGGTCCACGGCAGGACGGAGGTCGCGCCGGTGAAGTCCAGTGCCGGAGGCGTTGCCTGGCGGGTGTACAGCGCCATCAGGCCAGCTGCGCCGAAGGTCTGATCGGCACCGTTGATCTGCTTGATGATGGTCGGGTTGGCCAGATCGGTGTTCAGGCGGCTGACGAATGCGCTGTAGCCGAGCGCCGAGGACGTGGCGAACGCGCCGCTGGTGCGGGTGTTCAGGAACGACTCGACATAGTGGCGGTACTTGCCCGCGGCCGTTTGCGCCTGGTTCGGCGTGACGCCGTCCACCTTGACGAAACGCCAGTTGGCCGAGCCCGGCTTGTCTTCGGTCGTCAGGATGCCGATGGCGCCGCGGCCTGCTCCGTTGTGGGCGATCAGGCAGTTGCGCACGTCACCACCACCTGAACCACCGAACACCGTCGGCGGCGTGGCCGAGCCGCAGCTCGCGGAGGCATCGCCCGCCGTCAGGCCGGTGTTGCCGCTGTCCGGGCTGACGAATGCCGCAACGCCGGTCGAGCACTGCTTCAGGCCGCCCTGGCCGTTGGTGGTGCGGGCAATCAAGGCTTCGAAGGTCTTCTGGGTGCCCGAGGAGTCCACGCGGCGAGCCACGTAGATTGCGTCATCGGCCAGGCCGCTGGTGACACCGATACCGGACCAGGTCTGGCCCAACTGGGTGTAGGCCGACGTGACCTGGGCGCTGCTCAGGGACGGCATGTTGGCTTCGGTGTCGCTGCCCACTGTCAGACCTTGCTGGGTTTGCAGGGCATTGCGGATGTTCAGGGTCACGGGCACGCCGAAGATCAGCGCATAGACGCTGTTCGAGGTCAGGTTGGCGGTGCTGTTGCTGAAGAACGCCGGCTCCACGTCCGACAGGCCGATGTAGGCGGTGGCCGCCGTGGTCAGCGTGCTCGATGCGTTGGCACAGGCCACGTTGGTGTAGCTGCCCAGCGTGCTGTTGTAGGTGACCGTGGTCGTCGTGGCGTTGGTACCGGAGCACAGCGAGTTGACCTTGGTCAGATCGAGGAACGGCAGCTGGTTGCCCGTCGCGCTCAGCGTGGAGCCATCGGCAGCCGTGTTGCTGTTGATCGGGCCGACGCCGAAATACGAACCGCCCACCGAGTACTTGTAGATGGCCAGCTTGGTCTTGCCCGCAGGCACGCTGATCTGGCCCGCGTTGGTACCGACGTCAGGCGTGCAGTAGAAGACGACGTTGTTGCTGATGGCGTAACGGTGCACCGAGCCGGCCACGCACAGCGACAGGGCCGAGCCCAGGATGCCGTTGTCCTGTGCCGAGGCACCGGAGACGCGGATGTTCAGCGTGTCGCCCGTGAACTCACCGGTGTTGGTGTAGTTGCTGGCGGTGATGGCGAACGAGGGAAGGCTGGCGAGCGCGCCGCAGCAGGCGGCGGCGGCCAAAGCGATCTGGCGGAGTTTCATGGAAGATCCTTGGTATGAAATTGAAGTCAAGGCTGCGCCCTGCCGTCGACACCCGAAGGTGCCGACGGGAAAAGACGAATCAGTTGAACGAGACCTGAGAGGGCGTCAGGTCAGGCGGCAGCGGCCGCCTTGCGGCGGCGGACCATGCCACCCAGCGCCACCAGGCCCGAACCCATCAGCCAGGCGGCAGCGGGAACTGGAACGGCAGAGACAGCGGCGGGCTGAAGGTCATAGGTCAGCACACCCGAAGACGCCAGCGTCAGGGTCGCGGTGTTCAGCGAGTTGGCAAAGCTGAACGCATTCGCCGCAATGGTGGACGAGCCGGTCGCTGCGGTGGTCGTGTAGTAGAGGAGGCTGGCTGCGGTGTTCAGCGAGTTCAGGGTACCGACGCCGAAGTTGTTGTTGACCAGGAACGTGTTGATGACGGTGCTGCCGGTCTTGTCGTACCAGGAGGTGCCATCGTTGTTCTGCGTGGCCAGGCCAGAGACACCCGTGGAGGTGCTGACCGCGTTGCGCACCACCGTGTTGGTGATGCCCGAGGGTGCTGCGGTCACGGCGACCAGGGCTCGCGAGAGGTTCAGGTTGCCGGCGGTGCTGCCTGCCACCAGGTTGTCGCCGGCGGCGACGGTCCAGGCGATGGTGCCGCTGGTCTGGCCGGCCAGCCACGAGCTGAACGAGCCCGCAGCCCAGGTGATGGTGAGGCCGGCTTCGGGCGTCTTGTTGCCCGTCACGGCCGAACCGCCGCCATCGTTGGCCGAGGTGGTGACGCTGCTGGGCAGGAAGCTGTTCAGCGTGTAGCCCAGGTCCCGGACGTAGTACGAACCCGTGTCCTGGTTGAACGCCACCAGCGCCAGCGAGCTGTTGCCGGTGGAGTTGTTGGCCAGGTCAGCGTGAGCTGCCGAGGCCGCGACCATGGCGGCGGCTGCAGCGATGAGCTTGAGGTTGAGTTTCATGCAGTCTTTCTCCTGTGTGTGATGAAAGGGCACAGAGAAGGCCCTCCGGTTACGTGTTGCCTGTCGCGTGTCGCGTGTAGGACTCGGTCCATCCCTCACACCCACGTTCCCTGCCATCCATTGACCTGGACGTCACTCCGGGTATCAATCGATCGAAGGTGATCCTAAGAAGCCAGCATGTCGTGTTGATGTGCAGCATCGACGCTTGCATGGCGCCTTCGGACTACTCCGTTGGAACCCGCAATGGCCACCTCGAAGATTGTCTTCACGCCCCTGCGCGGGGTGATGAAATCTCGGTGACGCAAAGGCCGGGGCGCATAGTCCGTATGGACTGGTCCGACCCACCGCTCACGGGCTCGAGCAGGCCCGCTCGAGCGCATGCTCGAAGGCGCGCGCAAAGCCTGGCCCGTCGCACAGCTCGCTCGAGGCCAGGTGGCCGCGCGCACGGGCACGCCAGCCCGCCAGGGCCCCGACATCGGCAGCGAGCATCGCTGCCAGCGCTGCGAATCCCGCGTCGTCGTGCGCGACCCAGTCGCTGCGCCCGATGGCCCCCAGGATGGACGCACCCATGCGGGAGGTGTGGGTTCGCCCCCGCAGGGAAACGACGGGCACGCCCATCCACAGCGCCTCGCAGGTGGTGGTGGCGCCGTTGTAGGGATACGTGTCGAGCGCGATGTCGACCTCGTTGTAGAGCGCGAGGTGGTCGCTGTCGGCGGCCTGGCGCGCCAGCAGCGACAGCCGCTCGGGTGCGATGCCGCGCGCGGCCATGAAGCGCTCGATGTCGGCCCGGTTCGAGGGCTGTGCCATCGACGCCGCCTTCAGCAGCAGCTTCGAACCGGGCACGGCGTTCATGGCGGACGCCCACAGCTCGAGCGTGTGGTCGGTGACCTTGGCGATGTTGTTGAACGAGCCGAAGGTCACGACGCCGTTGCGCAACGACGGCGGGGGGGCGAGTTCGGGCGCCTCGTCGCCGGGCCGGTAGCAGAACATCGAACGAGGCAGCACGAGGGGGCGTTCGAAATCCAGTGCGGGCATGTCGCCCGGATCGATGGAGGCATCGGTGATGCGCCAATCGATCGCCGGCACGCCGCTCACCGTGGGGTAGCCGAGGTAGGCGGCCTGCACGGGCGCTGGCGCCTGAGCGAACATCAGCACCCGCGAACTGGCCGTCTGACCGGTCAGGTCGATCAGGATGTCGATGCCATCGGCACGGATGCGGCGAGCGAGCGCCTCATCGGACAGGTGGGCGCACTCCAGCCAGTGGTGACCCCACGACTTCAGGCGCCTGGTGACGGCATCGCTGCGGGCGTTGTTGTGATAGCAGAAGACCT
>FRDC01004470.1_pt1 | contig 10024 bp, 11 predicted proteins | sample 1106171 | NCBI WGS metagenome assembly FRDC01 (sample SAMEA3930566, study PRJEB13176) | freshwater metagenome | biome: Drinking water system; feature: drinking water; material: water | place: Singapore | collected 2014-12-20
CAACCGGCTCCAGAAATTCGGGCTTAGTTTCGCTCGCGCCTTCGCCCAGCATGGGTTTCAAAAACATGAACGCCGTTCCCGTGGTCAGAGTCGCCACGAGCAGTTGGACCCACGAGTAGATCGAAAACATATAGTAGAGACGATGACTCACGAGCGCCGACGAATACATCGAAACGCCGTCGTTCAAACGCCCAAAAGCGTTCAAGACCTCCGTGGACATCGAGATGCCCAACATGACGTGGTAGAGGAGCGTCCAAAGCGGCGTCCACAGCAGAACCGAGAAGTAAATCCAGAACCAACCGATCAAGATGCGGTAGTGGCCGGCCACCACGAAGAAGATCAGGCACGGAAAAATTGCAACGAGAACCATCCGGACGAAGCCCGCAACGTGCGGCGCACGCGCCAGATGCTCACTGAACTCCTGAGAGCGTTTGGCGGCTTCCGAAGCTCCCTGAGCATCGCGCAAGCCGAACATGCCCAGCAAACCATCCCAGGAGAGGACACGGTTCATGGTCTGAAACGTCGAACCCGCCGCACCGGGCAGCATCGCGCCCTTTTGAATCCCCAAGCGGCCTTCGGTTTGATCGGTGTAGTAATTCACCAAGGCGGACGAAACCGTGTAGTTCCTGAAATCGGCGGGATCAACTTTCGCGCCATCAGCCATCGCCATTGAAACGCCCCAAGGAATTTGGTCGGAAACACCCTTGGTTTTTTCCGTCGCGTATTGGTTGAGTTTCTGGACGGTGGATTCTTTTATTTGAAGACAATCCGTCTGTTTTCCATTCCCGAGATCAATCCTCACGTCGGCAAGCTCTCGGTCAATCTTTTGACCGGCCTTGAACAAGCCGTCGAGCGCGGCCTGCTTCTGGAATTGATCGACATAAGGGATCACTTTCGAGAAGCATTCATCCGAATAAAACTGGAGTTGGTCGCGCAAAGCTGGGTCTTCAATGCTGGTCGAACCGGCGTACATGATCGCTTTGTAAAACAGATTCGGAGCCGTAAGCTGGGAATTGCCGACGGAAAAAACATGGTCGATGATCCGCGCAAGAAGGCTCGTCAGCTCCTCGGCGGTGTGGCTGATAAGTTGGAAGACCACGCTCACGCGATACTGGCCCTGAACCCCTTGGAAGTGCCCCTGCACATAGGAGTTATCCGCCCAATTCTTGCCCTGGAAGTCCGTCACTTGAGCATTCGTACCGACGCGCAAAATTGCGAGTCCGAGAAACAAACACGCGATGATCTTCACGAACTTCGAGAGTGGAACGTGCCGGCGCTCCACGATTGAACCCGGCACATAACGCGAGATGAATTTAAGAACCGCCATGAAAAAACCGACACCAAAAATCAAGAGCAGCAAGCCCTTGAAAAACATTTCGCCGGTGATGACCTCGATCAACTTCGCGTGCAGCTCAAGCCCGAGAATTTGATAAGGTGCTTCGTATGCTGTGTTTGAAAACATTCGCTACCTCCCTCTATTCCGTCTTGGGCCAACGCGCTTGAATGAAGAACGCCACCGGAACCGACACGGCATCGAGCCACGACGACCAGATCATGTGACCGTCCTTGCACTTCAAAAGGACGCCCAAAATCCAATGGCCGCCGATCATAAGTTCGAGCTTCCTGCGCTCCTCAAGCAGAACGCCGTCCAAGGCCCACTCCCACTTTTCGTTGACTCCGATTCGTCCGGGCGGCTGAAGGTTCGCGCTCATTGACCACCGCCTGCGCGTTCACAGAACACGCCGTCCGCGCAATCGAAAAACCGCGTATTGGCGTTTTCCGACTCAACGGCGGCGTTGTCGCGCATGATCCGATCCGCCGACAATTCGTCACGAATCACGGAGCCTTGCTGATTGATCTGGGCGACCACTTGGTTCAACGGACTATTACGCTCGCGCTGAAGCTCCATCGTCGCTTGAATGGATTGCTTGAGCGTTTCGCGCTTGTCCGCGATTTCCTTGCGTCGATTGTCCGGCAAATTCGGATTCTGGCTCGCAATCAAAAGGACATCGAGCGAACGGTTCATGTCCTCCGAGAAGCGAGATGCCGCGATGGAGTTGGCGAGGCGCAGGCAATATAAAGAACGCGTTCTAAACGGCATCACCGCCAAATTGCGAAGCGTCTGCCGGTCCAAGACAGCATCCGTGCCCGTGATGTCCTTCAAATCCGCGTCCCGAATCATCGCGTTGGCGCGAGACGGGCCGGCGTCGTCCACCTTCCGCAAGAAATTAGTGCAGAGCTTGTCTTGAACGTCGCGCTCGATACCGGCCAAATGCGTTCGCGGTGTCAGCGCGAAGGGTCTGTCGCCGTATTCAACCGACACTTTTCCGCGTGAAACAACCGTGTCACCAACCAGATTTTTGACGAGCTTGACCGCACTCGATCCCTCCGGGGTATCGAATCCGGCCCAACGTGCGGAACTCTCGATCAATTTGTTGGAACTGCTTTTCTCGCCGTACTTGGAACCGGACCAATTGGCTAAATCCGTCTCCCACATCCGGCTTGAATTGCAGGACTGCATGGCGGCTTCGATGTTGCCGCCGTTGCGCTCGATCTCCTTATGGACGCAGCCTTGGCGTTCCTCGTAATAGTCACTCACGCGCGAATCAACGTACTTGTCCATCAGCGCACACTGGTTGAGGCGCATCTGTGACATGAAATTCGCGTTGATCTGCGAATGCTTGAGGATCGCACACCACGTCGGGCTGAAATAACAAGCGAGCAGCATCGGCGAACCGGCGATGATGTCCTTGCCCATATCGCCGAAATACTTGCTATCGAGGATGTTTTTCAGAGTCGCTTGCAGCGTATTTTTGAAATCGACGCGCCCGCAATCCGAGCCGACGCCCAGATTGATACCGAGGTCAATCGTGCGATACTCGTCAAACACCGGGTCGCGCTTCATGGCCTGCTGCCGAAACAGATAGTCTTGGGGACCGATTTCGCTTCGGTTCAGGTAGTAGAAATCATTGTCGCCGGCATTTGCGACGTTCACCATTCCAAAACAGACGAAAATGAATAACCATCTCACGCCTTTTCTCCTTTTTGTTTGAGCGCATTTCGATCACTTTCACTGTTCACCGATGTCTGACGATCCAGGTCCGATTGGACGTAACGGAACGCTCCCTGATGGGTGCCTGACTTATTCGTGTAGAAGACCTCGGCGAATTCGTTGGCCTTCGTTTCAAGCGTTCCGAGAATTTCGAGCGAGGCGTCGTTGAGCAGCGCCGAGTTTTCTTTGAGGTAGCGCACATTGTCCGGACTCATTTTCAAGAAGAAGAAATTGTCCGCGCCGCCCCAGACCGCTTTGCCGGCCTCCGTCTCGAAGAACACGCGAGGATTCGGCGCTACGCCGAGCAAGAAGAATCCCATTTTCCGCATACGCTCGGCGGCCTCGACGACGAACTCGCCAACAATGGGATTGTCACGTCCGAGACAACCCAATTCCTCGATGTAGAGAACACCTCCACGTTTCAAATTTTCGGGGCGGGCCATGATCGACATGATTTCGTTAATCACGCACATGGACATGAGCACTTTCAGCGTCTCGTCCGAATCCAGAGCTTCGAGATCATAGGCGTACATGAGCTTCGAGCCGGTCTTCGCGCTCCGCTCTTGCCCTCGGAAAAACGTCGAATACACGCCGTCCCCGTAAAACGGCATAAGGCGCGTAATCAGGTCGTCGATCTGTTCCTTCAACGTCTCGAAGTCAGGTTCGGCGGTCAGCCCCGACATGCTGGCGATCACGTCGTCCATCGAGATTGAAACCTCGTGGCCCGTATCGCCCGCGATCAGCTCGCCGTCGCGGTATTCGATGCCGCACTCTCTCGCGCGTCGCAAATAGGCTTCTTTCAGCGCCCGCGACACGATGGACAGGTGGTGACTCTCCATCTCAAATGACGTGCTGGTGAGTTTCACCGCCGTCAGAATGAGTTTCGTTAGAAACTGAACCTTGCTGTCGTCGAAGGCTCCGCGAAAGGACGAAAATGGCATCTTCCGTTTTGGATCGAAGACACTCAAAACGCCGTCGAACTCGCGGCACAAGATTTCGCAACTCGCGCGTTTGTCGATTACGAAAATCAACGGCTCATTTTCTTGCGGCCCCTTCAGCTTGAGAGCCTGCACACAATCCAGCGCATACTTGCTTTTTCCGGAGCCGGTATCGCCCAAAATAGCAGTATGGTTTGAGATCGGATTTGCCGCCCAATTGAAGCGAACGAGGTTGTTTTCCCTCGACAAAAATAGCTGAAGCGAATTTTCCATGCCCCTGTAGGAATCGAAAATGGGCAACAGCTTCGTCGCATCTTTGTTCATAATGCGAATGAAGCGTTGACTAGAATGATCGCTGGCGGGCGTGTAGAACAGCGGCAGCGCGTTCAAACAAAGCCCGAGACCGATCATTTCCTCGCGGATTACTTCGCATTCGAGATCGTTGTGAAAGACGCTCGTAATCGCGCGGACTCTCGACGACAAAACGTCTTCGTTCTCGGCTTCTACGATCACGGAAAAGGTCATAAACAAGCAGCGTTCGTCGTGCGCCAATCGCTCTTGAATGGATTTAAGCTCCTGAAGCTGCCGTCGCGCCCTGGCGCTCGGGCTGTTTTGCAAAAAGAACTCCTTCATGTCGAAGTAGCTCTTGACCTTCGCCGCCTTCGGAAAACTGAAATTCAACGACAGCCGGAACGGAAACCCGAGCTGGAGGAAATTCGCCATCCCGCCAGGAACGACCCGCCGAGGACTCGTTTTGAGCGTGATCGTTCTGGTTTTGACACCTTCGCGCTCAAGCCCTTCAAGGCTTCCGGTGGGTCCCGCGTAAACGATTTGTTCCGAGATCGGCAGATGCGGATTGAACGGCGCGAACTCACGAGCGAGGTATTCCTTCGGATTGAAAAACCTCCGCAAAAAATCGACGAGCGCAGCCCCATCAACACGCCTGAGCGGTACTTTCGAGCTTTCCGTGAATTGCGCGAGAATCTGCGAGAACTCGGCCACTTCGCGGGTGATGACGTTCATCGTGTCGAACAGAAGGCGTTCGCCGCGCTCAAGCAGACGCAAAATCGTTTTGGCGCTTGCCTGATCGGGAAAATAGCGGATCGAAAGAAATCCGCGCCGACGCATCGGTGACAGCTTCGATTTTCCCTCACAAAAACTCTGAAAGAGCGCGAGCCGTGCTTTATAAATATCGAAGGCGACCGGGTGTGGCCCTTGAAAGCCGGCGTTTTCCGCATTCCAGATCGGATCGCGTGCGGGAATTTCGGTTTGATCGAATAGAATTTGGAGCGTGCATCGCTCCGGCAGGAAAAACCANNAAAAACCACGACTTCAGGCCATCGACCAGTTCGACGATCCTCGCCGCGTCGAGCGGTTCATGTTCGATTAGGCCCAGCTCGAAAACGGCACCCAGCGAGCCGTCCTTGAGCACGAAGACCCCGGCATCGGGCAAAAACTCTTCGTAAGGAAGGATTTTGGCGAACGAATCGGCCCGATGAAACAAAGCATTGACGAACGTGTTGCGGTTGGCGAGAGCACCGTCGATCACGTCGTCGGGCGACTTTTGAAATCCGAGCATAAGCGAATACCTCCGCTTTTGACTTCAGAAATCGCTCGCCGTTGGTGGTGGAGAGATTTTCAATAAATTGTTTGGCCCGCATTGTGGTGAAAGGGCCTTCTTAGGACATCACGCTGCCGGCTTCGGCTGCTCCTTGGGCGGATTCGGTCGCTTGGTCTTCGGCTTTTCAAGCGTGCGTTTCATTGATTTGTCCGCCTTCGGCACTTCGACCTTCCGCATTTCCCAACTCTCCGGCTCGACGACAATCGAAATCCATGATCCCCAGAAATAATCCTTGCTGGGCAACTCGTGATCGTGCAGATACGCGATCACGACTTTTTCAGGGATTCTCGTAGGAACGAATCGAACATCGCCAGTCGTGCCGATGTTTGCGAGCGGCGGCGCTTTGAATCCGTAGCCAGCGCGTTCTTCGAGAAGATTTTTCGTCGGCTGCGAGCTGCACCCGAGAAAAAAGCTAGTCGAGAACGCGAGTAAGATAAGAATAGATACCTTCATTTCCGCCTTTCCTTTCTTTTTTGAAGTATTCCTCGGGCAAGCTGACCTTATCGTTCAGAACGATCCACACGTCGCGGCCAGACCCGATCTGAACCGTCGGCGCGAGATTTTGCGCTTGCTGCAAATACCATTGGGCCACCATTCCAGCCGCGTTCGAGGCTCCGCCGGCCAAGACGTATTTTCCCGTGTCGCCGGTAAGAACCGATGAACTGCCGCCGAGAGCGTTCGTCGATTGCGTGGTCTGCGCGGCTTGGACGGCCTTTCCAACGCCATCGACCACGCTTGCGAGAAATGCCATCGTCGCAACACGACCTTGTTTCGAGTTCACCTTACCGGACATCGCAAACGAACCGTCTTTGTCGTCCGCAACGAACCCGTTGATCTGACGCTCGAACATTTTTCCTTTCTTCGATACGCAGCTCATTTTCGTGGCCTGCATTTGCACACGTTCGGTCGATAAATCGCCTTCGGCTTTTGCGATCATAAAGCAACCCGAGAGGTCGATTTTGTGGTCGTTCGGCGCGACGTAAGAAAAATCCAACACCAGCAAAACCGGATAGGTTTTTCCTTCGGGAACATCGACGCCCGTCAGAACCTTGGCCTTCACATAGCTGCCAGCCGGCAACATGACGCCCTCTCCTTTTGCGTCGGGCTTAATCGGAAACGCGATCAAATCAGGCCCATGTCCCGCCGCGCTCTTTCCGCGCGGGCGCTTCGCCGCCGATCCGACCGGCGTCACCGAATTGCCGACGAATGACTCGGCGGAAGGATACGATTGTAAATCGCCCCCGTTTTGCGGCGGTGACTGATCGGACGGAACCTTCCCTGGCGCAGCCCTCGGCGTTTCCGCGTTGACCACCACGGGAGCCGAATTGCTTTGGAGCTTCTTTTCCAACTCCGCGAGCCGTGATTCCAAACGTGTTTGGCTGTCGATCATCGTTTGAGCTTTCTGAGAAAGCAGTCTCTCACGGCCATAATAGAACGTGCTTTCCCGGTCGTTGAGAATGCGACCATTCTGAAAACTGACCTCAGACGCGCGTTCGACAATTCGCTGATCGCTGCCGCCGATTCCGATAACATTGATGAGCAACAACACACCAAGCACGATCCCACCGATCAAGGCCGGTTTCTTTTGCACCAGTTCCTTGAGGCGTGATTCGTGCTTTTTCCAATCGACGGCTTTGACGTTTTCAATCATTTCTGCAAAGCCCATGTTTATTCACCTTTCTTCGTTTGAGATTCTTGAGGCTCCATCGCAAGAATCACATCGCCGCTCGAAGCCGTATTTTTTGCGACGACGCGAACGAGCGTTTGGTGAACGCCTTTTCCCTTCGGGTGCAGCAGCGATTCGTCGCTTTGAGAGAGAATCGCCAGGTTCGGCTCGCCGACGACGATATGCCTTACGTCGATCTCGACATTTTTCCGCCAGCTCGTGTTCGTGACGCGATAAACGTATCCGTTGAAAGGAGACCCGCGATAAATCCGGATCAATTCGACCGACGCCTCCGCGATCTTGGAACGACCGGCGCTCGACATACGATTAATCTTGTAGCCGGACACTTCGTCGTCCCGTACCATCGCCTTCATCAGCTCGATCTCGTTAATCGTCGGCGCGTTTTCCGCCTCTGACGAATCGCCTCCGTCTTTTGGCTTGAAGTCGTAATAGCTGTCCGCCGCAGGATCGTTCGGACTGACGACGATTTTGGTTTTCACCACTTGCCCATCGGCGAGAAAGAACGACACTTCGTTGAGGCCATTGGTGAACCGAGGCGTGACCGACAAGACCTGATACGACGGATCGGCAGCGTTCGCCGGCTTGATTTGAAAACGACTTGCATTCGTGATCGTCTGAACGGCTTTCACGAAACGAAAAATCGTCGGCCCGCCGTGACTAACACGGACTTGTTCGGCAGCCGATCCATAGTAAATCGTTTTCGCCTGCGCTTGACCGGCCAACAACGTCAGCAAGAACAGAAGCAACATGACGTAAAGGCCGAGTGTCACGAGCGTTGCCTTCACCGATGGAACCAAATTCATTCTCACACTCATATTAGAAAGCTCCTTTCTGACCGCGATTTTTGATGGCCGATGGACCCTCTTGGCTCTTGAATCCGTCAGCCTGCGAGCGTTTCAGCCGCGTAATTTCCAAAAACCATTCTTTGCCCTTGGCGGGCGGCACCAATCGAAGCGTCATTTCGATCACTTCGTCGGTGTGCCCGAGGCTTTCGCTGTTGGAATAGCGTTCGCGGCTGGCGAGTGCGGTGACTTTGTAAAAGCCCTCGCCGGAGGCCACGACCTCTCGATCCGTAATTCTCAAAATCTCGGATAGGTTGTCGTTCTTGACGACCTGTCTCCATTCCGCTGTTTCGGCCTCGAATTGAATCGCAAGTTCCTGACTCATAAACGACTGCAAACGCTTGTATTGCTCGTCGATATTGGCGGCGTTGATGTTTCCGAGCATTCCGAGAAACGTGACTGCGGCATTCACGACGTAGCTATCGCTCACGGATTGAGGCGATGCCGTCGTAAAGTCCATTACACCCGGCGCGAGAATGTATTCTTTCTCGCGCAGTTTTTTCTCCAGACCGTGAATCTCGAAACGCGAAAACGCAAAGTTCGCCGCAAACGCCGCGAGATGGATTGCCAGGATGTATTGAAGCGTCAGCTTTTCCTTCAGCATCGCCGCCTTGAACGCGATGAATTTCGGCAACACCCGAAGGTCAACGCCCTGGTAAGTTCCCACCGGAGGCGTTGCGACCTGGGCGGCTTCAATTCCCTTGTCCATTGCCGTTATCATCTCGTTTGCCTTTCTTCTGACGTTTGATTTCCACGTTTGAAGCCGTGGCCCCGCCATTTTCAGCAGCATGGTTTTGAGCGATGACATCCATGTACTTGCGAGGGAGAATCCACGTTTCAACGCGCTTGATGATCCAGAAACGACCATCACGAGACAGTTTCGCAACCATGTCGAAATTCGGTTTGCGCTCGAATTTTCGCTTTTGGTTGTTGTCATTCCCATTTTCCATTGAGCCTCCGTTTGTGTTTGGTTCATTTGAATCCTCTTTCTTGGTTAGTCCGAATACCGACGGCGCTCGCCGTGCGGGTTCACGAGTCCCGGCAAATCCATTCGCAATCGGGCGTAGGGCCAATGAAAGAAGATCCCCTTCGGGTATTTCTTTTTGATGGCCGGCCCCGCGCCCAGACAAAGTGCGAGAAGCGTGAACATGGTTCCCCAGGAGTAAAACAGCACCCCGAAGATCAAGATGATGAAGAGAGCAACGAATACGTCGCCGAGTTCCCAAATATCGAAAACCATGATTGGCGAGTCGATTGTTTGGCTGACGACGGATGAATGCTTTGCCTTCAACAGCTCTTGCTTACGCACGCGCTCGTCCGATCTCTTCGACGATGACTTGCGAAAAAATTCCGCCGCCGCCGCCGATGTCGAATATGTTCTTGACCCAGGTAGGTGCCGTTCCGAGCACGATGGCCGCTACGACACAAAGAACGGCGATGCCGAATCGCTGTTCCTTCAGATTCCAGCCTGCGGACATCACGCAGAGGCCGGCGAAGATGCGAGCGCCCCACGAAAACAGGACTGAATCCACGATCCGCAAAAGAGTTCCTGCGGCTTCGAGTTTGTCGCTGGCGTCAGCGCCGGGGATTCGGGTCGCGCCAAACGCTTGCGCGTGCGCGAACCAGATCAGCAATGACGTGATGAGGAGAAATAAAAACCACTCCTCACGCTGCCGGGGATTCGGACTTTTGGATCGAGTGACGTGAGTCAGTGACCCACACAATAAAAGGCGTTCTCCGAGCATAGTAACTCCTGTTCCTGCTCGAAGCCTGCTCGCCTTATTGTGGTAGAGAGACTTCCGTTTGATTTTTTATTCGACCTGGCTCGGTAGTATGAGCCAGGGGTTTAACTTACATTTTCCCTACGAACCTTGACTCGCGCTT
>FRDC01000140.1_pt6 | contig 10021 bp, 11 predicted proteins | sample 1106171 | NCBI WGS metagenome assembly FRDC01 (sample SAMEA3930566, study PRJEB13176) | freshwater metagenome | biome: Drinking water system; feature: drinking water; material: water | place: Singapore | collected 2014-12-20
CGCGATGATCAGCGCCGCAGCAGCCGCGATGATAATTCCCATGATTCGATACATGTAGCACATCTTTGTGTTGTCCTTAGTTCAGTTCAGACATGGTGTCAGCGATTGTCTCCGCTGCCACCGATGACACCGCGATCCTTCCTGCTCTGGAGTTTCGCGATATTGCCGATCAGCACGTCCTCGATGTTAGACTGAAACCGCTCGGCAATGCCTGCCACTGCGACGAGAATCTTGTCGCAGCCGACTTGCACGTTCATCTCACCAGTGTCCAGTGGCGCGTAGTCGTGGATGACGCCGTTCTCGGCGTAGAAGAAGGTGTTCCCGCGGACGAGACTGACACCTTCGAAAAGCTGGCGCATCCACGCCACGATCTCGCGCCTCGGGTCAGGCCCCAGCAGGGTGACGATCTCCATGTCGAGATATTCGTCGCGCTTCGATCGCGCCAGAATGCGAATGGTGTACCAGCAGATGTCGCCGAGTTCCTTCAACACGGCGTCACGAAACTCCGGATAGTCGGCGTCCTTCGAATTGACCAGCGCGTGGTTGGAGAAGTTGCGCGTGCGGTCGCGCACACGCTTCCCGATCTTCTCGAACAGCTCCCCCGTTTCGCCGACGAGCTTCGTCGTGCAGTAGAGCGTGCCGCACCCGTCGGGGAAGACGGCGGTCGCGTCGGTGATGCGGCGATAGTCGTTCAGAGTGCGAAGCTTGGTCATGGCGCGGGGGTTCCAGTTGTGTTGCCCCCGAGCATCGCGGAATGAAACAGGTAAGTTTCCGCCAGCAGGGGGTCGAGGGTCAGAAGGCGTCGGTAGATGTGTCCATTCGGAGAGACGATAACATGAACTCCGAATTTGTACAGCGCCGGGGCATCACCGAGGACGTAGCCGGTGAGATCGACATTGGAAACGTAACCGCGCGCGGCGTGACGAAACGGGCGAAACGCGGCGTGGAAGAGCATGATTTGATATGCAGCCGTCGCCGCTGCTTCGCCCTTCAAGTAGCCTTGTTTGAGTCTGATGATGAGTTCGTCCAAGTCCGATAGTGAGTATTTCGCCACTTCGCGCAGGGCCTCCAGTGTCTCATCGAGATGCTGTTCGCTGTATTCCTGTTGCTGCCGCGGATCGCTGCACGCTGCCGCGATCCAGTCGGGGACGATCTCGCCGAAGATGACAACTTGATTCGATGTCTCGCTCATCAGGTGCTTTCGGTGGTGTTGGAGGCCGCACCGCCATCGACTGCGTCGATGCCGTGCTCGGCGTTGATGATCTCGTCGTATTCAGTCTGGGTGACAATTCGCAGCCGCAACAGGCCATCCAGTAGCTGCCGTCGCGTTCCGAACTCGTGACCGAGCGTGAATATCTTGCCGAGTTTGACATTCTTCTTCGCGAACGGGAAGCCCACACCACCCAACCTCGTTAATTCGTTGAGCACTGCGTTGAGCTTCGGCGACGGCTTGTCGTCGGCGATGCGGAACCCTGCCAGATCGGTGAACTTCTTGTCGGAGATGACGTACGGATCGTCGATGCCCCAGCGCGGAAGGTTCATCTTCTCGACGAGCAGCATCGCGTTCGACGCCACCGTAGGCTCGCCATGGAACGCCCACTGCCGCCAGAACTGCTGCGCAGGCGTGAGAGACGATTTGATGTTCGCCAGCTTCGCCTCGGTGACGAGCGCCGACGAAGCGACTTGATTGAACGTGAGCCCCACATCTTCGGGACGCCAGTTCTTCAAGAAGTGGTACCAGTGAACCCGCCCTCCGGCGTCCAGCCAATCCCGCAAGGGCTGAAAGTAGGCGATGTCGCCTGCGCGCGCAGGATTCGTCTGCATCACCATGTAGCGACGATCGTCGATATCCAAGTTGACTGGTGTCGACAAGTTCGACAGGAACACGAAGCGCAGGAACGAGTGCGATGAACGAGCTTCCTGTCCCTTCTTCTCGAAGCGCAGCGTGCTGCCCGAGATGAACTGCTTCAACATGCTGGCCGAGCGCCGATCGTCGCCGTGGTTTGCCTCTTCCGAGACCATCAGCAGCCGATTCTCCATCTCCGAGTTGAAGCCGCTGGACATCGAGCGCCCTGTCGGGTCGGTGATTGCGTATGGCGCGAGGATTTTGTTGAGACCGTGCTCGAACACGAGCGACTTACCTGTGCCCTGTCCGCCCGTGATGATGACGGCCGTGTGCGGCTTACGGCCGGGATTCTGAACGAGATCAGCGAACCACGTCATGATCCAGTGATACTGCGCCATGTCGCCCCGACAGATGTTGTCGCGGATATGGTCGGTGATGGGAGAGGCGTCGATCAGCGCAGGCGGCGGCGTGTTCTTGTAGTCGATGAATCCGACCCATGAGTTCTTTTCGAGCGGGGACACCAACACGCCGCATCCCGGTGGCGAGCAGATGACGTTCTTGTAGGTCAGAACAGACGGGCTGTCTTCGAACCAATACTTGAAGACACGCGTCTCGCGTGGTTTCCCGTCCGCGTCGAGCGTCGTGACGACATCGCTCGAATGCGCGTCGTATCCGCCTTGCTTCGTGAGGAAGTCGACGACGCCTTTCGATTCCAGTTGATCGACCCGCAGAAGCTTCACCGTCTCTTTGACCATGACCTTGCAATAGAGATCGTCGTAGACGCCGGCGCGCTCTTCCAAGGTCAGCTCATGAGGACTTTTCGTCTGCCGACTTGCCCGCGTATACTCCTTGTTCATCGCCGCGAGCGGCATGCCGTAAAGCTCGGCCAGCACGTTCAGCGTGCGGGTCAAGTGCTCGCCAGCGACACCACTCGCGATCAACATGCCAAGTTGTGGCGCGAGCGGGTTGATCAGCGCGCGGATATGCAGGAAGTGGTAGCGGAACTCGGCAGGCAGCAGCGTCAGGCGCCGCTCTTTGTAGTTGAGCTTGAAGTACGTGGAAGCGCTGAACACTGGCATCGAAGACTGCGCCATGAGGATCAGCAGTTGGCCGGGGCTGAACTTGGCCTGTAGCTCAGCTTCCAGTTCCTCCACCAACATGGTGAACGAGTCACAAGTGCTGCGCTCTTGCAACCGTTTCACCGCCTCGTCGCCGATGAAGCGTGCGCCAGAATTCCATTGTTCGGTCAGGCGCTTCAGCTCGACTTCGAGAACTTCGCGCTCTTCGGGCTCGATGTGCTTGTGCGCCTCGGCGTCGATCTCGTTCAGCGGATCGGGCGTGTTGGGGACGAACGCCGCAACCTCGTTGAAGATGTTCATCGGCAGGTTCAGACGCTTCCCCTCGGACTGATGTCCGAGCGCGAGAAGGTCGGCTTCCGTGACCCAACCGAGCATGCCCATCTTCGCGAGGAATTCCTCGGTGCGCCGGTTCACGCAGTGATTATGCTGGCAGTAGATTTTGAAGTAGTTCTCACCACCGCCGGGGTCGAAGAACGTCCCCTTCGAACCGAAGGACGAGTGCTCTTCCTCGAAAGGACACGCGATATGGTTGCCCGCCTTGTCCGAGCCGCGCGGGCCGCGATCCACGTCAGGGTAGGCCAGCACCTTGTCGAGTAGGTCTTGGCCGACGCGCTGCCCGTGATGACGGCACCAATGCTCCAAGTGGAGCGTGCCCATCCAGTTGTCCTCGGGACGAATTATGCAGAGGTTGCCGTTCGGCGCGAAGTTCTGCTGCGGCCTGCCATCCGTGGCGAGATCGTCGGCACTGACGGCAGGATACGCGCTCCAATTGAGGAAAACGCCGGCGCTGTCGGTGTCGTACTCGTCGGGAACAGCCTCCATCAACTCGCGCATGTCCCCGCGGAAATTGATGAAGTCGAGGCGATGATGATCGGTCCCCTTCGGGTGAGACGGCATGTAGTACAAGCGTGCGGGATCGGCACAAGCCCGATCGACGATAAGATTGAGGGACTTCGCGATGCCGAGATAGCGCGCTTTCCATGCGCGTACTTGCCCTGTCGTGGTGTCGCTCTGATCGAGCATGATGAACGGCGCGGCGAACGGGAACACCGCGCGCATCTTCTCGACAGGCTTATGGTGAACGGGATACGCGCCGCCGAGTGTCGTGGCGAGGCGGTCGTCCTTCGAAGTACGAACCTCAGTGACGACGACATGAGCGCGGTCGATGGTGGCGTTGTAGGCGGTGACCGACTCCACTGTCGGCTCGACAGGCTGCCCGACGCGGGTGGCCCATTTCTGATACGCATCGACGTGCAAAGGCGTCATGGTCTTGTTGTGGCTGAAAGTTGTGTACAGCCAACAGACCCGCCCCGAGTCTTCGAGGATTTTCTTGACCTCGTCGTAGCTCTGCTGCCCGTCGAGATCGAAGACGAGCATGCTCACACGCTCGACGGCCGTGTTCACGCGGCGATTGCCAATCAGCTTGGCGGGCGTGAAGCAGGGGCCGTCCTTGTCGCGCCACGCGTGATGTTCCCTGAACATCTCGAACAGCGTCTTGAAAGTGTACGGGGCGCTGCTCCACGCGCCTGCGATGGCTTGCGCGCCATTCGCACGGGCGGTGAACCAGCGGCGCAAGTTAGGCGTTGTCGCCGTCATTGGCTGAACCTATTTGTTCGGACAATCTGCGGACTTCGTCGATCAGCTCCAACATTGGGACCAGTTCGTCCCCGAAGCGATCTTGGACCGTGCCGCTGTGTAACACACGCTCTAAGGCGTTGGCAAGGTCGTCCAGCGCGATGGGCGTTTCGACGTTGTCGACGGCTTCCAAAAGTTCCGAAAACACCGCTACGGGTGTGGGTTTCTTCATTTGACAGACTCCTCGAACACCCCTATACGTGGTGACTGACGACACGCAATGCAAGACTGTGGCCGTTATCTTCAGGATACCTCATGGACCCTCTCGTCCTGGACGCCCTCTTGCAAGCAGGTTGGAAGTACCGCGAGACTCGGCTTTTGTTGCGTGTACACTTCGCCGAGTTGCAGCGTATCGCGGGAGCGGACAACATCCTCATCACGGGGAACTTCTTCACGCCTAACCCGCACGCGCCGACCACTGGACTCGCCATCTCTCCTACGGGGTGGGACAGACTCAAGGATCACTATGACAGATTCTACCGCAAGGACGTACCCCCGCGTGGATCAGTGGATGATCGGCCCGCCGGAGGGTGAACTCGGGCGCCACATGCGCATCATCGCGGCGGCTCTGATGGAGTCGGAGACCACGCATTCGCACGCGTGGCCGATCGATGAAGCGCGCGAGCGGCGGTGGGACGGCGCGCCGCCGAACCATCAGAAGTTGCATATCATCCGCAAGCTCTGTGAGGCCGAGAACGCCGACCTGTTCTCGCCCGGAGACTACGAGAAGATGTACCAGATCGACGCGGGTGGGATGGCACAAGCGGGCTTCTATCTCGCGGACATGCGCAGTCAGTTCTTCAACCGCCTCTGTGAAGTCGCGACTGAACTCGACGCCACGCTCGAGGATCGTCTAGTGTGGAAGACCATGGCGCTCAACCATTTCTCGTGGGCTGTCACCTTCCGCACGCGCATGGAGCTTCATCATATGACAACGCAGGTGGCCAATGGCGCGTCGTAAGCTGCGAATCCTCTTCAACTCCAGCGTCACACCCCTCACCACCGCGAAGATCAACGCGATTTGCGATCGCGAGGATATGGTCTTCGTCGCGCTGACCTCGCTCCCCGCGCGGCGGGCCAACCACATCGAGCGGACCTACAGCGCTCACTGCGTTCTTCGGTCACACAACGGTGCCGAGTTCAAGGCGTACGGCATATCCCGCCAAGGGCTGTACGTGAAAGAAGCGCAGGGATTCCTCGATCCTCTGGTCGGAGCACGCATCGGTGGTGCGTACGATCCGCAGACACACAGCTTCGCGTACAGCACGTACCGTCACGACTTCCATCAACCTGTCGGGTTCCCATGCGCTGTCGACGGCGGACGCGACTACGTGCGCCTCGTGGGGAACGTGCACGCTGTGCAGGCGGCGTACTTCGACCTCAAGCGCTTAGCTGTATGCGCGGGATACTACAGCGACACGTCACTCGACTTTGACAACCCAACGATCCTTGGGTATGTTGACGACGGTCAGTTCAGGAAAACACGGAAGAAAGCATGACGCAGAACATCATCGCTGTCGGCATCTGTGGCGGCAAGAAGCACGGCAAGGACACTGCGGCGTCGGCCCTGTTTCATATGGGCTTCGTCAAGGTCTCGATGGCTGACGCCTTGAAGCGCGCGTGTGCCGAGGCATTCGGCGAGCCTGTCGCGAACTTCTACGACGAGACCCTCAAGGAGCTGCCGATTCCCGGGTTGGAGCAGTACGGCACGCGCCGCCACATTCTCCAGCAGTGCGGTACGGAGCTGTTCCGCAACAACTTCCCCGGTATCTGGATTAACACGCTCCGCCGCAACATGGAGCGCTTCGGCTGGAACCGCATCGTGATCCCCGATGTCCGCTTCCAGGACGAGCTGGACTTCCTACGCGGCTTCGACAACAACCTCGTTCTCCGCATCCATCGGCCCGAGCAGGCCGCCCGCGACGATGCTACGCCCGACCAGCATGCCTCGGAGCAATTCTACAAAACGGCGCCGGCCGACATGACGTTCGTCAACGATCGCACGGAAGGTCACCTGCGCGGGTTCGTGCGGCAGATCGCCATCGCGAAGTTCCCCATCCTGAATGAGGAATCGACAAACGCATGAATCGGTACCCGCTGATCAAAGCTTCTATCGTCTGCGACACAATCTCCTCAGACGATGCGCGCATCACGACACTGGAGATCACCTATCCGCGCCCGTTCCTCGCGGAGTTCAACACACACGGCGTCGTGGCGAAGTCCACCGCGTCTTCTCGGGCCATCCCGGTGGCCAAGCGTCGTGCGGATGTGGCCGCGCACCCGTACGTTCCGATCTTCACCGTCAACAAGAAGGGCATGCAGGCGGACGCAGTGCTCGACGACGCCGCGATGGCGGAAGCCGAGGACGTGTGGGCGGAGTACATGCGCGCGGGATTGGCCGCCTCCGAGAAATTGGAAGCCCTCGGCGTCCACAAGCAGCACGCGAACCGGGTTCTGGAGCCGTTCAACTACACGACGGCGGTTGTGACCGCCACCGAGTGGACGAACTTCCTCGCGCTGCGCGCTTCCCCGGAGGCACAGCCCGAGTTCGAGGAGTTGGCGGTCAAGATGCGCGAGGCGCTCCACAACAGCGTCCCTTCGCCCGCCTATCAATCGAAATCTGGCGAGTACCATCTTCCATATGTCGCTTTCGACGAGTTCCGCGAGCAGACGGGTGAGACGCTATCCCCCGTGCAGCAGATGCTCCTCGTGTCCGCCGCCCGGTGTGCGCGAGTTTCCTACAAGTCCCTCAAGACGGGGAAACTCTCAACGTGGGAAGAGGACTTCCAACTGGCGCGTGATCTGCTGAAATCGGGGCACATGTCGCCCTTCGATCATCCGGCGAAGGCCGACAGCATGGAGCGCCTGAATCTCTACCGCGGGGGCGATGCGCTCTATCGCTGGGCCAACGGTGACATGCAGGGCCGTTTCTTCGGCTGGCTTCCTTACCGCAACCTGATCGAGGCGGACATGGGGAAGATCAGTCGGCGGATGTCGACACAGCCGTTTACCTTACCCTTGAAGAGCGGCATCTGACACCCTAAGTCTTCATCTCATCCGCAGATTGACGAGAACGTGCGAGCGTGGCCGCACACGGGCCACGCTCTTTCTTTGTCTGCGCTCATCAGTGTCCCGCAATGTCCAAGAAGGAAAAATCCCATGGACCTCGGCCTTTACGCTTCGACCATTCACAAGACACGCTACGCCCGATGGAGGGAAGACCTCGGTCGGCGCGAGCATTGGGGAGAGACCGTCGAGCGTTACGTCGAATACTTCGAGGACATGCTCAAGACCCGGCACAACTTTTCCGTGCGCCCGAGTCAGCGTCAAGGCGTTTATGATGCGATCTACAACCTCGACGTCATGCCTTCGATGCGGTCACTGATGACCGCAGGTGTGGCTCTCCGCTCGGCGGAAGTCGCGAACTTCAATTGCTCCTATCTCACGGTGGACACCGTTCGGTCGTTCTCTGAGCACATGTTCGTTCTCATGTGCGGTAGCGGTTCGGGTTTTTCGGTCGAGAGTCGGTTCACCGACAACCTGCCCAATGTTCCGTCCGTGTTCTTCGACAGTCTCACGACGATTCATGTGGCTGACAGTCGCCAAGGGTGGTGTGAAGCTTTCGACCTCCTGCTCCAAGAGCTGTATGCAGGACGTGTGCCACGGTTCGACACGTCCGCCGTGCGCCCCGAGGGGACGCGCTTGAAGACCTTCGGTGGCTATGCGTCAGGCCCTGTCCCGCTGGAAGAGTTGTTCCGCCACACCATTGCGGTGTTCCGGGACGCTGCGGGGCGTAAGCTGCGCCCGATCGAGGTCTTCTCGATCTTCTGCTACATCGCGCAGATCGTCGTCGTGGGCGGCGTGCGTCGCTCGGCGACGATCGCGCTGTTCGACCGCTACGACATGGAGATGCGGAACGCCAAGAGCGGCGAGTGGTGGAAGGACAATCCGCACTTCGCCATGGCCAACATCTCGGCCGTGTTCGAGGACAAGCCGTCGCGTGCCGAATTCGACATCTTCTGGACCGACATGGTGCGCTCTCGCGCCGGCGAACCAGGCATCCTCAATCGAGAAGGATTGTGGAAGCAGAACGAGAAGCACAATCGAGCCAACCGTGATGCAGAGGGACGGTTGATCCCGTTCGGGGTCAACCCGTGCAGCGAGATCATCCTGCGACCCAACCAGTTCTGCAATCTCACAGGCGTGGCGATCCGCCCCGATGACACCTTGGACACGCTGACCAACAAGGTCAAGATCGCGGCGCTTCTCGGCACGTGGCAGGCCGCCGTGACGAACTTCGAGTACCTCGATCCGTCGTGGAAGGCGAATTGCGACGAAGAGCGCCTCCTCGGTGTCTGCCTTGCTGGCATCATGGACCATCCTGTTCTCTCTCGCGTGTCGGACGAGTCGGCGCATTGGCTCCGCACGCTCCGTAAGGTCGCCGAGACCGAGAACAAGTTCTACGCGCTTCGCGTCGGCATCCCTGTCTCCGCCGCGGTCACGTCCGTCAAGCCCGCAGGCAACAGCGGCGAGCTGTACGGTGTCGCCTCAGGTATCCATCCTCGGTACGCGCCGTACTACATCCGCACGATCCGCCAGTCGGGCGGCGATCCCATGACGAGCTTCCTGAAAGACAACGGCATCCCGTGGGAGGTCTCGGCGCAGAACGCGCGCGATGTCGTGTTCAGTTTCCCCGTCAAGAGTCCCGACGGCGCCGTCTGCGCGCGAGATGTCAAGGCGCTGACCCAGTTGAATCACTGGCTGCACGTCAAGAACCACTACACGTCCCACACGGTGTCGTGCACGATCTACTACCGCCCCGGCGAAGAGCAGGAGGTCGGCGACTGGGTCTTCGAGCACTTCGATGACATCACAGGGCTGAGCTTCCTGCCGTACGACGACCACACGTATCCGCAAGCGCCATATCAACCCATCACCAAGGAAAAGTACGAAGACGCGGTTAAGGAAATGCCTGCCGCGATCGACTGGGAGCTATTGCGTTACTATGAGGCGCATGATACTACCACCCTCGATGAGCGCGCCTGCTCTGGCGGTAAGTGCGAGCTAACTGTAGCTCAGTGAGGACATGCATGCCGAACTACGGCGAACTGAACAAACTGCTCTCGGCGCTGCGCGCACACGACAATAGCGCAGCGCCGTTTCGTTTCGATATGAACTACGCCGTCTATGAGAGCGAGGCAGGCACCTTCCAAGGTGATATGTGTCTCGTCTGGCTCCACTACATGGGCGGCCTCAGTCCTCGGCAGGTCTGGCTTTCGCTGGAGACGGTCGACGACATCTTCGAGCAGTTCGGCGCCCATTTCGGCCTCACGATGGATCAGGTCGAGAGCCTGCTCTATCCCAGCTTCATCTTTCGCGAGCACCCCGCGGAGATTCAACTCGGGCACATCCGCGCTATCGACGCAGCGCACACTCTCGAACGCTTCATCGCCACGCTGAT
>FRDC01002876.1_pt1 | contig 10020 bp, 8 predicted proteins | sample 1106171 | NCBI WGS metagenome assembly FRDC01 (sample SAMEA3930566, study PRJEB13176) | freshwater metagenome | biome: Drinking water system; feature: drinking water; material: water | place: Singapore | collected 2014-12-20
AACCTGGCCGAGGGCGCCGGCGGTGCGGGTGGTGCTGGTGGTGCCGGCGGTGGAGCTGGCAAAGATGCGGGCGCTGGCGAAGCTGGCGCGGGTGGTGCGCCGAAAGACGGTGGCGCCGGCGGCGCGGGCGATCCGCCGAAGCGTGGCCTGCAGACGCTCGCCGGCGAGGCGGGCGCGGGAAAGGATGGTGCCGGCAAGGATGGCGCGGCGGGTGATCCGCCGAAGCGCGGCATGGGCGACAACGGTGGCCCGGCCTGGGCGCCCGAGGATTTGCCCGTGGATATGCGCGGCGACACGCCCGAGGCGACGCTCAAGAAAGTGTGGGATGCGCGGCCTCGCGCGCCGGAGAGGGCCAGCGACTACAAGTTCGAGCCGTCGCCGGAGTTTGCGAAAAAGCACGGCACACTCGAAAAGGACCCGGTGCTCGATGTTGCGCGCGAGGTGCTGCACAAGGCCGGCGTGCCCCAAAGCAAGTTCAAGGAGGTGGTCGAAGGTTTCTACGGCGAGCTCGAGAAGCGCGAGCTGCTGATGCCGGCGATCGACACCGAGGCCGAGCTCTCCAAGCTGATGCCGAAGCAAGGTGAGCCGCGCGACCGGCGCTTGGCCGGCATCAAGCGGTGGGCCGATGCGCAGGCCCAGATCGACACCATGGTGTCCTCGAAGTTCATCACACCCGTCGAGGGAAACATCCTGACGCAGCTCACTGCCCAAGGCGAGGGCGTGATCCTGCTCGAGAAGATTTTCACGCGGCTCGGCGAGAAGGGGGTCGTCACCGCGCCAGGCGGCGCGAGCGGCGACTACAGCTGGGACCAGGCCGATCGCGACATGGCTGACCCCCGATACAGCTCGTTCAACAACGCCAAGTTCGACAGCAAGTTCCGGGAATCGGTAGACGCGAAAATGCGCACCCTCCCCCCCCGTCAGCGTCAACGATAATCGCATCAGACCTCAGCGGGGGCCCGGCTAGCTCCGCTGCTGCAGTCCATCCATGGAGACGACTTAAATGCTGCATCTCGATCCAGCCATGAAGGAGCGGTGGGACAGCCGGGTGTTCCACGTCTATCAGGCGCAAGGCTTCACGCTGCGCGGCACGGTGCTGCCGCCGGTCGATATCGACGCCAAGAAGTTCTACTGGCTCAAGTCCGGCACCGGCGAGGCCACCGAGTACACGGTCGGCGACGAGGTGCAGGACAGCAACCTCGACGTCACGCGCATCGAGGTGCAGGCCAAGGAATGGGATTTCGGCGGTCGCATCTACGACTGGAACCGCTCGCGCATTTCCTACCGCGAGGAGGACCAGCTGGTGCAGAACGCCGCCATGGCGCTCGGCCGGCAGGCGGACCGGGTGATCTACGACAAGTTCAAGGCGACCGACTTCAACGCCCTGGGGCAGGTGGTCGGTGATTTCGTCAGCGCCTGGGACCCGGCCAAGGCGCTGCAGGCCTGCGACAAGCTGCAATCGAAGGACGTGCCGTGGGACGGCAATGTGTTCTGCGGCTTGCCCTCCAAAGCCTGGAACCAGATGCTGACCTATCAGGTGTTCTCGAACAGTCAGTGGACCGGGCCCGACTTGCCGTTCACGAAAGTGACGGACCGGCGGAGCTGGAACGGCGTGCACTGGTTCATGCTGCCGAACCACCTGCGCAAGCTCCCGAACGCCACCGACCTGACGTTCTACATGTGGCACCAGACGTCGACGGGCTGCGGTAACAACGAAGGCGGCAACATCCGCACCGAATGGGAGCGGGAAACGAAGAAAAAGGCCTGGTGGTACCAGTCAACCATCGACGGCGCCTGCGAGATCCTGCAGACGTCGGGCATCGTCGAATGCCGCATGAAGGCAGACAGCGCCATCGCGCTGACCGCCGGCCTCTAATCGCTGACGCGGCCCGGCTCGGCCGCTCGGCTTTCCGCAACTGCATCTCGGGACTTTCTCTCATGGCATACGACAGCAAGGGGCTGGTGGTGGAGAGCAACTACGCCACCACCGCCGCCGGTCAGGCCAACACTGCGCGGCGCGCGATCTACATGACGCCCGATGCCGCGGCCGTCGTCGAGGCGGTGGGCTACTTCAACTCGGCGGCGGCGCGGCTGCCGAAGTTCACCATGATTGAGGCCGTCATGGCGACCGGCGGCACGCCGGTGGCGAAACGCTACATCGTCACCGCCAATACCGGCACCGTCGTGACCATCGCCTTGCAGGCCACGGCCGCAGGCTAGTCGGCGCCCGGCCTCACCGGCACCGACCAGACGGCAGAGACCGCCGACGCGCCGGCGGTCTCTGTATTCGTTTCCCGCCGATCCTCCCCCCCCGATGCTCTGGCCGTAGCGTGGGCGTCATGAGCACCCGGATCGAGATCATCGACGAAGCGCTGGTGATGATCGGCGCGCAGCCGCTGCAGGTCGAGACAGCGCGGGGCGCGGCATCCCGCATTCGCGAATACCGGGTACTGCTGACCGGCGTGCTGACCGGCTATCCCTGGTGGTTCGCGACGCGAACGCGCGAGCTGGCTCGGTTGACAGGACCGGCCGCAGCGCAGTGGCTCTACCGGTACGGTTTGCCAGCGGAGGTGCTGGGCGGCCCGCGGGCAGCCTACGATCAACCCACCCTGCGTACACCATTCCACGACTGGGATTTGCGCGCCTCCGACGATGCCGGGCGGCCGGGCGAGCTGCTGACCAATGCAGCGCGGGTCTGGCTGCGCTACCCGATCGACGTCGCGCCGCAGTTCTGGCCCGGTTACTTCGGGCAGCTGTTCAATGCCTGTCTGCAGGCCCAGTTCGCGCAGTCGGTGCGTGAGGATGCCGTGCTGGCGCGGACGTTGCGGGAGGTCGCCTACGGGCCTCCGCACATGCTCGGCGAGGGCGGGCTCACGGCCCAGGCTCGCGCTCGCGACGCGCAGTCGAAGCCGAGCGTCGAGCTCACCATGGGTGACAACCCGCTGATCGACGTGAGGGGCTGAGCCATGGCGCGCCGGGCCCGCATGCAGATGGCGATGACGAAAGGCGTGCTCGATCCAGGGCTCGGCGAGCGCATCGATCTTGTCCACTACTATCAAGCCGTCAAGCGCGGCGACAATGTCGAGTTCCTGGCCCAGGGCGGTTTCACGCGCCGCGCCGGCCGGCGGCTCGCGTCCGAGCAGCGTCTCAGGCGCCGGCTGGTGCCGGTCCCCATCGCCGCGTCGATGGTGACGGCGCACAACGGCGGCACGGCGGCCAACCTGGTCGACCAGGACGACACCACGCTGTTCACCACGGCGTCGCCCGCCGGAGGCTCGCTATTCATTGTTGTCGAGATTGATCTCGGCGTGGCTCGCACGGTGAGCTTCCTCGACCTGGTCGACCTCAAATGCCAGACCGGATCGCTCGCTGATGCGCTCGGTGTCGAGTACTGGACCGGCAGCGTCTGGGCGACATTCGGCGGTCCGGAAAGTCTCGCCTACTCGGCGCGAACGCCGATCACGACCGAAGCGCGCCGCAAACGGTTTGGCGTGGCGCCGGGCGAGATCATTGTGACGCGCTATCTGCGGGTCGCGGTCTACGATGCGGTCGGCATCGGGACCATCAGCGTCGGCGGCGTCTCGGTCTGGACCGAAGCGGCGACCGGCGAGCCATCGTCGGTGCGGCTGATCTCGTTTGCGAAATCGGTCGCCGAGATCAATCAGCTGGTGCTGACCGACTACAACATCGACGTTTATGACGACGGCGTCTATCTGGCCTCGATCAGAGTGCCGGTCCCGGGCGAGCTGGTCGACGAGATCAACGTCGAGCAGAGCCAGGACACGGTGCTGCTGTTCCACGAGGATGTGCAGACCCGGCGCATCATCCGTGAGGGTGTCGGCGATGAATGGGCCGTGGCCGCGGTGACCTATCAAAACGCGCCGGTGCTCACGCAGTCGATGGCGTTGTCGGCGGCGCGCGACGAGCTGCAAGAGTTGACCGTGCCGTTCACCGCAGGCGACAGCCTGATGCTTCTCCTCGGCGAGCAGCAGACCGCGCCGTTCACGGCAACGACCGCCGCGGCACTGCCGGCGCAGATCCAGGCGGCACTGTCGGCGCTGCCGGGTGTTGCGGCCGGGATCGTGGCAACGCTGATCTCGGCGGGTGACGGGCGCGTCGCTGTCGCGTTTGCAGGTGCTGCGGGCGCGCGGGCGTGGCCGCGCATCGTGGTGCGCAATCTGTCGAGCGGTGCCGGGGCCATTGCGAGCGTGCTCCGGCGCGGCGTGCCGGCGATCGGCGCCGGGGTGCTGGTGTTCAGCGCGACCACGGGCTGGCCGCGAGCGGGCGCGGTGTGGCAGGGCCGCCTGATCGTCGGGGGCATGCGGGCGGCGCCGCAGACGCTGGTCTTCTCGCGTGCCGGCAACGTCTATGATTTCCAGACGACCGGGGCGCCGGTCACGGCCGATCTCGGCATCGTGTTGACGCTCGACACCGATGCCGTCGAGACAATCGAGGATATCTTCATCGGTCGGCACCTGCAGGTGTTCACCGAGGCCGGCAACTGGTGGTCGGACAACCGCACTATCGACGCGACGCAGCCGGTCAACTTCATCCTGTCGAGCCGGTACGGGGTCGAGCGCGCGGTGCCGCTGGTGTTCGCCGAGAATGCCACTTTGTTCCTCGAGAGCGGCGGGCGCACGGTGCGGGACTTTCTTTATTCGGACACCAGCCAATCGTACGAGGCCGAAGCGCTGTCGCTGCTGGCGCCGCAGCTCGTCACGCAGGCGCGCTCGATCGGCTACCGGCGTGCGGCGACGACGGCGGAGTGCAACCACCTGACCGTCGTCAATGAGGATGGCACGGTGGCATTGCTGTCGCTGCTGCGCCGGCAGGAGGTGATCGCCTGGGCCCGGCACACGACGCCGGCCGGTCTGGTGCGGGAAACGATGACCGATTTGCTGGATCGGGTCTGGTACGTGGTGCGGCGCGGCACTGACCTGTGGTTCGAAAAGCGTGACACGAGCCTGCTCACGGATTGCACGGTGGAGCGTGACATCGGCGCGCTCGGCCTCGTCACCGGGCTGCCGGCTTGCCTCGAAGGGCAGCTGGTGTGGGCGCTGGTCGACGGTGACCTCGATGGCCCGCACACGGTGGTGGGCGGCCAGATCATGCTCGCCGCGACCGACGGCACGGCGCTGATCGGGCTCGACTTCGGAACGGATGTCGAAGGACTCGATCTTCGAGAGCAGCTGCAGAACGCACAACCGTTCCGGCCGCCGGTTCGGATCTACGAGGCCGAGCTGGCGCTGGCGAATACCGGCTACATCGAGTTCGGCGCCAACGGCGCCGAGCCGGAGGAGGTGCCGCTGCGTCACGTCGATGGCGAGACGCGCGCGGAGACGGAAACCGGCGAGGAGCCGGACAACGACTTTCTCGACGTGCCGATGATGCAGCGGCTCTACACGGGGCGCGTCACCATCGAGCAGCTCGAGGGCTGGACCGAGACCGGCCGTTGGCGTCTGCGCCAACGTAAGCCCGCCCCGATGACGGTGCGATCAGCGCGCCTTGAAGTGGCAACGCGAGGATAGTGATGGAGGCAGTCGCGTCATTGTTCACGGTGGGCGGAACGGCGGCGGCAGCGTCGACGGCCGCGACCACAGCCACAGCTGCCGCGACGGCGGCATCGACCGCCTGGTCGGTGCTGCAGGGCGCGGCGACCGCGGTGTCGATCGCAGCGGCGCTCGGCGGCGGCGTCATGGCGCTCGCCGAAGGCAAGAAGCAGGCGGAAATCTCCGAGATCGAAGCGGGCCAGGCGCGCATTGCCTCCGAGCAGACGGCCAACCGCATCAAGCGCGAGTGGCTCGAGAAGACCGGTGCGGCGCGCGTCGCGTTCGGAGCGTCCGGCGTCGACATCGGGTCGGCGGCCTCGATCGAGGATGGGCTCACGCAGCAGTACACCTACGCGACCGGCATCGAGCGCGAGAACATGCTGCTGCGACAGATCTCGGCCAAGGCGCGCGGCGAGGCGCTCGAAGACCGCGGCGAGGCGGGCCTGCTGTCAGGGATCGGCCAGGCCGCCGGCACGGCGGCGCGCTACGCCATCGACATTCGCAATCGGGGGTGAGCCATGGCCGAGAACCGGCAGCGCGGGCTGTTGCGGCTGGCAACGGGCCTCGAGATGGCGGACGCGATCCGGCCGGAGACGTCGCATGCGGCGTTTGCGGTGCCATCTTCTGGCGCCGCCGAGGCGCTGTCGTCGGTCGCGGGAGAATTCGCGAAGATCGGCGAGAAGGTGTCGCGTCTCGCCGACCATGCCGCCAAGGTCGAGGGCGCCGAGGCCGGGCATCTCGCCGGCCTTGATCCGGAGTTCCGGCCGGAGAAGCTCAGGACCATCCGCGGCGAGGCGTTCGATGCGGCCGGTCTGCAGACCTATCTCGCGAAATCCAAGGTGGCGATTGAGAACGAGATCGAGCAGACGCACCTGACCCTGCAAGCGCAGCCGCAGAAGCTGATGGGGGTGCTGGCCGAGAAGAAGTCGGCCTGGCTCGCCAAGGCGCCTGAGGATCTGCGGCCGGAAATCGCGAATGTCTTCGACCGCGGGGCCTTCGCCGCCGCACGCTCGGCCACGCGCGAGCTCTGGGCCCGGCAGGCCGCCGAAGCGCAGGGCGCGCAGCAGGACGCGTTGCAGCGACAGATGCGCACCATGCACCAGATGGCGTTCGGCGCGGGCATGGACCCGCAGGCCGACGATGTGCTGGCGGCGCAGTACCGCGACATTCAGAAGACGCTCGGCATGCGCGGGCCGAATGGGCAGCCTCTCGTCTCGCCGGCGGCGGCGCAACGCCTGCTCGCCAACGCGCGCGAGGAGGTGGCGACGGCGCGGATCACCGGTGCGTTCCAGCGGCTGCCGTCGATCGAGGCCAAGCAGCAGTTCCTCGGTCAGCTCGAGGAAGACTTCGCCAGCGGCAAGGGTTTCGCTAAGGACTATGACCTGCCGACCTTCAAGCAGGTCTCGAACCAGCTGCGCGTCGAGCTCAACCGCGATCTGGTCATGCGGCGGGCGGGGATCGGCGAGCTCGAGCAGCAGCTGAAAGCCGCCGCGAAACTCACGCAACAAGGTGACGATCTCGACCCGGCGTTGCGGGCTGAGCTCAAGGCCCGCGTTGCGACGCAAGCGCCCGAACTGAAGCCTGTGTTCGAGGCCATGGAGCGCAACGCTGCCTATGTGCGCGAGCTGCGTCAGATGCCGCTTGGAAAGATCGACGGTGAGGTACGCTCGATCAAGGCGGCGATCGGCAAGTACGGAAACACGCCGGAGCGGCAGGCCTACCTCGAGCAGGCCGAGGGTGTGCAGGCCGCGATCCGGACCGGCCTCAAAGAGGACCCGCTCGGCTGGGCCGAGAAGATCAAACTGGTAGCGCAGCTGCCTGACCTCGACTTTGCCAACCCCGAAGCGATGCGTAATAGGATCGCTGTCGCCGAGCAGGTCGCGGCACACTACGGCGAGAAGCCGCGGTATCTCAGGCCGCACGAGAAGCATGCTCTGGAGGCCAGGCTCGCCGAGGGCGGCGATAGCGCGATCAAGGTGGCGGCGGCGATCGCGGGCAACGCGCCTGAGCGGGCACAGCACATCTTCGGCGAGCTCGATAAACAGCACGCCGGGAGCTTGGCGCAGCTCGGGCTACTGGTCTCTGATCGCGCCGATCCGACCTTTATCCGGCAGGCGGCCAACGGCATGGCATTCTTCAGGCTTCCGGAAAAAAAACCGGTCAGCGACTTGAAGCGAGCCGACATCGACCCGGTGTTCGATTCGGTGCTTGGAACGGCGCTCGGCGGCCACGGTGCGGCGCGGAATGCGGTGCTGGCGCTCGCGAACTATGCGTACGAGATGGAAGCGCAGGCCAAAGGCTACACGACGTTCCAGAAAGACGCGTACGAGCGCCTGCTGCGGCAGGCCGTTGGCGAGAAGGTCGTCGGTGGCGAAATGTATGGTGGCATTGCACGGGTCAACGGCGGCCTGTTCTCGCGTGGGCACGCCGTGCTCGTGCCGCCCAACGTCAAGCAGAGCGGCATGCTTGAGCTGCTGGCTGCAATCGAGCTTGATGACCTTTCCGCCGGCGGTGCTACGCCGCCGCGGCACGAGCACGGCAAGATAGCGACGCTCGCCGAGATCGACGATGCCGTGCCGATCCAGGCCGGGCCGAGCCGGTATTTTTTGCAGGTCGGTTCCGGGCCGCTCGGCGAGCCTCGCGTGCTGCTCGGGGACAACAATCAGCCCTATGTGCTCGATCTCAAGAGGCTCGAGCCGGTGTTGAGAAAGCGTCGGCCAGATCTCTATCTCGGTGGCGCACCATGACCATGCTGCCCGAAGATAGCACGCTGCTGCCATTGCTAAGGCCGTCGCCGGGGCCACCGGCGACGGCTGCCGACGTGTTTCACGCCACGCTCGAGAGCAACGACGCAACCCGAAGCCATTTTTGGATCTCTCGCGAGCGCGAAGCTGCATTTGATGAGCGCATTGCAATCGTGAAGCAGGCGACCGGCATTGAGCTGGCGAACCCGCTGCGGGCAAAGCAGAGCATCCTGGGGATCGACCGGCGTCCCGTCGCGCGTGGACTCTACACGCTGTTCGGCGGCCACCAGCTGCTGCCGCAGTTCGAGGACGACTTCCAGGCTAGGCTACGAGCACTCGAGGAGCAGTTCCCTGACAAGCGGGACGTCATCCAGGCGCACATTGTTCCCGATTACCGGCAACGGCTCCGGGCCTTCGACGCCGAAATTGCGGAGCAGAACGTCTGGAACCGGCGCGGCACGACGATGCTGACCGATCCGGCGGCGGCTCTGGCGGCGTTGGGCGGCGGCTTCGTGTCGATGCTGCGTGACCCCGCCAACGCGGCGACCATGCTGCTCGGGCCGTTGCGAAATGTCGGACTTGGCGTCAAGAGCATCATCTGGTCCGGGGTCAAGAATGGCGCCGCCAATGCTGGCGTTGAAGCGCTGCAGGCGCCGGCGGTGCAGGCCTGGCGCGATCGGGCGCAACTCAACTCAGGGTTAGGCGAGGCGGCGGGAGACGTCGCCGGCGCCTTCGTCGCGGGCTTTGCGCTCGATGCCGGCGGCCGGGCGCTGTTTCGCGGGTTCCGGCAGGCCCAGGGGCGCAGCGAGCCGGTGCTCGATGCCGGCGGCGGTGTCACGGCGTGGCGTCGCCCGGCACCGAAAGAGATGACGGATCGGCTTGAGGCGGCGGCCAAAGCGGAGCCTGCCGACAGTGTCGTCGCTCGCGCCATCGCCGGTGACGAGCCGGCGCTGGTCGAGTTGGCGCACACGACCAAGGCCACTGACGATCCGGCGGTGCGCGGGGCTGTTGCCGAGCTGGAGCATATGCGCCGTTGGGGGGCGCCGCCTGAGGTCGATAGGTTCGAGCATCTGGAGCGGCTTTCTGATGCGATCGAGCGGGCGGCAGACCCGAGCCAGCCGCCGCCGGCGTCGGCGATCCGCCATGCCGAACCGCCGCCTGATGCGCAGCCGCGCGCGTTGTCGCCGGAGGCCGAGGCAGCGCGCGTGCGGCTGCATGCTCAGCAGGGCAGCGTCGTCGACTTGGCGCTGCTGATGCGCGAGCACCCTGATGCCGTCACAGGCACGCCGCATCTGTCCGACCACAAGACCAAGCAGGCAGTGGCCTTAGCAGGGCTGGACCAAGCCGCGTTCGCGCGGGTCGTCGCCGGCGACATTCCGGTCAACCACGCCGCGGTCATCGCCCGCCATGCCGAGGACCCGGCGACGCACGTGGATCTGGTCGAGGCGGTCAAGCGCGGCGACTTTTCCAGCGAGCACGAGGTGCGTCTGCTGGTCGCCGACATGCTGCACGAGCGGGGCGCGGCCCGCGTGGCACCGCATCTGGAGCGGCATGGCGGCGTCACTGCGCGGACCCTGGCGCCTGACCGCGCACGGGTGCTCGCTGGCGGGCTCAAAGCCTTGGCCAAGGATGGCCGTATCGCGTCGGTGCTCGACGCCGAGGCGCGCCGCCTCGAGGCGGGCCTGCCGAAGAAAGAGCGCGGCAACGCTAAACTCCGGCGCGATCTT
>FRDC01004550.1_pt1 | contig 10020 bp, 13 predicted proteins | sample 1106171 | NCBI WGS metagenome assembly FRDC01 (sample SAMEA3930566, study PRJEB13176) | freshwater metagenome | biome: Drinking water system; feature: drinking water; material: water | place: Singapore | collected 2014-12-20
CCGTGATCACTTTTCGCGATGGCCCGGCCGCTGGCGTGAGGCTGCAGGTTCGGCTCGCCCCCATGTTCCTCCGTGCGGTGTCGCCCACGCGTGCGCGTCGCGAATGGGACGCGCTCGATCAGCCCGGCGACGAGCCCCGCCGCGGCGAGATGTGCTTCGTGTACGTGCTCAACGCGATGCCCACGAGGTACTTCATGCGGTGCACGCCGCCCAGCGCGGGCGGTGCGTTCATGTCGGGCGAGTACGTGTATCTGCGGGAGTTCGTCCCGCAGGGCGCGATGCGGGATAACGAGAGCTGGCGCGAATGGCTCCGCGCCAACGAGCAGCGGCTCTTGCCCGAGTGGGCCAGGGCAATGAAGGGAGGCGAGTGATGAGCCTGGGGATCATGCAAACACGAAGCGGGCGGATGGTGAACGTGCTGAACTTCAAGCCCGAGGACGTCGACCTCGATGACATCGCCTGCTCGCTGTCGCGGCAGGCGCGATTCAACGGGCACACCACTGAGTTCTACAGCGTCGCTCAGCACTGTGTGCACGCGTCGAAGGTCGCCGAGCAGCTGGGCTACATCAAGCCGGTACAGCAGTGGGCTTTGCTGCACGACGCGGCCGAGGCGTACATCGGGGACATCATCTCTCCGATCAAGGCGCTTTTCCCCGGGCTGGACGCGGTCGAGAACCGCATCCTGTACTGGGTCTGCGTGCGAGTCGGCTTGCTGCCACCGCACCGAAATCCACACGGGTTGATAGTCAAGATGATCGACGAGGAACTGCTCGCGATCGAAGCAGCAAAGTTCATGACTCCGGACGCCTGGCCAAACCCGCCGGCGAGCAGACTGCATTCAGGATTCACGATCGAGAGCGGTTGGGACCCCGAGCGGGCGCGACTTGAGTTCGCACACCGCGCGGTCGAGCTCGGTCTGACACCTGGTGCCAAGCTCAAGGGGGGTGTCTCATGAAGTGCATTTCACTCTGGCAGCCATGGGCGACGCTCGTGGCCGTCGGCGCGAAGCGGAACGAGACGCGTTCGTGGCCGACTACTCACCGTGGTCCGCTCGCGATTCACGCCGCGAAGCAGTGGACTCGCGAACTAGAGAGCCTGTGCTTCACCAAACCGTTCCTCGCCGCCCTGCGACCGAATGAAGCCGACGCCGACCGGGTGATGGTTGAGCGACTGATGGCCGCGCGGGGTCACATCGTCGCCGTGGTGGACGTGCTCGACTGCGTTGCCGTCGGTGATGCAGGTACGCGACGCGGATCGGTGTTTTTCGGCAACCCGCTCGTCCCGCCACCCGACTCCACCGAGTTCGCGTTTGGTGACTACACGCCAGGCCGTTTCATGTGGATCACCGGAAACGTGCGCCGGCTGGCCACGCCAGTTCCCTTCGTCGGCCGCCAAGGGTTTTTTGAGGTGCCGGACGCGATTGTGGGAGGTGGCACGTGACGCGCTTCTCTGAGCGTGCTCTTCAGGCAGCCGAGCAAGATCTGATCGACGCGGTAGGAGCGTTCCTCCAGGTGAAGCGCTCGGCCGGGTCCGAGGATCTCACCAGGCTCCGCGTCGTGCACCGCGCGTATCTCGCACAGAAGCAAGCGTTCACGGACCACATTCGCGGCGTGGTTCGCGACGAGTCGGTTCGAGATCCCTGGGCCAACAACCCCGCCGCGACCCCGCAACCTCATCCAGGAGCATGCTGATGAACATCGTCCCGACGAGCCCGCTCCCCACTGAGCCGACGAGATTCCCTCACGCGCGGCAGCCCCTCGGCACCGTGAAGGTCGCGCCGAACGGCACACGGCGGGACCGGTTCCACCGCGAGATCAAGGTGTCCAACGAGAAGGGCGGGAAGTGCTGGAAGCACTACGCGCGGTGGTGGTGGGAAACCCACCGCGGCCCGGTGCCGGCGGGGAAGTTGGTGCTACACCGCGACGGCAACACGATGAACGATGATCCATCGAACTTCGTGCTCGGAACGCACGCAGACCAGGCCTTCATCAACCACGACGCCGATCCGGAGATGAGCGAGCGGAACTACCGGGCGATGCGGGCCGGCACGGCAAGGGCCAATCGCCTGAGAGCTCTCCAGTTCCGCAGGGAAAACTACCTCAGGTTCCAGTGGTATCCCGTCGACCACGGAACGCGCCAGATCCACAACACACCGATGCGATCGAAGTCGTTGGCGGTCGCGAGCATCCTACCGCCAGAGCTCGCCGCCCTGTTGACGCCAGTTCTCGCGACCCCCGAGGGTCCGCTCCGCGGGATCGCGGGGCTTGAAGCGACCATCCTCGGCTGGCCCGGCCTCACGATGACGCAGGCGATGGTGCTCGCCGTGCTGGCCCGACACGAGGAATACGGGACGGGACTGTGGGTGTCGTGCAACGGGCTCTTAAGCGGCGTCCAGGAACTCCGCAAGCGCTGGGGGTACGGCTCGCTCAGCAAGTCTGGCTTGTGCTCGGAAATGTGCCACCTCCGCAGGCGGGGCTGGCTGGTGTCAAACCGGGCGCCGGTGGGCAGAGGTTCGATCTACCACATCACCCGCGAGGGCCTCGGGGCCCGCGGTCCGCACGCCGACGTCAGTCCGATGCGCGGGGGAGTGATCCGTCAGGAACTCGGCCGCCTCGGGTTCCTCGAGGGGTACACGCGCGTCACCAGCAAATCCCCGGAACCTGCTCGCGCCGCCGCGGCCCGCGTCCGCAAGCAGCTGCAGTTCGCGTGAGGCTTGAAGTTCACCATCGTCCCGCCCAAGGAGATTGCCCATGATCGATGTCGCGTTCAGGTACATGCCCAAACCCACGAAGTGGAAGGACATCCACACCGATGCCGTGCGCGGATTCCGCGGCGGCGTGAGCTGGTCGAAGGCCTTCGAGAAGCTCCGGTACGAGCTCGCCAGGATCAAGGCGGAGCGCGTCGTGGTGGAGGCCGGTTACAAACCCGAGCAGGTCCGCGTCGATGGCTGGCCTTATAGCAACGCCAAGCCTGAGCACTTCGCCGTGCGGGTGTCGTTCACAGCAAGCGGCGGCCCGATGGNNGAGCCGATCGCCGCCGCCGAGTGGCCCTCGGTGGATGCGGCCGTCCGTTTCCTCGTGCGTGTGGCTGGCTGGATTGAGCCGCCGCCCGTGCCGGCGAACATCGATGCGGTGTGGCGAGACGCTGCCAAGAAAGCCCATCCCGATGCCGGCGGGAATGACGCGCTGTTCGTGCAGGTCAATCGCGCCCGAGACTTCATCAAGTCCGGGGGTGTCGCGTGAAGTGGATCGTGGCCCACCCCAACAGCATCGCCGTGCTCGCGCGTCAACTGCGGATCGCGGTAGGCAACGAGCACTGCAACGACGCCGAGCTCGCCGCAATTGCCGGCTTCGCAAGGCTCCAAGCCGACGAGTTCATTCGCGAGTTCGCTCGCGTGTGGTGGGTCTTCCCTGTAGAGCCCTTCGTTGAATACGAGCCCAAGGACGAGGTGTGGTGCCGCTTCTTCGGCATCGGGCACGAAGACGGAGATCGCCTGTTCTATGAGGTGAACGAGGGCAGTTGGACATCTCGCCGGGTTTCGCCATGAAGCATGTCGAGATCATCCAGGGAGACGCACTCTCGACTCTCCGCGCCATGCCGGCCGGAACAGTCGATTGCTGTGTCACCAGCCCGCCCTACTGGGGACTCCGCGACTACGGCACCGCAGGCCAGATCGGGCTCGAGGTCTCGCCCGACGCGTGGTGCGCCCGCTTGGTCGAGGTCTTCATGGAGGTGCACCGCGTGCTCGCGCCGACCGGCACGCTTTGGATCAACCTCGGGGACATCTATGCCACCAACCGCAAGGGCTCGGACGGGGAGCGATCGACGCTCTCCCGCCAGGCCGACGTGACAAAGCGGTCGGCCAACAACGGCGCGTTCTCGCGATCGAGGTGGTACGGCGACGGGGTGAAGAACAAGGACCTCGTGGGACTCCCCTGGATGCTGGCGTTCGCGCTCCGCTCGGCGGGTTGGTGGCTCCGCGCCGATCTGGTCTGGGAGAAACCCAACGCGATGCCCGAGAGCTGCAGGGACCGCCCGACGCGGAGTCACGATTACTTGTTCCTGCTCACCAAGGGGCCACGGTACTACTTCGATCGCCGCGCCATCAGTGAGACCGCCTCACCCAACACTCACGCTCGCGCCGCCGCGAAGGGCGTGAGCCAGTCGGTGAGGCCTCCGCACTCGGGCCGGGGCGGGACGCACAGTGGTGATCGCAAACGCCCAGCGCGGTTCTCGGTCGGCGGGTCCCGAGATTCACACATCCCGTCGCACACGCTGCCCGGCGTGAACCCAAAGGCCGCCGCAACCGATCCGAGGGACCACCACGGTGTGCCGCGGGCCAACTCGCACTTTTCTGCGGCCGTCTCGGGCGAGGTCCGCACGCGGAACGCCCGCACGGTGTGGCGGATCCCAACCCAGCCACGACACGAGGCGCACTTCGCGTCGTTCCCTGACGAGCTCCCTCGCCGCTGCATCCTGGCCGGATGTCCCGAGGGCGGACTTGTGCTCGACCCGTTCGCCGGCCGCGGCACCACGCTGATCGTCGCCCGAGAGCTCCGCCGCCGCGCGGTGGGCATCGAGCTGAATCCCGAGTACGTCGAGATGACCAGGGCCAACCTTGCAAGGAGCGCGTCATGACAGACCAGGAAGTGTGGGACGATCTGCCCGCGGCGATCGCGAGCACGATCAGTGCGAACGTCGGTGCAGCTCTTCGCCTCGCCGGGAAGCGTTTCCTGTCGATCGCAGAGATGGGGGAGCTGTGTGGCGGTTTCATCAGCCAGGCCCGCCAGGGCTCTGCGGAGCCGCTCACCGCGAGTCAAAAGGTCGAGCTGATGCGCATCCACTGGACGTGGTGCCTGAACACGATCGAGGGCCTTTGATTCGTGACACATGGGACGCCGCGGACCATCTCCGAAGCCGACTCTGCTCAAGCTTGTAGCGGGCAATCCGGGTCATCGTCCGCTCGCCGGCAACGAGCCCGTGCCGGACGCCGTGATGCCCGCCGCGCCGGACTTCCTGGACGATGCCGCCCGGCGCGTCTGGGACCAGCTCGTGCCCGGGCTCTTCCGCTGCGGCCTGGTGCGCGTCATCGACGGCACCAGCATCGGGCGCTATTGCGTGACACTCGTGCTCTGGCACACGGCGCTCGAGTTCATCCGCAAGAACGGCACAACCTACGCGGTCCGCGGCGAACCCAAACAGGGCAGGCCTGGGCGCGTGCTTTACTTGCGGGAGCATCCGCAGGCGGGCGAGCTCCGGAAGCTCAACCAGCAGCTGCTCGCGCTCGAGCGGGAGTTCGGCCTTACGCCTGCGAGCCGGACCCGGATCCAGCTCGAGGCCGAAGGGAAGGGCGGATCCAGGGGCGACGTGAATGACCTCAAGAGACGCTTCTTCGCCGCGGGCGCAACCCCCACCCCCCCCCCGATCCCGCCGTCGGCGTGACGGGAAGCTGCCGCACATCGTCCCGCGCGTATCGCCGTATAGCTCGGCGCCCGCGCTGGTGCGAGGCAAAGACGGGGTGATCCGCGACGGCGAGTTCTGGTTTGACGAGGCGGCGGCGGAGCGGGCCATTTCGTTCTACCCGCTGTTCCTGCGGCACCTGAAGGGCGAATGGGCCGGGCGACCCTTCGAGCTCGACGAGTGGCAGAAGCGGGACATCATCGGGCCCCTGTTCGGCTGGAAGCAGAAGGATGGCACCCGTCGCTACACCAGGTGCGACGCCTGGCTGCCCCGCAAGAACGGCAAGTCGACTCTCGCCGCCGGAGTGGCGTTGTACCTGATGTGGGCCGACGGCGAGCCGGCCGCCGAGGTGTACGGCGCGGCGAACGACAAGGAGCAGGCGAAGATCGTCTTCAAGGACGCGGCCGCGATGGTGAAGGGCTCGCCCGACCTGGTCGGCGATATCCAGATCTTCAAGCAGTCCATGGTGTGCCCGACGTCGCTGTCGTCGTACACCGTGCTGTCGTCTGAATCTGAGAACAAGGACGGGCTCAACATCCACGGTCTTGTGTGGGACGAGTTCCACGAGGTGAAGGACCAGGACCTCTACGACAAGCTCACCACCGCCTCGGGCTCGCGCCGCCAGCCGCTGATGTTCCTGATCTCCACCGCGGGGTTCGACCAGACCTCGCTCGGTTACAAGGAGTACTTGCTCGATCGGAAGATCCTCGACGGCAAAGTCCGCCGCGACAACCGCCTGGTGGTGATCTACGAAGCTGGCAAGGACGACAACTGGCGCGATCCGAAGACCTGGGCAAAGGCAAACCCGGGCTGGGGAGGGAGCGTCAAGCCCGCGTACATCCGCGCGCAGTTCGAGGAGGCGAAGATCGACGCCGCGAAGGAGCAGGCGTTCCGGCGGTATCACTGCAACCAGTGGACATCTTCGCTGACCGGCTGGATGGACATGGACGCGTGGGACCGGTGCGCCGAGCAGATCAACCTACAGGGCCTGGTGGGGGAGAAGTGCTGGGTCGGGCTGGACCTCTCCAAGCGGAACGACATCACGGCCGCCGCCGCGCTCTTTCGCCGCGGCGTGAAGGGCAGCGGGAGCGAGGTCTACACCGTGCTGGTGCAGTGCTTCATGCCCGAGGAGGGCATCGAGGACCGTGAGGCCCGCGACGGCATCCCCTACCGCGACTGGAGCCGGCAGGGGTTCATCACGCTCACGCCCGGGAACGTGATCGACTACCAGTTCATCCGCACGCGCGTGCAGCAATGGGGTCGGCTCTACAAGGTCCAGGAGATCGCTTACGACCCGTACTCCGCCACACAGCTCGCGCTGCAGCTGCAGGACGATGACGGCTTTACCTGCGTCGAGTTCGCCCAGTCGATGAAGCTGCTGAGCCCGCCAACGAAAGAACTGCACGCCCTCGTGCTGCAGCGGAGGTTCGAACACGGCGGCAACCCGGTGCTGCGCTGGATGGCGGAGAACGCGGTGGTGATCACCGACAGCAACGAGAACCAGAAGGTCACCAAGAAGAACTCGAAAAAGAGAGTTGACGGCGTGGTGGCGACGATCAACGCGCTGGGACGTAGTATGGCCGACGTGCAGCGGGAGTCTGACTACGAGAACCGCGGGCTCGCCGGCGTATGAATCTCGACCCTTGGGACATCCTGGTGGTGCTTGGCGTGGTGCTCATCTTCTCGGGCACGTGGGTGTACGCCCCTGGTGCCGCGGTGATCCTGCTGGGCGTGTTCTTCCTGGCCTTTGGCGTGCTCGGCGCGTGCCGGGCGCCGCGAGCCGAGAAGAAGCAGACCGACGCCGATCGCTCAAGCACGGAGAGCTGACCCATGGGCATCATGCGCAACCTGCTCGATCGCCGCGCCGAGGCACCTTCGACGCTCGCGAAACCATCGAGCTGGCTTATCGAGATGTTCGGCGGCGGGACGAGCAAGGCCGGCATGACGGTCACAGGAGACACCGCGCTCGGGCTCTCCACGGTGTGGTCCTGCGTGCGCATCCTCTCCGAGGACATCGCGAAGCTCCCAATCCGCATCACACGCGACCTCGACGGAACCTACGAGGTCCTGCCGCGTCACAACGTCAAGGTGCTCTTCAACCGCGCTCCGAACGAGGAATCGACGGCGATGGTGGTGCGGGAGTTCCTGATCGCGAACACGCTGCTGTGGGGGAACGGTTTTGCGGAAATCCTGCGGGACGCTGCGGGCCGGCCGGTGGGGCTCTTCCCGCTCCGCTCGACCGGGATGACGATCAAGCGTGTGGGCGGCCGGCTCGCGTACGTGTACACGAGCACGAGCGGCAAGACCGCGACGCTGGACGCCGATGACGTGTTCCATCTCCGCGGGCCCACCAAGGACGGCGTGGTGGGGTACAGCCTGATCACGATGGCGAGGGAGTCGTTCGGGGCCGCGATGGCGGCGGAGCGGTTCGCGGCGCTCTTCTGGAGCAACGGCGGCCGTCCATCAGGCCTGCTGAAACACCCGGGCAAGCTCGGAGAACAGGCGATCAAGAACCTCCGCGAGTCCTGGGTGGAGCGATACGGCGGGCCGAACGCCCACAAGCCCGCGGTGGTCGAGGAGGGGATGGAGTGGGTGCCGCTCACGATGCCGATGGAGGACGCGCAGTTCCTCGAAACCCGGCAGTTCAGCGTGCCGGAGATTTGCCGCTGGTTCCGCGTCCCGCCCCACAAGGTGTCCGACCTTTCCCGCGCGACCTTCAGCAACATCGAGCACCAGAGCCAGGAGTACGTGAACGACTCGCTGATGGGGTGGATCACACGCTTCGAGCAGGAATCGGAAAAGAAACTCCTGCTCCCGAGCGAGAGCGACCTCCGCGTCCGTCACGTGACGGCCGCCATGCTCCGCGGCGATCTCAAGTCGCGGTACGAGGCGTATGCGATCGGCCGTCAGAACGGCTGGCGAACCGTGAACGACGTGCTGCGCCTCGAGGACGAGCCCACCATCGGAACCGAGGGCGATCAGCGCATGGTGCCGTCGAACATGACGACTCCGGAGCGGCTCGGCAAGGCTCCCCTCACGGCCGCTGCCGACAAGCCCGCAGCGCCGGCCCCCGCCGCAGAGCCTGCCCCCGTTCGATCCGCCGCCCCCGCGGACCCCTCCTCGAACAACACCGTCGTGCCGCACATCGATCAGGAGATGTGCGTGCGTTCGATCTTGCGCGCGATGCGCCCCGCGTTCGAACAGGGCCTCGACCGGCTCTGCCGGCTGGAGGCCGACAAGGCCCGCCGCGCCCACAAGCGTCGCGACGTGGAGTTCCGCGCCTGGGCACAGACGTTCTTCGCCGACGGCGGCGATCACGGTCTGCATGTTCGCGGCGCGCTCTTCCCAGCGATCGAGGCGAGCGTTCGAACCGTGATGTCGGTGCTGCAGCTCAAGCCCGAGAACGACCGCATCATCCCCGACCTGCTGGCCGCGGAGTCGCGGCAGCACCTGGAGCGATCCCTCGGGGCGATCGCCGCGACGGCCGGCGCGGGCGACGATCCCGAAGGGGAGCTGGTCCGCTGGGAGAAATCACGCGCCGCCCAGGACGCCGAGCGCGTCACGAGCAGCATCGCCGACACCCTCATCCGCTCCTGGTGGAGCAAGGAGAAATCGTGAGCACCGCAACCCAGACCCCCGCTTCGGCACCCGACGTGTTCCGCATCAGCTACCCCTCGGAGATCCGCACGATTCGCCAGGAGGGGAAGCTCCCGGTGGTGACCGGCAAGATCTTCTACGACGTCCGGTCCAAGCCGATCTACGGCATGTTCGTCGAGATCGTCCGCCGCGGCGCCTTCGCGCGTGCGCTCCGCGGCGAGGACGATCCCCGCGGGCTGGTGAACCATGACGACGCGAAGGTGATCGGGCGGCTCAGTGCCCGCACGCTGCGCCTGTTTGATGAGTCGGACGGGCTCCGATACGAGATCGAAGTCCCCGACACCTCGTTCGGCAAGGACCTGGTGATCAGCGTCGACCGCGGCGACGTGAAGGAGTCGTCTTTCGGCTTCCGGAAGATCAAGGACCTGTGGAGCGAGGAGCGCACCAAGGACGGACTTCTGCTCGACATCCGCGAGCTGCTCGAGGTCGAGCTCTTCGACCTTTCCCCTGTCGCGTTCCCGGCCTACCCGGACAACACCGTGGCGCGGCGGTGCATCGAGCAGCGGCGGGCCGAGAAGGCCTCGGCGTCGAACCACGGGGCCGGCGCGGCTCGCCTCCGCAAGCTCCGCCTGCGCCAGCACGAAGCCGAAGTTTGACGCGAGGCGACTCGCGGGTAGTATGCCCGCGTTACCCAACCTGAGGAGCCGCGAGCCGACGTCGAACCCTTCGGGTTTGAAAAGCTCGTGGAACAGCACACATCGCGTGTCCTTCGGACGCACGGGTTGCTCGGACGGTGATCCCTTCACCGCGCCGGCTATCCGCGTCCGCTGTGACTCAGCAGCATTCGCGGGTCCGGCGCACACACCCGGAGACACGGAATGTCTGCACTCAAGATCAAGGAGCTTCGCGAGAAGCGGCTGAAGCTGGTCAGCGACGCGCGGTCCATCATGGACTCGGTCAAGA
>FRDC01002999.1_pt1 | contig 10018 bp, 5 predicted proteins | sample 1106171 | NCBI WGS metagenome assembly FRDC01 (sample SAMEA3930566, study PRJEB13176) | freshwater metagenome | biome: Drinking water system; feature: drinking water; material: water | place: Singapore | collected 2014-12-20
AATGTCTGCGTGGTCGGGCACATGGCCATGGATTCGATCCTGAACTCGGGGGTCTGGCGTCGCTCGGTGCCAAGCTGGTGCGGGCCGTTGCGACGACTCCATCGTGCCGCCCCAACCGCAGCGGGCCTACTAAATAGATGTGAAGTGTTGTGAAAGCCCGGCTGCCCCGCATTTCAGGGTTCTGTCGTCTACGGGGTACCCGAAGGCTGGAGCGGCTCAGGACTTTTAAGCTTTTCTGGAGCGCCTGGGAGAGCCCCCAGCAAGCCGGAATCCCTTCTGCGACGTGGAGTTGCAGCAGGAAGGTCGGCAGTCGGCGACGCTGCAAGGTGCAGCGCCCCATCACGGGGCTTCAGGATCATTAAGGCTGAGCATGGATTCCCAACCGCGAACACCGTCGAAAGAAGGGGCCGGATGTCGTGATCGGCACACACTTTCGTCCGCAGATACCGACCACCGGACGGGCGTGCTAGAGGTGTGGCGCAAGCGGTGCGATCGTTCCCGCCACATCCAACCCCCGGTACCAGCCCCATGACTAAGCCGACCCCGCATCAGGCGAAGAAACCCGCCATCACACGCCGGAAGTTCCTCGGAATCACTGCGGGCGTTGCAGCAGGCGGCGGTCTGTTGCTCGCATTCGGCCTGCGCTCGCCGAAGACGCCGCGCGGTGCGCCCAACGCTACCGCGGCCTTCGCGCCGGATGCGTTCATCCGCATCGCGCGTGACAGCACTGTGACCCTCGTCATGCACAAGGTCGAAATGGGGCAGGGTACGTACACCGCGATGACGATGCTGATCGCGGAGGAACTCGAGGTTGATCCCACCCTGGTCCGGCTGGAGCACGCTCCACCCGATGACGAGCGCTATTCGGAACCACTGTTCGGCGTTCAGGAAACCGGCGGATCCACCTCGGTCCGCGGCAACTGGGAGCAATTGCGAACGGCCGGCGCTACAGCGCGGACCATGCTGATCACAGCGGCGGCAACGACATGGAAAGTGGACGTAACGAGTTGCCACGCCGAGAACGGCAAGGTGGCGCACACCGCGTCGGGACGTACGCTCTCCTATGGTGAACTCGCGGACGCCGCGGCGCGCCTTTCGGTACCGGGCAAAGTCACGCTCAAGGAGCCGCAGTCGTTCAAATTGATCGGCAAATCGTTGCCTCGGCTCGATACGCCGGCCAAGGTATCTGGCGAGGCCGTCTACGGGCTCGACGTTCGGCTGCCCGACATGAAGTTCGCCGTCATCGCGCAATGCCCGGTGTTCGGTGGACGGCTCGCCGGCGTGGTCGACACCAAGGCGCTCGCCGTACCCGGAGTCCACCAGATCGTGAAGCTCGACGATGCCGTGGCGATCGTGGCGGACAACACCTGGGCTGCGCAGCAGGGTCTGGCCGCGCTCGACGTGCGCTTGGACAACGGTCCGCACGCCGCCTTGTCTTCCGCCGAGATAGGGGCGCAGCTCGCCACTGCATCCGAGCAGTCCGGTGCGGTGGCGCGAAAGGAGGGTGATCCGCCATCCGCGATGGCCAGCGCCGCACAGCGCATCGACGCAGTCTACCAGCAACCGATGTTGGCACACGCGACCATGGAACCGCTGAACTGCACTGTCCATGTACGCAAGGACGCGTGCGACATCTGGGTCGGCACCCAGGTGCCCACGTTCGCGCTCAACGCGGCAGCCAAGATCACCCGTCTGCCGAAGGAAGCGATTCGCGTGCATAACCACTTGCTCGGTGGCGGTTTCGGCAGGCGCCTGGAGATAGACTTCATCGAACAGGCCGTGCGGGTCGGCCAGCAAGTGTCGCATCCGGTCCAAGTGGTGTGGACGCGGGAGGAAGATCTCCAACACGACATGTACCGGCCCGCGTACCACGATCGCATAGCGGCCGGACTCGATACGCAAGGGATGCCGGTCGCGTGGACCCACAAGGTGACGGGGTCGTCGATCCTCAACCGGGTCGCGAACGATCTCTTTCCGAAGAACCTGCGGGTGATCCAGGCGATCGGGTTCGACGGCATCGTCGCGACCGTGAAGGGAGTGGATATCGACGCCGTGGAAGTCGCCGTCGAACCGCCGTATCGCCTGCCGAACTTCCGCGCGGAGTTCGTGCGACAGGAGCCGCCTGGGGTGCCCACGGCATTCTGGCGCGGTGTCGGACCGACCCGCGGCGGTTTCGTGGTGGAAGGGTTTCTCGACGAACTCGCAACCGCGGCCGGTATCGACCCCCTCGAGTATCGCCGCCGGCTCGTGAGTGACCCGCGTGCGCGTGCAGTTCTCGATCTCGCTGCACGCGAGAGCGGATGGGGCCAAACACTGCCGAACGGCGAAGGACGCGGTATCGCGCTGCTGCATGCGTTCGGCAGCTACATCGCCCAGGTGGCGCACGTGGCCGTCGACCAGGAAGGCGGCGTGCAGGTGAAGCGCGTGACGTGCGCGATCGACTGCGGGCTTGCCGTGAACCCCGACATCGTCGTCGCGCAGATGGAAGGCGGCATCGTGTTCGGCCTGACGGCTGCGCTGTGGGGCGAAGTGCGCATCGCCGAAGGCCGTGTGCAGCAGAGCAATTTCCACGACTACCGCGTCATGCGCATTAACGAGACACCGACGATCGACGTGCATGTGGTCCCGAGCCGCGAGCATCCCGGCGGTGTCGGCGAACCAGGGACCTCGGCAGCGATCCCCGCCGTCGTCAACGCGGTCTATGCGGCCACCGGCAAGCGCGTTCGCAGGCTGCCGATCGGAGACCAGTTGAAGGCGTAAGTCACGCGGCGAGTCGGGAACGATTTCGCTTGCCAACGCAATGCCGGGCGCCTGCGCGCCCGGCCGTGATCCTGGTAGACGTCGTCCTCGGTCAACCCGCCGCGGGTATCGCCGCAATCACGCCACCGTGTTCCGCCGCTCGAGCCAGATCGGCAAACATTGTCTGATTGGCTGCATGCAACCGTGGGCCCAGATACAGCCGACCCAGCTTCGCGAGGAACCCGACCTGGGTTTCGTAGCTCACGACGACGGTGCCGACTCCAGCGGGCGCAGGGCGCAATGTGAACGTGCGCTCGGCGTGGATGCCCGGCGTATCCGCGACGAAAGCAAACATGCGCGGCCGGTCGGCGGCAGTCACGGTGCTTTGCAGTGTGACCGGGTGAGCCTTCCACTGAAATTCCGTCACTCGGCCCACACCGAGCGTCGCTTCAGGCAACGCCCGCTCGAGGCACTCCTTCCCCCAACTCCGTTGGGGGAAGGCTGGGATGGGGGCAGCTTTCCGCCGAGCCCACCGACGCGCCCGATACCACAACACCCATCGCTCCCCCGGCGAAGCCGAGGGAGCAGGTGTACGCCCCTTCCCCCACCTCTGGTGGGGGAAGGTTGGGATGGGGGCAACGCCCACCCGAACCCACCGGCAAGCCCGATACCACGACGGCCAGTGCTCGACGTCAGTCAGCAGATCCCAAACACGCTCGGGTGCCGCGTGAATCAGAATCTCGTTGCGCACCACAATCGGCGGCTTGGAGGTTGATTGGGCCGGACCAAGCAGCCGAGCAGAGATCAGCGTGAGCCACACCCGCGGCGTGAACCGACCCGCCGCGGCGAGCAACTCGTTGCGCAACCCGGGGTCGACCACGGCCCGGCCCTTGTCGAGCCACTTTAACCCGGTCTCGACAATCACGACGGCCCAATGTTTTTCGAAGTGGATCATGATGCAATCTCCTATACGGTGAGATACGGGTGCAGCCGCTTGACTCATGCCAACACCATAGGCGGTGTGAATTGAAGAGTCTTGCGATGGAGATAAACTGTTGTGAAAAATCGTCTTCATCGACAGCGGCGGAGAAATCATCGGCGGCAAACCAACCATTCATGAAAAGCGCTCAACAAGATGCTGAAGCGATACGCCGCCGTAGAGTCGTTCGTAGACGGTGTCCGGTGGGGGGGCTGCGTATGTTGATCAATCGCAGCCTCGCAGCCCTCCTGGTTCTGCTGCTATCCCCTCCAGCGTCCTTGGCAGACGACGCCTACCCTTCGAAGCCAGTTCACATCGTCTTCCCCTCCACAGCCGGCGGATCCGGCGATACGCGCACCCGTCTCGTCGCCGAGAAACTCTCCGCACGCCTCGTGCAGCGCTTCGTCGTGGAAAACAAAGCTGGCGCCGGAACCACGATCGGGACGAAAGCAGTTGCCGCTGCAAAGCCCGACGGCTACGTCCTGCTGGCCACCTACACTCCCGCGCTCCCGGTCGGACCGCTCGTCTACCGGGAGGCCGGATACGATCCGGTAACTTCGTTCACGCCGATCGCGATGTTCGCGGCGGGTTCACCGTTCCTGGTCGTGCACCCGTCGGTCCCTGCCAAGACGGTCAAGGAGCTCGTCGCCCTCGCCAAGGCCAAGCCCGGCTCCGTCAGTTTCGGGCACGCTGGATTGGGCAGTTCCAACCACCTGCCGGCAGAACTGTTTCGCCAGAATGCGGGCATCGACCTGCTGTTCGTTCCCTACAAGAGCGAAGCCGACGCTCTGACCGACGTGCTGGGCGGGCAGGTCATGGCCGGCTTCTTCTACACCGCCATTGCGGTGCCGCAGATCAAGGCCGGAAAGGTACGAGCATTGGCTGTGGCACGCACGGAGCGCAACCCTGCGGTTGCCGACGTGCAGACCCTGGCGGAAGCGGGGTATCCGGGATGTGAGTTCGTGGGGACCACCTATCTCCTCGGGCCGGCGGGAGTACCCGACAGAGTGGTGACGCTGTTGAACAAGGAGATCGCGGCGATCATGCAGGAGCCCGACGTGCGCGCGCAGTATTCCGCGACGGGGGCTGATCCCGTGTACGGAACTGTGGAAGAAGTGCGCTCGAGACTCGCACGCGAGATCGAGCTCAATGTGTCACTCGCCAAGGCGCTCAATCTCAAGCCCGAGTGAGACCCATCCTGTGCGTCGCGAATGCACGGAAGGGTGGCCCAGCAAGGGCATGAAGCGGAGCGCCTGACGTCGCCGAACCTGGGTCGCGGTTCAAAGCGACATAAAGAGCGCTTTCACAACAATTTATTCCGCGGCAAGGATTAACCGGCGACGCACGCCTACTGTCGAGCTGCATCGACAGCATGCACCCTTGGCTCGTTCGCGAACCATCGTGAGCATCTGCCGATGCAATCGCATCGCTGCGCCCGTCACGAGGCGGTAGCGGTGCGATACACCGCGCTTACGACAATGCCGCCCCATTGACAGGAGATTTCAAGATGAATGCCCTCACCGCATCGCTGACCCCGCAGGAGCTCGGTACTTCCGAACCTTTATCGGCACCATTGGCTCCCTCACACGGTGCCGACGACAACGCTTACCTCAGCGGCAACTTCGCGCCCATGACGAGCGAGACCACGGCTTTCAACCTCAAGGTCCGCGGTCGCATCCCGGCTGAACTGGAAGGCCGGCTCCTGCGCATCGGCCCCAGTCCGATCGGTCCGGTGGACCGGGGGCTCTATCACTGGTTCACGGGGACCGGCCTCGTGCACGGCTTGCGACTGCGCGGCGGTCGCGCGGAATGGTATCGCAGCCGCTTCACCGTCAGCGCCGATGCGGCAGCGGCCCTGGGCAAGCCTCCGATTCCGGGGCCGGGCGAAGGGGTTACGTCCGTGAATACCAACGTCACGATGATCGGGGGCCGCGTGGTTGCCATCGTCGAGGCGGGAGAGCTGCCGATCGAACTGGACTACAACCTCGAAAGTATCGCCCGCTCGGACTTCGGCGGCACGCTGGAAGGCGGGTTCACCGCGCATCCCAAACGAGATCCGCTGACGGGCGAAGTCGTCGCCATGACCTATGTGCCGGGTCGGCCGACGCTGCGCTACGTGGCAGTGGACGCTGCCGGCCGTGCTCAGACTCGTGCCGACATCCCAGCACCGCACATGCCGATGGTGCACGATGTGGGCTTCACCAGAAACTTCGTCATCGTGCTCGACCTGCCGGTCACCTTGCAGCCGGAGCGGGTGCCGGGGCATACGTTCCCGTACTTCTGGAACGACCGGCAGACCCCGCGCATCGGCCTCATTCCGCGCAACGGCGATCTCGCCGGTCTCACCTGGTTCGAGGCACCTTCCTGCTACGTCTTTCATATCGTGAACGCGTACGAGAATGAAGACGGCGAAGTGATCGTGGACGTGATCCGCCACCCGCGCACGCACGACCATGACAAGCGCGGTCCGAACGAGGGCACGCCGCTGCTGGCGCGTTGGACGCTGGATCGCGCCCGCGGCCGGCTTGCGGAGCGCCTGCTCGACGATCACGGCGGCGAATTCCCGCGGTTCGACGACCGCGTCGGCGGACAGGATTATCGTTACGCCTATACGGCACACTGGTGGGGAGACAAGGTGACCTCCGGGCCCCTCTACAAGCACGACGTACGTGATGGACGCACCCAAGCGCACGACTTCGGTCCGGGTGTCTCGTCGCTCGAACCGCTGTTCGTGCCGCGCGACGGGGCCACTGGCGAGGACGATGGCTACGTCATGGCCTATACCTACGATGCCAAGCGCAACGCCAGCGACGTGGTGATACTGTCGGCGCAGGACTTCACCGGTGAACCGTTGGCAGTCATCGAGCTGCCCGTGCGGGTGCCCTTCGGCTTCCACGGAGATTGGGTCCCCGATAGGTCGTGAACGAAACATCCGCTAAAGCGAAACGGTCGGACGCATACGCGTTCGGCCGCTTCAAGCTGGATCCCCAGCGCCGTGAACTCCTCGCCGACGGCGTGCCGGTCGAGCTGGGCGGCCGCGCCTTCGACCTGCTGCTGGCGCTCGTGGAGGCCGACGGGGCGGTTCTCGGCAAGGACGATCTGATCGCCCGCGTCTGGCCAGGCAGGGTGGTGGAGGAAAACAACCTGCTCGTACAGATCGCGGCGGTGCGCAAGGCGCTGGGGCCCGATCGCGAGCTGGTGCGTACCGTGACCGGACACGGCTATCAGTTCCTCGCGCCGTTGCTTCTCACCCGTGGCGGCGCGGAGGCCGACCCGGCGCTGGGCACGCGCACGAATCTGCGGATGCGGGTGACGGACCTGATCGGTCGCGAAGCCGATGTGGCGGCGGTCTGCGCACTGGCTACCACGCACCGTCTGCTCACCCTGAGCGGTGCGGGCGGCATCGGCAAGACCAGTCTCAGCATGGAGTGCGGGCGCGCCCTGCTGCCGCAGTTTGCCGATGGCGTGTGGGTCGCGGAACTGGGCCCGCTCTCCGATCCGCAGCTCGTCCCGGTCACGGTCGCGGCCGCGCTCGGTCTGGAGCTGGCCGGCGAGATGCCGTCCGCGGAGCGCGTTGCGGCGGCACTCGGAGCGAGGCAGGTCTTGCTGATCCTCGACAACTGCGAGCATCTGATCGAGGCGACGGCGCGTCTGGTGGAAGTGGTGCTGCGCATGAATCCCGGCGTGCACGTCATGGCGACCAGCCGCGAGCCGCTGCGGGCCCAGGACGAACAGAGCTATGTCGTGCCGGCCCTGACCGTGCCGGGCGAGGGCACCGAGGATCGTGAGGAGCTGCTGCGCTCCGGTGCATTGCGGCTGTTTCTCGCTCGCGCACTCTCCGCGGAGCCGCGCCTGCTGCTCGACGAACGGGCCATGGCCGCCGCGGCCGGCATCAGCCGGCGCCTGGACGGAATTCCCCTGGCGATCGAACTGGCGGCGGCGCGCGTTCCCGCCCTCGGCGTGGAGGGGTTGGCCGCTCGGCTCGACGACCGCTTCAAGCTTCTCGCCGGTGGGCAGCGCACGGCACTGGCGCGGCATCAGACGTTGCGAGCGACCCTCGACTGGAGCTACGAGCTCTTGTCTCCGACCGAACGTACGGTGCTGCGCAGACTAGGTGTGTTCGCGGGTGCGTTCCGATTGGAGCCGGTCGAAGCGGTCGTGCCCGATGCCGAGATGTCCGCGTCCGCGGTGGTGGAAGGCCTGGCCAACCTGGTGGCGAAGTCGCTGGTGAGTGCCGATCTCAGCCGCCCGGCATCTTCGTATCGCCTGCTCGAAACCACGCGTGCCTATGCTCTGGAGAAGCTGAGGGCAGGCGCGGAGTTCGATGCGGTTGCGCGCCGCCACGCCGAGCACTTCCGCGAGCTGATGGAAGGCGCCGCGGCGGAATGGGACTCGCGCCCGACAGCCGAATGGCTCGCCGCGTACACCGGACACCTGGGCAACGTGCGCGCGGCATTGGACTGGGCCTTCTCACCCGGCGGTGATGCCGCGATCGGAGTGGCGCTCACCGTGGCCAGCGTGCCGCTGTGGATGCACCTGTCCATGATGGAGGAGTGCCACGCCTGGGTCGAACGGGCACTTGCCAGCATGAACAACTCCACGGAGCGCGATCCGCGTCACGAGATGCAGTTGTACTCGGCCCTCGGCGGCTCGCTCAACTATGCCAGGAGCTCGGTGGAGGAAAGCGGTGCGGCCTGGAACCGTGCCCTGGAACTCGCGGAGCGCCTGGACGATGTCGAGTATCAGCTCCGTGCGCTCTGGGCCCTGTGGACCTTCCGCGTACTGCGGGGCGAGTGCCGTGCGACCCTGGACCTGGCCCGCCGCTTCTCCAAGGTGGCGTTGCGCTCGGTCGATGACGGCGATGCCGTGGTCGGCGACCGCATGGTGGGCACGTCGCTGTTCTTCCTCGGCGAGCAGGCGCAGGCACGCGCGCACATCGACCGTGCATTGGCGCAATACGCAGCGCCGGTGCATCGTTCGCACGTCATCCGCTTCCAGCTCGACCTGCCGGTGACCGCGCGTCGCATGCTCGCGCAGATCCTCTGGGTGCAGGGCTTCCCGGATCAGGCCATGCGCACGGCCAACGACAATGTCGAATACGCCCGCAGCGTCGGTCACATCGTCTCGTGGCTCTACTCGCTGGAGGCAGCCTGCCTGGTGGCGCTCTACTTCGTGCAGGACCTGTCGCTGGCGCAACGCCACCTCGACCTCCTCTGCGAGTTGTCCGAACGCCATGCGGTGACGCGGTGGAACACGCGCAGCCGCTACTACCGCGCGTTGCTGCTGGTCAAGCGGGGCGACCTCGTGGCGGGGCTGCCCGCACTGCGCGAGACTTTCGAAGAGTTGCGCGCGTCGCGCTTCATGATCCGGGATAGCTCTTTTCTCGCCGATATCGCGCAGGGGCTTGGCAGCGCAGGATATCCCGCGCGGGGGCTCGAGTTGATCGACGAGGCGCTTGCCGGTGTCGAGCGCACCGGCGAGCGCTGGTGCAAGGCGGAGTTGTTGCGCATCAAGGGCGAACTGTTGCTGCAGGTGCGACCCGGCGCGCGGGCGGACGCCATCGCGCAGTTCGAGGCCGGCCTGCAATGGGCGCGTCGCCAGGGCGCCTTGTCATTCGAATTGCGGTGTGCCACGAGCCTCGCGCAGGTGCGTCAGGACCGAGGCGGTACCAGCCGTGCGCGTGCGCAACTGGCAGACGTCTACGGACGATTCACCGAGGGCTTCGAGACCGCAGACCTGCTGGCGGCGCGGCGAGTGCTCGACGCTGCAATGCCTCCAGAAGATCAGCCGCAGCCCTGAGGTCGGCACTGCCGTGGCCCTCGGTGAAACGTCCGAGCACCTGTGCCAGGTGTTCGTGGGCTTCGCGATTGCGTTGCTGGCTTGCCCACAACCGTGCGAGGCTCATGCTGGCACGCATCTCCCACGCCGGCACGTGCTGCTCGCGGGCGCACTCGAGGCTGCGCAGGAAGTGGTCTTCGGCCGCCTGCTTTGCAGCGGCGTCGTCCTGCAGCAGCAACAATTCGCCGCGGATGCGCAGCAGCTCTGCCAGGCACCAGCGTTCGCCGTTCACTTCGGTGCGCTGAAGGGCTTCGTCGATGGCGGCCAGGCCTTGCGCGGCTTCGCCGGCGCGACCGAGCAACTCGGCGAGTTCTCCCAGCAGTTCGGTGTAGCGCAGGGCGAAACGGATCTCGCGCAGTTCCTCGAGTGCTGCAGCCAGGGTATTGGCCGCCGGTGGGGAGTCGACTCGCCGGATCGTGAGGACGCTGCGGAAGCACTGTGCCTCGGCCTGCCATGAGGCGA
>FRDC01003838.1_pt1 | contig 10017 bp, 6 predicted proteins | sample 1106171 | NCBI WGS metagenome assembly FRDC01 (sample SAMEA3930566, study PRJEB13176) | freshwater metagenome | biome: Drinking water system; feature: drinking water; material: water | place: Singapore | collected 2014-12-20
AAATCGCGAAGCTGCGAGGTGACACGGTCGCGAACGGCAAAGCGCTCGAGGACCAAACCTCGGCGGTGGCCAACGTCCTCGCGCAGGCGTCCTCGATCGCGTACGGACTGGCGACCTCGATCCTCGGCGCGAGCAACGCCACCGCACGCTGGCTGGGCGGACTCTCCTCAGTGGCCGCTGGCTACCGCGACATCGTGAAGCTGGCGGGCGATGCCGCGAAGAAGGCGCTGGAAGCTGGCGAGACCACCTCGGGTTTCGGAGCACTTTTCGGGTCGACGAGTGGCGTCGCCTCGGCGCTGCCGGCCATCGGCGGCATCATCGGCGGTCTCGGCGCCATCATTTCCGCCGTTAGCGCGAAGAAGGGGCCAGACCCCGCGCAGCAGGAGCAGCTTCGCCTCTTCAAAGAGAACAACCAGCGCCTCGCGGAGCTTCGGCTATCGCTGGACCGCAACATCAATCTGTCGCTGGGCAGCTCGCGAACGGCGAAGATTCGTGATCTCGACAACTTCACGGTCGGCGAACGCCCCAATGACGTTGGCGGCCTCGAAATCGGCGAGATCCCGAAGACGGCCAAGCAGTTGCTGGCGGACCTCGCAAAGGTCGGCGTCGGACTCGCGGAGCTCCGGCAGGTAGCGCGCGACTTCGGCGTCAACCTCTCGGAGTCCCCGACCGTCGCCGAGATCTATCAGCTGCAGGAAGCGATTCGGACCCTCGACTTCACGCGCCTGACGAAGGAGCTCGAGGGACAGCTCCAGGTGCTGGAGCTGCGGAAGCGGATCGACCCTGACGCGTTCAAGGGATTCGGAGGCATCTCCGCAGAGCTCGACATCCTCGTGGAGAAGGTCCCTGCACTCAAGAACGCGCTGCAGGGCATCAAGCTGTCCGATGCAGACGGCCCCGCCGCCGCCGTGGCCAAGCTCAAGGAGCTCTTTGAGGGGATCCTGAGCGGCGCCGTCGACCTCAGCGAACTCGGTGACATCACCGATCCCGGCGCGTTTCTCGCGAAGCTCGCTGAGCTCATCAAGGCGATCGGGGACGCGACGCCCAAGGCCGTGACCGCGGCCGACGCGTTCGCTCGTGCGATCGAGGCCCTCGGCGTGCAGGTCGAGTTCGGCAGCCTTACGATCGAGCAGCGACTGCGGCGGGCCAAGGAGGTGTTCGCCAAGCTGTTCCCCGACCTTGCCGCGTCCATCGACACCTCCAGCGCCGAGGCCTTCCAGAAGTCGGTGCAGGCCATCATCGACGGTTTTGCTGCCGACGGCGAGCTCACGGACGCGGAGCAGGCGCAGATCGCGGTGCTGCGCACGCTGCTGAACGCGTTCAAGGAGGTCTCGGCGGAAGCCGCCAAGACCGCAGACGCCGTCAAAGAGGCGGCGGAACGGGAAGCCGAGGCGAAGAAGCGGGAGGCAGAGGATGCCGCCCGCAAGGCCAAGGAGGCAGCCGATGCCGCGGCGGACGCCGAGGAGAAGCGACGTCGGCAGGTCCTCGCGCTCGCCGAAGCGTACATCGAAGCGAACGACATCACGGATCCGGTCGAGCAGCTCCGCATTCGCCTGAACGCGCTCAAGGAGGCGTTCCCCGGGCTCCGGGATCAGCTCGATCTCTTCGATGTCACGACGCAGGAAGGGCGCGATGCCCTCGAAGCGTTCGTGCAGCTGATGGTCGGCACGCCCGGGAACTTGGAGTCCCTGGCCAAGGTCTTGGGGATTTCGGTCGACGAGCTGCTGCAGTCGCTTCTGAGTCTGGAAGACGGAGCCGACAGCGCGTCGAGCCATGTGGCGAGCCTCGCGGAACAGTTGGATGCCGCGTTTGCAGAGGTGGACTTCGGTGTGGAGCTGGAGGGCATCACCGATCCTGTCGAGCGACTCCGTCGCGCCGCGGCCGCAGCCGCCAGCGTCATTCCGGGGCTCGCCGACGCGCTGCAGGGATTGGACCTGACGAGTGAATCGGGCCGAAAGGCCGCCGAGGCGGCCCTGATCTCGTTAGGGCGAGGCACGACGGACCCGGCGATCCGCGACGCGATCCTGCGCCTGTTGGACAACATCCGCGGTGTTCCGAGCGCCGCCCCCGGGGAGAGCCCGGGCGCCGAACTGGGGGCGGGCCGACGCGGCGACGGGACGACGAACGCGAGCGTGGCCATCCTGCCCAACGATCTCCGCTGGGACCGGCTGCTCGACTTGGAGTCGCAGCAGGTCATGCTGCTCCGGATCCTCGCCGGGATGAACTCGTTCCAGCCCATCACGCCGCCGCGACTCCCGGCGGGGTTTGGCGTGAGCGCCGCGGCACCCGTCGTCAGCGGCGGCGCACCGGGCGCGGTGAGCATCACCGTCATCAACCAGGTCACCACGACGCCCGCGCAGTCGACGCAGGAAATCACCGACGCGACGACAGCGGGGACCACGCGTGGCATCGAGGCCGCCCTTGGCCGCTCACTCACTGCCCGGCGCGCGCTGGCCGGCCGATCGGAGCTGACGACCTGATATGGCCCACGGCGGCATGGTCTGGATCAACGACCGCGACCTGGTGGACTTCGGGGTCACCGTCCGCCGCGCGGGCGGCGTGCTGGGTGAAATGAGCGTCACGCCCGACCTCGTCGCCATGGCGGGCGTGGCCGGCCAGTCGCTCAGCTCCCTCGACCTCAGCATCAAGCGGCCGCTGACGATGCGCGTGAACGTCGAGGGCACGACCGGTGCCGACTACCAAGCGAAGGTCGAGCGCCTGCTCTACTTCTTGCGCAACGGCACGTTAGAGATCCGCACCGCGCACGACGCGGCCTACGTGTTCCTCGCCCGCTTCACGGGGACCAGCCTGCCGATCGCCGATCCCCAGTGGCTCAATACGTCGGGCGAAGGGGACCTGGCCTTCGAGACCATCGTGCCGTACCCGGTGGAGCGCACGGGGCTCTCGTACGCCATCACGACGGCGGGCAACGCGGGCCGGATCCGGATTCCATCGGGCTCTGCGCCCACGCTCATCGCCGCCTCGATCCGCGGCGTCACCGGCGGCATCAACAACCCGATGCTCGTCCTCTACGACGACCTCGGCGTCAAGCTCAATGAGTTCCAGTGCACCTACACCGGCCTCGGCGCGACGGACTACTTCACGATCGACTTCTACGGCCGACGCATCACCAAGTCGCTGAGTGGCGTGGTGACCGCGGCAGACGATGTGCGACGCGTGGGTGATCGCTTCTTCTCCGTCCGGCCGCAGCAGGGCGATTGGGAATCGGGCTCGTGGTGCTACCTGGAACTCTCCGCCGGCAAGGCGTGGATCCGGACCCGTCGCCTCAAGTTCGTATGACGATCCCCTATGATGGCGCCATTGCGGACGTCTCCGTCCGCGCCCGCTTCTCCGGTCTGGCGGTGCATCTGCGCTCGGCGGACCAGATGCCCGCCGGCATGCGCGGAACGCCCCTCATCGCGCGCGCCTCGGCCGCGCTCGGCCGCGACAGCCTCGGCCAGGTCTACGAGTTCCCGCACTCGCATCCCGCCATCGAGTACTTCGACCTCGACAACGACGGCATCTACGAGACGCCGGCGTTCTGTTTCGATGGTGCGCGCACGAATCTCTGCGAGCGGGCGAGTGCGCTGGGGTCGTGGACCGCGACCAACCTGGCGCTGACCGCACAGACGGGGTTGGGCGATCTCCCGCTCTGGCGCATCAATGACACCGACGCGGTGAACCAGGGCGTGCTCGATTCCCCGGCCGGCACCGTGATGCGCTTCACCGTGGCCGGGAACGGCGTCGCGCTGTTCTACATCGCGAAAGGCGACGCGCCAGCGGCGGGCGGATCCGCCCTCGTCGTGCGCGACACCACCAACAACGTCAATCGGCTCAACCTCGGCGTGGTGTGGGCGGGCACCACTCCGAGCATTACGCCCGCGGTCGGGACGCTCCTGTGGCAGCTCAAGACCGGCCTCACGGTCGCAGGCAAAGAGGTGTGGGAGGTCGCTGGGAAGTGCAACGGGACGCTCACGGGAGCGACCAACCACATCGTGCGCTACGTCGCCGCCGCGACTGCCGCGCAGCAAGGGGACCTGTGGGTGGGACCGGCGCATGTGGAAGACGTTGCCACCTTCCCGCTTCCCTTGGTGCTCAACGGCGGCACAGGGTCGGCCACCTATTCGCGCGACGAGTGGCGATACCCGAACGACGGGTACTGTGGCGCGGGGTCGCTCCTGCTCGACCTGATTGAGCGCGGGACCATCCTCGAGAACGGCGCCAGGCTCTTCACGCTTGGCAACAATGCGAGCGGCACGCCCGAGGTGACGCTCGACGTCTCCGGCGGGAAGTACCGCCTGGTGCACCACAACGGCACCACCTCGGTCAACAGCCCGCTCACCGGGACGATGCCAGCCGTGGGCGACCGGTTCCAGCTGTACGGGTACTGGGACGCGACAGGGGCGGTCCGCCTCAGCATGCTCCTCGCCGGCACCTGGCAACACGCCGCCGTGAGCGGCGCGAACGCCTACCCGCGAAATACCGGATGGGCCGGGTGGCCGGGCGGGGCGTACTTCACGTTCGGGCACCCCTACGCCAATCGGCAGGCGCTGCGCGTCATCGAAGCGAAGGTCGCCACGGCCGCGCTCTCGCAGTCCCAGCTGGCCGGAGCCTTCGGCTGATGGCTCCGAAGGGCGCCCTCACGCAGATCTCCCTCTGGAACAAGCCCCCGGGACAGCCCGGGGCCGTGTGCGTTGACGTCTTTCCGCCCGCCGCCGATCGGCGCCACAGCGAAGCCATCGACAACGACGAGGGCTGCAGCTTCACGATCCCGCTCGCTTCGTCGATCCTGTCGCGCCTCGTGGAGCGCCAGGTCCTCGTCTACGAGTACGACCCGGTGGGTGGCCCCGGGTCCGGCGCCGTGGCCGAATACGACGTCTTCCGGTTCACCGACCTGGAGCGCGTGCACACCCCCGGCGGATCGCGGATGTTGGTGGCGGGGCGATCGCTCTTTTGGGATCTGGATGCTGCCGGGCTCGTGTACCTCGACAGCGGGGGGCAGAAGTTCTACGAGTTCGTCGACACGCGGACGCCGACCCAGTGGCTGTCCGACTACATCCTGCCGGCACTCGCCCGGCGTGGCTACGGCCACATCACGCTGGGCACGGTCGATCCCACGACCAACCTGACCATTGAGGTGGCGCACCTCAACGCGATGGAGCTCATGCAAGAGCTCCAGCGCCGGACGAGCTGCGAGGCACAGGTGCGGCGGGTCGGGTCCACCTTCCTGCTCGACCTGGTCACGGCGATCAACGGTGGGTTGGTCGCGCGTGCGCTCGCGGCGGGTCGGTCGCTGCCCTCGCTGCGCGTGCGATCGAGTGCGATCGCGATGGCGACGATGGTGGTCCCGATCGGGGCGGCAGGCCACGACGCGACGTCGAAGACCATTCAGCGACTTCCGTGGCGCATCGGAGCGATCGACGCTGGCAACCTCGACATCACGGCGGAGCCCCTCGACGGCAGCACCGCGCAATTGGTGCGGTGGGACGGCCAGTACTCCACCGTGAGCGGGCTTACCGTGGGCTGGTACGTCGTCTGCCGGCGCAGCGGACGAGAGTTCCAGATTACGAACAGCTTCGCCGCGAGTCAGAAGCTCCGACTTGGCGGTGGGCTGGGCACGTTGGTCGTGGGCGACGAGATCGAGTTGCGCGAAGGCCTCACGGTCCCCACGCGGTACCGCATCGACGAGTTTGCCCCGAACAATGTGCGGTACCCCCGGCGCATCTCGGGGATGGCCGGCGCGGTCCTCACACTGTCGACGCTGTGCTCCGGCGATCCGTCGACGATCGACGACGAGCACCTCGATGAGCGCTGTGAGATCTCGCAGTTCATCGTGGCCACGAGCGCCAGCGCGGCCGCGGACAACGGTAACGGCACGTCGCGCATCACCGTCACGTCCACGGCGTCGATGCTCGCCGGCGACTGGGGGTTCCTCTCCAGCGTGGGAGCCGAGCCGTGGGGAGCGGTCAAGCTCTGGGAGATCGTCACCGTCGTGAGCGGCACGCAGATCGACGTGCGGTACAAGCACGCGGGCTTCACGAATCCGCCGTACACCACGCTCGGTGGACTGACCACCTGCCGCGTCTACCGCGCGCGCGCGGTGTCACCGTTCGTGAGCGATGAAGTCGCGAGCACCAATGCGGTGACCGTCTCGGACGCGACGTCGATCGCGACGAACGACATCATCGAGTTCTACCGCGACCCCGTCTCCGACTTGGCGGGCGTGATCCCTTGCGGGTCCAACCTCGCGACGTATGGCATGGTCGAACGAAAGCACACGCGCGAGGACCTGCGGGGCGAGGTCAACATCGGGGCCAACGCCAACCCGTACTACGATACGTGGACCGGTGGCGCCGGGTCCTTGCCGGACGGCTACACGCAGTCTGGTGCTGCGACGATCATCAAGCTGACGTCGGGACTCATCGGACCCGGAACGATCAACGAGATGCAGGTCAACACGGCGGCCGGGACCAGTGTGATCCGGACGCCACTCGTGATCTCGCCGCTGCTGGTGGGTAGCGACCTCACCGTGTTCGCGCGGATCCGCGTCAAGATCCTCTCCTCGTTCAGCGGGGACAGCCAGTACATCCCGATCAGCCTGTCGTCCGCGCTTGGCAGCGTCCTCGCGACCGCGTACCTCATCCCGAGCGACAGCACCTCGGCGCATCCGTGGGCTGCCGTGGGGGCCAAGGTGGCACAAGGTGACGTCGCCGAGGTGAACATCACCCGTGCGCTGCTGCACGCCGACTTTGGCCACCCACTGTATCGGGGTCTCAAGCTCGAATGGTCGGCGGTGGCTGGCATCTCTCCCAATTTCCAGGTGGGGGGCTGGAACATCCTCCAGACCCAGACGGCGCCCGAAGCGGGCTACATGACCCAAGCCAGCGACGGCTACGAACTGCATGCCGCCGCGGTGGTGGAGGTCGATCGCTACGACGCGCCCGAAATCACGTACGAAGCGGACGTGCTCGATTCGTCGCGGCTGAATCCGGACGATGCGGCCATCCAGCTCATGAAGGGCGTGCCGGTCTCGATGGATGACGACGCGGTGTCGCCTGGCACTCTGCCGCTGGCCCGCATCGTGCGCATTGAGTGGGAGCACGACCGGATCGGGAAACCGCGTGTGACCATCGACCGGATGCCGGAGGCGTTCAGCGCCCAGGTGGTCGCCCTGGTCCGCAGCGCGAGCGGGAGTGCCGGCGGATCCACGGCGACGACGCAGTCATCCTCCTCGGCCGCCCTCAACGCCCCGTCTGACGCGAGCTACCTCACGCTCGGCGCGAACGGCATTCTGACCAACGAGCGACTGCTCACCGCCGGCGCGAACATCACGCTCACCGACAACGGCCCCGGCAATTCCCTCGTCATCGCGGCCACCGGCGGTGGCGGTGGCGGACTCACCTATGCCGAGGCCTTCCGCCTCGCGCGGATCGCCCGACGATGATTACGCTGGCCGACGTCAACGACACCCTCGAGGTTGACCTCCTCGCGGCGCACACGACCACGGCGCTCCCGTTCCTGGTCGCGTACCAGGACCTCACGACGACGGCCGCCACGCCAGACGGCGGGGACGGTCAGACCAACGGCACAACCGCCGTAACCATGGTGGCGGCGCCGGCCGCGAGCACCAAGCGCGAGATCCACTATTGGCAGGTGTTCAACGCGGACAGCGTGAGCCATACGGTGATCGTGCAGCTCAACAACAACGGCACGCTTCGCACCGTGTGGCGTGGCGTCCTGCAGCCGAACGAATCCGTGCGCTACCTGACCGCGACGGGTCCGGTGGTCTTCGATGCGACGGGGCGGCCGATGAACGCGACCAACCCGGGTGCGCCGACGGACCTGCAGGTCTTCACGGCGATCGGCACGGGTACGTGGACCAAGCCGACCAGCTTCACGCCGAAGTTTGTGTTCGTCGAAGCATGGGGCGGAGGCGGCGGCGGGGGTGGCGGCGCGTCGGCCACGGGTGCGCTCGTGCGGTGTGGCGGATCCGGCGGAGGCGGCGGTGCATACTCAAGCCGACTCTTCACGGCCGCGGAGCTCGCCGCCACGGAGACGCTCAGCGTGGGAGCGGGCGGCGCCGGTGGGGCCGGCGGCATTGCGGCAGGAGGCGCTGGGGCGGACGGAGGCAACGGGGGGCCGTCGCTCTTCGGGGCGCTGACTGTCGCGGCCGCATACGTCTGCGCGGGCGGCGGCGGTGGTGGCCGCCAGGGCGCCAACTCTGCGGCCGCGGGTGGTGGCGGCGGTGGCGGTGGAACCGCGGGCAACGGAGCGGTCGGCTCGACGGCGGGGGGCGCTGGAGGATTCCCGGGCACCGGGTCCCTGGCTTCGTTAGGTGGCACTGGCGCCATTGGCGCGGCGAGCGGTACGACCGGAGGTCTCGCGGAATTCGGCGGGGCCGGCGGCGGTGGACACACCAACGTGCCGGCGAATGGACCGGGCGGCACGAGTGTGCACGGTGGAGGAGGCGGCGGCGTCGGAGGTGGGGCCACGGTCACCCCGGCCGTGGTGGCTGCCACGGCCGGAGGCAACGCGGGTGAGTGGATTGCCGCTGGCGGTGGCGGTGGCGCCGCGGGGACTTCCGGGGCCGCGCCGACGGCTGGAACAAACGGTGCGGACGGCAACAACCGGGCAGCTGGCGCCGGCGGCGGCGGTGGTGGTGGGACGATCACCGCGAATACCGCGGGCGCTGCAGGTGGCAACGGTGGCGCGCGTGGTGGTGGCGGCGGCGGTGGGGGCGTCGCGGCAACGACGGCCGCGGGTGGCGCCGGTGGTGCAGGCGGCCGCGGCGAGATTCGTGTTTTCAGCTGGTAGGGTTTCGCCGCACCCCGACTGACGTTACCGTTTACCCAGCGCGCAGGGCGCGACGACAACTCGAGCACGTTCCACGCCATAACCGGCGCGGCACTTCCCTCCCCACCCGGGAGGCGTGTCGCGCCGGTTTTCTGTTGTGAGGTCTGCTGCCCCTCGTGTCCGCCCACCTCCACGAAGCCCCCAGACGCCCCATGCGCGGCCTCGTTTCGGACGCCACCCTCGCGCTCCCCATCGACGTGTATCCCATCAAGGTCACCGCGGCCCTCAGCTCGCCCCTCGCGCGCATCGCGGACGATGTCCCCCTCTGGGGCTGGCTCACGGGCGTGCTGGCGGGCGCCTGGCAGACCGTCTCGGCCGACACGTTCACCCGGCTGCTCTTTCTCATCCTGGTCGCGGCCTCGGCGGACTACCTGTTCGGCGTCAAGTCGGCGAAGCATCGCGGCGTCTACGATCCCCGCATCGCGCACGGTGGAGCGATCGGGAAGGTGGCCGGCCTCGTGCTCGTCCTGCTGCTGCGCGGCATCGAGGGTTGGTTGCTCCTCTCCGACTTCGTGGACTCACGCGGGGCGATTGCCACGACCGTGGGCGTCGCCTTGCTCTCGGTCGACCTGCAGAGCATTGCGCACCACCGGGAAGCGTTAGGCGCTCCCCCCGTCCCCGTGCTGTCTCACGCGCTCGCGTGGCTGCGCGGACTGACCACACCGAAGACCGTGCTCCCAGGACCGCCGGATTCTGAGGAGGCCCCCCCATCATGACCTGTCGAACGCTCGTCGCGCTCCTCGCGCTTGCCCTCGCGGCATGCGTTGATCCCGTGGCCCCGGCGCGGCCGCGTCTCGTGGAAGCGCACGCGAGCATCACGGTCACGGATCTGGTGCAGCTGCATCGCCCGGACATCGCCGCTCCTGTGCCGGTCGTGCTCTGGCTGCATCCCGGTGGGTGGCGACAGGGCACGCATCTGCTTGCGCCGAGCGCCCCGGAGCTCCAGCTCCTCAAGGATTCGATCGCGGTGGCGTCGGTGGCCTACCGACTGTCCGGTCAAGCCAAGTGGCCAGCGCAGATGCTCGACATTCAGGCCGCCGTCGACTGGCTGGCCTCGGTCGCACCTTCGTTAGGGTTGGACGTGAGCCACCTCGGCGTATGGGGCTACTCCGCCGGCGCGCATCTGGCCGCCATGGCGGCGGTCTCCTGTGGCGTGTGGGGGCC
>FRDC01001189.1_pt1 | contig 10013 bp, 7 predicted proteins | sample 1106171 | NCBI WGS metagenome assembly FRDC01 (sample SAMEA3930566, study PRJEB13176) | freshwater metagenome | biome: Drinking water system; feature: drinking water; material: water | place: Singapore | collected 2014-12-20
CCGATGGCCCGCGCGTCGCCCATGCGCCGGTCCTGCGCGCAGGCGCAGACCGGCTGCGCTTTCACCTCGCCAACGCCAATGCGCTCACCCGCCATCTCGACGGGGCAACCGCGCTGGTGCTGGCCGAAGGGCCCAATGGCTATATCAGCGCCAACTGGTATGCCGACCAGCGCGGCGCGGTGCCGACGTGGAACTATGTCGCGGTCGAAGCCGAGGGCGTGGCGCGCGCGCTGGACCGTGATGCGCTGATCGCGTTGCTCGATGCCTCGGCCGAGATTTTCGAGCCGCGGGTGGGCGAAAATTGGGGCCGCGCCAAGATGGAGGTACCCCGGTTCGAGGCGATGCTGGGCGCGATTACCGCGTTCGAGATCACCGTCACCGCGACCCGCGCGACCCACAAGCTCAGCCAGAACAAGAGCGGCGAGGTGGTCGAGCGGCTTGCCGATGGTGTCGCGGCGAGCGGCAATGTGCCGCTTGCCCGCCTGATGCGGCGGGGGTGAGGGCTATTTGGCGGGCTCGGCCGGGGGCAGCTCTGGCCGGTCGGCAAGCGCCTCGGGGGTCGGCGCCGCGCTGGGGCGGCATCCTCGCGCGGCGCCCAGCCCTTTCAGGAAAGCGCGCCGCACGGTGCCGGCATGGACGGCGGCCTCCACCCGGCGCTGGGCCTTGTCGGCCCCGGTGATCACCCGCACCAGCCCGAGGCCGGGGATCAGCGCGCCCACCGCCGCGCGCGTCGCAGCGGCGGCAACCGCAGCGCCTTCTCCTTTGGGCTTGCCCGGCACATCGACATCGCTGCCGAGCGCCGTGGTGAGCTTGTCAACCTCCACCGCGATCTGGGCACAGCTGGCCGTGTTTGCGCGGGCATAGGGCGCCGACTGGGCCAGCAGCAAAATCTCGGGAATCCTGTCCTTCTCAAGCTTGGTGTCGCGCAGCGGCTGGGTCGCAGCGCGGCCGACGCTGTCATTGTCGGGCACTTGCTGCGCCAAAGTGGCAGCGGGCAGGGCAAGCATGGCCAGAAACAGCATTCTCATCGGGCATTCCTTCATTGCCGCCGGTCAATCCGCCCATCGCGAGGCGCGGCCGGATCAGCCCTCTGGGGCGGCGGCAAGGCTACAATATGCAAATCCGGGCGTCACCGGGACCATGGCCCGCACGCCTGCTTTTTCAGCAACTTTCGGGTAACGGCAAAGTTGGATGCGGCGTGGCAATCCGCCATCGGTTGCGTGGCCGGCGCCGCTGCGCCATGCCGCGTTCATGGCATGGACACTCTCCCGGCTTGGCATGTTTGCGGGCGCGCTGCTGCTGTTCGCGCTGTGGATGCACCCGGCCGTGCTCGATCCCGCCAATGCCGGCTGGCTGATGGTGGGCAGCGACCGGGGCCAGTCCGCGCTGGGGCTGGCGGCGTATCTGCGTGCCGGCCACTGGCCTGCGCTGCATCAACCGCTGCTGATGGCGCCCGAGGGTACCAGCCTGCTTCTCACCGATTCCATCCCGTTGCTGGCGGTGCTGCTGGGACCGTTCGCCGCGTGGTTGCCGCCCGGCTTTCAGGCGATTGGCCTATGGTATCTGGCATGTGTCCTGCTCCAGTTCGGCTTTGCCTGGGTGCTGATCCGCCGCCACGCGCCCGATCCGTTCAGCGCCTTTGCCGCGAGCATGCTGCTGGCGGCGGCGCCCATCCTGCTCAACCGCTATATCCACCCAAGTCTGTGCGCGCAGTGGCTGCTGCTCTGGGCCTTGTGGATCTTTGTCGATCCGGCGCGGGCGGCGCGGCCGCTGTGGTGGCTGGCGGTGCTGGGCGTTACGGCGCTGGTCCACAATTACCTGCTGCTGATGGTCGCTGCGATCTGGGGCGGGCATTTGCTGGAGCAGCTGGTGAAGGGCGCGTGGCGGCGCACGCTGGCCGAAGGCGCGGCGGGGCTGGTGGTGGTTGCCGCGATCATCTTCTGGCTCGGCGTCGCGGGGCTGCGCTATCCGCCCACTGGCACCTATGGCGCGTTTCCGATGGCGCTCGACGGCTGGGTGAACCCCGCCAATCCCAGTTACTCGGTGTTCCTGCCCTCCAGCCCGGAAGATCGCGGCAAGGGTTATGAGGGGTTTCAATATCTGGGCGCAGGGCTGATCGCGCTGGTGCTGGTCGTGCTGGCGGTGCGCCCGCGTGCCGAGCGGCACGATGCATCGCTCGGGAGGCTCGCCTGGCTGGTGCCGGGCTTTGTGCTGCTCGCGCTGCTCGCCTTTGGCCATCACTGGGTGCTGTGGGGCAAGACGGTGATCAAGTGGCCGCTGCCGGCGTCGGTGGTCGACGCGCTCGACCCGGTGCGCGCGAGCGGGCGGCTGTTCTGGCCCATCACCTATGCGCTGGTTTACGCGACATTGGTCGCGGCGCTGCGGCTGAAGGCGGCGCGGCTGGTGCTGACGGCGGCGCTGGCGGTGCAGATGGTCGATCTGAGTGCGATGCTGGGCGCGATCCGCACCACCAGCGCGCGCGCCGATGATCGCGTGCTTTATCAGCGCACCCGCGATCCGCGCTGGACGGCACTGGTCGCGCACGCGACAGTCGTGGATTTCGCGCCGCCCGATGTGACGGTCGACCTGCAGGTGCTGCACGAAATCAGCTGGCGCGCGGTGCTGGCGGGCAAGCCGCTGGGCTTCACCTATACCGCCCGGCTACCGGCAGACAGCGCGGCAAGGCTGACGCGCGAGGGCGCCGCACTTGCCCGGGGGCAGGTGGCGCCCGGGCATCTCGTGATCCTGCTGGGTGGCCGCGTGCCGGCGGCGCTGCGCGCCCGTGCGCAGCGCATCGACGGGGTGTGGTTCGTTAAGGGCTAACGCCCGCCCGCATAGCGCATGGCGACATCGCAACGTTCATAGCGGGCGCCATAATCGCGCATGATCGCCGCGTCGTGGACAAAGCCGAGCTTTTCATAGAGGTGGATCGCGGCGGCGCAGCGCTTGTTGGTGAGCAGGTAGAGCGTCTCCGCCCCCATTTCGTGCGCGCGCGCAATGGTTGCAGCCAGCAGAAACTCGCCCGCCTTGCACCCCTGCGCCCTGCTGCGCACACCCATCTTGGTCAGCTCGAAGCTTGCCGGTCCGGTTTTCTGCAACGCACAGGCACCCACAATGCCCAGCCCCTCGGCTTCCACGAACAGGATCGCGCCACCGGGATCGACAATGCGCCCGCGCGGATCGCGCAGCACCTCGAGATCGGTTGGCTCCAGCCGGAACATCGCTTCGATCCATTCGGCGTTGATGTCGTGAAAATCGCCAGCGAGCGAGTCGCTATAGTCCCGGATGACCATGCGCGGGCCTTGATGAAGCGGGCGAGCGGCCAGGCGCGTTTCAAGGACGCCGATCTGGTCGAGCAATGACCCCTCCAGCCCGGCGAGCAACGCGACGACCGCCGCCTCCACCCGCGGCCACACGGTGCGCTTTGATTGCGTCATCACCGCGACACCTGCCGCCGACAGCGAGACATGCTTGTGGCGCTGATCGAGCGGATCACGCGCAGTTTCGACCAGGCCCAGTGTTGCAAGATTGGCCAGCGCGCGGGTGATGGCTGGCTGGCTGAGGCCCAGCGTGTCCGCGAGCGCCGATACCGTCATCGCGCCGTCGCGGTCGAGCATTGCCAGCAGCGGATATTGGCTGGGTTGAACCGGCAGACCGGCTTCCGCGACGATCCGGCTGACATCGCTCTGCATCCGTTCGGCCAGGCGCTTCAATCGGCTGCCGAGAAACAATGCACCGCGTTCGCTGATGATGTCACCGGTCATGCGTCGCTCCATCATGGACGCATAACCTGTTATATAGCCCGCTATCGACTTTCAAGCACCGTCGCGCGACGACCGCCCTATTTCTTCATCGCTTCCAGCAGGCGCTTCACTTCCTGCGATCGGCCACGCGGCAGCACCAGCACGTCGCTGCCGCTCGCGACGATGATGAGGTCGCTCACCCCCACCGCCGCCACGCGCAAGCCATCCGACCGGATCAGGCAGCCACTGGTGTCGAGCGCGACCACATCGCCGCGACAGGCATTGCCCGCGTCGTCGCACGCCGACAGCGCATGCAGCGCGTCCCAGCAGCCGACATCGCTCCACCCCATGCGCACCGGCACGCACGCGACGCGCCCAGCCTTTTCCATGACCGCATAGTCGATCGAATCGGCGGGCGACGCTGCAAAGGCATCGGCATCGGGATAGATGCGGTTGCCGCTGCGCCGGGCGCGGTCCATCGCCTGTTCGGCGGCGACCAGCATCGCGGGGGCGTGTGCCGCCAGTTCCGCCAGATAGATGTCGGCGCGGAACAGGAAGATGCCGCCATTCCAGTAATGCCCGCCGGCAGCCAGCATCGCCTCCGCCTTGTCGCGCGCCGGCTTTTCCACAAAGCGCGCGACGCGGTGCGCGCCGGGCGCGATTTCCTCGGCCGCCTGGATATAGCCATAGCCGGTTTCCGGGCCATCGGGCGCAATGCCGAAGGTCACCAGCCAGCCTTCGCGCACCAGCGGCAGCGCGCGCTCGATCGCGGCGTGGAAGGCGGCGACATCGTCGATCACATGGTCCGACGGCATCACCAATATGGGGGTTTCGTCCTTGCCCGCCGCGATTGCCGCCAGCGCAATGGCGGGCGCGGTGTTACGGCCGATCGGCTCCAGAATGAGGGCGGCGGCATCGGCCGCCACCGCGCCCAGCTGCGCCTCGATCTCATCGGCATGAAAGGCGTTGGCCACCACGATCGGGGCGGTGAACTGCGCATGGCCGGCGGTGCGGCGCGCAGTCAGCTGCAGCATGGTTTCGTCGGCGGTCAGCGGCAGCAGCTGCTTGGGGCTTTCGGTGCGTGACATCGGCCACAACCGCGTGCCCGACCCGCCCGAAAGGATTACAGGAACCGCTGATGCCATTACTCTTCTCCCCTCAATTCGTCGCTCCATAGCGGTGGCGGCGGACGGGGGAAACCGCGCTTTTCTTGTGCCGCGCAAGCAACGCTTTATTCGCCATTTTGTGCAACTTTGCCGCTTGAGTGTCGGATTTGTTTACACTCATGCGCTAGGGGTTGCGGCATGATCAGGCTGTTCAAGCATTATGTGCCCAACGCCGTGTTGCTGCTCGGCCTGCTCGACATCGCGGTATTGATCGGCGCGGCCGAACTGGGCTGGGTGCTGCGCGCCGGGCAGATCGGCATGCTGGTCGAGCCGATGGTCGCGCGCCTGCCGCAACTGGCGGTGTTCGCCGCCACGCTGCTTACCGCCATGATCGCGGTTGGCGTCTATGGCACCGATTCGCTGCAATCGCTGCGGGTGGCAACCGCGCGGCTGCTGGTTGCGGTATCACTGGGCGTGATCTTGCAGGCGACCGTGTTCTTCCTGGTGCCTGATCTCACCTTCTGGCGGTCCAACCTGCTGTACGCGATGGCGCTGGCGATCGTGCTGTTGATCGTGCTGCGCATCCTGCTGGGCAAGACGCTGGGCAGCCAGGCGTTCAAACGGCGCATCGTCGTGCTGGGGGCCGGCCACCGCGCGCAGCGGCTGAAGACGCTGTCGCAGCGCCCTGGCGCGGGCTTTGTCGTCGTCGGTTATATCTCGATGAGCGAGCCCAACCGCGTGATCCCGGAGGCGATCGCGCGCGACGCCATCTATAATCTGGCCGACCATGTCGTGCTGCTGAGCGCGAGCGAAGTCGTGCTGGCGCTGGAAGAGCGGCGCAACGCGCTGCCGCTGAAGGACCTGCTGCGCATCAAGACCACCGGCGTGCATGTCAACGAAATTTCGACCTTCCTCGAACGCGAAACCGGCCGTGTCGACCTCGACAGCGTCAATCCCAGCTGGCTGATCTTCTCGGATGGATTCTCCTCGGGCCGGATGCTGTCGGGCGTGTTCAAGCGGCTGTTCGACATCACCGCCAGCATACTGCTGCTGATCCTCACCTTCCCGCTGATCGCGGTGGTCGCGCTGCTCATCAAGCTGGAGAGCAAGGGGCCGGTTTTCTATCGCCAGCGCCGCGTCGGCCTGTTTGGCCAGGGGTTCGACATCGTCAAACTGCGCTCGATGCGCCAGGATGCCGAGGTTGGCGGCAAGGCGGTGTGGGCGGAGAAGGACGACCCGCGCATCACCCGCGTCGGCCGCATCATCCGCAAGCTCAGGATCGACGAACTGCCCCAGGCGTGGAGCGTGCTGAAGGGCGAGATGAGCTTTGTCGGCCCGCGCCCTGAACGGCCGCAATTCGTCGACGATCTGGAACAGAAGCTGCCTTATTATGCCGAGCGGCACATGGTGAAGCCGGGCATCACCGGCTGGGCGCAGATCAACTATCCCTATGGCGCCTCGATCGAGGATGCGCGCCAGAAGCTGGAATATGACCTGTACTACGCGAAGAACTATTCGCCTTTTCTCGACCTGCTGATCCTGCTGCAGACGATCCGCGTCGTGCTGTTTCCGGAAGGCGCGCGGTGATCCTGTGGGTTCACGCGCTGGCGGCGCTGCTGTTCGCGCTGTTGGCGTTGAGCGAGGGCCGGCGCGCGGGCAGCGCGCTGCCGCGGCTGGCCTTTACCCTGGCGCTCGCCGTCACCGCGCTGTGGGCGCTGGCGGTGGCCGGGATCGGCGCGGGCGATGTGGCGACGGCGCTGGCCGAATCGCTGCGCAACCTCGCCTGGCTGGGCTTCATGTTCGCGCTGGTGCGGCGCGACCGGCGCGCGCCGGAGGCAGCGGCGATCATCACCATTTACGGCGTGGTCGCGCTCATCATTCTGGCGGGCGGCGCACTGTCGTTGCTGGCCGCCGGTTTGCCGGCGCCGCGCGCGGTGGCTTTGGTGCCGTTTGTCATCATTTTCCGGATGATGGTGGCGGCGGCCGCGCTGCTGCTGGTGCATCATCTCTATCTCGGGGTGGCGCCGGGCGCGCGCGCGGGCGTGCGGCTGCTGGTGCTGGCGCTGGCCGATATGTGGCTGGTCGATCTGGGCCTTTACAGCCTGGCCTGGCTCAATGGCGGCTGGGCCGAGGGGCTGATCACGGTGCGCGGGCTGGCGATGGTGCTGGTCGCGCCGCTGTTTGCGCTTGCCGTCCACCGCAATGGCGACTGGACGCTGCAACTGTCGCGGACCATGGCCTATCAGTCGCTGTCGCTGGCGGCACTGGGGCTTTACGTGCTGGCGATGGCGCTGGCGACGCAGGGAATCGGCACGCTGGGCGGCGGCCAGGCGCGGTTGATGCAGACGGCGTTCGTGTTCGGCAGCACGGCGGCGCTGTTCGCGCTGGTTTCCACCCCCTGGCTGCGCGCCTGGACGCGGGTGAAGCTCGCCAAGCACCTGTTCCGCCACCGCTATGACTATCGCGCCGAATGGCTGCGCTTCACCGATACGCTGGGCGAGCCCGGCGCTGGCGCGCGGCCGCTCGACGAGCGCATCATCAAGGCCGTGGCTGACCTCACCGATTCGCCCGGTGGCCTGCTGCTGGTGCGCGACGGCGCCGCCCTTGTGCAGCGGGCCGCGTTCAACTGGCCGGGCGCGGGCGCGAGCACCGATGCCGCGCTCCCCGACTATCTGGCCGCGACGGCGCGGATCATCGCGCTCGATGCGGTGCGCAGCGGCGATGCCGATCCCGCCGAAGCCGGCGCGGTGCCCACCTGGATGCGCGAGCGCGCCGATGCCTGGGTGCTGGTGCCGCTCCTCCATTTCGGACGGCTGACCGGCGCACTGCTGCTCGCCCGCCCGCCGGTGGATCGCACGCCGGACTGGGAAGATCTCGACCTGCTGCGCCTCGCCGGGCGGCAGGTGGCGAGCTATCTGGCGGAGGCCAGCGCACAGGCCGCGCTGGCAGAGGCCGAACGCTTCGACGAATTCAACCGCCGCTTCGCCTTCATCCTGCACGACATCAAGAACCTGGTCAGCCAGGTCAGCCTGGTCGCGCGCAATGCCGAACGCCATGCCGACAATCCCGACTTCCGCCGCGACATGGTGGCGACGCTGCACGACACCTCGGCGCGCATGAACACGCTGCTCGCGCGCCTGTCACAGCATCATCAGCGCCCGACCGAGCCGCTTGGCCCGGTCGCGCTGCGCCCGCTGGCAGAGCAAGTCGCGGCGCGCTGGCGCCAGCATCCGGTGGCGGTGACGGGCGATGCCGGCGCGGTCGCGCTCGCCGATCCGGCGCGGCTGGAGCAGCTGCTTTCCCATCTGGTGCAGAACGCGATCGAGGCGAGCCCCGCAGGCGCGCCGGTGGCGATCGAGCTGGCCGCAGGCGAGCGCGGCGCCAGCATCGCGGTGCGCGACAGCGGCCCCGGCATGAGTGCTGGGTTCATCCGCGACCAGCTGTTCAAACCGTTCGTTTCCACCAAATCGGGCGGCTTTGGCCTGGGCGCCTTCGAAGCGCGCCAGCTGGCCGAGGCGATGGGCGGCGCGGTGAGCGTGGACAGCCAGGAAGGCGTGGGCACCGTGTTCCGCGTGACGCTGCGCGCGGCGAGCGCCGTCACCCCCGCGCTGGAGGCGGCAGCATGAAGAAGCTGCTGATCATCGAGGATGATGCCGGGCTGCAGCGTCAGCTGCGTTGGGCCTATGAAGGCTATCAGATCATCGCCGCCGCCGACCGTGCGAGCGCGATCGACGCGCTGCGCGCCGAGGAACCCGAAGTGGTGACGCTCGATCTGGGCCTGCCGCCCGATCCCGACGGGGTGAGCGAGGGCTTTGCGACGCTTGCCGAAATCCTGCGCCTGAAGCCCGATACCAAGGTGATCGTCGCCTCCGGCCATGGCGCGCGCGACAGCGCCCTGCGCGCGATCGCCGAAGGGGCGTGGGATTTCTATCAAAAGCCGATCGATATCGACGCGCTGGGCCATATCGTCGCGCGCGCGTTCCATGTGCAGGCGCTGGAGGCGGAGAACCGCCGGCTGGCGCTGGCGACCGGCACGGCGGGGCTGGGCGGCATCATCACCGCCGCGCCAGAAATGCACAAGGTGACGCGCACCATCGAGCGGGTGGCCGCCGCCGATGTCTCTGTGATGCTGCTGGGCGCGAGCGGCACCGGCAAGGAACTGCTCGCGCGCGGGCTGCATGAGGCATCGCCGCGCGCGAAGGGCGCGTTCGTTGCCATCAACTGCGCGGCAATCCCCGAAACCCTGCTCGAAAGCGAGCTGTTCGGCCATGAAAAGGGCGCCTTTACGGGGGCGGTGAAAACCACCGAAGGCAAGATCGAACAGGCACAGGGCGGCACTTTGTTCCTGGACGAAGTGGGCGACATTCCGCTGCCATTGCAGGTGAAGCTGCTGCGCTTCCTGCAGGAACGCGTGATCGAGCGGATCGGCGGCCGCCGGGCGATTGCAGTCGACACGCGCATCGTCTGCGCCACTCACCAGAATCTGGACGCGATGGTAGCCGACGGGCGCTTCCGCGAAGACCTGTATTACCGGCTTGCCGAAATCGTGGTGCGCATCCCCTCGCTTGCCGAGCGGCCGGGCGATGCGGTGCTGCTCGCGCGGCATTTTATGGTGAAGCACGCGAAAGCAATGCATTCGGCGGTCACGGGCCTCTCCGCCGAAGCCTGTGCCGCGATCGAGGCCTGGGGCTGGCCGGGCAATGTCCGCGAGCTGGAAAACCGGGTGAAGCGCGCGGTGATCATGGCCGAGGGCAAGAGCCTGACCGCCGCCGATCTGGATCTTGCCGCCCCCGATGGCGCGCTGCCGCTCAACCTGAAGGCGGTGCGCGAAGCGGCGGACCGGGCCGCGATCACCCAGGCGCTGGCGCACACCCAGGGCAATATTTCGACCACGGCCAAGCTGCTCGGGATCAGCCGGCCGACCCTTTATGACTTGTTGAAGAGCTATGACCTCCATGCATAAGCGATTGAAACTGGCTGCGATTGGCGCTGTGGCCGCGCTGGTGGCCGGGGTGGGCTTTGCCGCGACGCGGCCGAGCGGCGAGGCAAATGTCGATCCGCGCGCGGCGCTGCAGAAAAGCATGGCGCTGTTCGCGCGCGGTGAAGCGACGGCGGCGCGCAGCTGGGCGCTGAAGGCCAGCCGCGCCGATCCGCGATCGGGCGT
>FRDC01002841.1_pt1 | contig 10013 bp, 5 predicted proteins | sample 1106171 | NCBI WGS metagenome assembly FRDC01 (sample SAMEA3930566, study PRJEB13176) | freshwater metagenome | biome: Drinking water system; feature: drinking water; material: water | place: Singapore | collected 2014-12-20
TCATCACCTGTTCAGACTCCCGTGTCGATCCGACCTTTTCGAGAGCGAACAGTTCACGCCGTTGCAGGACGAGCCCTCCCCCCGGTTGAAAGCCGCGCGCTAATCCTGTCATGCTTCGGTGATGACCAAGCGCCGGCTGGAAACACTCTCGTTCGATAACTCCTACGCGCGGCTTCCCGAAGCCTTCTATGCCAAGCTGAATCCCACGCCGTTTTCCGAGCCCCCGCATCTCATCAGCTTCAACCCCGCTGCAGCAGAACTGATCGATCTTGATCTCGACGAAGCTAAACGGCCCGAATTTGCCGCCCTCTTCGGCGGCAGCCTGCTCGCTCCGGGCATGGAGCCGCTGGCGATGCTGTATGCGGGCCATCAGTTCGGCGTCTATGTGCCGCAGCTGGGCGACGGCCGGGCCATCTTGCTGGGCGAAGTGCAGAACGAACGGGGCGAGCGATGGGAACTGCAGTTGAAAGGCGCAGGCCTCACGCCCTTTTCGCGCGACGGGGACGGCCGTGCGGTACTCCGTTCCACGATTCGTGAATATCTGTGCAGCGAGGCGATGCAGGGTCTCGGCATTCCGACGACGCGCGCGTTGTGCATCGTCGGCAGCGACCACAAAGTCTATCGCGAGCAGGTCGAGACCGGCGCGATCGTCACGCGCATGGCGCCCTCGCACATCCGGTTCGGATCGTTCGAAGTGTTCTACTACCGCCAGCAGCATGACCAATTGAAGATCTTGGCCGACTACGTGATCGCGAACCACTATCCGCACTTGGCCGACGTTGCCGACAAGTACGCGCGATTCTTCAACGAAGTCATGGAGCGCACGGCGAAGCTGATTGCCCAATGGCAAGCGGTCGGCTGGACCCATGGCGTGATGAACAGCGACAACATGTCCATCTTGGGCCTCACGCTCGATTACGGCCCCTTTGGTTTCATCGACGACTACGATCCTGGCCTCATCTGCAACCATTCCGACCATAACGGCCGCTATGCCTTCAACCAACAGCCCTACATCGGCCTGTGGAACCTCAGCTGTCTCGCGCAGGCGCTGCTGCCGATTATTTCAAAAGAAGAACTGAAGGCGGCCCTTGACCGTTACACGCCGATGCATCAGGCGCAGTATCTGGATCTCATGCGCGGCAAGTTAGGGCTCGTTGGCGCAAGACCAGAGGACGAATCGCTCGTCAACGATCTCTTGGTCCTCATGGCGGAGAGCCATGCCGATTACACAAACCTGTTTCGCGCGCTCGGGGAGTTTCGTTCCGAACCCGGCGAACGAAACGAGAGCCTGCGGGATTACTTCGTGAATCGGGATACGTTCGACAACTGGGCGGCGCTCTATCGCGCGCGCCTCTGCGAACAGGCTGAGTCTGATGCAGAACGACGCGAACGTATGAATCGCATGAATCCCAAATATGTCCTGCGCAATTACCTGGCGCAGACGGCCATCGAAAAGGCTCAACAGAAAGATTTCTCTGAGATCGACCGCCTGCTCACCCTGCTGCAAAATCCCTACAGCGACCAGCCTGGAATGGACGCCTACGCGGCCCCGCCTCCCAGCTGGGGCAAGCATTTAGCGGTCAGTTGCTCGTCCTAGACACAACTCTCTTCCGGCATTCTTTATGCTTGACTCAGGGGTAGCCTCCCTCCGTAGGGGGTTGCTCGACTCACTGTGACGGTGGGTTCGTAGAGTGACCCCCTGCTTTTCTTGTCGTTGGAATTGAGATTCGATGCAAAACTTCAGACACAAGAAGGCTCACAGGATCATCGAGCAATTCCTTGCCGTGGCGGGGCTGGCGTTCTTCCTCAGTGCCTGCATCGACAGTGGTTCAGGAGGGGGAGGGACGACTCCTACGGCCCAGACCGGCGTCTCGATGAGCGGGACCGTTTCCGGCACACGTATCGTGGTGCTCAATAGCAGCGATCAGATTATTGCGCAAGACGATACCGCTGGACGTACGCCGAATGCGCAGGGCCAATTTTCCTGGTCGCTCGGCAATCTTCCAGTCGGAGCCAACATCCGCCTGTTCTTCATTACGGGCGGCAATGTCTACCCGATGTATTTCGGAAACCCGAGCACCAACGTGTTTGCCGTCAATGCTCCAGGCTCCATCACGCTCGGTCACGTCACGACGGCTGGCAATCAGGCGACGCCGCAGATTCCCCCGACGGGTGTGACTCCCGGACCAGCAAACCCGAACCTGCCTCCGAGCGTCGCGCCCGTTTTGACTGTCAGCAGCCCGGCCAACAACACTACCTTGCCCAATGGCCCAGTCACGATTACGTTTGCACTGCAGAATTTCACGATCGGTGCCGTCAATCAGCCGCACCTGCACTTCTACCTCGATAGCGATCCGGTTCCCTATCATTTCTACAGTGGTGCTCCGGGACAGATCATCTATCAGAATGCTGCCGCTGCGAACGCGCAGTGGCAGAGTAACGGCCAGATCCGTTTCCCAGCCTTGGCGGTCGGTACGCACCAGGTGCGGTTGGTGCTGGCCAACGTCTCCGATGCGGAGTTAACGAATACCGAAGCGACCAAGACGGTGATGTTCTCCGTGGCAGTGCCATCAAACAATCAGCCGACCGTCACGATTGTGAATCCGGCTCAGAATGCAACGGTCTCAGTCGGGCCCGTCACGGTCTCGTTCACCACGCAATTCTTTACGATCGGCCTGTCGGGTCTCAATCATCTGCACTTCTACCTTGATAATGACCAGACGCCCTATATGTTCTACAACGGGGCGGGCATCGATACAGACAACGGCGTCCTCTACAACGGCGCCCACACGCATTTCGTCCATTGGAAATCGGCCACGTCGTTCGACATCTTCGGCCTTTCCTCTGCCGCGCATCAAGTTCGCTTGGTTCTGGCAAACGCAAACCACACCGAACTCACGAACCCGGAAGCGACGAAAACGCTGAATTTCTCCGTCAGCCAACCGCCGAGCGGAGATCTGCAGTTACAATCCGTTCTCCCGAATCTCAACTTTCCAGTCGGCATGTCCTTGGCGCCGGACGGCCGCGTGTTCTTCAACGAACGGCTGACCGGGGCGATCCGCATCATCAATCAGCAATGGCAGTTGGTGAATACGCCCTTCTGTCAGCTTTCGGTCCTCACCAACAGCGAGCAGGGCCTGCTCGGGCTCACACTCGACCCGAACTTTGCGACCAACCGTTTCGTCTACGTCTATTACACGGCCGCCGGCCCGAAGAATCGCGTCGTGCGGTATACGGAGTCCAGCGGGTCCTGTACGAACGAAACCGTCATTCTCGACGACATTCCTGCGAGCAGCATCCACAACGCGGGGATCATCCAATTCGGACCGGACGGCAAGCTCTATGTCATCACCGGCGACGCGTCGAACACCGCCAATTCACAGTCCCTCACGTCATTGGCGGGCAAGATTCTGCGCCTGAATCCGGACGGGACCGTGCCCTCGGACAATCCGTTCGTGTCTAACGCCAATGCGAACGCCAAGAAGGTCTATGCGCTCGGCATCAGGAACAGCTACGGCTTCACCTTCCACGGCCATACCGGCCATCTATGGCAAACGGAAAACGGGCCTGGCGACAACGACGAAATCAATCGGATCGTGTCCGGTGGGAACTATGGCTGGCCGACGGTCCGCGGCATCGCGGGCAATCCGAGCTTCATCGACCCGATCCTCTCGTACACGCCGACCATTGCGCCGACAGGAATCATCGCGATTCCGGAGGACTCGACGGTCTATCCGGCCGCCTATCGCAACAATCTGCTCTTTGTGGACTTCAACGGCGGCCGAATCCGCCGCATTCTCCTGAGCGGACCAAACCTCACACAGCTTGGCTCCTCGAGCACTGCCTATAACGGAGGCAACGGCTTCTTGCTCAGCCTGATGCTCGGCGCGGACGGGTTTGTCTATGTCTCCAACGCCAGCGGTATTTTTAAAGTCGTTCCGCAGTAATCCGCCAACCGGTTCCAGCGCTCACGGCTCCCCCATCGATCAGTTGCTGTACCCACCCGAAAACACCTTCACTCCTTCTGACTGTCTGTTGTAGAGTGTCGGGGCTCCGGGCTTGAGGAAGGCATGCTTCCTCCGCATCGGTGTGGGTAGAGGTATGGCCAAGAAACAAGGCGACTCCAAACTTGCAGTGGCTGGCGCACTCACGCTTGTACTGGCCATTGCCGGTGTCTTGCTGGTGAAAGAGCCACTGCGCAGCTCGCGACCGGTCGGTACTGGGCTGGAAATGAAGCAGACCACCGGCGAGCAATTGGTTCGCGCCCGCCTGTGGGAAGACCCAGTGGCAGCGGCCCAGCGGGCAGTGCGTGAAACGGGAATGGGCCGCGCAACCCCCAGCCCCTCCCCTTCCATCACACAACGGCTCAGATCGCTCAGGCGGGCGGTCGCTGAACGAGTCAAGGATGGCCAGCGCCTCACGGTCCTGCTCGTGACGACCAGTGGAGGACCATACGTCGAAAGCACGGAATCGCGCATTCGTGATCGCTATGCTGTCGGTACGGCGCTTGGAGTCGCCTGTTACGTGCCGGAAGACGAAGGCCATCTCTCTTTTGTCGAGTGGGAGCCGCAAGGCCCGATCCAAACGTTGCCCTATGAATGGTATCGCCTGAGGAAGACCAGGGTCTGTGGAGAAGAAGGAACTCGTTCCCAGGATGTCCTTGTCGTCTGGTTTCCTGACGAAGCCCTCAGCCGCGGATTTTTCGCGAGCCTGACCTCGTTCTCCCAAGCCCTCGTCTGCCAAGAATCCCGGAAGAGGAGCGAATGCCTCCTCACAGATGACAAGCGCAAGCTCGTCCAACTGGATCCTACATTGCAACGGGCCGTCACCTTCAAGATCATGGGACCTCGCAGCTCGTCTTCATTTCGGGCGCTCCTGGATGAGGCGGGAGCCTCGTACTCCGAGCCGCACGAGGGAATTGGCGTCTGGCCGAATGCCGATGGGTGGATCGACCTGTACTCGCCGTGGAGCAGCGCTATGAAGGGGCTGCTGGCCTATGGGCTCAAGACAGAGTCCGGCAAGGGGGCAACCTGTGCAACCTACGAATCCTGTGAGCAGGAATTCTACCGGCGTCTGTCCGATGCGAACATCCGGCTGGCCTACGATATCGGATCGGACGACCGGTTGTTCGAAACGTTGGTGGCTGAATTAGAACGGCGGCAGGTCCGTCTCGGCTGGGATGCGGTGATCCTCATCGGCGAATGGGATTCTTTCTATGGACGGGCTCTGCCCATTGAATTTCGCGCCGCTGCTTGCGCGAAGGTGGCTACCTTCTCCGAGACCGATCTGAAACTCATTCAGGTCCCCGTGGCCATTAAGAACTGGTGCCCGACTGTTCCGCGCGCAGTCGATCTGCAGATTCAACGGCCGGCCGACTACGAATCACTGACCCTCAATGTGTTTCGTTATAGCTATCTGAGCGGTCTTGACGGCGAAGTGCCTGGAGAAGACAAGGGAAAAGCCGTCCGTGCGGAGAAGGCGAAGGCTGATGGTCAGCTGAAGGACGACCAACGAGATCGCCCGGAAGGGACCAGCCAGGTGGACTATGTGCGCGCCCTGGTCGCTCGCATCCACGAGGAGGGAGAGGGAGCACGCGCCATCGGGATTCTCAGTACGGACCCCTATGATGCGTTGCTCATCATCAAAGCACTCCGCCCCGCGTTCCCCCACGCGATTTTCTTTACCGTCGATCTGGATGCGCGTCATCTCCATTCCAGTGAATACAAGTCAACACGCAACATGGTGATCGCCTCCCCGTTCGGGCTGCAACTAGAAGGCGGCCTGCAGCGGGACGTCCCGCCCTTCCGAAGCAGCTATCAAACTTCGACCTATTTCGCCGTACTCCAAGCGGTGCAGCATGTCGTCTGTCGAACAGAGGGCCAGCCGGCAGAGACCGGGCCCTGTACGTCGGGCTACCACGTGTCGATGACGCCGGAAGATCGTATCTACGATTCAGGTTCTCATCCCAGGCTTTTCGAAGTCGGGCGGCATGGCGGCGTGGATCTCAGCGTGGTAGACGCCGAAGGTGTAAGGACGGTCCATCCCCTCCGGCAGGACCTCGACTATACGGATGGTCATAGACAGCTGAAGCAGGGAGTTGGATTCGATAATACGGCAGTTGCGGTGGTGCTGATCGTTGGTTTGCTGATCGGGACCATCATTGCCTGGAGTAGTCAGCGTCTGTGGCTCTGGGTGCAGCGAAATCCTCGTCTCCTGTCGCTGATGGGTCTCATCGGAGTGGCGGCCTTCGCGATATTCGTGATCTTCGGCGGCACAACGGCCCTGCTGGCAAATCACGACGAAGGAGAACCCTTCTCCTTGACGGCCGGCGTGAGCATCTGGCCGAGCGAACTGCTTCGCCTTATTGTGGTCACCCTTTGCCTTGTCCTGCTGGGAAAGGGCATGCGCGATTTGGCCTACAACAGCGACCTGATTGCCCAAGATTTCCGATTCGAAGACCAATCGGCCCGCCGGCGTTTTTCACCGGGAACGTTCTGGACGAATCTTAAAAGGGTCTACCATCCCGCGGCGACCATGGCGGCGACGACTGTCGACCAGGCCTGGTCTTGGTACCGTGAAGCCAGCAAACCGGCGCAGCGGATGGCGCGGACCATCCTCCTGTTCCTGTTGTATTCCGGGATCATGTGGCCGTTGGAATATTGGGTGCTCGATGAGGAAATGATTCATCCCTGCCGAGGTCGCCTGAGTTGCGCCGTCGATTGGGTAATGACTCTGACAACGGTAGGGTTGGTGGTGCTACTCAATCTGGCGGTTTTTGATGCAGTGATGCTCTGTCGCCGGTGGATCGGCTGGGTGACCGCCTCGACCGGCGGTTGGTCCGATCAGGTGCAGGGAGAATATCTCCGGGACTACGGCTTGGGCCAGGCACAGAAGGTCGAGTTCGAAAAGTTGAAGTACTTGGCAGCGATTGATCTGATCGGTCAGCGAACCGAAGCCGTGAACCGGCTGATTCGGTATCCCTTTATCGCGCTGCTGATTATGATTGCCGCGCGGAACGACTACTTCGATATCTGGAACTACCCTGTGATCTTGATCGTGGCCTGGGCGCTGAATGTTCTCTTGGCGTTGATGGGTGCGTTCTTGCTGTATCAGGCGGCGAATAAGGCAAAAGCTGCCATGCTGGAGGGACTCGACCGACAAATGGTCCAAGCCTTGGGGCTCGGCAAGGAGCACGAATTCCGAGTAAAACAGATTCAGTATTACATCGATGAAGTGGAAACCAATGAGCAAGGCGCGTTCGTCCCGCTCTATCAACAGCCGGTGGTTGAGTCGTCCCTCTACGGCCTCGTTGCACTCATCCAATATCTCTATCTGGGATAACACCCATTCATGCGTGAACAACAACTGGCTGGCCTGCGGGTCCGCATCACCGGCGGAACAGATGGACGGAGTGGCGGCGACGGCCCGATGATCATGCTCTTCCATGGCTTCGGGGCGCCGGGAGACGACCTCATTCCGCTTGCGGGAGCCATCGATGTTCCGGCGGGAACACGCTGGCTGTTTCCGGAAGGGCCCCTGTCACTTAGCATGGGGTTCGGCGATTCGCGCGCCTGGTGGATCATCGACATGGCCCGCATCCAGGAAGATCGCGCCGCCGGCCGCGTCCGCGACATGTCGATGGAGATCCCAAAGGGACTGGCCTTAGCGCGCGAACGATTGCTGGCGTTTCTCAAAGAACTTCCCCGTCACCTACCGATCGACTACAAGAGGACCGTCATCGGTGGATTCTCACAGGGTGCGATGCTCACGTGCGACGCGCTGTTGCACACCGACTATCCGTTTGCGGGATTGATACAACTCTCTGGTAACTTGTTAGCCCAGCCGGTCTGGGGTCCGCTCATGCGAAAGCGCAAGGGTTTGCCGGTCTTTCAAAGCCATGGCACGCAAGATGACATCCTGTCGTATGTCGGTGCGGAACGCCTTCGCGATGCACTAAACAAATCCGGTCTCCCTGTCGACTGGCACAGCTTCCGCGGCGGGCACGAGATTCCGGAATCGGTGCTGAAGGCCCTGAGCGTTTATCTGCGAACAGTTCTGGTGAAGTCCTAGCCATCTCAGAAATCCGACGTGTGTCGACATGTTCCGATAAATTGCAGGTGAGCCGTCGCAACGCAAAAATATGCTGATGCTCATCCATAAAGAGTGCGGCGGGCCTGCCTTAGACGAATCTCCAGTCGGCGAAGTCTGCGCGATCCCCGTCGACCGCTTTCCCTTTCCCTGCTTCACCTGCTTGGAAGAAATCATCGACGAATCGGAAGTCCGGCTCTCCCAAGAATTGGGGATGTAACAGGCCGAGCCCTCGCTTCTCGACCCATCTCGCCGGTTGTGTATCAGGATGGGCTTTTGTTATCGTGAGCCCATCATCGGGGCTATCTACAAGGAGAACCGGAGTTACATGGCAACCAACGACAAGCAGGTTATTTTCTCCCTCGTCAATGTCGGCAAGGTCTATCCGCCGAAGAAGCAGGTGCTGCGCGAGATCTATCTCGGTTTCTATTACGGTGCGAAGATCGGCGTGCTGGGCTTGAACGGATCGGGGAAAAGCTCGCTCCTGAAAATCATTGCGGGGGTGGATCAAAATTACACGGGTGAAATCACGAGATCCAAAGGCTACAGCGTCGGCCTGCTCGAACAGGAGCCGCAGCTCGATCCGAATAAAACCGTGAAGGAAGTTGTCGAGGAGGGCAAGAAGGAGCTGGTCGCCCTGATCAAGGAATACGAGGACGTCAGCAACAAGATGGGCGAGGCCTCTCCCGATCAACTGGAAAAGCTCATCGACAAACAGGCGCAGTTGCAAGAGAAGATCGAGGCGGCCAACGGCTGGGAACTCGAAAATGAATTAGAGCTGGCGATGGACGCCTTACGCTGCCCGCCCGCCGATCAGAAAGTCGGGACCCTGTCAGGCGGTGAAAAGCGCCGGGTTGCCCTCTGCCGCCTGATGATTCAAGAGCCGGATATCTTACTGCTCGACGAACCGACGAACCACTTGGACGCAGAGTCCGTGCAATGGCTGGAGCAACATCTGCAGCAGTACAAAGGCACCGTCATCGCGGTCACTCACGACCGCTACTTCCTCGACAATGTGGCTGGATGGATCCTGGAGCTGGATCGCGGCCATGGCATTCCGTTTCAGGGCAACTACACCTCCTGGTTGGAGCAGAAGAAGGATCGGTTGGAGAAGGAAGAGAAAGCGGAATCGAAACGGAAGAAAACGCTCGAGCATGAATTGGAATGGATCAGGATGTCGCCGAAGGCCAGGCAGTCGAAGGGCAAGGCGCGCTTGAATCGCTACGAAGAACTGGTCAACCAAAGGCAGGAACAGGTGGCCGAAGATCTGGAAATTTATATTCCGCCTGGGCCGCGATTGGGCGACGTGGTCGTTGAAGCCAAAGGGATCGCCAAGGCCTTCGGCGACAATGTGCTCTATGAGAACGTGAATTTCAGCCTGCCGAAGGGCGGCATCGTCGGTGTCATCGGGCCGAACGGCGCCGGCAAGACAACCATGTTCAAAATGATCATCGGCAAAGAAAAGCCGGATGCTGGCTCAATCAAGATCGGCGAGACGGTCAAGCTCGGCTATGTCGATCAGGATCGCAGCCTTGATCCCACCAAGTCTGTCTATGACGTGATTTCTGAGGGCCACGACACGATCAAGTTGGGCAAGGCGGAAGTGAACGCCCGCGGCTACTGCGCCCGTTTCAACTTCGCCGGAACGGATCAACAGAAGAAAGTGAAAGACCTTTCGGGTGGCGAACGCAATCGTGTGCACCTCGCGCGCATGTTGAAAGAGGGGGCGAACCTCATTATTCTCGACGAACCGACCAACGATCTCGATGTGAATACCTTGCGCGCCCTCGAAGAGGGGCTTGAGAGCTTTGCCGGCTGCGCTGTCATCAGCAGCCACGACCGCTGGTTCCTCGACCGCATTGCCACGCATATTCTGGCTTTCGAAGGCGATAGCAAGGTCGTCTGGTTCGAAGGCAACTACAGCG
>FRDC01004848.1_pt1 | contig 10013 bp, 13 predicted proteins | sample 1106171 | NCBI WGS metagenome assembly FRDC01 (sample SAMEA3930566, study PRJEB13176) | freshwater metagenome | biome: Drinking water system; feature: drinking water; material: water | place: Singapore | collected 2014-12-20
GACTGGCGCGGCCACATCGCCGGATGATCCTTGAACCAGTGCCCGCCCTTCATGTCGAATCCGAGCAGCACGATCTCGGTCGCGCCGAACAGGTAGGCGAGATTGATGGCCGACGCGCCGGTATCCCAGCCGCCGAGCCGCTGCCGATCGTCGGACAGGTTCGCACGCCATGTCTCGGCGTCGCCCTTGATCCGGCCCATCGTCAGAACGTGCTGCGGCTGGTCCGATACCCAGCCGCGCGAGATGCAGTATTTGCCCTTGAACGCGGCGATGGACTGCGCGCCGTCAAGGTCACGATGCCAGCCCTTGCCGGAGAACAGCATCGCCTCGGCATCCGGCCGCAGCATCGCGGCGTGCTTCACCACGATGACGTTGCCGCGGATGTCCTGGTATGGCTGCGTCGCGAGCGACGGCCCGCCGGCCAGCACGAAGCACCGCTGCCCGGCCCAGATCGGCGGCGCGGGCCAGAGCAGTTTCCTTACTTCGGATGCCATTTGCCGTCCGGCCCGACCCGCTTCAGGAACATGCCCATGTGGCCGAGGTCCAGCGCGTGCACGCCCTTGGCGCACAGGTCGACCGCCATGACGGTCGCCGTGATGCCGAGGCACATGATGACCGGGCCGTCCGGCGTGCCGATCTCGTCCATCAGTTCGCGATAGCGGCCCCATGCATTGATGCGCGGGCCGATGATCTCGCGCACCGACTTCGCCTCGGGCATCAGTTTCGGCACCAGCGACTTGTTGCCGCCGCGCACCAGCGTCACGTCCTTGTTGGCCCAGATCGAGCGGACCTTGTCCCAGTAGTCGACGCGGTTGATCCACGGCGCGGAGTCCGGCCGGGTGATGAAGCTGGAGCAATACTGCCGGTCCGCCAGATGCTTCGTGACCCAGGGCCCCATGTAGCGCCGCCAGAAGTCGATCTTCGGCGTCAGTGGATGCTGCGGGCGCTTGTGCAGATTCGGGATGCCAACCAGGCACTTGCCGCTGTCCTGCAGGATCTCGCGGAGCCTCCCCGCGAGCCTCGGGTCATGCGGCTGTGACGCGCGGTGCGTGCCGGTCATCAGCCGGAACTCGCCGTCGCCGTAGCGGGAAAGGCTGAAGCCCGTCGCGGCGAGGTGCAGCGTGCTGTCCTCGGTCATGACCTGGGGATAGGCGTTCATATCAGACGGGCTCAACCTTTGCGGCGATCACCGGCCGCGCCGGCAGTTCCGGCAGCGGGTCTTCGATCTTGGCGTCCAGCACAGCCGTCACGGCAGCGACGTGCGTCTTAAGCGCGTCGGGATAGGCTTCGCCCCTGATGAAATAGTCGATGGCCCCGGCTTTCAGTTCGGTCAGCTCTTTCGCGGCGGCATCCTGAACGGCGCGGAAATCCTTGCGCTGTTGCGCCGCTGCCGTTCTCGCTTCCTTGAGCGCGGGATCAACGGGCGGAAGGTCGATCATGTTGCCGGATGCGTCGAGTGCTTGGCCCATGCGCTACTCCGGGATGCCGAAGAGGGTGAGTGTGCCGGCGGTGATCGTATCCCCGGATGTGGGCGGGTCCACGTCGCCATTGCCATAGGGCAGAAGCCGTATGAAGTTAATTCGCGCCAGCGCAGGTGGGATCGTGGCATCGGGGTTCAACTCGCTGAAGTAACCGCCCTGTCGCGTCTTGCTGCCGTCTGTGATGCGAACGATGCTGCGCGACCGCGCCATAATCGACTTCGACGCGGAACCGGGAAAGAGCCAGCACTCGAAGCATGTCGGGGTGTAACTTGAGATGGCCTGATCGGCAATCGTGAGGGCGCCCACAGCATCAGGGAAATCAAACCAGGTCATGGTGTTGTCTACGTCGCCGGAAATCTCCCAGCCGAGTTTATAGGTATCGAACTCATCGGTGTCGTTATAGAAGTTGACCCCGCCATCTGCCGACGCGGCAAACGCCAGATACGTAGCAGTATCGAAGCGAACGTCATCGCCGAGCAATAGAAAGCTCGAATACCCGGCCGGCAGCGCCACATCGACATACTCGACCGGGCTGCTGACCTCGACGCGGCTGATCAGGTTCCATCCGACCAGATCGCCCAGCGCCGCCTTCAGCGCCGCTTCGCTGCCGCCGGGATTGGAGATGTCGATCGCCATCGTTAGCTCCCAAGCACGAGCTGCTCGCCGCCCAGCGTCAGCGGTTCGGCGCCGAGGGTCAGGGCGTTGGCGGGAAGAGCGGCAGCCCGACCAAGCGCCAGCCCGAGCAGAAGTCGCAGCGTCATCGGCATAGGCAATCCTCCAGGCGCGCCTTCGGCCAGAACTCGATCCGGCTGACCGGCGAGCAGTTCACGACCTCGACGTTCTTCTCGGCCAGCGCGTTGGCACACATCCGGAGCTGTTCGATCTGGCGATCCCAACAGCCCTTCACCACCTTCCACTTGTGCGGCTTGTGGTGATGCGTCCGGCCGTCCGGGGCGGCGCGCATGTCGGCGCCCAGCAACACGATGCGCTTAACGCCGAGGTGAAATGCAAGGTTCATCGCCCCGTGCAGCGAGGTCCGCTGCATCGCCACCTGGGTCGGCTTGGTCGCCAGCCCCGGCGGCGGCTTGATCTTGTTCAGTGTCAGCAGCCGCTTGTCGCCGAGCGCCTTGGAGACGGTGACGATGCGGCCGGCGAAGCCCTTTGTGCGGGCGCCATACTCGAGCCACCAGCGGGCGTCCGCGAAGAACAGGAAGTCGGCCCACGGCGCCGCGGTGAAGCTCGAATTGACCGCGATGACCCGCCGGCCCTTGAGCAGCGACAGGTCGATCTCTGAGACCGAGGGCCCGCCGCCGATGATGAACGCCGTCTCGCCGGGCCATTCCCTCGGAACGGTCCAGATCGGCGTCATGCAGGGAGCGGGGCGACGACGAACCATGCCGTCGCCCCGATGCCATGCGCAGCGTTACGCTCGGCGGGCGCGCTGCAACGCCGCCGGCTGCGTGCACATGCAGAGCGGGTTGGTCTGGATCTGCAGGTGGCGACCCTTGCCGTCGGGGCGCGCCCACTGCTTGGCGTAGCGAGGCAGGCCCATCGTGTTGACGGTCTCCTCGTAGTCCGCCGGGGCATAGCGGGTGATGAACAGCTCCGGCACGCCAGCCGGGACGAACTTGCACTCGCTCGAGGCGATCATCGGCGCCGCGTTGTTCGCCGCCTTCGCCTTCGGCTTGGTGTGGTAGCGGCGCCAGGTGATGCCGCCGAACTCGAACGGCAGACGCGGGTCGCTGCGCAGGGCAACGGCCGCCTCCCAGTTCTTGTAGGTGTCCTCGACCTTGGGGTGGGTGACGAGGCTGTGGAAGAAATCGTCGCCGCACAGGCCGTAGACCCGGCTCACCATGAAGCCTTCCAGTGCATCGTCGATCGCGTCGAGCACCGTCTGGCACTTGCCGCGGACGTCGGTGGTGCCGGTCGTCAGGGCGAAGTTGATCTCGTCCGCCTGGGTGATGCCGAACGCGGTGAACAGGTTCACCAGGGTGTTCCCGTTCTTGTCCAGCACGATGCCCTTGATCGCGCCGAGCCGGAGATGCTCGAGCGTGAAGTCGAACGAGCGGGCGTGACGCGCCAGCTTGGTCTGGACGCGCTGCTCGACGGTCTCGCGCACGCTCTCCGTGCCGAAGGCGCGGATGCCCTGGACCTCGTCCGCCATGATGGCGTCGTCGCGCTGGAAGTGCGGGACGCGGAAGTCCTTGAGGGTGCGCAGGTCGGTCCCTTCGGTCTCGCCGGGTGCGCCGCGCGGGCTGGACGCGACGAGGCTGAGGGTGTGGTTGTGCTCCTCGACCGCGACATGCAGGGTGTCGACGCCGGCTTCCTCGAACACGCCGAGGCTGCCGACCACGGTCGGGACTTCCGGGATCTTGTTGATGGCGGCGGTCAGGCTCATCAGCGAGAACGCGTCGTCATCGAAAATGTCCAACATGGGCATTTCGTCTCTCCATCGGTGGGAAAGCCAGCGTCGTCACGACGCGGGCCGGGGTGGTGTCAGCTCTCGCTACGAGCGGACGATGATCGGCGGGTTGAGCAGCGCGAGGCTGGCGATGGTGTTCGCGTCCTCGTCCGTGCCTTCGGGCGAGGTCAGCTCGCTCAGCTTCACGACGGCGGGGCCGCGGGCGATGTAGGTGACCTTGAGGTCGCCGCCGCTCGCGTCCGCGTCATGCGTCAGGATTCCGGCTGCCTCGTCGGTGCCGCCTTCGGTGACTTCGCCGGCGGTGTAGGCGATCAGCTTGCCGGAGCCGTTATCCATGACGACGGTGCCGGCGACGAGGTCCTGGCCGCTCAGCAGCGTGCCTTCCTCGCGGCAATACTGCTCGCTGGCCTCATACAGCAGGAATGCGAGGGCGCGGCGGCCTTCGGTGAGAGTGGTCATGATGTTTCTCCATCAGATGGGATTGGCGCGCCGTCGCGGCGGGCCGGTGTTGAGGTTCCGCGCGCGCTACGCGAGCGCGCGCTCCTGGCGCGCCTTCTCGCGGGCCGCATAGACCTCGTTCGGGTTGATCGCGGCGACCTTGCCGGGATCGCGCGGCTTCGCGCCGGTGCCGTTGTGCGGGTTGATCTCGTCGCCCTTGGCGCGGTCGGCCAGCAGTTCGGCCTTCACCTCGTCGACCGTCTTGGCCGAGCCGATGAACGCCGTCGCCTTGTCGGCCTTGCCGGCGAGCGTGCAGAGCGCCGTGATGTCGGCCGCGCGCTTGGTCGCATCGGCGGCGGCCCTTTCGGCGGCGGCCTTCGCGTTCGCCTCGGCCTCGACCCTCGCCTTCTCGGCCGCTTCGGCGGCGACCTTCTCTGCGGCTGCCTTGGCTTCCGCCGCAGCCTTCTCGGAATCAGTCATGGGTTCCTCCTGACTGTGGGGATGCGCGACAGCCTCGCGCGGCTTGTTACCGGCAGGTGCCGGGGAATTGAAGATGTTCGTGAAGCGCGGCCAGCCGTTCGTGTTGGCGAGCGCGGTGAGGCGCTCCGGCGCCCTGGCATAGACGCGGTAGTCGAACGCGGTCGCGTCCTTGGCCGCCGCGGCGGCCTTGCTGTCGGCGAATCCCTGATCAATCGCCTCTTCGGCGGTCATCCAGGTCTCTTCGTCCATCAGCTTGCGGATCGACTGCGCGCGCTTGCCGCTGGCCTTGGCATAGATGCGGGCCAGCTCTCCGTCGAGCTTGCCGAGCATCTCGGCGCTCTTGGTGTGGTCCCTGGCGGTGCCGATCGTGAATCCGGATGCGTTGTGGATCATGACCAGCGCGCCATCCGCCATCACGCGATCGTCGCCAGCCATGAAGATGATCGAAGCGGCGGATGCGGCGATGGCGTCGTTGATGATCGTCACCTTGCCGTCATAGGCCTTCAGCGCGTTGGAGATGGCGATGCCGTCGAAGGCGAACCCGCCGCCGGAGTTGAGTCGGACGGTGATGTCGCCTTCAAGCTCCGCAAGAGCGGAGATGACCTCGGTCGCGCTGAAGCCCTCGCCGCCGAAGAAGTCGATCATCCCGACGGGGCCATACAGCACCAGCTCGCCGTTCTGGATCAGGCGGTGCGTCATCACCATGACTCCATGAATTCATCGAAGTTGTTGAGGCGCTCGACGATGGTCTGTTGCCCGCGGCGAGACACCTGTTGGCTTCCCAAATAGTGACCACGTTCGCGCGCCAAACAGCCGCATGACTTAGTCTGGCCAGAAGTTAGATTGCTCGACCTCACCACGGCAGTGCCCCCGCAATCGCACCGGCAGAGCCACTTCGCGTGCGCTCCGGGCCGGCCGCTTTCGGCGCACTCAAGCGCGACCAAGCGACCGACCCGGAGCCCGGCCAAGTCTTTCGCCCTGGTCATTACTCGTCCTCCGGTTCTTCCTCGGGCTGGGCGGCGTCGCCCGACTGCCTGCCTTCGTCCGGCGCTTCCGCCGTGGCCCGTGCCCCGGCGCCGCCGTCGCGGTGCAGTTCGAGACCAAGCTCTTCCTCGCGCTCCTGGTCCTGCAGGATGCGCTGGTCGACCTCTTCCGGGTCGGAGCCCATTCCCTCGATCACGTCGCCGCGCGCCTTGAAGCCGTTGTCCACCGCCAGCTTCTCGGCCTGCAGGTCCTTCATCGGGTCGATCCAGTCCCAGCGCGGCGGGATCCACTTCGCGACCGAGAAAGCCCGCTCGTCGGCCAGGAAGTCGGCAGCGCGGATCGGCAGCGCGCCGGCCAGCACGGCCTCGCGCATGAAGCGCTGCCAGACCGGCCGGCAGAGCTGATAGACGATGACGTGGTGCTGGATGGTCTCGATGCGGCGGCGGAACTGCACCAGGCCGCCGCGCTGCGAGCCGTAGCTGGTCTGCCGCAGGTCGCCGGTCATGTCGGCATACGGCACGCCGTAGCCGGCAGCCATCTTGAGCTTCTGCCGATAGACGAACGGCTCGTAGCTGCTGCCGGCGTCCGGCGGCGAATACTGATTGAACTCCTCGCCCGGCTGCAGGTCGAGCGTCGCGCCGGGCTCCATGCCGACGCCGCCATCGACCGTCGTCGTGTCCGCGCCCTCGCCTTCCAGCGGAAACTCGTCGTCGTCCGTTCCGGGCCGCGTCACCGCGCCGACGATCAGCGCCGCGGCGCGCATGCGCTCCGACATGGCGTCCTCGAAGGCGTCGATCACGGCGGCCGTCACGATGGCCGACACGGTGTGCGGCACGCCCCTGATCTGGCCGACGCGGATCGGGCGGAACAGGTGCAGCACTTCATCGGCCGGCACGCGCACGCGCTCGCCGCTGCGCATCGCCTGGTCGTCGCCGGGATGCTGGCGCCAGAAGTGGTAGGCGACGCGGCGGCCGATGCCGTCGAACTCGATGCCGCACTCGATGCGGTTCTGCCCGGCCGTGGCCGGCAGATTGTGGTTCAGGTCGAGCATTTCGGCCGGCAGCAGCTGCAGCTGGAACGGCACCGCTAGGCCATCCTCCGGCCGGCGCGGCCGGAGGCGGACGAAGCACTCGCCAGCCTCGAACATCTCCGCGCCGACCATCGACTGCAGGCCATAGAAGTCGGTCAGCCCGTCGGCGTCGGCTTCGTCGGTCCAACGCAGCCAGAGTTCCTGGATCGCCTTTTTGAGCTCGGCGCTCCCGACCAGCGACGACGGCTTGATGCCGCAGCCGATCAGCGACGCGACAAAGGCTTCCTTGGCCGCCGAGGCGTCGGCGTTGTTCGTGACCAGGTAGCGCGAGCGGGCGACGGTGTTGGCGCCGTAGCTCCGGATCGTGACGTTGATCGCCTGCTGCGTGGTCGGCACCATGCGCAGCCGGCGGTTCGCCTTGCCGGCGTCGAACGCGGTCGGCTTGCGGCCGATGCCGATTGCCTGGAGCCAGCGCGGGGCCATCGCCTAGAGGCCCTTGTCGGTCTGGTAGAGGTAGCGCACGCGGCGGCGCGTCGTGCCGGCCAGCCCGCCGATCTCGCCCTCGAGCCGCGCCATGATGCGCTCCATCGCCTCCAGCGAGCGGTAGGTCGTCGTGGTGTCGCCGTGCGTCACGGTCAGCACGCCGGAGTGATAGGCCTTGCGGATGGCCGCCAGGCGGGACTCCAGCTGGGCTTGGGTCTCGGCCATCTCATGCCATCCATGAACTGCGGCGGATCGCGCGGCCGCGACGCGGACCGCGGTGCAGCACACCGGCCTTGGCGGCTGGCGGCGGCGCTGGTGGTGGCGGCTCTTCGGGCGGCGCGGCCTTCGGGTTTGGTTTCGGCTCCGGTTCCGGAGCCTGCATCTCGGCGGCCTTGAGCCGGCCCCAGCGCACGTTCAGCGATTGCAGCGCCGCGTAGGCGTAGACCCGGCAGTCCAGCGCCTCGTTGCGCCTCCCGCCCGGCAGGATGTAGACGCGCGCCGGAAAGCCCTTGACGTATTTCGTCTGCACCACTTCGGCGGTCAGCTGCTCGAACCACTCCTGCTCGCGGCCCTTCGGGAAGTGGCAGTAGCCGGGCCCGCGCTCGGTGATCTTCAGCCGCGAATAGATCGCGTCCTTGGCGGCATCGACGCCGACCAGGAAGAGGTTGATCCTGCCCTTGTTGTTCTTGCTGGCGCGCTTCGGCCAGACCAGTTTCCCGGGCCCGCCGAGACCCTTAATGCCGTAGACCCGGCGGCGGAACCGCGGGCGAACGAACTTGTAGGTCTCCTGCGTGTGATGGCCGCCGGTGTCGATGCAGGCCGCGTGCACCGGCAGCACCGTGCCATCCCGGCGCATCATCGGCGTCAGCAGGTATTCGTCTAGCTGCCGCCAGAGCGCCTCGCTGGTCGGGTCGCCGTAGAGGATGTCGAAGCCGAGCGACCAGCTCTCCTCGCCCATTCCCCAGCCGACGCGCTCGATCTCGAACCGATCGGGCTGCACGTCGACGCCGACCGTGACGACCAGGACATCGTCCGGCGCCTTGTCGCCCCAGTCCTCGACCCGGGCCGACAGTTGGTGGCCGTCGACCTTCTCGGCGTCCTCCTCGTAGGTCTCGCCGAGCGCGGTGTTGATCCAGGTCTTCAGCGTCTCCGGCGTGCGCTTGGCTTCCAGGAACTCGCGCGCCATGCGGCCCAGCGTGACCCACGGCGAATAAATCTGGTTCAGGTGGAAGCCGGCGGTCTCGCCGTTGCCTTCCGCGGTCGCCTGCCAGTGGCCCTTGCGCACCGCCTGGCGGCGCTGGTTCTCGCTCCACTCGCAGCCGCATTCCTCGCAGAAGTAGGCGGCCTTGCGCGGCTGTCCGGCCGGCCAGCGGACCTGCGCCCAGCGCAGATGCTGCTCGTGCTCGCAGTGCGGGCACGGGACGAAGAAGCGCCGCTGATCGCTCACGTCCCACTCCGCTTCGATGCGGCTGAACCCCTTGATGGTCGGCGTGGAGGCCAGGATTTCCTTGCGGTTCCAGAATGTCTCGGCGCGGCGCCGGCCGAGCAGAACGGGGTCGCCCTCGGTTCCTGCCGATCGCGGGAAGCGGTCGACCTCGTCGAACAGCAGGATGCGCCGCGGCCGGGACGCCAGCGATGCCGGGCTGTTGGCGCCAGCGAACGCGATGTGGCCGCCGGCGAAAGACTTGCTCCGCAGCGTGTTGCCGCTGTCTCGCGAGCGCGCCGCCTGCACCTTGCCCTGCAGCGCCGGCGTGTCGCGCAGCATCGGCGCCAGCCGGGTCTTCGAGAAGTCGTTGGCCATCTCGAGCGTGGGCATGACGCCCAGGATCGGGGCCGGATCCTGGTCGATGTGGTAGCCGATGACGTTCAGGATGGCTTCGGTCTTGCCGACCTGGGCGCAGCTCATCACCACGACCACGCGCACCGCCGGGTCGCAGACGGCATCCATGATGCCGCGGCTAGGCTCGTTCCGGCTCGTCGTCCACTGGCCCGGCTCGGCGCTTGACTCGACGCTCAGCCGGCGCTTCTGGTCCGCCCACTGGCTCACCGTCAGTTTCGGCGGCGGCTGCGACGGCCCCGTCCACGATTGGAGATACCGAACCGTCGGGTGCAATGCCGACGTCGGCTGGGGTTGTGGCGGCGAGTTCGGCGAGGGCCTCATGGACGATCTTGTCGATTATGGCCTGACACTTCGCGGGGTCCGTTTCGTCGGCCACCAGCGGCGCGGCCTTGACGCCGATCGCCAGGCACTTCGTCCGCCAGCGCACCAAGCAGTTCGCGTTCAGCACCATGAGCGGGTGAAGCGCCAGCACGGTGCCGCGCTGCAGCTCGGCGGCGATCTCCTGCTGGTCGGCCTGCGCCTTCACCAAGCGCGTCTTGTGGCCGCCGATCGAATCATCGCGCGGGTGTGCTGATGCCCTTTCCCGCCAGTAGCGCAGGTAGCCGCGGACCGCCGGCCATAGCTCGTAGACGCCGCGCGCCGCTCTCGGGATGAAGCCTTCCTGCACCAGTTGGCGCACGCGCTGCTCGGTGACCTCGAAGCCGGCCGCAAGGTCGCGAACGGAGATCGTCGCCTTGGTCACTTTCGCTCCGCGTGCTGGGGAATGCATGTGCCGCAGGGCTTTCTGGCGGCACCGCAAACGCAAATGAAATCAAGGGCTTAGCGCTAGGTGGGGCTCGCTCTGCCGCCGTTCCA
>FRDC01001289.1_pt1 | contig 10006 bp, 11 predicted proteins | sample 1106171 | NCBI WGS metagenome assembly FRDC01 (sample SAMEA3930566, study PRJEB13176) | freshwater metagenome | biome: Drinking water system; feature: drinking water; material: water | place: Singapore | collected 2014-12-20
ATATTTGTCTTCTTTTTAAAGAAGTAGTTCAGAAGCTTGGGAGTCATCACCGGATCGCTAGCTCGGAAGAATTCTCGAGAAGGAAACTTAAATTCTGGCGAACTCTCCACTACGAAGTAATGAAAAAGCCCGCGATTAAACCGACGCCCCCCGTAGAAACGAGCAAATTCTGAAAATGCCTCCTTCAAATCTAAAGAAAGTGCCACAGGTGTGTCGTAATCAACAAACGTATAACTCTTCAACTCAGAGTCGATTTTGAAAACTTTGAAGAACAAAATTGATTCATAAAAAATGGACCACTGCTTAGTAGTGACTGCCAGGAGTGTATCGATCGCTAAGTACTTGGTGCTATAAGTATACATGAACTTCAGCAGCGGAAATAGGAGACGACCCCGGTACCTCGGTTGAATCGCGAGGGCCGACACCTCGGCAATCTGATGTCCTTCATTTCTTAACTTTTCTAAGTTCATCAATCCCTCACCCGGAAGGCCAATGGGATTGTCTCGAATCATGGTCAACGTGCCCAAAACTTCATTGTTTCGCTTCGCAATGAGAATCGTGGTTGTGGGAAGCGCGTGATAAAGAGTAACGCGCATCCCAGAAGGGTGCGGATCCATTAGGCCTTCCTTCACGTAAGCCTGGTGAAGAATAGTAAATGCCTGGGAGATCTCGTCTTCAGTCTCCGCAATCTTAAAAATCGTATTTGGAGGAGGGTGCTTCACGCGAATCATTTCGCGATAGACAGCATATCTTAGCCGCCTGGGAAGGAAGCTCAGCAGCTTGATAAAAAACATTTTCCCAGGACGCAGTGGACGCACAGATTCCTCCTCCCATACCCATCGTTCTGAACGAGCCCGGAGATGAGAGAAAGGCGACTATCCGCCTAAAAAAGCGATTGGAGCTTTCGTTTTAGGGAAAAAAGGTGCTTTTCTAGGCCTAAGACTTCATTTTGAATCTCAGCAAATTCGGACTCCTTCCCACCCAGAAGTTCGTAGACACTGACCCCAAAAAGTTCGGCCAGTTTGATGTAGGTAGTATCCAGTTTTGCCCGACCATATTCCCAATCTCGATAGGTAGTCGTGGGTACCTGAATATGTTCCGCCACTTGCTTAATAGTAAGTCCGTGTTCTTTACGAAGACGCGCAATTCGACGAGGAAAGTCTTCATCTGCTTCAACTGCTGAAGGTAAATTCATCTCCATTAATCCTTCCCTTTTACCCACTTGCCCAACGCACGGACCATTTCCGAAGTAAACTCAGGAGAGTGCGCGTCGAGGTACCGCAAAAAACCCGTTCCTATCAATGCAGCATTGACTAAATGAACCTGGGGATCGTCTTTCGGTTTCTCCAAAAAGAGTGCAACCAGGCTGATTTGATCCCGGACGACAGAAAGAATTTCTTCCTTTAATTTTGGGTCTTCATCACTCTCAACCATGAGCCCCAAGAGAGCGCGGTTGCGTCCGACGTCATTGCAAATCGACGCCACGACCTTCTGAATCTTCGTATCCAAAGCGTGTTGAATCTTCGGCGAAACAAAACTGCCCAAAGTTTCCCGTAGTGGGCCCAAGGCATTTCGAGCCACTTCAATGACCAGGTCCGAACGAGTCGGAAAATAATAGGTGAGGTGGCTTTGTCGAATATTCGCCTTCTTCGCCACTTCCGCCTGCGCCATTCGCTTCAGACCGGACTTCCGAAGAATGCCAGTGGCCGATCTGACGATGCGAGTTTTCAGGTCTACCACCGGACTCATTTTGTTTGGTTAACCTACCAAGAAAAAGAAGTCAATATTGAGATCTTGTCTTAGCTGAGAGACTGGAAGGCACGGAAGGATTTCACCACTGAGTCGCGAAAACTTCGGTTGTGAAGGCTGAGAGAGGTCAAATGTGTACCGGGAAGCCAATTCAGGCTGGCCCCCTCCCAAGCCTCATGTACGCGCTGAACGGAGTGCTGGGGTACCACTAAATCCCTCTTGGCTCCTTGGAGGAACACAGCCCGGGAGGCCAGGGGCTTAGGCAGCTGATCGATGCTCCCCATTTGAAACAGATCTCGAAATTTTTCAGTGGCCTGTTTACCGGGCGCCATTCCCAGCGCCTTCCAGTCCACCAAGCCTTTGATCAACCCTTCTGTAAAAATAACTTCGGGAGAATGCGGCGCCAGGCTACTGGAAATCGCCACTGGAAACGGAGCTTTCGCACCCACAATTGCCGCAAGCATTCCGCCCTGGCTGACACCCGCGACACCCAGATTCCGAAACCCTTCGTTTCGAAAGTACTGCAGAAGAGATCGACCTTCTTCAGAAGCAGCCAAGCACATGGCCAGAATGTCTTGCACGGTTTTAGCAACAAAGGTTTTCTGCGAAGCAGGACGCCGGCGACCATAGAAAGGATTAATCAAAATCACCGTGCCAATCCCCTTTTTAATCAAAGGTAGGGCGAAAGTATTCTCCCGGTGCCCGAAGCCTTGATCTCCAGTCATCGGGAAGACAATACAAATCGGTGTGGTCGTATCGTATTTTTTTGGGAGATAGAGCTGAACCAATGCCTGCTTGCTCTCTTCCGGGAGAAACGGATGTAGGGGACTTTGAAAACTCCCCGACCTTTCAATCAGCCCCGAACGACTTCTCTCCTTCCAAGTAATCTGAATCGCCTTGGCCGGCCCTTCGACGGTTTTGGGATCCTTCAATTTCTTGAGAGTTTCTTCATCACCCCAGCCATCACTAAAAAAGAGGTCCTCAGACCTCGGCTCAAAAAGTTTTTTGTTAGTAAACGGAGTGAGGTAGGTCAGCCGCAGATCTCCGATAATAGAAAGAGTCGTTTTTAATTTCATGCGCCGACCCTGACCTTTTCAAAAAGCAGAGCTACTGCGGGAGGCATTCGTTCCGGATAGGCGTCCGAGTAGATCAGCAAATCCGATGGAATCTTCGCCGGATTCTGACGAAGGTCGTTCACTACGGATTCTGGAATCGCCCGAGGATCTTGGATCCAGGTGCGTGGCAACTCTCCAAAAATCCTCCACCAAGCCAAATCCATCTTGGACCAAAATCCAAATCGATCCGTCAGGATTTGCGACCAACCGTTGATCACGGCAAATTCAGAATCAAATGGCGGCTGATGATGGCGCGCGTGTTTGCTGAAAGTCAGGAAAAGTCCCGTCGACTGTAAAACCCTGCCGTGAAAATCTGGCTTGCTCTTATGAGCTTGCTTGTGAATTTCCGTCGCGTTTAAAAGCAAAATCAAGAGGAACAAGAGATTGAAGCCCAGTGTGGGAGAGCTCTCCCAGGAAGTCAGCGCTAATCCTAAAAAAGGCAGAAACAGCACCTTCCCAAAAGCAGCGATGTGATTGAGGTACCCCACTCCATTTAAGTTCGCTGGGTATTCGTGGTGTTTTCGAAATTCCTGAGCGGCCTGTCCTAGAAAGAAGCCGTCTTCGCTGGCATAGCTATCCAGCCATTTGTGGGTGCACTGGCCGATCAAATCCCCAATAAATAAGGTCAGTGGAAGAAAAAGTACGCCAGCAAGGAGACTCGTAGGTTTAGCCACGAAGCCAGCGGCAATCGAAACCGCAGCCGCTCCGGCAAGAGCATAGTCCACTAAGATCAGCCCGCGATCCAATGCTGTTTTCGGCCGGGGCGCTGTGCACTCCAGAAGGGCAGCAACCCGCTCCCTCCCTTTCAGACTTTTGGCGTGTTTCAGCGCAGCCGCGCTCCATGCAATAGCGAGCATTGCCGGGCTGGATAACAGGACTGACAGTGCCTGTCAAAGTGGGGTCGGGAATCAATCCGCGATGTAAGTTTCCACTCTACGTTTCAAGGTACACGTCGCTTTATCGTAAACAGCGAGGTGTCCGTGGCTTCCCCAGGAGAAGCCATAGGTCCCTTCGCTCGGGTCTTGGATGTACCGCTTATAATCCAGATATGCGGGATCATACTTCGGAGCCGTTTTTGCGAAAGAAATCGCCCAAGGACGATCAGTTGAATTGCGCATGGTCATCACATCTGCCAAAGCATCGAGAATCACTTTTCTTTGACAAGGAAGGTTCATCTGATTGAACTCAGCACTCCATCCCAGGTCTTGAGCAAAGAAATCTGGTGAGCTAGCGTCCCCACAGCTCAAATTCATGTGATACTCCCCGTTGGGCCCAGTGGCCGATAAGGGACCTACAAAAGTAAATCTCAAAGACAAAGTCTGTGCTGTGTTCTTAGTAGGATCCAAGAGGGTCAAATAAGAGTAGGGCCGAATGACCGCAAATGAATCCAGGTTCAAACCTCCCTCCATCAGCGGAAGAATGTCTCCAAAAAAGAAGTCGGCTTGAATCCCATAAGCAAAGTCCTTGAGAATAAGAACAGGACGTTGCTGGGGAATGAAATCAAATCGCTGCCAAAAGACTTGCGGAGTTGTGCGAGGATCTGCTCCAGAACAAATCATTACAGAAAGTTGCTCAGCGAAAACTTCTCGTTCGGACATCTCATTATAGAAGAACGTCAATGCATGCATTGACTTAAATTCGTACCCTTCGAAGTCTTAGCGCATTTCCAATAACAGATACTGAGCTTAGGCTCATAGCCAAGCTTGCAAACATTGGGCTTAAAAGTAGCCCGAAGACGGGATAGATCGCCCCCGCTGCAACGGGAACACCTAGGGCGTTATAGATGAATGCGAAAAATAGATTTTGGCGAATATTTTTCATTGTCTGAAGACTTAGCCGGTGAGCTCGGACGATACCCATGAGATCCCCTTTCACTAGAGTTACGCTTGCACTTTCCATTGCGATATCTGTCCCTGTACCCATTGCGATTCCCACATTTGCTTGAGCAAGTGCAGGCGCGTCGTTAATTCCATCGCCTGCCATTGCAACGATTTTTCCTTCGGATTGAAGCCGTCTAACAACCTCATTTTTTTGCTCAGGGAGCATTTCCGCTTCAAAGCGATCAATATTGATCTGAGCGGCTACCGCTTGAGCTGTATGCTGATTATCTCCTGTGAGCATGATGACCTCGATACCTTTACCGTGAAAGTATGAGATTGCATCCTTCGTTGTCTCTTTAATGGGATCTTTAACCGCGACTATCCCGGCAGCTTTTTTATCGATTGCGACAAGCATTGCGCCGTGGCCAGTTGTTTGAAGAGATTTCGCTGCTTCCACTAACTCAAATGACTCCACTCCAAATTGGTTCATGAGTGTTTTGTTTCCGACTAGGATATCAAGTCCCTTAACTTTACCTCGAAGTCCCATGCCGGTGATTGATTCAAAATCCCTTACCTCGTGGGTAGAGAGCCCCTTTTGTTTTGCTCCATTTACAACAGCTTCAGCTAAGGGATGCTCGCTCACTTTTTCCAATGATGCAGCTAGCTCTAGAATTTCCTTTTCTGAAAAGCCACTTACGGGCCTCACAACCGCGAGCTTAGGTTTTCCAACTGTTAAAGTACCTGTTTTGTCGACGATGAGAGTAGTGATCTTTTCCAAGATATCTAATGCTTCAGCATTTTTAATAAGTACGCCATGTGTCGCTCCTTGACCTGTTCCGACCATAATCGACATTGGAGTTGCAAGTCCAAGAGCACAGGGACAGGCAATGATAAGTACAGAAACGGCATTAACTATTGCATAAGTGAGAGTTGGTTCTGGCCCCCAAAAGAACCAAATCACCCCAGTCCCAAGCGCAATCAATACGACCGCTGGAACAAAATAAGAAGACACTTTGTCCGCTAATTTTTGTATGGGCGCTCGACTTCGTTGAGCTTGAGAAACCATCTTTATGATTTGTGACAGCAAAGTGTCAGAACCAATTCTTGTGGCTTCCATTATGAAGGTACCAGACCCATTCACCGTAGCTCCCGTAACAGGACTGCCAGACTCTTTTTCAACCGGAATGGGTTCGCCTGTAATCATTGATTCGTCTATCGAACTCTTGCCATCAGTTATCCTTCCATCTACAGGGATTTTTTCACCCGGACGAACACGAAGCCTGTCCCCTACATGAACGTGCTCAAGTGGAATGTCTATTTCAGATCCATCAGCTTGAACCTTCCTTGCAGTTTTGGGAGCAAGCCCCAATAAGGCGCGAATAGCATTTCCAGTTTGGCTTCGAGCACGAAGTTCAAGAACCTGTCCCATGAGAACCAGAGTTGTAATGACCGCTGCAGCTTCATAATAGAGAGGAACAAGTCCGCCATGAACGCGAAAGGTTTCCAGAAAGAGACTTGGAAAAAAAGTTCCGACGAGACTGTAGAGATAAGCCACCCCTGTGCCCATTGCGATCAGAGTGAACATATTGAGACTTCGATTCTTAACCGATACCCACCCGCGTTCAAAAAAGGGAAGGCCTCCCCAAACAACAACCGGGGTAGCTAACAGAAATTGAATCATTGAATATAACCAGGGTGGGAGCACTTGTTGTACAGGCTGCCCAGGAATTAAATCCGACATTGTTAGCAATGCGAGAGGGATCGTGAAAATGGCACTTATTTTTAATCGCTTTGTGAAATCCATAAGCTCAGGATTTATTTCTTCTCTAAGCTCAACTTCTTCGGGCTCAAGTGCCATACCGCAGATAGGGCAGTTACCAGGTCCTTTTTGCCTGATCTCTGGGTGCATTGGGCAGGTATAAATTTTTTCTTTGTCCAGAGCTGAGGGCGGAGCATTTCCTATATACTTCTCTGGATCGGCCTCAAAGTTAGATCGACATTTTGGATTGCAAAAGTAGTAAGCATGCCCTCCATATTTAGAACTACCGCCTTTTGCACTGGCCGGATCAATCATCATTCCGCACACAGGGTCTTTAACGAGTTTTGTACTTTTTTCTTCTGAGTTCTCAACTGAGCAGCAGGATTGCCCATCCTTTTTATTGTTACTGTGATTGTGACTGTGTTGAGCGTGTTTCATAGATTCTCCGATTCAGCGACCAGTTAAAGACATAACCATCTATGCTAATATGCACCTTCCCATTATTGGAAGGTCAAGGTCCAAAGATATAATTTTCTTAAAGCGGCTTTATAGCTTTATAGCAAACGCCGCTTTCCATTGACACTTTCATTGACCTTCCAATAGTTGGAATCTTTATGATAGGGCTGTAAGCGAGGATTATGAGATGAATATTGGCGAATTAGCACGGTCATCAGGCGTGAATGCGAAGCTCATTCGACACTACGAATCCATCGGTCTCATTCCGAAGGCCACAAGAACGGCAGCTGGATACAGAGTTTATAACAATAATGACATTCAGTTTCTGCGGTTTATTAAGCGATCGCGAAGCCTAGGGTTTTCAATGAAAGAGATCAAAAAACTCATTGGTCTTTGGAGAAATAAGGTTCGCGCGAGTCGAGAAGTAAAAAATTTGGCATTAGAGCACATCCATGCTCTAGAAATAAAAATCCAAGAAATGCAGGAAATGGCTGATAATTTGCGTGTGCTTGCAAAAAACTGTCATGGCGACACCCGACCAGAGTGTCCTATCTTAAGTGGACTAGAAGGTGAGGAAAGTATTTAATGATGCCAAAACTTAAAAAACTCTCTCAGTCAAAAACCAGTGAGCTGGTGAAAAAATGCTGCGTTCCCAGCGAAACCAAAGAGTTGCTGCTGAGTAAGTCATGAGAGCGACCGGATTGCAATTGGGTCTTAGAGAGAACATTGCCCAGTTCTCATTACTGGTTGTCGTGAACGCCTTTGTGGGCGCTATGATCGGTCTTGAACGCAGCATCCTACCGAAACTTGCTGAGCAAGACTTTCATTTGGCTGCCAAGAACGCAGTGCTTTCGTTCATTGTCGTCTTTGGTCTCACTAAAGCATTTACCAACTACTTCGCCGGACGCATCTCTGATCGACTCGGGAGAAAGAGCGTGCTTGTAGGGGGATGGTTAGTCGCTATTCCAGTGCCCTTTCTGCTCATCTGGGCACCTACTTGGTATTGGGTTCTTTTCGCGAACCTCCTGCTCGGCGTCAGTCAGGGCTTCACTTGGTCAATTACCGTCATCATGAAAATCGACCTTGTTGGGCCAAAAAAGCGCGGTCTGGCAATGGGGCTCAACGAGTTTGCCGGGTACCTCGCTGTGGCTGGTTCGGCACTGGCTACGGGCTACATCGCTAATCGCTATGGCTTGCGACCCGCCCCTTTCTATCTAGGATTTCTCTACGTGGCTCTAGGAACTTTGTTGAGTCTATTCTTTGTGCGGGAAACACTCGGGCACGTTAAACAGGAATCCCGGACGTCTCATGCGACCGTCGAACGTCCTTCCGAGAAGGAGATTTTTCTAAGAACTTCCTTCAAAGACCGCAATCTCTCATCAGTGACGCAAGCTGGGCTTGTGAACAACCTCAACGATGGGATGGCATGGGGACTTTTCCCTCTTTTGTTCGCAGCATCAGGTCTCGACATTGGAACGATCGGCTGGCTAGTCGCGATTTATCCCGGAACTTGGGCAATTGCTCAACTCTGGACAGGACACTTATCGGATTCCCTTGGACGAAAATGGCTCATCGCCTGGGGCATGTGGGTCCAGGCAGCAGGGATAGCGATAACTATTCTTTCTTCACGTGCAGCTGGATTTGCCGGAGGTAGTGTCCTCCTAGGAATCGGAACCGCTATGGTCTATCCGACTCTGCTCGCTGCAGTCGGTGACGTGGCTCAACCTTCCTGGCGCGCCTCCGCCGTCGGCATCTACCGGTTTTGGCGTGACGCGGGGTATGCAATCGGCGCTCTACTCGCAGGGCTCACCGCGGATCTCTTTGGAATTCAAGCTGCGATCTGGCTGGTTGCCGCCCTCACATTCGCTTCAGGGGGCGTTGTAGCGATGCGGATGAGAGAAACCTTGAACACATCAGACGGAATCCATGCGGCAAAATAAAGCGTTGACTCTGTAGTGTACTCCAGGGTCTATAAATCTAGGTAGAAGCACGAAGTCAGTGTCCGAACATGAGAGCATGGAGGCTGCATGGAAAAAGATAAGAGATGTAGGGATAATGGCTCAATCAAAAAATTGTTTCTAGGAACCGGAGGCACGCTGGGGGTTATGTCGCTTTTGGGTGCATGTGGCGGAGCTTGTAGCATGGCGGCGATTCCTCTTGGCAGCATGTTAGGAGCCATTGGGCTAAGCGGGCTGACAGCTTTTCTTCCCTACCTTCGTTGGCCTCTTCTAGTGGCAGCGGCCATTCTGTCCTTTCTTGTTCTCCGCTCCGTTGTGAGGCAGGGCAAGCCTCTAAGAGTCGTGAGCGTGGCATTGGTCTTGGGAGCTGCATTTCTTTTCGCGGGATTTCAAGCCTTCAAGCCAACCCCGTGTGAGGTGCAAGCGAGTCAAGGTCGAGAGCAGCTTTCTCCAGAAATGCTGGCGACCTTTGACTCAGAAATGGCCAAAGGATGCGAGGTGGGCTGCGCCTTTTCCGGCAAGGTGAATACGGATGCCGTAGTACCTCAGCCGGGAGCAACGGTTGGTGACCTTGTGCGCTGTCCGGTGAGTGGCGTTATCTTCAAGATCAAGCCTGACAACCCGCAGATCATGTATAGCGGAAAGACCTTTTTCACCTGCTGCGCCGGATGCGCAGCAAGGTTTAATAAGAAAATAAAACCGAAGGCTTGAATGTATGGAACCAAGAACTGGCGGACTTAAGATTGGACGCGTAGCGAAGGAATCTGGAACCGGCATTGAAACTATCCGCTTCTACGAAAAAAGCGGCCTGATTTCGGAGCCCCCGAGAAGAGAATCTGGATATCGCGAGTACCCTAAAGAAACCATCGGGCGTCTGCGTTTCATCAGGAGAGCTAAGGAGCTCGGTTTCTCCCTGAAAGAGATTTCCGACATGCTTACCCTCTCAAGTAGTGGAAAAGGAACATGCGGGAACATTCAAAAAAGGGCCGCTGATAAAATTCAACAAGTTGCCGAGAAGATTGCTGACTTGAAACGCATTCAAAGTGCCCTGATTCAATTTTCGTCAACGTGCGAAAAACGAAGCCCATTGGGTCCGTGCCCGTTCCTAAAGCAGTTTTATGAAAAAAATTGAATTGATCTATTTTGAAG
>FRDC01000940.1_pt1 | contig 9994 bp, 8 predicted proteins | sample 1106171 | NCBI WGS metagenome assembly FRDC01 (sample SAMEA3930566, study PRJEB13176) | freshwater metagenome | biome: Drinking water system; feature: drinking water; material: water | place: Singapore | collected 2014-12-20
TCCGACAGGCTGACCATCTCGCGCTTCTGGTTCGGGATCTCCAGGCCGATGACGCTCTTGCCCTCGATGACTTCGACGACGCGCACCGAAGCCACCGACATCACGCGCGCCAGATCGCGCGAAAGATTGGTGATCTGCGAACCCTTGACGCCAGACGCCGGCTGCAGCTCGAAGCGGGTAATCACCGGGCCTGGCATCGCATCGACCACAGTGCCCTTGACGCCGAAGCTGGCCAGATGGCGCTCCAGCTCGCGCGACAGCCGGTCGATCTCGTCAGCGGTATAGCGGCGACCGCCTGGCTTCGGCGGGTCGAGCAGGTACAGCGGCGGCAGCGGTTCGCCATTGAACACCGGCGGCGGCACGGCATCCGGCTTGGCCGGCTTCTTCGGCTTGACCATCACTAGCGTGGTGTCGGCGACGGTCGGGGTCATGCCGGACGGCTTCGGTGCCACGTCGGCCACCGCCGGCGCATCCGCCAGCCAGGGCGGGCTGTCGCTCGCGTCTGCAGGCGCGATCCGCACGGCTGGCGCCGGCGTGTCGATGCCATCGGCGTCGTCGACATCGTCATCGCTGGCCGCATCTGCCGCCGGCGGCAGCGGATGGCCGAAGTCCGCAGCAAAGCGGGCGTGGGCCTCGTCATGCTCGGCAGCGGCATCGGCTGCAGGCAAGGCCGCGCCGATCAGCGAGGGCTGACGGTCCGGCGGCAGGTCGAGCGGCAGATCCAGGTCCGGCGTAGTGCGCGCCAGCTCGGCCTTCGGCTTGCGCCGGCGGGCTTCGCGCGGCGGCTCGGCCAGCGACTGGTCCGGGTCGGCCGGCGGCAGTTCGTCGGCATCGTCGCGGCGGCCGAAGCGCCCGAACAGGGCCAGCGTGCGGCTGCCGATTGCATCGAGCACGCTGAGCCAGGAAAAGATCATCGCCAGCGGCAGCGCCGCAACGAACAGGGTCAGCAGCAGCAGCGTGGCGCCGAGCGGATTGAGCACACTGGTCAGCCCATGGCCGAGCAGGCTGCCGGCGATCCCGCCACCGCCTTGCGGCAAGCCCAGGCTGACGCCGCCGTACAGCGCGGCAAGGCCGGCCAGACTCAGCGCCGATACGAACCAGGCCGTCACCCGCACGCCCAGCGGCAGATGCAGCGGCGCATCGAAACCGCGGTAGGCGCGCGATCCCAGCCACAGCACGGCGAATGGCGACAGGTAGGCAACCAGGCCGACGCTGCTGAGCAGGCCGTTGGCGATCCAGGCGCCTGCCATGCCGACTAGGTTGCGCGTGCTGCTGCCGACGCCGGACGACGACAGGCCGGGATCGTCAGCACTGAAGCTCAGCAGCGCGACCAGCAGGAACAGCGACACGCCAACGCTGCCCAGCAAGGCCGCTTCGTTCGGCAGGCGTTCGATCCAGGTGGCATCGGCTGCGGGTGCACCCGCAGCGCCCTTGCGCGGCAGCGGCTGCGCGGCTTGCTTCTTGCTTCCGAAGCGAAAGAATCGAGCGATCGAGGGCACGGCAAACAGGCGTCGGGGGTGGTTCGAGTATACCAGCCGCCTCCGCGCCTTCCGGGTACCGATAAGAGGGCAGGAATCACCACCCGGACGCACTTGAAAACGTGGATGGAAGCGTCACTCTTACGACAGTTCAATCACTTACCGAGAGGCTTGGTCATGACGATGGAAGTGCGTCATTTCGTGCTCGCCCCTGACGGCGCCATTCGCGAGTTTTCGCCCGAGGAAGCGGCGCTGATCGCCGCCGGCTCGAACAAGCTGCCGGAATTCGCGGAGCGGCGCGTCCGCTACCTGCAGGTGTCGTGGGACGACGAGGCCGCCGCCGAGATGAAGATCCAGACGGCCGGCGCGGCGATAAAGTTCGATGCCGACGGCCGGCTGGCCGAAGCGGCGCCGCCGTCGGAAGAGGAAAAGATCTCCCGCTTCGAGCACGACACGTGCGTGCAGTGGGCGCTGCGCGGGGCCGAGGTGGCGTCGCTGACGTTCCACTAGACGGCCCCCGCTTCCGGCTGTCATCCGCCGCCCGCCGCGTCATGCGCGTCCGGCATCTCGACAGTGCTGCCGCCTTGCCGGCCGCACAATGGGATGCGCTGTTCCCGTCCGGCTATCCGTTCACGCGCCACGCCTTTCTGGCGGCACTGGAAGCGCACCGCTGCGTTGGCGCCGAACAAGGCTGGACGCCCTGCCACGCGGTGCTGAGCGATGAGCAGGGGATCGCGGCGGCGGTGCCGCTGTACCTGAAGTCCCACTCCTACGGCGAATTCGTGTTCGATTTCGCCTGGGCCGATGCCAGCCGGCGCCTCGGCCGGCCGTACTACCCGAAGCTGATCTCGGCCATTCCGTTTACGCCGTGCACCGGCCCCAGGATCGGCGCGCGCGACGAGTCCGCGCGGCAGTGGATGGCCAAGCAATTGCCGGCACTGGCCGGCAGCGGCGGCCTGTCGGGCATCCACGCGCTGTTCGTCGATGACCGCGATTTCGCGGCCTGCGCCGCCGCCGGCATGGTCGAGCGCCATGACGTGCAGTTCCATTGGTACAACGCCGGCTATGCGGATTTCGGCGCCTTTCTCGCCACCTTCAGCAGCGACAAGCGCAAGAAGATCCTGCGCGAGCGGCGGCGGATCGCCGAAGCCGGCATCCGCTTCGAGCACCGCGCCGGCCCTGAACTGGACGAGTCCGGCTGGCGGCAGGTCTATCGCCTGTACGCCAACACCTATGCGGAGCGCGGCCAGTACCCGTACCTGACACAGGATTTCTTCCTCGACTACGGGCGACAGCCCGATACCGCCGTTAGACTCGTGCTGGCATACACGGGGGCGGAGATGGTGGCAGTCGCGATCCTGCTGCGCGGTGGCGATACGCTCTACGGGCGTCACTGGGGTGCGGCCGAGCACTACAACGGTCTGCATTTCGAGACCTGCTACTACCAGGGCATCGACTACTGCATTCGCGAGGGACTGCGGCATTTCGACGCCGGCGCGCAGGGCGAACACAAGCTGGCGCGCGGCTTCATTCCGCAGATCACCCGTTCGGCGCACTGGCTGGCCGACACCCGCCTGTTCGACGCGGTGAGCGACCATCTGCAGCGCGAACGGGACTACGTCGGCGAGCGCGAGGCGCTGCTCGACGCCCATTCGCCGTACAAGCGCGACCACCGCGCCGACGTTCCGGAAGCCTGAGGCATGGATAATCCCGTCCGCCTGCACTGGCTTGATCCGGACGATCCGAACCAGGCGTTCCCTGCCCCGCATCGCGCCATGCGCGATCCGAACGGGCTGCTGGCAATCGGCGGCGACTTGTCGGTGACGCGCCTGCTGCGCGCCTACGCCACCGGCATCTTCCCCTGGTACAACCCGAACGAACCGATCCTCTGGTGGTGTCCAGACCCGCGCGCCGTGCTGGAGCCCGAGTCCTTCCACGTGTCGCATTCGCTGGAAAAGCGCATTCGCAAGCCGGACTACGCGGTGAGCCTTGATCGCGCCTTTCCCGATGTGCTCGACGGCTGCACCGCCAGCCGCCGCGGCAGCCAGGGCACCTGGCTCGGGCCGGACATGAAGCGCGCCTACCGCGAGCTGTTCGAAGCCGGCCACGCCCACTCGGCAGAAGTCTGGCGGCACGGCCGTCTGGTCGGCGGCTTGTACGGCGTGGCGCTCGGCCGGACCTTCTTCGGCGAATCGATGTTTTCGGTGGAAACCGATTGCTCGAAGCTGGCGCTGTACTGGTTGTGCCAGCAGCTGAAGGCCTGGTCGTTCGAACTGATCGACTGCCAGATCGCTTCCCAGCATCTGCGAACGCTGGGGGCTACCGAAATCCCGCGCGACCGTTTTCTGTCCCGGCTGCGCGCGTCGGTACAGCATCCGTCGCGAACCGGCAGCTGGCGCTACGAGATCGCCGTGCCGAGCGATCCGCAGCATCGCAGCGGGGTGGTCGAGGCATGACCATGCAAAGTCTCCGGCTGCTGATGGGCAGCGCCCACGCTTGCGGCTATCTCGAAGACCGCCATGCCCGCAGCGCCTTCGTCGACCCGGCGTTTCCGCTCGATCCCGGCGTCTACGGCGCACTGCTCGACCAGGGTTTCCGGCGCAGCGGCGATTACGCGTACCGGCCGATGTGCATGAACTGCCGAGCCTGCCAATCGGCACGCATCCTCAGCCAGGAATTCGTTCCCGATCGCGCCCAGCGTCGCTGCTGGCAACGCAACCGTGATCTGCAGCTGTCGATCACGCTGCGCCTGACCGACGAGCACTACGCGCTGTATCGACGCTATCTGGCGGCCCGCCACCAGAACGGCGGCATGGACCCGGAAGACGCCGACGCCTTCCGCGAATTCCTTGCCTGCGGCTGGGGGGCGACCGAATTCTGGGAGTTCCGCCTCGCCCAGGAGCTGGTCGCGGTGGCCGTCATCGACCGGGTTCCGCAAGGCTTGTCGGCGGTCTATACGTTNNACGTTCTTCGACCCGAAACTGACATCGCGCGGCCTCGGCACCTACGCGATACTGAGCCAGATCGACCGTGCCCGCGCCGAATCCCTGCCGCACGTCTATCTCGGCTACTGGGTGTCCGGCAGCGCCAAGATGGATTACAAGCGCCGCTTCCAGCCGCTGGAGGTGCTGCGCGGCGGACATTGGCAGCGTCTGGAAAATGAATGAAATCCTTGCATTGCTACTCGGAGGACGTTCCCGGATAATGCCGCGTCCTTTCAAGACCCCTGGTTGTCAACCTGATGGCAAAAGAAGATCACATCGAGATGCCCGGCATCGTCGCCGAAACGCTTCCGAACACGACGTTCCGCGTCAAACTCGAAAACGGTCACATCGTCACCGCGCACATCTCGGGGCGCATGCGGAAGAACTACATCCGCATCCTGACCGGCGACAAGGTCACCGTGCAGCTCACGCCTTACGACCTGACCAAGGGCCGGATCACCTTCCGCGATAAGTGACCGCACAGTGTCACCGTGCGGTCATCCCGACGAAAGTCGGGATCCAGTGAGCCCCCTGCTAACTGACTAACGCAGCCTGTCGCCGACGACCCAGCCGGCCACGACGGCCAAGAAAAAGCCCGCTTTCGCGGGCTTTTTCGTTTCAGCGCCGGTTGCTCAGGCCGGCTCGGCCGTCGGTGCCGCCTTTTCGCGCGCTTCGATCTCGAAACCGATCTTGCCGTCGTCGGTGACATTGACGGTGACGCGGCCACCATGCGCGAGCTTGCCGAACAGCAGTTCTTCGGCCAGCGGGCGCTTGATGTTTTCCTGGATCACGCGCGCCATCGGCCGCGCGCCCATCTTCACGTCGTAGCCGTGCTCGCACAGCCAGTCGCGGGCTTCCGGCTCGACTTCCATCGTCACGTGCTTGGCCGCCAGCTGTTCCTCGAGCTGCATCAGGAACTTGTCGACCACCCGGGTGATTTCCGTCTTGCCGAGCGGCGCGAACGGGATGATCGCGTCGAGGCGGTTGCGGAATTCCGGCGAGAAGCCCCGGCGGATCACTTCCAGCGCGTCGGTCGTATGGTTCTGCTCGGTGAATCCGATGCCGCGCCGCGACGATTCCTCGGCACCAGCATTGGTGGTCATGATCAGGATCACGTTGCGGAAGTCCGCCGCACGGCCGTTGTTGTCAGTCAGCGTGCCGTGATCCATGACCTGCAACAGCAGGTTGAAGACATCCGGATGCGCCTTCTCGATTTCATCGAGCAGGACCACCGAATGCGGATGCTTGATGACCGCTTCCGTCAGCAGACCGCCCTGATCGAAGCCGACATAACCCGGAGGCGCACCGATCAGGCGCGACACCGTGTGCCGCTCCATGTACTCGGACATGTCGAAGCGGATCAGCTCGATGCCGAGCTGGCTGGCCAGCTGGCGCGTGACCTCGGTCTTGCCGACGCCGGTCGGACCGGCGAGCAGGAAGTTGCCGATCGGCTTGTCGGGATTGCCCAAACCCGAGCGCGACAGCTTGATGCACGAAGCCAGCGTTTCGACCGCGTTGTCCTGGCCGAAGATCACCAGCTTCAGATCGCGTTCGAGCGTGGCCAGGCGATCCTTGTCGTTGCTCGATACCGACTTCGGCGGGATGCGCGCGATCTTGGCGACGGTTTCCTCGATGTCGCGGACCTGCACGGTCTTGCGGCGCTTGGCTTCCGGCAGCAGGCGCAGCCGAGCGGCGGCCTCGTCGATGACGTCGATCGCCTTGTCCGGCAGGTGGCGGTCGGTGATGTGCTTCGCCGCCAGCTCCACCGCGCTCTTGATGGCGCCGCTGGTGAAGTGCACCTGGTGGTGCTCTTCGAAGCGGGCGCGCAGGCCTTCGAGGATCTGGATGGTTTCCGGCACGCTTGGTTCCGGCACGTCGACCTTCTGGAAACGCCGCGACAGCGCGCGGTCTTTCTCGAAGATGCCGCGGTATTCCTGGTACGTGGTCGAGCCAATGCAGCGCAGCTCGCCGTTGGCCAGCATCGGCTTCAGCAGGTTGGACGCATCCATCACGCCACCGGAGGCCGCGCCGGCCCCGATGATCATGTGGATCTCGTCGATGAACAGGATCGCGCCCGGCGTGCGTGCCAGTTCCTGGATCACACTCTTGAAGCGCTTCTCGAAATCACCGCGGTACTTGGTACCGGCGATCAGGGAGCCGAGGTCGAGGCTGAACACGATGCCGTCCTTCAGCAGTTCCGGCACCTTGCCTTCGGTGATCAGCCAGGCGAGGCCTTCGGCGATCGCGGTCTTGCCGACGCCGGCTTCGCCGACCAGCAACGGGTTGTTTTTGCGTCGGCGGCAGAGCGTCTGCATGACGCGCTCCATCTCGTGCGCACGGCCGATCAGCGGATCAATCTGACCTTTCTGCGCGCGCTGGTTCAGGTTGACCGCGAACTGCTCGAGCGCCGACTTGCCCGCACCCTTGCCGGTGTCGTCCTTGTCGTCGACCTCGTTCTGCTGTTCCTGCGGCGCCGCTGGCTGGTTGTTCTTGGCGATGCCGTGGCTGATGTAGTTGACGACGTCCAGCCGCGTCACGCCCTGCTCGTTGAGCAGGAACACCGCGTGGGTGTCCTTCTCGGCGAACAGCGCGACCAGCACGTTCAGGGTCGACACGCGCTTCTTGCCCGACGCCTGGACGTGATAGATGGCCCGCTGCAGCACGCGCTGGAACGACAGCGTCGGCTGCACTTCCTGGTTGCCGCCGGCGTCCTTGTTCGAGTGGATGTTCTGCGCGATGTACTCGCGCAGGCCGCCCTCGAGCTTGTCGAGGTCGCCGCCACTGGCGGTCAGCACTTCGCTGACATTGGAATCCGACAGCAAAGCCAACAGCAGGTGTTCGACGGTCAACAACTCATGGCCGTCACTGCGGGCTGCGAGGAACGCTGCATCAAGGGCTTTCTGCAATTCGTCGCTGAGCATGGTCACTTCCTGAAAAGGGCTGAACGGTACTCTGGGGCCGGACTCAAGGCTTTACCAGACCATCATGCATCGTCTCTGCACGAATTTGGAACACGCAAAACCCGCACCACGATCCATCGCAGAAACCCGACTCCGACGCCTTTGCTGCGGCCGGCGGTGACCGTCGCCGGATGCGGCCGTCAAACGGTATTGCTGGCGGTGGCGAGTGCGCCGGCAGTGCGCCGATCCGGCGCTCACGGGACGTCGATGTGATGCAAATCAACCACCCCGGTGCTGACTGAACAGCAGCGGGCGACGGAAATCCGTCGCCATGCGGGCGTCAGATTGATGTCGGACGCAGGCGACGCCGACGGGGCCAGCCGGTACGTCGGCTATCGAACAGGGTGGGTGAAGGGAGAGCAGCGTCGTCGACAAGGGCGACGGGACAGCAGCGCGGGTTCAAAGTCCGGCGCTCAGACCTTTTCCATCACCGTCAGCAGCGGGTGGTGGCTCTTGCGCGCGAAGCTGTTGACCTGGGCAACCTTGGTCTCGGCGATCTCCGCCGGGAAGATGCCGGCGGTGCCGCGTCCGGCCTGATGCACCTGCAGCATGATCTGCACGGCCTGCTCGCGGGAATGATGAAAGAACGTTTGCAGCACCTGCACGACGAATTCCATCGGCGTGAAGTCGTCGTTGATCATTACCACCTTGTACAACGGCGGCTGCTGCAGGCGCGGCTTGGCCTCGTCGACGACGAGTCCGGTGCCGGAATCCGAATCGGGACGTGAGTTTCGATCAGCCATGTGGCGCAGTGTACCGAATTGCGGACAGTGGCCGCTGCCCGTCCCGACCGTCGATCGACTGCCGACGGAGCCGCCAGGACGGCGCGTTGAACCGGCGCCGGACCCGCTTGCCGGATTGCTCCCGCCGGTCACAAAGCCCCGTTATCATGCTGACAATGGCTACATTTTCCCCGTCGAGACTCCAAGCGCTGCCCGGCCGCGTGCCGGCCTTGACTGCCCGTTATGGTCGACGGCTGCCGGAACTGGCCGGCGTGGTGCTGGTACTGGTGATCGCGAAGCTAGCGGCCGAGCTGGTCTGGGCGCTGGTTCCGGCGCCGGCCGATGCGGCCTGGCAACCGCCGCCGGCGCAGGCTGCAGTCACGGCAACCCGGCGCGGCGTCGACCTCAATGCGATCGGCAATGCCCACCTGTTCGGCCAGTACACCGCGCCTGCGGCACCGGCGCTCGCCGATCTGGCCGCCGCGCCGGACACCCAGCTGAATCTGACCCTGCTCGGCATCCTGTCGAACGGCCGGAACGACAAGGACAGCCGCTCGCGGGCACTGATCGCCTCGCAGGGCGGCGACGAACAGCCGTACGCCGTTGGCGATGACGTGTCGCGCGGCGTGCAGCTCACTGCGATCTTCCCGGACCGCGTCATCCTCAACCGCAACGGCAAGCTGGAAACGCTGCGGCTGGACAAGGACAGCACCAGCAGCCTGACCGGCGCACCGATCGACCAGCTGCAGACAGCGCCCGAGCAGAGCGTCGACGGCAGCGCCGCCGAATCGCTGTCGCAGATCCGTTCGCAGCTGCTCGAAGATCCGTCGAAAGTGGCCGATTACATCCGTGTGCAGCCGGTCAACAGCGGCAACGGGCTGACCGGCTACCGCATCTACCCGGGCCGCGACCGCTCGGTATTCGCAGCCGCCGGCCTGCGACCGGGCGATGTCGTCACCGCCGTCAACGGCATAGCGCTGAACGATCCGGCGCGCTCGCTGCAGATGCTGAACGAACTGAGCCAGAGCAGCCAGATCAATCTCACGGTCGATCGCGGCGGCCAGCCGCAAAGCTTCAGCATCAACCTCGAATAGCTGTCCCCGACTCCATGGCGCGCCTTGCGGCAGCCGAACCCGAAGCCCGTTCGACCCCGACATGAACTCACGCAAGACCCTGAAACGCGCCGTGCTGAGCAGCGCCATCGCGGCGCTGGTCGCCGCCACCGGTGCGTCCTCGATCGCACAGGCGGCCCGCAGCCGCGGCGCCGAGGTGACGCTGAACCTGAAGGACGCGGAGATTTCCACGCTGATCGCCACCGTCAGCGAGGTCACCGGCAAGAACTTCATCGTCGACCCGCGCGTGCGCGGCAAGGTCACCGTGGTGTCGTCGAGCCCGATGGATGCGGCCGGCGTCTATGAAACCTTCCTCGCCGTGCTGCAGGTGCAGGGCTTCGCGGCGATCCCGGCTGGCGATGCGATCAAGATCGTGCCGGAAACCAACGCCCGTACCGACGGCGGCGGCCTGATTTCCAGCGGTCGCGGCGTGCCGCTCGACGAGATCGTCACCCACGTCTATTCGGTGCAGAACGTGTCGGCCTCGCAGCTGGTGGCAATCCTGCGGCCGCTGATTTCGCAGAGCGGCCACTTCGCGGCCTACGCCGGCAACAACTCGCTGATCATTTCCGACCGCGCGGCCAACGTCACCCGCATCGAACGGCTGATCGCCCAGATCGACCAGAGCGGTGACCGCGAGATCGACGTCATCAAGCTCGAGAACGCCGCCGCCGGCGATGTCGTGCGCATCCTCACCACGTTGGCCCAGGCGGCCAAGCAGGCCGATCCGACCGCGCA
>FRDC01000372.1_pt1 | contig 9973 bp, 8 predicted proteins | sample 1106171 | NCBI WGS metagenome assembly FRDC01 (sample SAMEA3930566, study PRJEB13176) | freshwater metagenome | biome: Drinking water system; feature: drinking water; material: water | place: Singapore | collected 2014-12-20
CCCGTTACATTAAAACTATAGTCAAGAATATCATCAGCTAAGAGACGGTCAACTTTTAAAGGAATCGTCCAAACAACTTCTAAAAAACGATTAGTTTGATCGATAACATCATTGATGAAGTCAATCATCGTGTCTTTGGCTAAAGACATAAGCGCTTTTTCAATTTGTTGAAGATCTTTTAATTCTTTTTCGATTACAGTAATCTGTTTGATAATTTCTTCCTCATAGCGATCTTTCAGTGATTGTTGCGATTTAAGGATGCGTTCAATCTCACTCATTCTTAAAAAATAAGCAGATCTAATCTCTTCAATTTTTTGTTTAATAAAGAAAAGTTGCTCTTCTTTTCCTTTATTGTCAAGCGATAATAATGTTTGATCATGATCTTGTTTAATCTTTAAAATAATATCTTTTAAATGATTAAACTGATCGATTTCCAAAAATTGATGATGAAGGACAGACTTCTCTGACGATAGTGTATTTAAAGCCTCTCGAAACTCACTGAGACGTTTTTTAGTAAACTCAATAGTTGACACTAACTTTATCGTATCATAGCTCTCTGAGCTTATATGACGATTTTTAAGGGTATAGGCAATTTGAAGATCATGCTCAATCGATTTATATTTAAGCCATGCCTCGATTTGATCATAGGCTTCTTGAAGCTTTACAATAATACGATTAGGCTGCGTACTCAAGGTGGTGAGAATATCAAGCGATCTTAAAATTCGGTGCAGAATAGGATTGGTCTGCGCATAACTAATAAACCATTGAATTTCTTGGTGATAAGGGGCAGACAGTGTTAAATAGTGATTAAGCGCTTCTACATACCTATCAAGTCTTTTAGTTTTATGAAGACCTTTATCCAAAGAAGCTTGAAGTTTTTGACGGCGTTCTTCGAAATGCTGATATTCCCCCATGAAATGCGCATATAAGGGACAGGCGTTTTTAGCGCAGGGTTTATCAGGAATATCTTGAGGAGATAGATGGTGTCTTTTAGATAAATCCTCTAATTGGTTTTGAAGATCATTTAACCGGTTATGATAGCTTGTTTGTTTATACTGATAAAGCGATAATAAACGTTCACGATATTGTCTTTTTTTCGCAGGTAAAAGAGGTACAGAACGCGTTTGAAAGATAGCTAAATGATCATGAAGAAGAGAAAGTTCTTGTCGTTTTATCTCTAATTCTTCCTGGCTTAGTTCGAATAAAGGTTTTATTCCTTTAAACTTTTCTTGTTCTTTAGTTAATTGTTCAATCGTTAAATCGATTTGAGACAAGCTTTCATCAACAACTAATTCTTTATACTGCGTTTCTAAGTCATTAAGCTTTTGCGTTTCTTCGTGTAACGCATTTTGCGTATCATAAATTTTTTGATCGCATTTTGCCAAATTTGATAAAAGCTTTTCTTTATCCTCTTGACGAAGACGATCATTACGATTTATATGGCTTAAAGAATTAAGTTTATAATAACACTCTTTTACATGACTGTGAAGAATAGAAATATCTGTTATTTTAACAATTGGACTATCAATTGTTAAGCCTCGCTGATAAACCTCGATATTAAGCAGATAATTTTGTAAATGACTCAGAATGATGTCGATATCTTTTTTTTCAGTTTCTAAAGAAGTAAATGTCTCTTCGTTTAAAAGATCTTGCTCTAAAAGAATTTTTCGAGAGACAAGTCTGGCTAGATTATTTTTACACGCCTTAATATCAGAAGACATTTTCTTAATTAAAGGAAGCACAAAACCGATATCATCGGGATTATGCTCCATTAAAAATTCTTTACGTTTCGCATTACCCCATTTCGGAAAAAGGGGACGGTTCATAATGAGATCGTCAATAAAGGGGGTAATCCCAAAATATTCTTCGATTAAATCAGCTTGATTTTCTGTTGTCCCACTAGTATTTAAATTTTCTTCATCACTATTTTTGAAAAAATGGGGAGAGGATGGTTTTTCGAATTGAGATTCTAGAATATAATCTTGACCGCTATTTTCGATTTTAAGCTGTTTATAACCTTTTTTACCGAATAATGATCTTACAGGAGGATAAAGCGATAATTGTCTTACGCAACTTGTCTTGCCGCTTCCATTACTCCCGATGACAACTTGAACATCTTCGTTAAAATCAATTTCTAAATAGCTAATACCTGAATCTTTAACTAGTAAAAAATCAGATAAGATCATTCTGGCAATACGCAAGTGCCAGTCTCCTTATATTTATAAATTCCTTAATCAATAGCATGCTTTATTCTAAAAGATTTATTTTGATATAAGAAAATCATTTTATTCTTACGCCTATATTACCTTAATGAGAATAGTACTAGATTGCATGCAATATATCTAATCTGTTCTCTCCAAACGTTTGGATCTAGACAAAGAAGGTGCATCTTATATGGCTGATAATAATGACTTGATGGAACAGACGATTTCGCATTTCATCGAAAATTCGACCGTTAAGTCGAATGGTATTCGTGAAGTGAGGAAGGCGGCCTATCTTGAAGAACTAGAGCGCCACGGTGTTAGTGAAGATGATCTAAAGCGTGTTCAGCATGCGGTTGATCATACAACGACCGCCGCAGCTCATGTTGCGCTGAAGGATCTGGAAGAAAAAATTTCAAACAGTTCAGCTGAAGATCTGAAGAAAGATGACTATCGACGCGATCTTGATGCAACTGTGCGCCTTCCAACTGCAGGAGGCTCAACTGAAGTTACGGTGAATGCTGAAAATGTTAATCGTATCCCGTTTAAGGGAGAAGGGGACGAGCCAAGTTATAAGACAACTTATGGCCGTGTTTCCACAACTATTAACACAAAGGGTAGGATCCATAAGGACTTCCACGATGAAGCCGGTAAGCGTCTTCGTGCGGCCCTCGGTATTAAAGAAGTAGCTTAAAGTTTTAATAAACAAAAGGATAAGAGAGGAGCACAGTGCTCCTCTCTTATTTTATTTTTTGTTATTATTTGGTGAAACTATGAAAAAAATTTTACATCATGTTAAAAATTATTTAAAAGAACGTCAGGAAGAAAAGCTCTATCAAAAGCTTCTTAATAAAGAGCGGAGTGAATGGCATATTGTTGAAAGCTATCAGGCATCTTGTAGTACAATTTATACAAATACTAATCCATCAAAAACAATCTATAAAGGCGATATCTTGGCGGTATGTGAGGAAAATAATTTAGGGGAAAGAAGACTTAGAACCCTTAATTGTCCAGAAGGTTTTTCTATCGATCAGTTGGAAAACTATAGTGATATTCTTCTTTGGGTTAATGAGGCTCAAACAACTTTACCCCCTAAGCCAGATCGCCTTTACGATTCTTTTTCAGATTTAGTTGTTAAATTATTTTTATAATTTAAAAGGTTTTTTAAGAATGACCGCTTATCTTTATAAACAACTAAATAATATTTCAATCTATTTAATCAATGGTGTAACATATGACACATTAGATGGAGAAAATTATGTTTCTTTTAGAGATCTAGAAGGATTACATGATTCGATTTGTCTTTATCTCGTTACCCATAAATCTCCCTTATCATCAGCAGCTTTTAAATTCATTCGAAACACCCTTGATTATACCCAGAAATATCTAGGCGAACTACTAGGTGTTTCCGGTCAAACGATCGCTCGTTATGAGAAAGGAACTTCACCGATTTCGATGACGATTGATAAATTTTTACGGCGTCTTTATTTAGAAAAAACATGTCTTAAAGAAAATCGAATAGATATCGTCAAATCTAACTATAAGCTTGACTATAAATCCCTTCACTTTAAATATGATCATGAGAAGTGGGTTTTATGGGCAATTGACTCATTAGAAAAATAAAAAAATAATATTTTTATTTGCTTATTACTATAATAACATGAGAGCATATGACTTTCATATATTTTTAAAAAAACATCATTATTTTATTTTACATATGGTTTAACATCTATGTCTCCTCTTCCTTTTTATATTAAAGTTGATGGTCAAGCCTTTAGCGGTCATAGAGATCCGCAAGGTATTTATGAAGTTGAAGTATTAAGCGATGCAGGACTTGTTCATAGTGCCTCAATTGCCATTGAGGTTGCTAAAGAATATATTCCTTTTTTAGATGAAAATAGCGATGTTTTTACCTTGCGTGCTTTCACCAAAGACGGCACTGAAGTGGTTGTTAAACGTTCTTTAGCCTCTACTGATTCTATAAAAACATGTTTTTGTGGACGGGCTGCTAGCTATCCGTCTCATTTAAATGGTTAATATTTTATACATGAAAAGATATTTTTAAAGAAAATCTTATTAATGTCATCACGTCTCATCAAGCTAATAACATCTTTTTAATAGTAAATTTACTATTAAACCTAGATTAGCTCTTGTATCAGATCTGTTGAGGCATTAAAGGATTTATAAAAAATCTTCTTTTCAATTTAAATTTATAAAACATGAAGAAAAGAGAGAGGGGCTAATTAGCCCCTCTCTCTTTTATTATTTTCTTTTTGTTTTAATTTTTCTTCTCTCAAGCGCTTACGTTCTTTTTTCATGCGTCTTATATCAGCAGAGGATGTTTGCGTAATTTCATGGGTTATATCGCGTTTGATAAACGCGTAACCATGTGCAACGGCATCGATTTCATGTTCACTAATTTCAAGATTATCTTTAGTATGAACAAACTCTTCATGCGTAAAAAAAGCTAAGCGCATGATATCTTTATCTGCCATCGAATCGCCTGTAAAGGCTTTTTTGGTTGTTCTGGGAGCTACAATAATAATATCTTTACCCATCGTGACATGCGCTGCTGTCCGCAAAGCATTTACTGCAAGGGTTAAAGAGATGACCGCTGAAATATTATTTCCTGCAAAAGCACCTTCGCTAACAACAACATGCGGCTGGATCAGGTTGATGAGCTGAATATATTCTTCTCGTAAAGAATCGACAATGCAATATTGACGGGAATATCCGGGATAAGCATCTTTTTTTTGTCGATAAACCTGATCCCCATGGAGAGTGCCGGTATTTCCAATCGTAATAGAAAGAGGTGAAAGAGATGTAAGAAGAAGTTCAGCCCATCCCGATATCCCAGCAGCGGCTGGATCGATAGCTAATATTTTTAAAGGAAGAGGATACATAAAAATACTTTTAATATGTTTTCATCATAACGTTATTTTGTTCAAAATGATTAATTATTATCATTAGCATAATTATACAAAGGAATGGTTTCTAATTGGTTCATCCACGAAAGCGCAATCGATGTCATGAATTCTCACAATGCTTCACCATCATGATTCTCCCTGATCGGTGTCGGATCGACTTCAATTCTACCGCGCCCATCGCCGACCGGCGTAATACGGATCCCATAATCAATAATACAATTACGAATAAGACCACAATAAAGTTCTTCATGCTCTCAGTCTAAATAATCACTCATCAGCATTATACTTTCATTAACACGCAAAATCATAAAATGGAGGAAAGAGGGGTAAAACCCCTCTTTCTCCTTATAATCAATTTCATCACTTAATTTTGCGGAAATTTAATATTTCTGAAAGTTAAATTAATTCTAGGACCGACCGCTTGCTTGGTTTTAGCGATCCCATGTTTATAGTATTCCTGGGTTGCGCCTTTCATTAAAAGAAGCGATCCATCATCTAAATTAATATCATATTTTATATCTTTTTTAAACTGATGTTTAAAGGTTAATTTTCTTGTATTCCCAAAAGAAAGGGAGGCAATCGTTGGATGGGAGCCAAATTCAAGCTCATCATCTGCATGCATCCCAATGAAGGAAGAGCCATCTTTATAATAGTTTAATAAAACGCCATTAAAAGCCTCACCAGCAAGTTCTGAGATATGCTGGCATAGATAGGTCAGAAGTGGCGTCATAGGCTTAGGAAGCCATTTGAGGCCAGAATAGGTATAACTATGCTCTCCATACCATGCAACCAATCTAGGTTGCAGACAATCAACGCCGTAAATCTTAATCGATTTTTGTTCCCAAATTGTTTCTTTTAGTAAAATTTCAAAAAAATAACTATTACTATATTTAAGCGGAATATAGGGATAATATCGAACTTGCGCATCAGGCAAGGGAAGATCATAAAAAGAAAGGGGTGCATCAATCATCATTTCCATGAAGAAAATCCTTTTCTTTTAAACCGATAATGTAAATCTCTTAAAATAAGGAATAAAATCATGGGTAGCCACATCCAAGCAAGAATATGAAACATAATCATATTTTCTTTAGAGAAAGAAAGTTCTTCTTTTAAAGTTTGATGAGACCAAGTAGCGCGTTTATTTGTCCCAAAGATATAAATACTAAAGCCATAACCAATAAAAAAATAAAGAATAAAAGCAATGAAAAGATATGTCATATTGAAAACTCCTTTATTTTTTAAGATGACAAACTCTCCTCAAAAAGCTGTCGCATCTCTTGATAGTTAGGAAGACCAAAAAACTCAACCCCTAAATTAACCCCATTAGCATTTGGTGTAATGAGATAGGTTCCTAGAACTTCAATTGCCTCTGTTGGATTATAGTATTTTTGAACATGTTTTCCTTTAATGGATAACATAGTTGCAACTTTGGTTTGTTTGGAGATATTAAGAACAGCGATATTGGTTGGATATTGGGCGGAAAAATCAAGATCGGATTGCCAGGCATAACAGTGCGTTGCAAGGCTTGGCCATTCAGGAAATAATCGCATGCCTTGGGCTATGAGATTTTGCGGTTCTAAAACCGCACCGCCTTCTGTTTCTAAATCTTCGTCGCGAATGCCTTCAACATTAACGCCTGTGCCGAGTACATAGCCTTTTTCCAACCATTCTTCATAAAGCGTATTCGTCACTTTAATCGTTTGATTGACAAAGAATTTAGGTGGTGTTACATCGCATAAAAGCATCATGGCGGTTAGATCATTATTGAGCCACTCAAGTAACTGGAGACTCATGCCGTCCCACATGGCATAAGCTGCATAATAGGTAAAATACTTAGAAAGCATTTCACGGTGCCAATCCGCTGTTTGAAGATTTTCTAATTCTTTGGTTTTATCGATTTTGAGTTTACCACCAAGACCAAATTTCTTTAAAATATCATCAAGCGCATAAGAAGCTTCTTTACCATCAACCACACGAATATAACTATAAAGTGAAGTTGAGTCAATAAATTGAAAATGCGCCGTATTCGTTAACCAGTGCCATTTTTGGGTAAAATGTGCAACGTCTTTTTTATCTTCTCTATAGTTAACATAGGCATAACCTGCTTCTCTGATTTTTGGATCAGCAAAGACGTCTTCTAGAGGGATACCATTTTCTTTTAAAATCTTAATACATTCGGGAATATCGAAGTTTAGATTCCACACCCCAATGAATGAGGTTTTGGATTCATGCATTTTTGCAAAAATCCATTTAATCATATCAACTTCATGATCCCCTATATAAAATTCATAATGAAAGGGAAGCCTTGATTTATATTCTTCTAAATCTTTTCCTTTTTCTTTAAAAATATTTTCAACCATAGGGTCGATATAATCTTTAACAGTTTGCTTAATGTCATCGAGAGTGACAGGAACGCGTTGTCCTTCTCTTGATTCAACCATGAAAGACTTCATCATGGCTAAATAAACTTTATTTTCAGCTGTAAACACCATCAACGGAAGTCTTCCTAAAGAATCCTTCAAAAGTGATTTTTCGATATCAAAAAAGCCGGTTCTAGGCGTCTGCGGTGTTTTACCAGCTGCTAAAAGATCTTTTTTATACCGCATCGCAAGCAACGCTTCAATCGAAATATTACCGCCATAAAGATAAGGATTTTTATAAAGATCCCGCTTCATTTGATGGGTTAGAAAATTAGGATAATAACCGTTAAAAACTTTAAATATTTCTTTATCTTTATCTTTATAAGAAACCTGATATTCATCTAAGCATTTTAAGGATTCAAATTCTTTTTTGTCTTGATGAGTCCGATAAGGTGGCTGCGTTACCCAAAATCGAACTTTAGGACTAGCATAGATTTTTAAATTAGGCTCGGTTGTTCCATCTTCATATTCGATAATTTCAGAGACGACAACGGCATCTTTTTTATACTCATTTCCTTGAACATAACAGGAATGAAGATGCGTTCTTGCACTGATCTTCTTAGTCATAATGATGAAACCTTTTTATTCTTACCTAAAAGACATGAGATGGTTTGTCCAAAGACATAAAAATATCCTTTATGAAATGAAGAAGAGGAGGGGATTAATCCCCTCCTCTTCTCACTAAATTTAAATCTTAAAACAATGATAAATCTTAAAATCGTAAAATACGATTAAAGCGCAATCGTATCCGACGAATCCGCAGCCAGCGTAACCGGGGTATAACCGAAGCTACCCAGCTGAGTCTGAAGACCCTGAACAATCATACAGACACCAACTGTGTTGGACATCATGACGATTTCACGCGCTGTGGTTGCAACACGACGAACAACCGCACCGTTGGTGGTTGGGGTATAGTTGGTGGTCACCATACCGCAATCACGAATCGAGGCAGCCGACAGGATCGAGGCCATATCGGATTCGATGACAGGCACCGCGTAGATACGACCCTTCAAGCAGTCGAAGTTCGACTTGATAACATCAAGACGATAACCATTGGGGAGCAGCATCGAATAATCGGCACCAGAAGCAATCGTAGTCTCATCCTTAAGATCAGGATGATAATCGAGAATCCCGATGACAACATCAGCAATTGTCTGGTGGACCCAAGCCTTGATCACCGGGCGTTCGCCCGCTGGATACTGATTGATCATCAAGCTCTGCGCAAACAGCGTCGTCACGATCTGCAGGAAGCGCGCACGGAAGCGGCCATGCATTTCAGTCAGACGGGTCGACTCGTTCATCGTATTCAACTCTTCGGTGCCGAAATCGAGCGTGGTGGTCATCACGGTCGGCTTAACAAGCGAAGAAGCAAAAGAACGATCATCGAGCGCATTGGCCTGCGCAATTTCAGGGTTGGTCGCAATGAAGTTGTTGGTGTTGGCAACGTCATTCAGCGCATTGACAATGATGTCAAGGCCACGACGCCCATTGCCCAGCGCCATCATTGACGATGTTGCTGAAACGGCATTTTCATCCATGTCCTGAGCAAGCGAATACTCAGTGAAATAAATCCGGCTGCGGGGAACAACGAACTGCTGTTCCATATACTGGACCCACACAGCAAGATTGGCTTTACGCTGGTTTTCTTCATCAAAATAAAGTTCAACGCTCGCCGCCGCCAGATTTGCCGTCAGCGTGCCAAACAGCGTGTTGGTGCCGTTGGAAATAGCCGTATTGTTGGCCAGCTGCTTCAACTCCAGACGCACTGAACCGGAAACATTGAGCAGACCCGTCTGCAGATTGAGGCGCGCATTAACGTCAACCGTAACCTGAATCTTAGCATCCGTCAAAGCAGCAGCAATGGTTGAGTTTGCATTGTTCCACTGCTTGGTTGTCGCTGAAATCGGATAGACAGCTGAGAACATCACCTGACGCTGACCCGAACTGCGGTTATTAGGCGAAATAACGAAGTTAGAAAGCGCCAGAGCACGGGTTGGGATCAGGAAATTCTCGGTAACCGGGCTACCCCCATTGGGGTTGGTGATGGCAACGATCACCGCATCAACATAACCACCGTCAGCAACCAGATCCGTACGGTCGATCTTATCGCCATTATAGGTGTTGCTATTACGCGACAGATCAAGGAGTGAGACCTGAACACCTGTCTTGTAATATTGCTGCGTTGAGTTCCACAGAACACCGGTTGAGTCATTAGTGGTGAGCGGCAGGATCTTCTTGGGCGAAGAGTTAACCGGGGTGGGGTTGCGGTAGAGATCACGCAGACGATAGGTGTTGGTGCCGCCCGAACGCTCATAAACCGTTGAGTTGGGCTTCTGTGTCACCGCCCAATCATAAGCCTCAGGCGAGGGGATACGAATGGTGACGACAGGACTTGAATCATTAACGCGGGCAAGCGCCTTGTCCA
>FRDC01001054.1_pt1 | contig 9970 bp, 9 predicted proteins | sample 1106171 | NCBI WGS metagenome assembly FRDC01 (sample SAMEA3930566, study PRJEB13176) | freshwater metagenome | biome: Drinking water system; feature: drinking water; material: water | place: Singapore | collected 2014-12-20
ACTCCTGGCGGGAACGTGCGGAAGTAGATTTCACAAACACGGTGTACGAAGGTATAGAAATCTTGTCAACTGAAGACTGGCCCTAGATTCACGATATGACTGCAATAGGCGAGAAGAGCTGGAGAAAAGCGAAAAGCAGCTGAGGAGCCTGTGTCGGACTTTTGATAGCCCCATCGAAGAACTGGTACGACAAGTCCCACGGTAGATTTTCCGTCGGGGCGGAACAAAGAGCCGCGGAGAAGCGAAATGAGTAGGTCTTTGGCCTCCTACGGGATCAGCCACAGGGAAGTTCCTTGGCGAAACCGAAGCGCTAAGAGAGACCTACTTCCTCCAGCGAGAAGGCGTTTCCACGCTGGGCCCCTTCAGGCGAAAACTAAACGTCTTGATCACTTCGACGACTCGACCCTCAGGATATCTGTATTGCGCCAGAGCCTTGGCCGCACTGAGGTCTAAGCTCCTATGGCCCGATGATTTAAAAATCCGAATGTTGGTGACCGAGCCATCGCTTTTGAGGGAGTAGAGGAGAACGACGTCTCCTTGGTGGCCCTTCAGCTTATCTTGAATGGGATAGTCAGGACGGGCAGTGCGCACTGGAGACAACTGAGAATCAGAAATGACGCCCTCGGGAAGACCCGCGGCTGCCGGCGGAAGTTGTCCTGACGGGGACGAATCACTCTCCGACACAGCTTCAATCAGTGGCGATGCCTCGGGGGGAAGGTCCGCGCGCGTTTCGGGAAGGGACTCCGGTTCCACGGCGGGAGCCGTCTCCGTTGCCTCTTGGGGTTCGAGCGATGGTTCAACCGACGGCTGTGCCGCGGGCTCGGTCGGCTGCGCGAGCTTTGGCGCAGGAGTCGGTGATGGTTCGGGAGTCGCCTCGGAGACTTCTTGAGGCGGCGGGGCTACCGGGACCGGCACCGTTCCGATCACGGCTGGCGGCGGTGGTGCCTCAGGGCGCGGTGGCTCCGGGGGAGCGGGCGGAGTCTTTGGAGAGGGAGTCACGACAACCGGCGGAGGCGGAGAAGACTCAGGCAGAGGCGGCGGCGAATGAGGCAGAGGAGGATTCACCGGCGGAGGCGGCTCGGCTTGGACTGGGGGTGCGTCCTTGGCATCGACCTCCAGAGGGACCGTCGCTGGGGCAGCGGAGGTTTCCGCTCCAAACTCCATTTCCGACACCGATTCACCTTGAGGAAGAGACCGATACCCCAAGTATCCGGCACCGACAACCAGCAGACCATGCACCACCATGGAGAGCCCCATGGGTCCCCACAAACTCATTTTTTTTCGGGGCAGTTCTTCGCGCACGGGTGTGGTCCTCAAATCTTGAAAAATGTGACGCCAGAGGTGCTTCCTCCATCATGCCAAAGCTGAACACGAACTCGAAACACTTCTTGAAAGTCCCGAGAACGCAGGACTTCCGTCAGAGGACCAAAGAGCGGAGCCTTTGTCCTTTCGCGCAACAGCAACCCTTGGGCCGAGGAGGCCCGCGCGCACCAATTCAGATCATGAGTCGCGCAAACCACCGTGTGCCCCTCAGCGGACAGCTCGCCCAGAATCGCCATCACCTCCAGAGCGAACGCGGGATCCAAGAAACTTTGAGGCTCATCCAGCAGAAAAGCATGAGACTCCCGTGAGAGGATCAACGTGAGCAAAACTTTCTGTCGCTCTCCCGAGGAAAGAAATGCAATTCTCGAATCAAGGGATAGCCCTTGAAGTAAGCGTTGCTGCAAGCGCTGATAGCGATGTCTATTCAGCGAGCTCAAAAATAGATCTTGAAGGTCTCCCACACAGAGACTCTGATCCAGGTCCCACTGGCTTGGAAAATAGGCTGAGACCGGAGGGTCCCAGGACGCTCGTGACCGAACGTCAGTTGGAGCCGCGCCCTCCGACACAGGTGCCTGAAGGCCCGCCAGCGTTCTGAGAAGAGTTGTCTTTCCGGACCCATTCGGTCCCAGAACAAATGCCAGCGTTCCCGGCGCGATTTCCAGATCAAACGGAGCACAAAGCGGTCCCTCTGCTGAAAAGCCGAATTGAAACTGCTTCAGTGAAAGGGCGCTCAACGATGATTCACTCCGCATAAACGTTCCCACCTCGAGAAGACCAAAGCAGTGCCATGAGTACGGGCGCACCGAGGATCGCCATAAAACATCCCACTGGAACTTCAAAATCAGGAAACAAGAGACGGGCAACAGAGTCGGAAATCAACAAGAGACTGGCGCCAACCAAAATCGCTCCGGGAATCAAGAACCGATGCTTTCTGGTTCCAAGAAGCACTCGAGCAGCATGAGGGGAAAGAAGTCCAACAAACCCGATCAAGCCCGCAATCGCCACGCACCAGGCCGTCATGATCGATACGGTCGCCACGATCAGCAGATGCGCGCGTCGGTGCCGGAAACCCAATTGCCGGGCCACATCGGTCGGAAGCAGAAGCAGATCCAGCTCCCGCGCATTCAAGAACCAGAGCGCAACGAAAACGAAGAGGCAGGCACCGGCCCACGGCCAATAGACATCTCGGGACGTACCGACCGAACCGAGGAGCCAGTCGAACATGCGTCCCAATTGCCCCGTCTGGTCCACGGCGAGCACCAGCGTCGCCACCGCTCCCAACAAAAAGGAGAGCATGACGCCGGTCAAAATCAATCGATGGGATCGACCCATCTGGGATCGCATCACAAACGGAAAAATGAGGAGTGAAGAAAGAATCACTCCGAGAAAACTCCCTGAAACCACCCCTGCTGTGCTGGCGCCGACTGTGGCTGCAATCACAGCACCCAGCGTGGCACCACCGGAGAGGCCCAGGTTGTAGGGCTCAGCCAACGGGTTGTGAAACCAAGACTGTAGCAGCAAACTCGACAGCGCCAGACCCCCGCCCACAACAACCAGTGCACCGGTTCTTGGAAGTCGTACATCGAGCAAAATAAATCGAAGCGCCTCATCCATGGATTCTGGGTTGACCATGCCCCTCAGCAGATGCCCCAGCTCCACATCGGCAGGCCCAGCCAAGAGGGAGAGAACGGATGCCAGAACTCCTACTGTCGCTAGAATTCCAAATTTCAGTGCCGTCATTTTCGCCCAAGCCTTTCACAAAACTCTTGAGTCAGGCGAGGCAATTCCACTCCAAGCTGAGCCAGATGGGGATTGTTCTCAATCAACAAGGGAACGGAGCGATGCTTCATCGACTTCGCCCAAAATTCCTGAACGGCCTTTTCCTCCTTTTTCTGACCCAACATCGAAAAGTAAACGATGCGCTCCATGCTCATCAGCTCAAGCTGCTCCCTCCCGACGCGCGGATAGCCATTGCCAGGAAAAGCGTTTTTCCATCCACACTTTTCCGTGATCTCCGAAAGGAATGAGTCCTGACCAGCGATATACACCGGATCCACCTGCAGCATCAGAAGTGCTCTCGAGTCGTGAACGCGCTTTGAGCTTTCCACGCGACCCACACTCTGATCCACAGCCGCCCAATCCGATCGCCACCGACTCAAAAGCGCTTCAATCTTTCCAGGATCTCTGGCGAACGTTTCCCCAAGTGTTCGCACCAACGGCTCAAAGTCTTTCAGGAACCGTCCCTCCAGAATTAAAACCTTCGTCCCCGCTTTCTTGAGTTGCGCGGAGATTCGATCTTCGCCTTCCTTAATCAGCAGCACGTGGCTGGGCCTCAAAGCGATGATTTTCTCCATCAGGGGCTTCGCGTAGGATCCAACGGTTTTCACCTGAACGGGCACCCCCTTTGGAAGGGGCATCCCTGGCACCGTGACCACGCCAACAACATTCGCCCCAAGTTCCAAATCGATCAAAAGGCGAGTCAGAGTCGGATTCAGACTGACAATCCGAAAGGAGCCACGGGCTTCCGTCGCAGCGGCCAACGTGATCGATGCGATACGCGCGGTCGCAGCTAAAACTAGAAATGGGCCGCTCAAAAAAAACGCTCTCAACAAAATCGACCGGCAAAGGGGTGCTCTCATTGGAGTCGGTGCTCCATGGTGACGAAAAGCCGGCGCTGAGGTTCAGGGTAACCAAGGGTCAATTCCCGAGGAGCATCCAAAAAGTTCAGAATACCCCCCGCGACCTTCCACCCCGGGATCCACGCGCTGGACGAGATCAGGAGGTCCACCGTGGTCCACGGCTCAAGCTGGACCCAGTTTCCGGTGCTAAAATCCCGATCCAAAATTTCAGTCCAATGCATCGCACGCAGCTCAGGTGTGAACGTTCCAAAATTCCATCCCCAACGCGCCGAAGCCTGAGTTCGAGGCGACATCGGCAGACCACGGTCTGAAAGACTGCTCCGTGTTTCCAGATAGCTGAGGTTACTTGAAAACAAGGCAGCACCATCCTGTGCCGCGAACTCCAGTTCAAAGCCCGTGGTATTAGCGCTAGGGTCGTTCCTGAGAGAGGTCACACCAGCACTTCGGTTGTAAGTTTGAAAGAGGTTACGATAGTCCACTGAGAATAAGGCAGCTCCCCACCGCTCTTCCTCAAACCAAATCGATGTTTGCTTTTGAAAACCCAGTTCCACCTGAAAGGAACGTTCATTTTCAAGCGAAGGATTTCCTTGGTAGAAGGACAAATTGGTGAATCGATCGCCAAAAGAAGGCTGGCGAAAGCCTTCGGAAAACAAAAGCCAACGGCGCGTTCGGAATTCCTCTTGCACCAGGCCAAGGGCATGGACCCACTCTCCTGAAAGAGCAAGATATCTCACGCTCGGCTCCAGCGCCCAGGAAAAACCCCCGACGGAACTCAGAAGCCACTGCACCCGAACCCCCACTTCCGCAGCATGTTGCGTGCGCAGAATGGCTTCTTCCGGGGTGGCACGGCTCTGATCCAGATTGGAATCCAAAAAAAGTTCTGTCTGAAGGTTCTGAAACGGTGTCGTGGAAAATGAAAGCGAGTTTTGAAAGCGCGAGGTTTTGTTTATGAAGGTCGATGAATCCCAGCTGTCGCTTTCCGCATTGATCCATGAAGATCGCAGGGACAGCTTGGAATCAGGGCCAACCTCGCGCGCCAACGTGAATCCAGCAAGCAAGCCCCACCGACGAATCGAGGAAACGAAGGAACCGTCAAAAGGCCCAGGTGTCGAGCCTCCCTCGCGCGCCACAATCAAACGTGGAAGAACCTGAATTGAACCCGCTTGAAACTCACCCAAGTACACAACTCGATCCAAAGTGAGATCGTTCCGGGTGCGCTCTCCAGAAGCATTCAATCGGTTCAATCGAAAGGGGTAGCGACCGTCGGTATGTTCATGAAAATAAGAGACCTGATGAAAAGATTCCGCGGGCGAGCCCACGCCTCCAACCACGAGAGAGTTTCGTTGTCCAAAACTACCGGCACCAAGTCGCACAGTCGCTCCCTCAAAGCGCCGCGCTTGAAATTGGAAGGCTCCGCCCATGGCATCCGACCCAAAGAACGTGGAAGCTGGCCCCTTGAGCAACGAAACGTCTGCGAAAATTTCTCGAGGCATCAACAAGCGCTGGGCCCCGGTGCCATCCATCAAGTTGAGCGGGATTCCCTCAAACAAACCGAGCACACGCCCCAGTGAACCCGAGCCCCGAAGGCTCACGAGAGGAGATCCGGAATCGCGCGCTTGGACACCCGGTAAGAAATTGAGCGAATCAAAGACTGGCAAAATCTCCGATTGAATCTGATTCGCAGATTGTCTCTGGCTGGGCCAGCTGGCGGCACGCTCGCTGAAGATGTCGTGGGTGGTTTCCTCGATGACCTCGATGGGCTGGGGGATGGGCTCCTGCTTGGGCGCAGCACGGGCGATCTGCCAGTGGATAAAAATGGCAAGGCACGCCAGAAGCGCCAGCGGCCGAGTCAGATAGCAAGACATAACGTCTCCTCTTTGCTCGAGAGTTCTTTTGAGCTGGCGATCGGACTTTCACCGTTGCGGCACAGTGCCGGAATTTCACCGGCTTCCCCAGGGGCTCAAAGCAAGCAGTCACCTATTTGCGAGGCGAAGTCAATTCCGTCCACTTGCGGGCGTGGCCTTTAGAAAGGCGAACCGGGTACTTCTTCTGATTTTTTTTCATTTTCTTCCAAAACTCCAATTCCAGGTCAAAACCACCGACATCAGCGATCCGCAGAAGATAATAAAAAACGTCGGAAAGCTCCTCAGAAAGGCGTTCGTGACCCTCCCTGGACTTCAGATATGCGACAACCTCAGCTTCGTCTTTCCACTGCAAAGTTTCCAGAAGCTCGCTGGCCTCGACCGAGAGAGCCATCGTCAAGTTCTTCAGCGTGTGAAATTGTTCCCAGTCCCGCGCCCTCACGAAAGCGCGTTGTGCAGTTTGCATCCGAGAGACATTCAAAGACCGGGGCTTTCGATTCACTTTGGCCATACACATCTCCTGCAACCAAACGCCCGCGGGCGGATTAGATCTTGACGACACCAAACCGGAGCTTGGCAGACTTGGCGCGCCGATTGGCGCGGACCTCTTCTGGTGTCGCCTGGATCGGGCCATGGATCTCAGAAAAACGGCCCACCTTCAATCCGTTCTGAAAGAATTTTTTGACCAAACGATCTTCTCCAGAATGAAAAGACAAAAACGCCACGCGGGCTCCCGGACGCGCGTAGCGAGGAACTTGTTCCAGGACCTCGCTCAAAGCGGCAAGCTCCCCGTTCACGTGGATGCGTATGGCTTGAAGGATGCGCGTCGGAGCTTTCTCCGGATCGAGGGGGTACCCGGAAATGCGCTTCACCGTCCGAATCACCAGATCGCGAAGTTGGTGGGTTGTTTTGAGTTTTCCCTCCCGCGCAGCCGCACTGAGTGCGACCGCCACCTTATGGGGAAAGGGCTCATCTCCAAACTGGCTGAAAATTTCGGAAAGAGTATCTACGGAGAGCTCCAGAAGCAAATCCGCCGCTGGTTTCCCTGCCATAGGATTCATTCGAAGATCAAGTGGTGAGTCAAACTTCAGGGAAAATCCGCGCTCTCGGAGATCGATCTGCATGGAGCTCAAACCCAAGTCTCCCAGAAGCGCATCAAAACCTGTGATCGAGAGCCGCTGGAGTTCCGTATTCAAATACCTGAAGTTTCTATTCACCAGCTCCAGCCGAGGAGCATGAAATCCCAAACCCCCAAGACGCTGCTCGGTTTTTTGAAACTCCAAAGGATCCTGATCAAAAGAAACAACCCGACCCTTTTCACCCACAGCGTTCAACAATTCAGTGGTGTGTCCGCCAAAACCCAATGTCAGGTCCACGGCTAAAGCCCCCGGGGTCAGCTGGAGTGCATTCAAAATTTCAGTCACCATGATCGGCTTGTGGCTCCCAAGGACCGTGCGCCCCTTGGACTCAATATGCGCAACGTCGTCTGGGTACAAAGCCGCATTGAGCTCCTTATACTTGTGCTCGGGTTTTCTGGGATACTTTCCCGAATAGCGGGGCCGCCGGGTCCTGGTTGTCATGTTTTCAAGTCAGCGGGAACTTCCCCTGTTTGAATGGCCCGAGACAACGCGACGTGCTCGGGATTTCCGACCATCGCACCGATCTCCTGAGCCGAACCAGCGACAAAATCGCTGACGAAAAAATCTCTCTTCAAACCCAAGATTTTTGCGGCGTTGGCTTGGATCAAATCCGCACTTAAACCGCCGTCCCTTGCTGCTTTCTCTACCGCCACCAGCCCACGCATGTGGCTTTCGGGTTCATTGCAATAAAGAAGAACATGGCATCCCGCCTTGAGCGCGAGCAACGGAATTTCCTCCACCGCATAGTGATTCCGAAGAGCCTTCATATCTAAATCATCGGTGATCACAAGACCACGAAACCCAATTTCATCTTTCAAAAGCTCAGTGATAATTTTATGTGACAATGTTCCTGGAAGCTCCGGATCGACTTTCTCGAAACGAATGTGCGTGGTCATCACAAACTCAACGCGCGCGCGAATCACTTTCCTAAATGCGACCAGTTCGCGTTTTTTGAGAGTTTCCAAATCAACGCTTTCCACAGGAAGATGTTCGTGGCTATCCAAGAGAGTATTCCCGTGACCCGGAAAATGTTTTGAACAGGCCATCACTCCGCCCTTGAGAAGTCCCCGAGCAAAAGCACTGGCAATTTTAGCGACCTGTTCTGGATCCGTCCCGAAACTCCGATCTCCGATGGCCGTATTCGCAGGATTCGTGAGGACGTCGGTGCAAGGAGCAAAATTTAAGTTCACTCCCACGACACGGAGCTCATGAGCAAGCATTTCTCCAACCTTGAACGCCAGTGCAGTGGAATTGAGATCCCCGACTTTGCGCATGGGCGGCCATTCAGTGAAGGGGTTACGAAAACGCGCGACTCTCCCACCTTCCATATCCGCAGAAATGAAAATCGGAGCTCCCGAAGCGGTTTTCTTTCTGAGCGTTTGTATCGACTTCGATAGCTCCGCCAGTTGCAGAGGAGACTCAAAGTTACGCTTGAAATAGATCACGCCGCCAATGTCATTTTGGACGATAAACTTCGCTTCTTCCGAAGTTAAGGAAGTTCCCGAGATTCCAATCATAAAACATTGGCCTATTTGCGACTTAAGCTGGTCCATTGAGCAAGCCTCTCTTTCCCCACGAAGATTTGCAAGCAAAGAACGATTGTGAGAAGAGCCACTCCCGGTGCAAGCGTTTGGAGTGGAGACTCAATAAAGTACTTTCGCCCCTGGGCGATCATTTGCCCAAGGGAAACTTGCTCCAAAGGGAGACCCAGCCCCAGATAGCTGAGCGAAGCTTCACTGAGAATCACACCCGGGAGTTGATTGATCGCCGTCACCATTGCCAGTGGAAGCACTGCGGGCAGCAGGTGGTACAGAAGAACACGGCGCTCAGGAGCGCCGAGAGAGCGCGCGGCCTCGATGAACTCCGAGCTCCGAAGGCGCAGGACTTCCGCTCTCACGATGCGCGCCGTAGAAATCCAAGCCGTTATCGTCAGTGCAAAACAGAGATTCCAAATGGACGGCTCCATCAATAGGGTGAGAACCATGGAAAGCAAAACACCCGGAATGGAAAGAAATACTTCCGTCAGGCCCATGAACAGTCCGTCCACCCCTCCGCCACGCAGGCCACTCCATCCACCCGCCAACAAACCGATTGCCCCCGAGATAAACACCACCACCAGCGCAATCCCAACGGAAGAGCGGGATCCTTCCAAAACTTGAGCGAGGATATCGATTCCGTGATGGTCCTTTCCCAAAAGACTCCGGGCATTCGGCGCCTCAAACCGAGCCGGGAGGTCGACGCTCCGCGGATCGGTGCCATAGAAAAACGTTCCTCCGATACTTCCCAGCGCCAGCAAAAAAACCAAACCGAACCACACGTGCGCTTTCACCGAGCCTCATTTCGTCGCGGGTCCCAAAGCTGCCCAAGCACATCGCCAAGAAAGCCCACAAAAACATAGGTCACTGCGATCACAAGAACGCAGGCCTGCACCACGGGAAAGTCCCGAGCCTGCAAACTCTTCAACATCAACGTTCCAAGTCCTGGCCAATCAAAAAGCGTTTCTGTCACCGCGGCCCCACCCAGGAGAGCACCCAGTTGCAATACGACAATGGTGGTCACTGGACCTGCGGCCGCTCTGAGGACGTGACGATACAGGACTCGAAACTCCGAAAGCCCCTTTGCCCGGGCCGTTCGAATGTAGTCTTCTTTCAAAATCTGAAGCGATACTTCTCGTACAAGTCGGAACAGACTCGCTCCCAAACCCAATCCCAGCGTCAGTGTCGGCAATACATAACTCAGAAAAGACTCGCGATCCCCCATGGGAAACCAGTCCAAGTGAAGCGAAAAAATGAAGATGAGAACCGTGCCAGTCCAAAACGTAGGTGTGCTCTGAACAAGAGCGCACGCTCCCATGGCCAATCGATCCAGTCGCTCCCCTTTCCGCGCAGCACTCAAGGGTCCAAGCGAAAGACCCAATATCAAAGAGAGTCCGACTGCTAAAAACGCAAGCTCATAGGTCGGAAGCAATCCATGACGAATAAGACCCCCAACAGCTTGCCGAGATGTC
>FRDC01001957.1_pt3 | contig 9966 bp, 16 predicted proteins | sample 1106171 | NCBI WGS metagenome assembly FRDC01 (sample SAMEA3930566, study PRJEB13176) | freshwater metagenome | biome: Drinking water system; feature: drinking water; material: water | place: Singapore | collected 2014-12-20
GCGACTCGTGGCGGGAAGAAAAGACACCTCTGGGCCTCATAGAGGCCCATTAGCTAAGAAGTTTTTACTCCTTAAAAGTTAATTCAAGGAGCATTGACACGGGGATGGCTACCACGTAAACTGTGGCTGAGAGGGCGGCTACTGCTGAGATGGCGATTAACATAATTTACTCTCCGTTGGTAGATAAGCGTTATTGCTTATCATGAGGTAATTATAACACATATAGACACATATGACATAAGTATTTATACTTATGTCTTATCTAAGTTTTGTAAGATGTCGATTATGTGAGATATGTCATAAAGGCAATTGGGGGTGTTGCCATAATTTTCAATATAGGTTTTAAGGTCATTTAATTGAGTAATGACATTATCTAAATTGTTGATTATGTTTTGTTGAGTTTGGTTTTGCATAGTTACCTCCAGGTTAAAAGTAAATAGTATCACATATAGAAACAAAAAGACATAAGTATTTATACTTATGTGTGCATAGAGGCGTATGCCTAGATGGGCCGCCTCTACACGCAAAAAATTTTGTTGATGGTGTAGCTCATGAGGAGGAAAAGTTGAGACGACACTTCACCTGGTGCACACTAGGCCAGCATAGCTACCCATTGGCTCGCTGGGCGGCGCACCGGGCCACTGGGCTCCTAGCGGCGAACACATAGGTATAAATACTTATGTACATTGCGAAAATTATTTGCGGTGACAATTTTTGTCATAAGTATAAGTACTTATATACATATTTTTATTATGTGATATTATATACACATGATAAGCAATAACGCTTATCATAAATTTAGGAGAAAATGTTATGAAAAAATCACACGTTGAAATGCCCGTCGAAGTCACTGAAAAACCCGTAATGAACCTGAGCGGCAAATATGTTTTCGCTGACACAAAAATCACTTTTGTGGAAAACAATCCCAAGCGCCCATCAGGGAAATCTCATGCACGTTTTGAAGCATATAAAAATGCAAAGAGTGTGCAAGAGGCAATCGCGGCGGGTTGTACGAAAGCGGATTTGCGCTACGACTTCGATCATAAATTTGTGACCTTGAGCGAATAAGGCACACAGGGCCACGGATGGCCCTTTTTATGCCTCGAATTTGGGCTCCTGGTTGGGCCCTCGGGCATCGCGCAAAAATAGGTTGTGCTACGCTATTGAGAAAATTTTTCGCGCGTAGAGGCGCACCGCTGGGGCACACCAGGGTGACTTGAGTCTCGAGGGCCGCTCTCTGGCCAGCACCTGAGGGTGCACCTCCTAGAATGCCCGCCACGGGGCCCAGGGGACAGGCCCAAGTATACATGGCACAGGTGACGAATTTACGCCTGAGGCATCCGCCAGGCACACCTCGCTTAGCGGAGATGGGGACCGCTGTGCGGGCGGAAATTTGGGACCATTGTCACTTTGTGACACTTTTTGTCACTTTGTGACACTTTGTGCCCTTTGTAACGCGCCTTCATTAGTTGAGGGAATCTGCTAAAAGTGTCCAATACCTGGGGAGGGCTCGCGAGTCACAGACAAAAGAAAAGGCCGCCTAAGCGACCTTCTCTTTCAGATTTTCTTAGCTGAGAGCCAAGAAACCTTTCGCTTGATCGTACTTCAGATCAGCGGTGGTGCCGCCGAGGTCGAGGTACTCACGTACGGTTTTGGCCTTCATGTAGGCTTCGAACCGGGCATGGGCTTTCCCGCTGGGGCGTTTCGGGTTGGCTTCGATCTTCCACTCGATCGGCGTTTCATCGAAGACGTACTGTCCGTTGATGTTGGCCAGGGCTTTCGGCTCGGTGGACTCGACAGTGGTTTCAGCTGCCACTTCAGCGTTTTTACGTTTGCTCATAACATTTCTCCAATCAATTAAGGGTTTATGGTCTGAATAAAAATAATGTTATTTATCTTTATTCATTAAGATTATTATATTTCAACCTAGTTCAAAAGTAAACAAAAATGTTACATGCGCGAGAACATAAGGTCCTCGGAAATCCCGGAAATCCGAGTTCTATTTATATACACACGCGCCCGGGTATATAATATAAACCTAAATCAAAGTAAACAAAAAGTTTTAAAGCCTTAAATTTAATTGAATGTATCAAATTTGTATACATTTGAATCTACATGAAATATAATATACTTAATGAATAAGAAATTATTCAGAGTTTTTACCCACAACGTAGGAGAATCAATTATGCCGTACCATCTTGACCCAAGCCACATCGAAGTTCGGGAGTTTGCCACCATCGGCGATATGTTGATGGCAGACGAAGAGTTTACACTCGAAGATATCAGTGACGAGGATTTCCCCGAAATTGATATGGAGTTTGACGATGTTCTCTGATTGGTATACGATTTGGAGAATCTCGAACTCCCAGGAAAACTGTGACGTGTCCATTACCCTATGGATCGCGATGCAACAAGAAGGCGATCGACCATGCAGACGTTCTTAGTCGTCGTCGAAATTGTTGAGTCCAACGACGAAAAGGCCTGGGTCGAAGATGTCGACTCGGGCCGAGTTGTCCTCATTACAATCTCGGAAATTCTCGAGGCCATTTTCCTTCCTAACGGGAATTGGCTAATCGAAATCGACTTTAAGCGAGCTCGCGACTTGAAGCTCGTTTAAGGTTTTTCGCCCTTATTAGGGGACCGGAGGAGTGCCTCGGAGCCGGGAATCCTGAGATACTGAGGGAGTGGGCGTCTGCTAAAATTGATCAATACTGGATTTTGGCAATTGCGGATCATTCTCGACAACTTCACCATCTATTACAAAGCCGTCTGGTTCGTCTTCAACTCCTCTATCAAGCAAGATAACCATAGGCGCTTGCAGAGGTTCTCTTGAAGCTTTATCGTCATATATCCAACCACCTTTGACAGTAAGCCACCATTTTGTCATACCTGGGTCTTCACCAGAGGTAGCCATCTTATAAGCGACGTCTGCTACTAGGGCCAAGTCTTCTGCGTCGGTGTGGTTAATTTCAAAAGGATAATGTTTCTCCAGATCCTGAAGCGAAATCCGAAGAATTTCGGCAATTTTGTCATTGGTTACGCCTGCTCGTTTAAAGCGTTTTACTCGCAACGAGTCTGTTTGGGAAGGAAAATATTCAGCCATTATATACACCACCAGGTTAGACATAATATAAATCAAACCTTGCAAGGTGTAAATAATTACTCTCAAAACTTTTAATTTTACATGCCCAGAAATCCCGGAAATCCGAGTTCGAAACTGATGCGCCTGGCCGTAAAACTGGCATAACCTGGACGTAACTTTGCATGTGTTATAAAAATTATAATTATAGGCGGTTTTATTTTTATATAAACTTTACTGCCAAACGTGCCTTCGTGTGTCACTTTTTTATAATTTTTTCTCCATAAAAATAATAGTCAAATTTATAATAATTATAACACTGATACATGAAAAATAAGGTTTATTATAAAAATCAATAACTTAGAAAAATAGAACTGTTATAACTTTAATATAAAACATTTATAACAGCATTATAACAGCAATATATTCATTTATAACACATGCACTAGTTCCCACAAGCAACTAGCATGAAACTATCAAAACCTTCTGGTTTCCGCAAAAATTATTATAACACCTTAACTAACATTGAACTCATGCATGCTTCAACTTTAGTATAAAATTAGTGTTTTTGATTGCCAGGTGTTATAATTGTTGTGCATGTGTTATAATTGTTTTAATAGTGTTATAATTGTGTTATAATTTTGATAAATATTTTTTATAACAGTTTCCCAGGTCTTTTACTGTTACGAGTCATAAAAGTTACATACATTTTTAATTGTGTTGTTTACACCTAAAAAGGTTTATTTTATAATTATCCAGATTATTAAAGAGGTACTTCGAAATCCCGTAAATCCAGCGGATTTTCCAAAAACTTCCTACTTTAATAGTCATCATGGTCGTTGTCATCATGGCCCTGTCATCATGGCCCTGTTCCCGTCGCAAGGATACAGATCGCCACCGACAACTTAGAAAGGGGCCGTAAGGCCCCTCTTCTATCTTTTATATTATAATTACCATGAGTATGTTTGTAACATCGATCAACCCAACCACGGAGCTCCGCAGTGGAAAATCGAGTACCTAACAATGTTGTCATTACGCTCGCAAAACCTCAATATAACGCTCCCAATTTCGGATACTTTAAAGTAGACTTTAAGGCACCAAAGCATCTACCCAAGATTCACTTTATTGAGACACGTGAAGTCAAAATCGAGACAGATACATCCGTCACCAATCCAGTAGGGTCCTTCTGTCAAGTTTTCAAAAATATCAATAACTCTGCTGCTTGGAATACTGCGTGTTTAATACGGCGTGCAGTGAAAACATTCAATGAGGATGAACCGCGTCCAGCGAGTTTGGGCCCATGCTTTAGACGGCAGGATAACTTCATCGACATTGCCACTAACTACATCCCATTTGATTTGGATGCAATCCCAGTTGTGCAGACTAAAGAGCTGACGACGCCGGATGCGCTGTTTGCTGAAATAGATGCATTCATTAATAAATACCTACCTAAGTGCTTCCATAATGTAAACTATGTTTGTCAATTGACACCGTCATTTAGGCCGGATCATCACACTAGCCATGAGGCTGAGAAATCCCGAGTTTTCGAGAAGAGAAAGCTTCACGTTAGACTTTACTTCTTACTCTCCAAGCCTCTTTACACCGCTCAATTGTCAGCTTATCCGTGGTCGGATCTTGACGATGAAGATAAGCTCTCGATTGGACTCGAACCTGGCAAAGCGCATTTGTGCATCGATAAATCCATTTACAGACAGTGTCAACCTATCTATATTGCGAACCCCTTATTTATCGAACAAAAAGATCCGCTGGCTGATTATCCTCAACTCAGTCGGTGGATGTTTACTTCTCATCACAAAGAGTTCGCTGCTTACTTCGATGTACTCGATATTCCGGCAGAAAACGCCGCGGGTCAGAGGAACGAAATCAGATCGATTATGTATATGGGAGGTGTTGAGGGAGCCTACAGCAGACAGGCCCAGTGGGCAGACCTTCTTTCGCAATTTGGTTATTCGCAATCCCAAGGATTTGGTGAAGAAGATCGGTGGATATCTCCACATTCAACATCTTCGAGTGCTGGTGTAGTGATCAACAGGGATGGCAGGATTTGGTCGCACCATTCTCCCGAACACTGCATGATTGCCAAAACGGGTCGCGCACTTACGCCATTTGATTTTATGCGCGAGTTTGTATTTGATGGTAATTATCGGGCCGCGTTAGCATATGCGATGCCCTTCGCCAGGAAAGACAAACAATATCAACGAGAGCAGGAAGAGATATCGAACACGACGATTAATGCCATCATGGACTTCATCGATATCCCGCAAACTCGGCATGAACATGCAGTCGTCGAATACGATGCGTTAATGACTCTCGATAATGCGTACAGAATCATTATGGAAGAAGTCATTCGCGGTAGCTTCTACGATCATCTGAGGATTGATAAGGTAATCCGCGTAATTGCAAATAAACTCGGACATGATCCAGCAAGCGTTAAGAACATCTATAACGAATTGAAGCTTATTGGCAAGCATCTCTATGACGATGTCGCTAAGATTGAAGCGAAATCTGGTCGTTTGGACTTCTTACTTGATGGTGTATCTGACGAGACAAACGCTCTAGCTTTAATAAACGCGTACGGGGGTAAAGACTCGCTATTGGCATACGACGATCGCGTCATTTATGCTTACGATTCAAAATTCTGGAATGAATTCCCGTCGCTGACTGCACAAAAGGCAATCATTTCAAAATACTCAATCGACAACTCTCATCGCACAATATCTTTGGATGATGCAAAGAAAACTGCCATCACACGATCATTACATACTGAGGTTCTCCGCAATACGCAGCGCCGCTTTGGCTACGAAGATTGCTTCAGTCTTAAGAAAAACATTGTTGCTTTGCGCAATTGTGTAATTGACATAAGTAATTGGAACAGACCTAAAGATCCGAATGGTCACAAGCCGATTATTCGCGCCTATCAGCCGGATGATCACGTCGTATACCCTTTGAATTTCAAGTATGAGGGTGGAGCAAAGTGTCCTCAATTCATTAACTTTCTCAACACGATTTATCCCGGACATCCAGAATTGGTTGAGTTACAACAAATGAAATTTGGCTACATTCTTACTACTGGTAACGTCTTTCAGAAGATCTTTATGCAGAAAGGTGAGCGCCGGTCAGGTAAAGGTACTCTTGATAGAATGATGAAAGAAATGGTACCTAAAGGCTACTTTGAACCCACCACTTTTGAGAAACTTTCAGGCCGCTTCGGCCAGACAGTTTTTAGGAGAGCGAAAGTTGTCAATATTCCTGATTATAAGAAAGGTACATTGACTGGAAAATCCCGAAATATGGTTGAGGAAGTCATTATCTCATCTTCAGGTGGTGATACGATCGCTATTGAAGAAAAACATGCAAGACAAGAGGGTATTAAACCGGTCGCAGTTTTGACAGTATCATCGAACGAAATTATCGACATTACAAACATCGATGCATTCTTCTCACGACTCATAGTGATTCCACATATGGTATCATTTGAAGGACGCGAGGATTTCGAGTTAGAAGAGAAACTCTATAAAGAGCTCCCCGGAATCCTGAACTGGGCAATTGAAGGTGCTTATAAGTTAGGTGCTCAAGGTCGCTTCATTGAACCACCAATTTGCATCGAGACTAAGAACGATATGATCGAAGTTAACTCACCGATGAGCGCATTTGTGCGTCAGTATTATTACGTCGACAAGACTGTATCACCTTCTTTGTGTACCACTAAGGATGGCTTCAGAAATAGTTACAAAGCATGGCTCTCTAGACCTGAGTCGTCTATACCACCTGAAACTATTATTGACATGTGCGATGAGAACACTATGAATGCCACTATTCGAGTGATCATCGGTCAATTGGAGACTAAATACCGCAGACAACCAAAACGCATGAATGGCAAATTGGTTCAAGCTCAGTATGGTTTGATCGTAAAACCTGAATATCGAGAAATCGCTGCTAAAGCGAGAAACCGAGTTAAGAACGCCGATGACAAGATGAAGTATTGTCTTGACACTGATGACATCTCAATTCTTTGGGATGAGAAATACCGCGATCACGAGTTTGGCCCAGGAGATTGATATGACTGAATTAGCTCACTTCAACAGTTCTACTTGCATAGCGAAGATTTACTCTTCATATAACAATCATATTTGTTTATTTGAAGGAATGGTGAAAGACTTCGATGAATACAAGAAGATCGATGACGCAATACGATCTGCTGAAAAGATAGCTACTAAAACTGCTATGTTAGTGGTTATTAAGAAAATGCAAGACGAATTGAAATCTTTGGAGGACGGTGTATATGGGTACTAAACTTGTTGAAATCGAAATCGACTACGTAAAGCATGACACTGATAATGCGATGCTCATCGTGGTAGAAGACAAGGAATACTGGATTCCTAAGTCTAAAATTGAAGACCAGTCGCAAGACGATAATGATGTCATTACTGGAATCTTCATTCCTGAATGGTTAGCAATTGAAAAGGGGTTAGTGTGATGGAAAAGTTAGAAGCAGCAATCAAGAAACTTGAGGAAATCGCAGAACCTTTGAGACCTGATCGTCCTAAACCGATACTCTATTTTCCTGCAAAGAAGGTTGATGTCCACTGTCCGAATTGCAGAGCTCGGGTTAAACTTAACTTCAGAACTGGAGTTGAGGAACTTAAAGGTCAACAGTGCCACAAATGCAGAAAGTGGTTTACCTTTAAAAGAAAACCTATAATGTTAGCATAAGGGTTAAACTAATGGTTTACATGAAGTCAGGTTTAATATATAATAACCTTAATTTAAGAGATATTAACAATGTCTTCTAAATTCGAACTCGCTTTCAAGGTCGAACCGGACAAGGTTAGTGTAAAGAAAATAGAGGCCATTAATGATTCTCTTAATGACGAGGTTTTTATGGGCCTGAAATCCTGGAAATTCGAGCTAGAACGGAATTCCAGACTTTTGGTTTACTCATTTGAATCTTATGTAGACGATATGACTATTGAAGACCACAATGCATTCTTTAATCATATACGTCCCATAATCATGCGCCATTTAGGAGATGCTAATGAGTAACGTAGTTCCAATACAACTTGCACATGCAAGCCCAGAGACCCGAGAGGATCTACAATATGTAGGCGCTCGGATTAATGAATTAGTATCCACATTCAATGACATTAACATGTCAAAGGGTGTTGTGATCACTTCTATAAAATTCAACGCGGTCACCGAAAAGATCGATGTTGAGTTAATGACCCGACATGCAAAAACACTGATATTACAATACTGAAGCTTCGTAAGGGTAGAGTCTATTATTACGAAGGTAATATCTACCAACCGCTAACTCTTCAAGGCAATGAACCTGGCTTGGTCAAACGAGCAATCCGGGATTTTGAGCGGAGTCATCATGAGCTCATTAAAGCCGACAGGAGTAAGCCCACTTACAAAACTTTATTGGAGTTATGCGATGAACAATTTCAAAACTGCGGATGTACAGTTTGAGACAGGAGACCAACCGCGTTATACTTACAAGACAAATTTCGACTGCAAAGCAGGCGATCTTGCTATTGTAAAAACTCGTGAAGGTCGGTTTAAGATCGTGTATGTGGCTGAAGTCCATGATACTCCGAAATTGAAGCCAGGTATCAAGTACACTTGGCTTGTACAAATTATTGACACACGTCAATATGATGAAGCTGTTAAAAATGACCAACTCAACGAGGTGAAAACATGAAAGTAAACTCTGAAGAATTGAAAGACAAGAACGTACGCCGCGGCATTGTGGAAATAATGCACCGCGAAGATGCCTTCGGTTTTAAGGCTCTCAAACTCAAGACGAATGTTGACGATATGCTGCTTCAAGTCGTCTCAAACAGCGGAGCTTCTCCGGTTGAAGACTTCATGAGGAAATTGGATGACAGGATCCAATGTGAAGTTGACACAGATACAAAATTGCTGCTGACCGAAGCAGTTGTCATTCTCGGTCTTGAGCACAAGCTCCATAAAATGAAGAGCGAAGAGCTTAAGGACAATACCGCTCTGTTGGCTCTCAATGAAATCGCCGTCACTTTGGCTAAGAAAGCCATCGCTCAACTCGAAGAAGAGCGTGATGAGCTGAAAGCGAAACTCAACCCAAACTGAGACTGCCTCCATGTTGTATAACCAACACACAGTTTTGCGTATGGTCGCTGAGGAGGAAGAACTTCTCGGTGAAATGCCTGATGATTTGTATAAGTCATTTCATACGACTCTTCCCAAAGAAGAACTCACTGAAATGTTACGAGCTATAGTACGCTGTACCAAGAAAGGTATCATGGATCGAGTTCTCGAGACTAAGGGCATCACGACTTCAGGTGCTCTTATCGATAATCTCCATTGTATGGTGGATAGACTCGAAAAGAAAGACGAGACTATGACGCTCCGCCATACAGTGACTTTGGATCTCATGGAATTGCGTCGGAAACTCCAGAAACTCGAGTGTTAATTGGTAGTTTACTTTGGTAATTAGTTGTATTATAATAACCATAATGAATACTTAAATTATTCATTATCCATTAACCCATGTAGGAGCATTCTATGAATCGTCATCTCATATCAATGTTGCAGACCGGCTACTCTACGGTCGCAGTGACTTTCATGACCGGCAGTCAAGGTCTGTACACTTACAAGACTCGCGAGAGTTTTCAAGTGGACGATCTGGCCGTTGTGGAAGTCGGTTGCGAAATGAAGATTGTCCGTGTCCGTGAAGTACACGCCGAACCTCAGATTGATATCAATCTGACTCGTGATTACAAGTGGATCGTCTGCAAAGTCGACACCACAAATTATCGCGAAGAACTCGAGCGTGAGAAGATCTTCCGCAAGGAGATGTTCAAGATCGAAAGTGTGGCCCCAACACA
>FRDC01001175.1_pt1 | contig 9959 bp, 9 predicted proteins | sample 1106171 | NCBI WGS metagenome assembly FRDC01 (sample SAMEA3930566, study PRJEB13176) | freshwater metagenome | biome: Drinking water system; feature: drinking water; material: water | place: Singapore | collected 2014-12-20
TCAACTCGGTTGTCACCGCCGAGCGCGTCGCCGGGTCCGGCTTTCAGTCGACGCGCCCGCTGGACGAAGGCGTTTACTACTGGCGGCTCAAGTATCGCCATTCCGCGCACGTTGTCGCGGGGCCGGTGGAATTCAACGTGAGCTTTCTCGGATCTCCCGACCTCTATCTGCCCGCGGACCGTCATGCGGCGGCGTCGACGGGACAAACGCTCACGGCTTCGGTCGACTTCGTTTGGAAGTGCAAAGTCGGAGTCAAACGCTATCACGTTCAAGTCGCGACGGATGAAACTTTCGGCCACCTAGCCACCGAGAGGATCGTCAACGACTGCACGCTTAGAAACGCCGTACTTGCGCCCGGCACGTATCATTGGCGCGTTCAAATCGATGAGCCGTCGGTCGCGTCGGGCCGCTGGAGCGAAGTCCGCCAGCTGACGATCACGTCGGGCTCCAATCTTCTCGCCGGCGATCCCGCCAGGGTCGCGGCCAGCACGAAAGCGAAACTCGAGCGCCCCGAGATCGTCTTCCCCCAGGAAGCCGCGAACGTCGGCGCGCCGAAAGCGGCGGCACCGATCGTGTTCACCTGGAAGAAGATTTCCGAGGCCGTGGAGTACTCGGTGGAAATCTCCCGCGACGCGCAGTTCGCGAAACCTCTCGCGAAGCAATCCGTGAACACGAACCGTCTCATTTTCAAGGAAGCTCTTCCTCCGGGCCGCCTGTATTGGCGAGTCCGCGCCAAAGCGGGGAACGAGCAATCGGAGTGGGGCGAAGCCGCTTCCTTCAACATCCAAAAATAGTGATCTTCGCCAAGACCGAGGCATGATGTCCCGCGACCGTTGACCTCACAGAACGGCCGTCGTTAGCCTTTTCGGATGATGGGTTTGCCGATCGCCCTCAGTCTCGTCGTGGTTACCCTAGTCGCGCTGATTTATTCGTCGTGGATCATCGGCGTTCGCTACGCGTTGCTGAGAACCGGAGGGCCCGAAGCGGATCGCGTGGCCATTCGCGCGCTGCGAATCGTGTTGGGCGGGTTTCTTTTAGTGACGGCCGTCGCCGGAATGCGCGGGTTCTGGCTCGAAGGCGGAGAAGCTCCGTCGCGGTTGCTGGCGTTCGCGACGCTCTCGGCGATCGCGGCGCTGTTCATCGTAGCCTCGCCGTGGCGAGTGGCTCGCCTGCTGGATGAGATTCCGGAGCCCTGGCTGGTCTATTCCATGGCGTTCAGAGCCGTCGCGACCGGTGTCGTCGCCTACATCGCCGCCCAGGTCGGCGGGCTGCGCTCGGATCTCGTCTTGATCGCCATCGTCGATATCGGTTTAGGCGTTTCGGCGCTGGCGCTGGGAAAAATCGTTTCGCGCCGGCCGCGCGTTCAGCTTGAAGCCATGTGGAGCGTGTTGGGGCTGCTGACCTGGTGCGCGCTGGCGGGATACTACGTGCGTCTGCTTTTGTTCGGCACGGACGCCGCGTTCGTGCTCAGGACGTTCCCGTATCTATGGTTGCCCGTATTCGTGTTTCCGCACGGGCTCGCCCTGCACGTTCTATTGATCCGAAAAATTCGCGCGAGTTACTCGTCGTCGGCTTCGCCGTTGGCGACTTCGTCCAGATCCTCGGGGTCGTTCGGCTCGACTCGGAACAGCCAGCCATCGCCATAAGGATCTTCGAAAATCAGCTTCGGATTCTCGACGACCGCGCCGTTGATCTCGATCACTTTGCCCTCGACCGGGCTGTACAGATTCAACGGGCCTTCTTCGGTCTCGATCTCGCCGCAAATTTCGTCGGGCGTGACCTCTTGGTTTTCAGCGGGAAGATTCACGGCCGTGATCTCGGTGAGCTCGCTCAAGCCCTCTTCGCTGATGCCGATCGTGACGGTTTCGTCTTCGATCTGCAGCCATTCGTAAACCATAAAAGGAATGAATTCTTCGGATGATGCCATATAGGGAAGTCATAACTCGGGCCCCCAGACCTGCGCAAACCAAAATAAAAAGGCCGACCCCGAAGGATCGGCCTCATGTGTCTTAACCTTGGCTCGCGATCTTATAGATCGTAGTACAGGTAGAACTCGTAGGGCGAAGGGCGCTGTTGGAGCGGAATGACCTCACGCGTGTACTTGTAGTCGATCCAGGTCTCGAGGAGATCTTCGCTGAACACGTCGCCCTTTCTCAGGAACGCCGAGCCTTCGCGCAGTCTGTCGAGAGCGTGCTCGAGGGTCGCGGGCACCGCCGGAACATTTTTGAGCTCCTGCGGGCTGAGGCCGTAGATGTCTTTGTCCAGCGGATCGCCGGGGTTGATCTTGTTCTGGATGCCGTCGATCCCCGCCATCAAGATGGCCGCGAGGCACATGTAGATGTTGGCGCTCGGATCGGGCGTACGGAACTCGATGCGTTTCGCTTTCGGGCTCGTTCCGGTGTTGGGAATGCGAATCGAGGCCGAGCGGTTGCGGTAGCTGTACGCGAGGTTGATCGGAGCTTCGAAGCCCGGGACCAGACGCTTGTATGAGTTGGTCGTCGGATTCGTGATCGCGCACATCGCGGGAGCGTTCTTCAAGATGCCGCCGATGAACCAGAGGGCGGTCTGCGAGAGGCCCGCGTACTTGTCGCCGGCGAAGAGCGGCTGGCCGTCTTTCCAGAGCGAAACGTGGCAGTGCATGCCCGAGCCGTTGTCGCCGAAGATCGGCTTCGGCATGAAGGTCGCCGTTTTGCCGTGGCGCCGGGCGACGTTCTTCACGACGTATTTGAACCACATCATCTTGTCGGCGATCTCGAGGATCGAGTCGAAGCGGAAGTTGATCTCGCCTTGTCCCGCGCTCGCGACCTCGTGGTGTTGGCGCTCGACTTGGATGCCGAGCTTTTCGAGCTCGAGGCAGATCTCGGTGCGGAGATCGTGCATCGTATCGTGCGGCAGAGCCGGGAAGTAACCTTCCTTCGGGCGAGGCTTGTAGCCGAGGTTCTTGCCCTCGTCGCGGCCGGAGTTCCAGGACGCTTCGTCGGAGTCGATCTGATAGAAGCCGCCGTTTTGCGTCTGCTCGTAGCGAACGTCGTCGAAGATGAAGAATTCGGCCTCGGGGCCGAAGTAGGCGGTGTCGGCGATGCCGGTGGACTTCAAGTAAGCGAGGGCCTTGCGCGCGATCTGGCGGGGGTCGCGGTTGTACGCTTCGCCCGTCTCGGGTACGTGCACGTCGCAGGTCAATGACAGGGTCGGCACTTCCATGAAGGGATCCATCTGCGCCGACTTCGGATCGGGTTTCACCATCATGTCGGACTCATGGATGTTGCGCCAGCCCCGGATCGAGCTGCCGTCGAACATCAAGCCGTTCTCGAAGGTGTCTTTGCTCAGCTGGCCGATCGGAATCGTAAAGTGCTGCCACATGCCTGGTAGATCCGAGAACTTCAGATCGACCATCTGTGCGCCTTGCTTCTTTGCAAAATCGAGAACTGCCTCTGGTGTCATCGCGCATCTCCTCTCGTCGCGTTTAGGTTACCGTTCTGCTTCCCGCGTCCCGTCTCTTTGGACACGGCTCGCGTTTCAAACTCTCAATCATGACTCTTGCGATCGCCCGCTCCGGGGGACGGATCAGACCGCATCTTCGTTTTTTTCGCCCGTACGTATCCGTATCGCGCTCTCGACGTTCGTGACGAAAACTTTTCCGTCGCCGATCTTGCCGGTTCGGGCGGAACGAATGATCGCCTCCACGACGGAATCGGCCAAGCCGTCGTTGACGACGATTTCGAGCTTCGTTTTCGGGAGAAAGTCGACGACGTACTCGGCGCCTTTGTAGATTTCCGTTCTACCTTTTTGGCGGCCGAAGCCCCTGATCTCGGAGACGGAGACGCCCTCGACACCGATCTCTGACAACGCTTCGACAACGTCATCGATCTTAAAGGGCTTGATAATCGCCTCGATCTTCTTCAAGAAGGCGTCCCGTCTTCCTTGCTGAGTTTTTTGAGCGATGCAGGGTTACTGCTTTGGGAGTTCACGATAGGCGTAAGGCGCCACATAAGTCAAACCGGTAAGTTCGAAGACAGCAGGCATTTTCCGAGTTCTCTTGGTGATCTAGAGTCGGTGCACTTGCGGCGCTTCCGGGCTTTTGATATACGAGCGCCCTCTGAACGACGGAGGGGGTCCTCGTGCAGAACTTGCTGTTCGTTTTCGGTTGCTTCTCGGAAGGCATGTTCCACTTCAAGAAGATCGAGCCGTATGTCGCTTCGATGCGGCAGGCGAGCGTGCGCGGCGCGCTCCACCGCTTGCCGTCGGGCATTCCGGTGCTGACGGACGAGGGCACGGAGGTCATCGGTGGCGCGATCGTCGAGCTGCGTCCCGGCTCCGAGATTCTGTTGGCGCTTCTGGATGAGTTCCATGGCGTTCATCGCGCCGATCCTGACGCGGGTTTGTTCTTCCGCAGAACCGTGTCTGCCGCGGTCGAGGGCGGGGAAGAAACCGTTGAAACCGACTGCTATTTCATGAATCCGAAGCGCCTACCGCGAGGAGCCAAAGCGGTTCATGGCGGCGATTGGAAGAGCATTCTCTCGGGGCAAGCACCGCTTTACACGCGCCTCTCGGAGCGGCAGCGGGCCTACATTCAGAAGCTCGGCGCAAGCTCGGGCCGCGAGATCATCCCGATCGATCTCGGCCTTTATCGCGAGCTCATGCATCTCGAAATCGTCATCGATAAAGGCCGTCGGCTCGCGCTGACCCCGCTCGGGCAAGAAGTCTATAGGTTCATGCCTTGAACGTCCCCTTCGGCCCGCGGTCCCATCCCGATCCGCTTTGCCGCGTGGTTCTGATCGAACCACTGATCCCCGAGAATACCGGAAACGTGAGTCGCACGTGCGTAGCCACGGGATCCGAGTTGCATCTCGTGGAGCCGATGGGCTTCGAGATCACCGAGAGCCGGGTGCGTCGCGCGGGCCTGGACTATTGGGGAGACTTGGCTTGGCTTAAACACGAAAACTATCAGAAATGGCGCCAGGCGGTTCCTGATCCGCGTCGTGTTTTCCTGATCGAGACGACGGGCCGGAGGTCCATTTACGAGGCGGAATTCCAGCGTGGCGATTGGCTCGTTTTCGGCAAAGAAACCTCGGGCCTCGCGCCAGAGATTCTGAAACATCATGACGCGAGCGCTTGGTCCATTCCGATGCCCGGGCCCGTGCGCAGTTTGAATCTCTCCAACTCGGTCGCGGTCGCGGTTTTCGAACTGCTACGTCAGGTGTCAGGCCCAACCTCCAATTAAGGCCGTATCGGGTATTCTCTTGTTCCTTCCATGGGTTCCATTCGTGTAAAGTGGTCGAATGATCAACTCAGTCTTAGGTAAGATTTTTGGCACGGCCCACGAGCGCGAAATGAAGCGCCTGCGTCCCGTGGTCGATGCGATCAATGCTCTCGAGCCGAAAATGCAGGCTCTCACGGACGCCCAGCTCACCGCCAAGACGGCCGAGTTCAAGGAGCGCATCGCGAAGGGTGAAACCCTCGATCAGATCCTCCCCGAAGCGTTCGCTGTTTGCCGTGAAGGCTCCAAGCGCGTTCTCGGCATGCGCCACTACGACGTGCAGCTCATCGGCGGAATGGTTCTTCATCGCGGCTCGATCGCGGAGATGCGGACCGGTGAAGGCAAGACGCTCGTCGCGACTTTGCCCGTGTACTTGAACGCGCTCTCCGGAAAAGGCGTTCACGTCGTCACCGTCAACGACTACCTCGTGACTCGCGACGCCGAGTGGATGGGGCGTATTTACGGATTCCTCGGTCTCACCACGGGCGTCGTCGTTCCCCAGCAGGACGAAGAAGCAAAGAAGCTCGCTTACCGTTGCGATATCACGTATTGCACGAACAACGAGCTCGGCTTCGATTACCTGCGCGACAACATGAAGTTCGACCTGAACGACTACGTTCAGCGCCCGCTCAACTACGCGATCGTCGACGAGTGCGACTCGATCCTCATCGACGAAGCGCGTACGCCGCTGATCATCTCGGGTCCCGCGGAAGAGTCGACCGACAAGTACTACACGGTGAACTCGATCATCCCGCATCTGAAAAAAGAAGCCCACTTCACGATGGAAGAGAAGAACCGCACGGTGGCCCTGACCGAAGAGGGTAACCATAAGTGCGAGGAGCTGCTGAAGATCGACAACATGTACGATCCGCAGCACATCGAGATTCTCCATCACATCTATCAGGGCCTGAAGGCGCATCACCTGTATCAGCGCGACGTCGACTACATGGTGAAGGGCGACGAGATCGTGATCGTCGACGAGTTCACGGGCCGTTTGATGGAAGGCCGCCGCTGGAGCGACGGTCTTCACCAGGCCGTGGAAGCGAAAGAGGGCGTGAAGGTCAAAAACGAGAACCAGACGCTCGCGACCATCACGTTCCAGAACTACTTCCGCATGTACAAGAAGATGGCGGGCATGACCGGTACCGCCGAAACCGAAGCGGTGGAGTTCAAGAAGATCTACAATCTCGACGTCACCGTCATTCCGACTAACAAGCCCATTCGCCGCGCGGACAAGGAAGACGTCGTCTACAAGTCCGCCAACGGCAAGTACAACGCGATCGTCGAGGACATCAAGGAGCGGCAAGCGAAAGGCCAGCCCGTTCTCGTCGGCACGGTGAGCATCGAGAGATCCGAAATGATCTCGCGCCACCTGCAGAAGTTCGGCGTCGCCCACAAGGTTCTGAACGCCAAGCACCACGAGAAAGAAGCCGAAATCGTGGCTCAGGCGGGTCGCAAAGGCGCTGTCACCATCGCCACCAACATGGCCGGTCGCGGAACCGACATCGTGCTCGGCGGGAACGCCGAAGCGATGGCGAAACAGATGAACCTCGAGGCTGACTCTCCGGAGTTCAAGCAGGCCGTCGAGAACTTCAAGAAGCAGACCGAAGCCGAAAAGGCCGACGTGATCTCCGCGGGCGGTCTCTACATCATCGGTACCGAGCGCCACGAGTCGCGCCGGATCGACAACCAGCTGCGGGGTCGTTCGGGTCGTCAGGGCGACCCCGGCGAATCGCGCTTCTTCCTCTCGCTCGAAGACGACCTCATGCGCAAGTTCAACGGCGAGCGTATCGCGAAGATCATGACGACGCTGAACGTGCCCGAGGACGAGCCGATCACGGCCGGCATGGTCACGCGCTCGATCGAGGGCGCCCAGCGCCGGGTCGAAGGCCACAACTTCGATATTCGTAAGCACCTGCTCGATTACGACGACGTGATGAACAAGCAGCGCCACGTCGTTTACGGCCTCCGCCGCGCGGTTCTCGAGGGCGAAACGATCGACCAGATCATCAAGGACATGCTGGGCGACGTGACCACGCTGATCCTCGATACCTACGCGCCGGAAGGACAGCGGCGCGAGGATTGGAACTACGAAGGTCTCGCGATCGCGATCAATCAGCAGTTCGGCGCGAAGATCGAGCTCTTCGAAAGCGAAGGCAAACCCAAGCGGCTCACTCAGGCCGAGCTCGAAGAGCTCGTGAAACAAGCCGTCAGCAAGCAGTTCGAGAGCCAGAAAGCCCATCTCGGCCCGTACTTCCAGCAGGTCGAGAAGATGATCTTGCTTCAGTCGATCGATCAGCGCTGGAAAGAGCATCTTCAGCGCGTCGACCAGCTTCGCGAATGGATCAACCTGCGCGCCTACGCGCAGAAAGACCCGCTCGTCGAGTACAAGGGTGAGGGCTTCAGGATGTTCCAGGAGATGAACAATCTCGTGAAGTCCGAGACGATCGAGAAGCTCCTGAAGATCCAGCTCGTGATGCAGAATCCGGCGGAACAGCTCGAACAAATGGCCGAAGGCAACGGCCACGAAGAAGAAGACGAAGATTCGGGACCGGCTCCCGAGGATCAGCTCGAGGCTTTGAAGCCCAAGCAGCGTCAGCGTCTGACCTTCTCCGGCGGCGGCTCCGATCCCGAGCCGGATCCGCGCGACAGCGGAATGTCGCGCGCCGATCGCCGTAAGCTCGAGCGAGACAAGAAGAAGAAACGCTTCTAATGAGAGCTCAGTTCAAAACCCCCTCTACTGCGGATTCGGCTGAACAGCTGCTGGACTTCGCCTGGTCGGAGGAAAGAAACCTCCGACGTACCGCTGCGGGTACGCCTCCGGTTTTTTCCTCCGCCCATGCTCGCCATCGACTATTCATCCGAACCCTCGCGACGAGAGGGTTTTGAAATGAGTTCTAAGAAAGACGGCATCAAGCTCATCGCGGAAAACCGCAAGGCCCGCCATGACTACCACATCATCGAGACGCTCGAGGCCGGACTCGTCCTCGTCGGCAGCGAGGTGAAGTCGCTCCGTCAGGGCAGCATTCAGCTCAAGGATTCCTACGTCGTGTTCACGAACGGGGAGCCGTACCTCCAGAACGCGCACATCAGCCCTTATCGCGCCAGCAGCTATATGAACCACGAGCCCGAGCGCCGCCGGAAACTTCTCCTGAACAAGAACGAGATGGCGAGGCTCGAGCGCGCGATCGACGAAAAGGGCTTCACGTGCGTTCCGCTGAAGGTCTACTTCAAGGGCGGTTGGGCGAAGATCGAGCTGGCGCTCGCCAAGGGCAAGCAAGCCTCCGACAAACGCGAAAGCATCAAATCCCGCGACGCCGACCGCGAGCTCGCCGCCGCCAAGCGCAAGTCCCGCTGAAGGTAGCTGCTACTTTTCTGTAATCCAAGACACATATAGATAGGGCGATTACAGAAAAGTAGCAGCTACCCTCGGGGTTGTGTTTCGTCCGGGTGGCGAATAGACTTTCGGACATGGGTAGAAATAGTTTGGTTCTCGCGGTTTTGGCGCTTGTTCTTATCTCGGGCTGTAACGTCACCACCAAAAGGGGCGACGAAGAGAAGAAGAAGGCCGAAGAGACGAAGTCGCAGCTCGCGGAGGAAGTCAGCCTCAAGGCCGATCGCTCGGAGCTCGACGAAGTCCGCAAGGACATCCCCGAAGAGATCAAGCGCAGCAACGACGAGCTCGCGCTCATCCGGAGCTTGATGGCCGAGGGCGACGAGGACCCGAGCAAAATTCGCGACCGGTTCAGCAAGATGGTGCGCGACCGCCGCGAGAAGCTCGACAAAACCCTGCGCAAACGGCGCGAGGAGCTCAACAAGACCGAGCGCCGCTCGCGCGAGGATTTCCTGGCGAAGCTCAAAAAAGAGCGTGACGATTTCTCCAAGAAGAAAGTCTCGCGCGAGGAGCGCACGCGCTTCTTCGGCGACCAGGATCAGAGGCGCAGCGAGTATTTCGCCGACGAGCGCGACAAGCGCCGGGAGTTCGAATCCAGCGTGACCGAGGAGCGCCGCAATTTCGAGGACTACATCCGCGAGCGACAGGCGAAGTTCAACGACGAGATCCGCGAGTACACGACCAAGTACAACGAGCGCAAAAAAGGCGAGTCACTGAAGAAGAAGGCCGAGGAAAAAGCGGCCGAGATCGAAAAGAAGAAAGCCAAGCAAGCGGAGGCGCAAAAGGCCGCGGGCACGCCCGATCCGCTGATGGAAGAATTTAAACAGATTCCCAAAACTCCCGGCGTTCAGCTCGGACCCACGGATCAATAAGATACACTCTTAGAGCCGATCGTCCAGTTTTCCCTCGGCGGAGCCGATCAAGAGAGCATGGACGACGTCTCCCGATTCGGAATGCTCTCGTGCGCTAGCCTCGTGCCGGTGCTGGCCGCGTTCGCCGTTTACTGCGCGAACGAGAAGCCCGCGACCGCGCCCGTCGTGACGAGTGCCTCCGTCGTCGCGCCGGCGGCAGGGGAGAGTGTCCGCCATCGCGCATCGGACGGAACTGATGTGGCAGTTCGAGTCCCCCCGGAGGGACCGAGGGATGCGATAACGGCCGACTCGGATGAGGAGCATTCGGCTCCCACTCCGAGAGATTCCTACGCGAAAGCGAAGCGCAAGAAATCGCGCCGCTACATCGTGACTCGCGACAAGCGTCGCATCGACTGCGTGGTTCATCCGTTCCAGTGCCGGCGTTACGAGGAAGCTT
>FRDC01000030.1_pt2 | contig 9939 bp, 10 predicted proteins | sample 1106171 | NCBI WGS metagenome assembly FRDC01 (sample SAMEA3930566, study PRJEB13176) | freshwater metagenome | biome: Drinking water system; feature: drinking water; material: water | place: Singapore | collected 2014-12-20
GTCATCGTGAAATTGAAAGCGGACGCCCAGCGTGTCGCCGTCGCGGGTTGCCAGAATCTTCCCCTGGTCGATTTGACGATTGACACCGTCCTCCCGCTCCTCCCCCCGGGCACGACGATCGATCAGATCGATCACGGCTGGGAAGTCGCCGAACCGAAGATTCGTGAGTTCTGTGCCCGTGTGGAGCAACTGGCTCCGTCCGTTCAGCCGTAATTCGGAGGAGCGTCTGTGAGAGATATTTCTCAGATTGAATTGCCGGAAGAGGTTCGGGCGGCGTTGCCTGCCGGAGCCGATCCGACCGACGAATTTCTCATGTCGATCGGTCGCACGCTCGCTGATACGCGTGCGGACGCGATTGCGTTTCGGAAAAGCAGCGGGATCGAAAGTACCTGGATGCTCTGCGAAGAGAGCTACATCGGAGTCGACGATCTCAACCGATCTGAGTACAACGCCGGCAAGTGGGTCAAGTCCCCGTCGTTGAACGGCCCGGCGATGACCACCGCGGCCGCCTCGCCGGTCCCGGACGAACCGCGCTCGACCGCCTTCGTGCGATTGACCGGGCGCTATGTGGACGCCGGCGCCGCGAAGATCGGAGAGATCCTTCTTCAGATCGACGATAAACCCTTCAGTTTTTCTCCCGATCCAATTCCCGTCCTCGTCAAAGGGTCGAAGGACACGACCCAGGTAGTCGACAACGGGGTGCCGTTGCAGCGCGAACTGACGCAGGACGAGCGGATGAGTACGCAAGGGCTGCAGTCGCCGGCCGTGGTTCCGTTGACCACCAAAGACCTCGCGCAAGAAGCGATCGACCGAGCGAAAGATTCAGCCGAAAAGGCGGAGAAGCGCGTCTACGGGTGGATGCTCGACGGGCAACATCACCGAGAAATGCGCAAGGTCATCTTCGATGCGGCGCGCATTGGCGTCGGGGTGCTCAAAGGTCCGTATCCTGACCTTCGTCGGATGACGCGCATTCAGACGCTCCCGGATGGTACGCGAAAGGTGGTCGTCGAGTATCGACTCGTTCCGACCGATTGTTGGGTGGATCCGTGGAACATCTACCCCGATCCTGGATGCGGAGAAAACATTCGAGACGGAGATTACGTCTTCGAGCGCGTCCGTGTTTCGGCGAAGCAGATTCGCGATCTCAAAGGCCTCCCGGGGTATCTCGATCGACAGATCGGCAAAGTCCTCGCCAACAAACCCTCTTCTGCCAAAGTCGACGGGGAGAACCCGAACGACCACGATACGCGCCATCAATACGAGATGTGGCACTTCCATGGCACGCTTGATCGGAAATCCTTTGCCTGCATTAACCCGAAGGCCGCAGAGGATATTCCACAGACGCAGGATCTTGTCTACGCGATTGTGACGATGGTCGACGACATTGTGATTCGCGGGTCGATCAACCCGCTCGAATCAGGCGAACTCCCGTACCATTCTGTCCCCTGGCAACGACGCAATGGGTTCTGGGCGGGGATCGGGGTAGCCGAACAAATCTTTGTTCCGCAGCGCATTACCAACGCCGCCACCCGTGCGCTTCTCAACAACGCCGGGATCTCTGCCGGTCCGCAGATCATTCTGACGAAAGCCTCGATCACACCGGCCAATCGAGACTGGAAGATCACCCCGAATAAGATTTGGTACGCCACCAACGACGGGGCGATCGACGATGTGCGCAAAGCGTTCTTTGCCTACAACATCCCCAATGTCGGCGACGATCTGATGAAGATCATCGAATATGGGATGAAACTCGCCGAGGAGTCCACCAGTATCCCGCTGATCACACAGGGGCAATCCGGCTCGACTCAGCCGGAGACCTATGGCGCCACGCAACTACAGAACAACAATGCGAATCAGTTGCTCCGCAGCATCGGCTACGCATTCGATTACTACATCACGGAGCCGTTGGTGCGGATGTATTACGAGTATCTCTTACTCGACCCGAACGTCCCGGACGACGAAAAGGGGAATTTCACGATTGACGCACACGGGTCGATCGCGATGATCGAGCGGTCGATTCAAGACCAGACGATTGCGCAGATGACCCCGTTGGCGCAGAACCCGATGTTCGGCGTCGACCCGAAGAAATGGTTCGCGGTGTTGGCGAAGAGCAAACGGCTCGACCCGCGAATGTTTCAATACACGAAGGAACAGCAAGAGAAGATCGATTCGCAACCGAAGCCCGAAGCCCCGGCGATCACCGTCGCGAAAATCAAGGCTGAGACCGCCCAACAGCAAATGCAGATGGATGCGAAACTGGCGCAAGAAGAGAACACGCTCGCGCTGGAAATCGAACGACTCAACATCCAGTCCGAACAAGAGATCGCCAAACTCACGAACGCGACCGCGCAGCTCCGCGTCAAGATGGATACGGATCGCGATACCGTGTATGTCGAGAGTGAGATGAAGCGGGCGCAAGCCGACTTCCAAGTCGCGAGCGAAACGTTGCGACTCAAGAAGGAGTTGGCGATGATGGAGTTCGCCGCCAAACACAATCTCAATCTGGAGAATCTCAAGGTCAAACTGGCCGACACGACGATGCGGCTTGAAGCGCAGAAGCAATTGGCTGCCATGGACAACGACATTCGCATGAAAGAACACACGATGCCGTCGGCGTCCGATCTCTTGAAACCTCCGGCGCAGAGTCCTGGCAAAGCCGCGAACGGCAAGGAATTTTCGCAAGTATGATAGGATAATTCATGGACGAAATTACCGACGCCGATCGAGTCAGCCCGCTATGGGGGAAATTGATGCGCATGACCCAGGAACGCATCGCCGCCGCGCAGGGACTCTTGGAAAGCAATCTCGATCTTGACGAAACCAATCGTGTTCGAGGGCGGTTGATCGAACTGCGCCATCTCGCCGGGCTCGATCAAAGCGACCCGATTGTGTCCTAACCGTCGCCTGGGGTCTCCCCACACGACATGAGCCGACTCATCCACGCTTCGGCGCCGATGGGGGAAAGATGATCGCATGGATCCAGTAGTGAATCAGGAGCAAACGGCAGACGAGACTGTCACAGACGAAGTTGCCGAAGCGGCGTTCGAAGCCGGGTATACCGGTGCTCCCACGGAGATCCCTCCGCCGGAGGCCCAGAAGCCTGACGACGCGCCCGCCGAGACGACGGAGGTTTCCGCGGCACCCGCTCAAGAGCCCCTGTCTGTGGATGCACAATTGCAAGACATTGTCGCGAAAGTGAAGACGGTTGACGAGATGAAACTCGCGATCGAAAAACTGCGCGGCGACGCCTTCGGAAAATTGGGCGGTCTCGAACGCATTTTGAAACAACTCCAGGATTCGTCAACTGGACAGGCGATCGAAGTAAGTGCCGCGGATCTGTCGGAACTTGAAGCTGAGTTCCCGGGTCTGAACCTCGGTCCGAGTCTTGCGAAGGGACTGACACGAGTTCTGAGCAAGGTCAAAGGGCCGGCGGTGAAGGGGTTGAGCCAAGAGGAGGTAGCCGCCCAGATCGAGGCGCGGCTGAGAAAAGAAGCCGCAGACCGAGAAGAGCGTCGCAAACAGGACGCCGTTGAAGCGCTCGCCGAAGAGCACGAAGACTGGTCGACGGTGATCGGACCTCCGGACAGCCAGACTGAATTTCGCGTGTGGTTGAAGTCGTTAGGGCCTGAGAAAGAGCAAAAATTTCTCAGCTCATGGAACCCGAACTATGTTGGCAAAGTGCTAACTGAGTTCAAATCAAAGAAAGCTGCGACACCTCCGCCTACCCCGGAGCCGACACCTCCGAAGGCGGACGCAGGAAAGAAAGATAGCCGATCACAACGACTTGCAGAGGCCGTTCCCGTCAAAGGTGGCGGGCTCCCTCCGGCGAAGTCTCGAAAGACCGAAGAAGAGCTGGCCTTCGAAGAAGGGTTCAGCGGCGGTCGCTAACCTAAGGAGTATTGAATCATGCAGACGTATTCACTGAGCACCGCGCGGATCGCCAAATACAAGGGTGAAATCCTGGCGCACGCGGTTCCGATGGAAGTGCTGGGCCGGCAGGGCCGTCAGGTCCGTCGGATGCCGAAGAATAGCAGCGATACCTATGTGGCGCGTCGGTTTCTTCCCTATGGCGCCACGAGCACATCCCCGAACACGTTCTATTCGAACGGCACGGGCGATCGTGCGAACGTCATTGTGCAGGCGCATCTGACGCAGGAAGGGGTAACCCCGGCGCCTGAGACCATCACCCCGGTCGACAGTCAGGTGGTCATTCAGCAGTATTCCTGCTTGTATGGCTTCACGGATAAGACCTATAACCTGTACGAAGATGACATCCCGAAAGAGATGATCAGGCAGGTGGGTGAGCGCGTGACGCTGGTCAACGAGTTGATCAACTGGGGTGTGCTCCGGAGCTGCACCAACCAGTACTACGGCGGCACGGGCACGACCATGGCGACTGTGAATGGGCCGATGACCCTCGGCTTCATTCGGAAGATCGTCAAGAGTCTGCAAGCCAATCACGCCAAGCCGGTGAATTCCGTGCTGGCGGCCACCTCGAAGTACAATACGTCCGCGGTCCCGGCCGGATACACCTGCTTCATCCATACGGATGCAGAGCCGGATATTCGGGATATCCTGGGGTTCATCCCGGCGGAGAAGTACGCGAGCGGCACGCCGATGGAACACGAGATCGGCACGGTCGAGCGAGTGCGGTTCATCACCTCCCCGGATCTACCCTCGTTCCAGGATGCGGGCGCCGCGATCGGTGCGACCGGCTTGTATAGCACAAGTGGCACCTCGATCGACGTGTACCCGTTCGTGATCATTGCCCAGGACGCGTGGAGTCAGATTGCCGTGCGCGGCATGGAATCGCTCTCCCCGACCTATCTGCCTCCGGGCGTACCGAGCAATTCCGATCCCTTCGGGCAGCGCGGTCTGGCCGGTACCATCTGGTGGAAGGCGGCAATGGTGGAAAACCATGGTTGGATGGCAGTCGGCAACGTCGGCCTGAAGACCCTCGCCTAAGGGTGAGTTAACCTGAAGGAGAGGTGAGATTGTGAACGATACAATTACGAGGCATCTGCAAGCGCTTCCTTCCGAGCCTGGGAAAAGCGAATTGCTGACCGTGTTGAAAGCGATCGGTGATCGTCTGTCGACGGTCGCACTGTCAAGCGCAGGGTTGGAAATCGCCGCCGTCGGCAGCGCCTTGGCGCAAATCGGCGCGAGTTCCACATTTCATGCCGTCGTGACGGGCAAGCTCGTGACGAAGGCGGCCGGTACGGATATGCCGGCGCTGACCGGGTTGACGATTACCGCCAACTCATTCAACGTGGCTTGTTTCTTTATCGATTCGGCGGGGACTGTCACCGTCGCCTTCGGCACCCAAGCAACCACGAGACTCGGCGTCGTGTTTCCTCCGTTCCCGGAAAACAAGGCGTTGGTGGGCTTTTTGATCATCACGCACAGCGCGACATTCACGGGCGGGACGACCGCCTTGGATACCGCCACCACGCAGTACATCAGTCCGGTCGGGGCGTTTGATCCGACCGTGCTGATCTAACGAGACGAAAGAAGGAGAGTACCTCATGTTGACGAATCTGACTCAGCGCGGATCGGCGTTCTGCACGACCAGTGGCCTGTTGACCGCGGCAGGCGCAGGAACCGTGTACAATACCACGGGCACCATCAATTATGTGATCGATGGAAAAATTTCCACCAAGACTGCCGTCACAAACGGCGTCACTCCGACGACCGACCATGTAACCGGGGCCGCGTTCCCGGCGTTGATCGGTGGCGGAAGCGTCGCCAACACGCCCGGCTACGGCTGCGTGGTGGTCTGGGGCTTGATCGCCGACGGGACCGTCAAGTGCATGATGGGTCCGCACGAGCGGCTGGACATGCAGGGCAACTTCGTGCGTGCCCCGCAGTTCCCCTCGGTGCCGAAAGAGGTGGCCGCGTTTGCGTATCAGGTGCTCAAGGCAGGCGCGACAGCCTCCGCGAGCGGCGTGACCTTCGGGTCAAGCAACTGGAACGCGACCGGCTTCACCAATGCGATCGTGAACGTCGCCCATCTGCCGTCACGTCCGCAGGTTTCGTAAGTCCACGGAGAGGGGCTCTTCGGAGCCCCTCTCTTCCCACCCATCAGGAGGATCCTTTATGAGCGACACTGCTATTCCCACTGCCGAGCCGATCATTCGGCGCAGCAAATTGAAACGGAAATCCGAACTCGATACCCGCGAGACCAGGATTCCGCAGAAGCCCGTCCTGCAGATGCCTGGGATCGATCAGGCGATCGAGCGCGAGTCGCCGATTGTGCAGGTCGAGACGCCCTTGCTGCGCGATGACCTGGACAAGTTGGCATTTGCGGAAGAGCCGGTCACCATCCTCATTCATCGCTCCGGCGAAAAATTCGCCCCGCGGTCGACCGATTATATCGGCGTGAACGGGAAGGGCGCCGAGATGTTGTTCAAGAACGGATGGGTGCCGATCGGGTATCTCCCGCGTGGGCAGTCCGTTACGACCAAGCGGAAATATGTTGAAGTGCTCGCAAAGTCAAAAATGGATCATGTCACAACCACCGTCATCGAACGCGACAACGAAGATCCGCAGAATCTCGTGGAGCGGGCGACCGTGCAGTTGACCACGTTCAGCGTGATTCACGACGCGAACCCGAAGGGTGCGGAGTGGCTGGCCCAACTCCTGCGGATGCAAGGCTAACCCATGTCGATGCTCAACCCCGCGACGTTCCTGGAACTGACGCAACGGCTGTGGCAGGAATGCCAAATTCCAGGCACGGCCCCCGCGACGGTCACCGGAGCGTCCGGGCAAGAGTTCGATCTGTTCGCCTGGATCGCGCAGGCGGCCATCGAGATTGATGAGCTGCACGAAGACTGGGGCTATCTCAACGTCCACCCGGGCGTGAGTTTCGCTACCGTCGCCGGGCAGCAGCTCTACACGCCGACGCAAGCGGGCATCTCGCCCGGCATTGTCGGGCAATGGCAGACGGACACGTTTCGGTGCTATCTGACGTCGTCCGGATACCCGTCCGAAATTGAGATGACGTGGATCGACTACAAGGAATGGTTGCGCACGGAGAAACTCGGAGTCTTGCGAACCACGCAAGTGCGCCCGCAAGTGTTCACCGTCACGCCTGAACTCTCGCTCGGGTTGCAGTGCCCGCTGACCGGCTATACAATTATCGGCGATTACTATCGCGCCCCGGCCCTTCTGGAAGACGACACTGACGAGCCGAATCTTCCGCAACGGTTTCGCATGGCGATCGTCTATAAAGCGATGATGGCCTACGCTACGGAAGAGCACGCCCCGGAGATTTACAACGAAGGGGAGAAGCAATACCTTCGTATGATCACGAGACTTGAACGAACCTATCTGCCGACCATTCGGAGCGGAGGCGCGCTCGCATAATGCCGGTCCCTGTCCCACGTCGGCAACCTGTTGAGTACGATACCGTCAAGATGGTTGGCGGATGGGATCAACTGACCCCGAAGCTATCGCTGTCTCCAGGGGCGCTGCTCGACGTTACCAATTTTGAAATCGCCTGGAACTCGGGCGGAGGGTACAGCCGCATCGGCGGGTATGAACGCTACGACGGACGATCGCGCCCGTCGGACGCCTCCTACACGGTCGTGCAGGTGAGTAGATTTACCAACACGCCCACGGTCGGGCAGACGTTGACGGGGTTCACCTCGGCGGCGACGGGGGTGATTGTCGCACTGGGGAGCAATTTTCTCGTCCTGACCAAACTCTCGGGCACCTTCACCAATACCGAAGTGGTAAAGGTGGGGGCCACGACCATCGGGACGGTAGTTCCGACCGCGACAGTTTTCACCTCGATCCAAGACGCTCAATACACGCAGGCTGCGGCGGACATCTATCGGGCGGACATCGGCGCGGTTCCTGGCTCCGGACCGGTGCGCGGGGTCGTCGGACTCGTCGTCTCGGGTACCGACAAAGTCTATGCCTTTCGGGACAACGCCGGCGGGACGGCGGTGGATATCTACGTTGCCTCGGCGAGCGGATGGACGAGCGTGCCGCTCTTCTACGAAATCAGTTTTACCGCCGGAGCGGTCGCCACTCCGGCAGACGGCGCCATCCTGACGCAGGGCGGTGTCACGGCGACCGTCAAACGTGTGTGTTTGCAAAGCGGAGCCTGGACTGGCGCAGGGGCCGGCCGGCTGATTATTACCGCACCCAGCGGAGGGAATTTCGCAGCCGGCGCTGCTACCTTGACCGGAGGGGCCACATGCACGCTTGCCGGGATCCAAACGGCGATTACGATTTCTCCTGGTGGGAGATTTCAATTTGCGATTGGGAACCTAGCTGGGCAGACCGAAAGCGTCCGCGCCTACGGGATCGACAGCGTCAATCGAGGATTCGAGTTCGACGGGACGACCTATGTACCGATCACGACCGGAACATCGACTGACGTCCCGACGGCGGTTGCGATCTTTCAAAAGCAAGTGTTCTTCGCCTTTCGCAGCTCCGTCATTCACAGCGGACCCGGCACCCCGTTTATCTGGACGGCCGGTGGTGGGGCCAGCGAAATCGCCTGCGGGAATACGGTCACAAATTTTGTCCCACAGCCGGGCGGGACGTCGACCGCGGCATTGGGCATTACGACTACCGACAACTACTACACCCTGTATGGCTCGGGCGTTGCGAACTGGTCGCTGGTCGGATTGAACGCCGGTATCGGCGGAATTCCTCGAACGGCGCAACTCTTGAACCAAGGCTACTGGCTCGATGATGCCGGCGTGATCAATCTTCGCACGTCTCAGGCGTACGGCAATTTCACGACGTCGTCGTTGACGCAGCATATCAATACGTTCATGACCAACCAACGCTCGTTAGTCGCAGATTCGGTCATCTGCCACAACAAGAGCCAATATCGACTGTATTTTACAGACGGGCAAGGGCTCTATCTCACGATCGCCAATGGGAAATTTCTTGGCGCCACTAAAGTTTCATTCCCGACGCCAGTGTATTGCGCGTGGTCAGCCGAACGCTCGGACTATACCGAACGACTGTTCGTCGGATCCGCGTCCGGCGGGTATGTCTACGAACTCGATCGGGGTTCGTCGTTTGATGGCGCAGCGATCGAAGCCTCACTCGTCTTCAATTGGAATTTTGCTCGATCGCCGCGAATTATCAAACGCTATCGGAGTCTCAGTTTGGAACTGCAAGGAAACTTTTACGCCGCGATCAGTTTCGGATATAGTTTGGGGTACAATACAAGTAGGCGGATGCAACCGGTGCAACAGACGGTCACGTCGAGTTTCGCCGGGGTTCCTCGCTGGGATACCTTCGTGTGGGACGCGTTTACCTGGGACGGGTCAACCCTCTCTCCGTCGGAGATCAAATTGCGCGGCAGTGCCGAAAACATTCAACCAACGATCAGTTGCGGGACGAACTATATCCAACCGTTCACCGTGAATTCCATGATCTTTAATATCAGCGGTCGACGAGGAATTCGATAATGGCGAATCCATACTACGATCACGGCTCGTTCCCGGCCACCGGTTCGACGGGGTCTTCAGCCTCGATGCGGGCGGAATTCGACGCGGTTGAAGCGGGGTTTGATAAACTCCCGACGTTGTCCGGGTACGCAAATAAAGCCGTCGTTGTCAACGGAAGCGGCACGGCCCTCACCACGACCAGCGGGTCGATGAGCCTGGCCGGCGATTTGACGCTCGCTGGAGCGCTTACCACCTCTGGAGCCTATGGGCTGACCTTCACCCTTAGCGCGCTAACCAGTCTGACGCTTCCAACGACTGGTACGCTTGCGACATTGGCGGGCACAGAAACACTCACGAACAAAACGCTGAATCTGGCGAGCAATACGCTGACAGGCACGATCGCCCAATTCAATGCCGCCTGTTCTGATGCGGATTTTGCGACCCTTGCTGGAACAGAAACGCTTACGAACAAGACCCTGAATCTGGAGAGCAATACGTTGACAGGCACGATTGCCCAATTCAA
>FRDC01002391.1_pt2 | contig 9934 bp, 6 predicted proteins | sample 1106171 | NCBI WGS metagenome assembly FRDC01 (sample SAMEA3930566, study PRJEB13176) | freshwater metagenome | biome: Drinking water system; feature: drinking water; material: water | place: Singapore | collected 2014-12-20
CCTGTGGGCCATTCCGACAAGTCGCGAGAGTTAGCTGTGGTGTGTTGGGCAATATTCGAGTCATTCCGTGACTTGCCGGAAGAGTTGCATGTCACGCGTCGTTGCTAGAAATGAAACGAAACTCCAGCCACGAGATGAAAGATGCTGTACATGCCGCTGAGGCCAAACGTCGGATCAAAGTTAGTCACATTGGCGAGATTGTACTTGCCTTCGGCAAAGAGGCCCCATTCTTCGGTGACGAGTAACCTGGCTCCGGCAAGTGCATTGAGGCCCGGATAGACCTGACGGCTCTGGATGCTGCCGTTTGAAGATGAAAAGTAGAACGCGCCGCCTCCGACTCCGACATAGGGCTGGAATACCGTTCCGGGATATCGGGCGATGACATTGAACGCCACGGTGGTCACCCGCAAAGACGATTCCTGCAGATTCAAGGTCGATTTGTTCAGCGCAAACGCAGGGCAATTCGGGAAAGGGTTCGGAGGCTGACACTGAGCAGCGCTAGCGGGAGTATTGGGCTGGTAGGTGATGTCGTGCGTGGTGTCGAGACGTTGGGCCTTGATCGCCGGGTTCGTGGTGAAGGCTTCCAGCTCGACTCCCAGCCAGGGCAGCTTCTCGTCGGTAAAGAAATAGCCGACCTTTCCCCCGAAGATGGCGGAATTCTTAAGCGATACATCCGAGGTCTTGAAGGTTTGGGTCAGTGTGCCGCGGCCGTTGGCATTGAGGACATCGTTGGCTTGCGGAAATTGCTGTTCGGCGAGCCGTTGTCCCAGCAAAGGCATGGTGACGTCGTTGAGCGATCCTGAGGTGCTGAGTCCGCCATATCCTCCCGCGTACCACTCGGCGTTGACGGGCTCAATCCAGACCCACAAGCACAGGAGTATCAGAAGGCCACCGCGAAGGCAGAATTGAAATTGAAACATGTGAGGAAACATCCTCTCTCTCTGTTGATCGTTGTTCGCAGGTATCAATGATGCGCAAGAATGGCGGGAACTCGTGACGCCTCAGTTACGACGGTATTAAGTTCGGGTAAATTCAGGGAAGGCGGAGCCCTAGCGCAGTTCGTACGTCAAGGTAGTGTTATGGGCGGCGCGAACGATGTCCACCTTGACCGTCCGTTCGTTGACGACCTGATTGAACATGCCGAGCAGGCGTCCCGGGTCTCGAATTTCCACCCCGTTGATGCGCTGGATCACATCGCCATACTGGAAGCCCGCCCTGTCGAAGAATCCGCTTGGGTTGATGAAATCGAGACGAAATCCCTGCAACGCGCCGTTCTGAAGATAGGGGACCGCGTGCGCCTGCATGAGCAGCTTCGACGGATCTTTCACCGCTTCCATGACTTCCCGACGGTCGAGCGTGCGCTTCGCGGGGGATACAAATTGTGCGGGCGCTTGAGCTGACACGCGGGACGGAGGCGGCATCTGCTCGCTTTGAAGCAACGCTAGTCCGAGCACTTCCTCCTGATCGCCCTGGCGGATCACAATTCCGTCTCGACGAAGCTCACTCACCTCGCCGATGTTCTCGATGATCTCCTGCAGTCGCACCAGACTCTGTCGTTTCGAGGCGATGTCTTCGACGACAGCGAATCCTCCGCCGTGACCGTCGAGCATGGTGCCGAGCAAGCGGAGTTTCTGCGCGATGTTCAGTGGCGGTTTTGCCGGTTTCGCCTGGACCGTATCGGTCGGGTTTGATGACGCCTGCACCGGGAGTTGGAAGAGGCCGCTGTGCATGATCTCCTCTACCAGTTGAGTTGGCGTGTCTCCTGATGCAATCGCACTGTTTGTAAGTGAAGGACGTTCGTCCGCGTCCGACGGCATCGCCGTCAGCGAGTGTGCGACAAACGCGTTGATCGAATGCGCGACGAAAAATGTGGCGATCAGAAGATACAGCAGAATTATGCACCGGCGAACAGTGGTCGAAAGCATAGGGGGTGTCATTCCCGTGTGAATTGCGCGGTGAAATCAACCCTAGGACGAGCGCGGAGCAATAACAAGGGGGGAAAGGGGTGTTTACGAGAAGTTAACAGGCCCACAAGTTGTCAGTAACGCCGGCGTAACACGTCGCCGATACTTTGACTTTCGGATGATGCGTAGAGGCCTTGCGTCGGAGCAGTCCGGAGCGGATGACGGCGGGGATGACCGGGCAAAAAATCATCAGAGGAAAGCGATGGGACATGGGCAAGTGGTCTTGGGGGGCGGCGGTGGTGAGCGGGGTGATTATGGTCAGCGCAGGATCCGGAATCGCATGGGGGGCCGCCGAGCTTCCCGTCCGCCCAGTTCTTCCGGAAAAGCCGGTGTTGCCGGATCCGGCCCGGCCGTTGTCCCCGTCAAAACCGCCCGCGGTGAATCGTGGGGCCGATCCGGTGTCGCAGCCTTCGCCCGGAGCTGTTTCCGAGTCCGGTGAGTCCGCCGGTTTTGCCATTCGTGAGTTTGTGGTGGATGGCAGCGCGCTGCTCTCGCCAGCGCTGATCGACGAGGTGCTGGGCAAATATAAAGGCCCGCGCAAGAAGATCGGAGATATAGAGCAGGCCAGGATCGAGCTGGAAAAAGCTTATCAGAAGCTGGGGTATCCGACGGTTCTGGTGGTCGTCCCGGAACAGACGGTCGAGCAAGGCACCGTCAGGTTCAACGTGGTGGAGGCGCGGTTGTTGCGCGTGGACGTCACGGGGAACGAATACTTCTCGCGGTACAACATCCTCAGCAAGATGCCCTCAGTGCAGATCGGGACATTGCTCTACGAACCGGAATTTGTGAAGCAGCTCGATGCGGCCAACGCCAATCCCGATCTGAAGTTGGCCCCGGTGTTGAAACCCAGCAGCGAGCCCGGCATGGTCGATCTGGAATTGAAAGCGAAAGAACGCCTGCCGCTGCACGCCAAAATCACCGGCGACAACAAAGGGCCGTTCACGACACCCGCGCATCGGGTGACGTGGGAAGCGCAGTACGCCAACCTCTGGGATGCCGACCATATCCTGACGCTGCAAACGACGCAGACGCCGACCAATTGGGGCGCCGTCCAGGCGTACGGGGTCAGTTATGTTGCGCCGCTCATCTGGCCCGACCATCTGTTGGCTGTATACGCGTCGAAGGTGAGCAGTAACTCGACGCTGGCCGGGACCTCTCTTCCGGTCGGGGGAGGCGACATTGCGGTGGCTGGCAACGCAACTGTGGCCGGGTTGCGCTACCTGTTCCCGATTTTCAAGGGCGGCAAGGCGACGCACCAGCTGTCGATTGGCGTCGATTTCAAACGGCTGGAGAAAACCGAGGCGACATTTCCTGGGGGGCTGGGTACGGCCGTTGTGCTGAGTCCGGTCCAGTATACGCCGGCGTCGGTCGGCTACTCCGGTACCTATCCCGATGCATTCGGCGCGACGATGTTCACAGCTACGGCCACCGGATATGCGGCAGGGCTCGTTCCCGGAGGGCGTAAGAGAGATTTTCAGGGCGATCCCAACAATCCCGACGAGTTCCCGGGCAACCGCGCCGGATCGACCGGAACCTTCGGCGTGGTCAAAACCGGCCTCAGCCGCATGCAGCCTCTGCCGATGGATTTTCTGTTTTCCGCCAGGGTCGATGGACAGTGGGCCAGTGAGCCCTTGATTCCGGCGGAGCAGTACTTCGCCGGAGGCGTGGACACCGTTCGCGGCTACATTCAAAACGAAGCGCTCGGGGATAACGCGTTCTTCGGAAGAGCCGAACTCTATACGCCGGAGCTGCCGTCGGTTCCGCTCGATTTATTCTGGCAGCGAAGGCGGAGTTCAGAATTGAAGGCCACGGTCAAGCTCGTGGGATTCTACGATTATGCCCGTCTCTGGACTAAGCGCGCTCCGGCCGGGCAGGCGGGCGTGCAGCATCTGGAGGGGGTGGGCGCGGGCATCCGGATGAAAATCGAACCGATCAATCTCACGCTGCAACTCGACGAAGGGGTGGCGTTGCAGCCGACAGCGGCGACGAAGCGCGGCGACACGTACGCGCACTTTCTCGTCAGCATCGGATTTTAAGGGCAAGGAGGGGCGCAATATGAGCACGCGACAGGGCCGTACTTTGACAGTCCAGAAGAGCGCTTCGACGGCGCTGATCTGGGTCTTGTCCCTGGCCATGGCCGCTCCGGCGCAGGCCGTGACGATTACAGAAGTCGTGCACGGCGGGGTGACGGTGCAGGCTCCGGTCACGCGAGCCGATGGAAGAGTGGTGACGGAGATTGCGCAATCGACGGCCCGGGCCATCGTGCATGCGAGTGATTTCAATATTGCGCCGAATCACATCGTCAACATTACGCAGCCGGTCGGAGGCTGGATGCTTGCCCGCGTGTTCGGGCCTGCGACGCAGATCGAAGGAGCGCTGAACGCAACGGGTTCGTTCATTCTTCTCAATCCCAACGGAGTCTTCATCGGGCCCGGCGGGCAAGTCAACGTCGGCGGCATGTTTGCCGCATCGACGCTCAATCTCAGTAACAGCAATTTCCTGAACGGTATGTATCTGTTCCAGGACAGCGGAACGAACGGGGTCATCAGGAATGCGGGCGCCATCAATGCGGGTGTGGAAGGGGTCTATCTGTTCGCACCGGCCGTGGAGAATGCGGCGACCGGCATCATCACCAGCGCGAACGGCCACGTGTCGCTGGGGGCGGGGAGCACGGCGTTTCTCTCCAATCGTCCGGACGGGAGAGGCTTTCTTTCCGAGGTGACGGCCCCGGCCGGTGAATCGTTGAATCTGGGGTCGCTCTTTGCCGACGGGGGTCGGGTGACCATGGCCGGGCGCGTGGTGAATCAGTCCGGCATCGTTCAAGCCAACAGCGTCGTCCAGCGCAACGGCCGGATCGAATTGATCGCCAGCGAACAGGTCACGATGAGAACCGGCAGTCAAACGGTAAGCCGCAGAGGCGAGGCCGGCGCCCACGGGGGAACGCTCGTCGCCATGGCAGCCACCCGCGATGCCGCGGGAACTCGCACCGGCGGAACCGTCTCAGTCGAATCCGGCGCGACGATCGATGTGACGCCCGGCGCCGGAGGCGTGGCCGGCGAAGTTTGGCTGGGTGGAACGGCCGTGAGCCAGAACGGGACGGTCCTGGGCACGGCTCACCGGCTGATTCCCGACCTGTTCGATCTCTCGGACGATTCTCTCCTCTCGCTCTCGCCGGGTGCCGCCCGTGGAGAAATCAACGTATTGGCGATGGACGACATCACCGTCACGACCTCGACGCCTCTCGATTTTCTGGGCCTTCCGTTCGGCCAGGCGGGAACATTTCATCTGCATGCGGGCCGGAATCTGCGGTTCACGAATAGTGAATTTCAGTCGTTAGGGGCTCGATGGAATATTCTCGGCCGGGCCGGGCGCGATCTCACCATTACGGCCGGCCAAGTCAGTACGGCAGGGGGAGGCAACCTTCATTTGGATGCAGGAAACAATCTGGCGCTGGTGGATGGGCCGAATGATTTTGCGAGCGTGAACACGGCATCGGTCGGAGGCGACATCAGCCTCTCCGCGGTGAACGACGTGGTGATTCCCAGTCCGTTCGAGCGCTATAGCAACAGCCGCGTCTCTCTTCCCGGCCTTCCCGGCGTCCATGTCGGGCTTCCCGGAAACCTTACGATTCGGGCCGGCAATGATATTCGCGGACCGGTCACGACGAGAAACCAGAGAGGACCTGGTTTTACGATTCAGGGCGGTCTAGCGGACGTCGCGGCCGGACGGGATATCGGGACGGAACTGGCGCCGGTCAATCTGATCCTTGGCGGCCGGATCGACAACGGCGACGGGACTTTCACGGTTCCGCTCACGACAGTAAATCTGAATGCAGGCCGGTCGATATTTTTCAGTCTTGCTGAGGATTTCGGCTTGCGGGAGTATGGGTTTCTTTCCGCCAACAGCAGTCTCAATCTGATGGCCAGGACCGGCGATATTTTAATTGAACCGGGCCGACCGACCGGAAACTTCGCCGCCGCCCGGAAACTGTTTCCCGCCAGGTTTTCCGCCACGGCCGATGAAGGCAGCATCATTCTTGTCACCGGCACCAGCGGCTTGTCCTTCTGGCCGTCGCCGACCGGATCGATCACCCTCTCCGCAAGGCAGGAGATTAAAGGGCAGGGGGCGCTCGAACAATTGATCATGCAAGATTCTGTGCTGATCTATACCGGAATCCCCGGCGATCCTGCGGCTCGATGGGTAAGGATGAGCGAGGCCGAGGCTCTGGCGGATCCGAATTTGAGGCCCTGGCTGCAGCGCTGGGGGGACCTGAGTTTTACCGGCTCGAACGATGTGCCGACCGTGGCAGGATTTTCTTTCGGCCTGGCCGGGCTTCCACCGGAAGGTATTCGGGTAAAGCCCACGGTATTAGGGCGCGCAAGCATCCCGGCCGTGCTGAGCCTCAATCCGGGAAGCGTGGAATCCTACCTGGGACAGGACGTCCAGCAGTTCGAGATCGACCAGGCGCTGAGAAATTCCTTCACACCCGCAGCTCCTCCGTCCGCCACGATCAGCCTATCGACCCAGTCGGGAAATATCTCAGGATTGCAGCTGCGCTTCCTGAGTCCCTACTTGAGACAGACGACGATCAGTTCCGGGCGGGATATCAGCGGGATTCTGATCACTGGTATTTCTACGCCGCAGCTGGCGAATGGAGAGGCGTCGGCTATCATCCAAGCCCAGGGTTCCATCAACCTGAGAAGAACGCCGGGGTTCACGACGTCTGGTATCACGTTCGTAGGTAACGGCACGGCCCGGGTCAGAGCCAACGGCAATATCGATCTCGGCGACAGTTTCGGCATTGTGCATCGGCTCGGCCTGACGCAACAGACGATCAATCAACGCCAGCAGGGCGGCTTGCTCGACATCGGGGCGGGCGACAATATTGAGATGACCCAATCGCAAATGGCCACGTTGAATGGCGGAAGTATTTTCATCCACGGGGCGGATGGAGTCCGCCTCGTCGACGCGGCCGGCCGCCCCATCCCTGGCGCGGTAGAAACCAGGGCTCTGTTGATCGATCAATCGGGAACCATGGTGCTGGCGCTTCCCGACCAGGCCGGCGTACCCGCCCCGATTCAAGCCTACAGGACCCTGCTCCCCGTGGATCAGACGAATCCCTCGCACACCCTCTTTACCGCGCAGGACGTCGCCAACGGGCGGGTGGAACTGGTCTGGAAGCCGCTCTTCGTCGAGCAGACCGGCCAGCTGTTCCTGGTCGGAGGTCAGCGGGTCACCCAGGGGGACCGGATTGTCTTCAATCAGAAAGTCGTCCTTGTCGATCGGAATCCGGTCCGCGATGCGAACGGCGTCGCGATCCTGGCGAATGGCCGGCCGGCGCTTGTCGACGGCAGGCTCATGCTGCAAGTCGACGGACAGACCGTGTCGATCGTGTCTCCGGTCGGAGGCAAAGTCAACATCGGCGGGACCGTGGCCGGCGGCAATGCCGAACAGACCGGCATCGTTACCTTGCGCGGCGGCGATATCACTCTGCTCGCCGCCGGCGATGTGGATGTCAACCGGTCCCGCGTCGGGACGTTCGATACCGGCAATATCCTCATCAAATCCACGTCCGGGACCATTAATGCCGGCAGCGGAAGCAGGGACGAGCGGGCGCTCTTTGTGATCGATAACGGCGATGGAACGAATACGCTGGCCACAGTTCCCGGTAGCGGGATTTTTACCTGGCACCGGGATGATCCGGATATGACGACGCTGCCGTTTCCGGAATTCAATACGCCGCAGATGAAAGCGCTTGAGGCGCGGATTATCAAGCGGCGGTTCCTCGGGCGTGATACCACCGATCTCGTGGCGGAGTTTACCCGGCTGAGTGAGTTGCGGAAGGTCGAGTATGACCAGATTTTCGAGCATTTTATCCTCAATGCTCCCAAGGCCGATGGAACGACCGGTCCGCTGCTGCTCGGTGACATCACCTTGATCGCCGCCAGAAATATCGATGTGCCGCAGGCGGGCATCAGGGGGCGGCGCATCAATCTTGAGGCGGGCGAGTCGCTCAACCTGCTCGGAGGGTCGATCATCGGGAAGACCACGTTCAGCGCCTCGTCGGTCTCCGGCTCACTCGGCGCGTTCGCCGGCGCGGCGGCCGGTTCAGTCGGAGGCGCGTCCGTATCGGCGGCCGGCGGTGCCGGCGGCAGCTCGGTCGGCGGTTTGAGCGGGGCCACCTCCACTGTGTCGGCCACCGCCTCCAGCACCAGCAGCACATCCTCCACGGCGTCGAAGGCCGTCGAGCAGGTGCAGCAAACGACCGCTGAATCGACCGGATCGTCGGCCTCGAACAGCGGAAAGCAAGTGGCGTCGAAAGACAGCGAGAAGGAGAAGAAGTCACAAATGGCCAAGTCAGTGCAAATGAAGCGCGGCGTGGTCATCCAGGTCGATGTGAAACCGCAGCAGGGCAGTTAACGGGGAACGGAGAGAGGAGTCGCATCCATGGATATGAGTTCAGGCGGCGTGGCGTTTGCGCTGAATCACGCCACGCTCGAAGGCAAGATCACCATCTCGACCTTGCTCGTGTTTTCGCTCGTCAGTTGGACCGTCATCATCAACAAGTTCCGCCAGTTGTCGAAGGCCAAGAAGCGGAACGGCCTGTTTCTGGAATATTACTCCAAGGCCAAAGGCCCGCTGGTCATTTTCAGCAAAGGGCCGATCAAGCAGATGGAAGGCTCGCCGATGTACAGCCTCTACTTCGGCGGCTGTGAAGAGTTGAAAGTGCAGCAGGAGAAATACGGCACGGACAAGATTCCGCATCACGGCATGAGCGCCGTCCGCATCGCGCTGGAGCGGGTGCTCGGCGAAGCCGCCGTGGGATTGGAATCGGGCATGATCGTGCTGGCGACGGCCATCAGCGGCGGCCCCTTCATCGGCCTGCTCGGCACGGTCTGGGGCGTCATGGATACCTTCGCCGGCATCGGGCGCGCCCAGTCGGCCACGCTTGCGACGATGGCGCCCGGCGTCGCGTCGGCGCTGATTGCGACGGTGGCGGGGCTCATGGTCGCGATCCCCTCCCTCTTTTGCTACAACTTCCTCGTGACGAAGACGAAAACCCTCACGATGGAACTCGATAACTTCGCGGCGCATCTCGAAACCGTGTTCATGACGGAGTATCTCCAGGAGAAGAAGGGAGCGGCGGCCGAGACGGACGACATCGAAGACTACCGTCCTGGCGGACACCGTCAAGAAGCGGAGCCGTCTTCCGCGGCAACAGGGCATTAGGTAGCTGAGTGCTGGGTCCTGAGTGCTGAGTTGGCCGAGCGGCTCAAGACGGAGTACTCAGCACCCAGCACTCAGAACTTGGTTCAGGGGGTGATATGAGACGCTTTTCCCGCAAATCGCATGGCGCGGTCGCCGATATCAACATGACCCCGTTGCTCGATCTAGCCTGGGTGCTGCTCGTGATTTTCATCATCACGACGACTGCTGCGGTGCAGGGGATCGAGTTGAAACTGCCGGAGTCGACGCCGCACGAAACGGAAATGGAAACGACCACGCCGACGCTCTCTGTGAAGAAGAACGGCGATATCTACATGGATGAAGAGAAGGTCAAGATTACGGAATTGGAAAAACTCATCCGCGATCTGAAAGCCGCGAAAGGCGGCAAGCTGCCGCTCGTGCTCCGCGGCGATTCCGGCGTGGAATACAAGCACGTCGTCGCCGTGCTCGACATTCTGCAGCGGATTCCGGTCGAGGATTTGGCGATTGCCACCAAGCCGTTTAACGAACCTTAATTAGGATGTTGAAAATGGCCGCCAGCGTCGTTCTCGCTCGCTCAACCCCTCAACGTACCGCAAGGGTACGCCTCGGCGTTTCGCTCTCTGCGGCCTCGCAGGACGACCATTTTGAACATCCTACAAGTTAAGGCTCCACTCATAGTATCTCCTTCACCCTCGTTCGGACGTCGCTGATGGCAGGATATCGTGGGTTTGAAAAGAAGAAGAGCAAGCTCGGGACGACGC
>FRDC01000217.1_pt1 | contig 9932 bp, 17 predicted proteins | sample 1106171 | NCBI WGS metagenome assembly FRDC01 (sample SAMEA3930566, study PRJEB13176) | freshwater metagenome | biome: Drinking water system; feature: drinking water; material: water | place: Singapore | collected 2014-12-20
AGCACCGGCTCACCCATCAGTGCCGACTCGGCACGCAGCAGGAGTCACACACTATGACCAGCGCTATCACGCAGACCCCGACCTCCGACTCGACGCAGCGCGAAGCGCGCACGGAGAGCGGCCCCAAGATGCGCATGCTCGTCGTGAGCGTGGACGAGGGGCTTGGCCCCGGCCCGAGTGGGGACACTCGCGGCTCCGAGGAAGCCTACCTCAACGCCCGCGTGGGACTCTATCGAGTCCTCTCGCTGCTCGGCGATCCAGTCGATGACTCGCTCGATGCCTTCCCGCTGCCGGCGCTGGAAGAATACTGCGAGTTGATCGCCTCCAAGGCCAACACCGACGGTGCCGTGCGCTGGTCGTTCGTGCCCGTCATGGACGCGCACGTGTCGTGAAGCGGCAGTTGTGCCAAGACCCCCAAGCCTGGGCGGCACGGGGTGTGCGCAGGGGCACGCCCAAAGAGCCCAACCCCGAGCGGTTCAAGGAGGTGACGCAGATGCACGAAGCGCATATATCACTCTACACGGGGCGAGGGGAGTTGCGCGGCTCGGAAGGGCACATTGCGGTGGCGCTGTATGGCTCCACCCACCCCGAGAGCGGCTTCCTCGACGTGCTCGAAGAGCGCAAGCACCTCGGCATGGTCAGCACCTACCTCACGCCCGAGCAGGCGGTTCAATTCGCGGGAGCGCTCCTCGACGCCGCGCGCAGGGTGCAGGAGCGACTCGCTGGGCGAGACGAGTCGTGAAACCCCCGCCCAAGAACGACCCGAGGGCGTTCGCACTGGCGACAGCCGTGGTGATGACGCAGGCTGAGCTCGAGCGAGCAGCGGCACGCAACACGGAGCGTCTCGCCCAAACCACATCCGTAGGACCAGCAGCCATGGAACTGGCCAAGGGATACGTCGCGATGACGCTCGTGGGCGCATCGGAGGGGTTCATCAACCTGCTCGCCGATGGCGACAAGGCGCGGCCGTTCTACGCCTACCTCACCAAGGAGGATGCGCTCTCACTCGCGCGGCAGTTGGTGCAAGCCGCTGCCGAGGCGCAGCAGTTGGTGGAGGCCATCGCCGAGGCGCAGCAGGCCGAGGAAACGAAAGGGTAGCATGATGTCCGAGCCGCCCGCGCACTACAGCCCCGATCAGATCGCGATGTGGCGCCAAGCGCGCCGTTTTACAGTTCAGGGCGCCGAACCCCTCGTGCCGTTCTTCGTGGACACCAGCCAGAGTCAGCAGCTTCTCGGACTCGTGCGAGTCAACAACATCGGCGACAAGATAAGCGAGCGTCCTGTCTCCGGCATCCGAGGAATCTTCACGCTCACAACGAGTGAAGTGCTGCTGACACCCGAGGAAGCGCTTGCGATGGCGCGTGAATTGGTGCGTGTCGCCTCCCTTGCTGCCGAGAACTGCGCACGGTTCGAGCAGGCGCAGAAGGAAAACGAGGAATGATTAACGTGCACGTTCTCCGCTGGCCTGTGAAGTTCGAGGGCGCGCGTGTGCAGCGCATGCACGGCGTCGACTCTCCCACACCATAAGGAGTCCAGCATTGTCCTGGCACAACCTGATCGAGGGTGATGGCCCTGCCCTCATCCTCGCTTCGCTCGCCTTCCTGCTGATGTCGCTTGGCAGCGCGTGCATAGTCACGCGGCCCGAGGGTGAGCGCTATCACGCGATCCTGCCGTGGTTCTGCGCCATGGTCTCCTGCGCGTTGGCTTTCGGCATCACGCTCGCGATGCTCTTCGAGAGGATCGAACCATGACCCCTGACGAGTTCAAGAAATTCATCGACGGCTGGGCAGCGAACACCCCCACGCTTCAGATCACGCGCACCGAGATGGGTGCCTCGAAGTACTCCGTCCCCGCCGTGTTCGCCGTGTTCGCTGTCGGGCGGCGCAAACAGGGTCCGAAGCGTGTGTGGCTCGCGATCAATCCAGCACTCCTGTCCTCTCATAACGTGCCGGTGCTGTCGTTGCAGATGGAGACATGGCTCGCGGTCTTCGCACGGCTGAACTCAATCGACCCGCTCGTCATCGCGCGGGAGGTGGTGGACGTGCGTGAGGACACTCTGTTCAGCACCCAAGCACCCGAGGAATACGTCTTCACCACAAAGGAGACCACGATGGTCACGAAGAAGGACTTCCAGACTCTCGCTGAGGAAGTGAGTCGCATCGAGCCGATGGAGGTGCGCCTCGTCGCCATGCGAGCGATCTCGGCCTGGGCGCTGCGCGCCAACCCCCACTTCAACCACGAGAAGTTCGCCACCGCGTGCGGCATCGACATGAGCCGCACATGAAACCCCAGGTATTCGTCCAGGCGGTGATTCAGTGGGCGGAGCACGAGTCCAAGATCATCCTCGTCAATCCAAACTACGCCTCCGACTCACCGATGCACATGCCCCTGGCTTTCGCCGTCATTCCAGGGGCCGGCAGGACGCGCCGCGTGTTCACGATGCTCAACCCGGCGTCGGCTCTGGATCGGCGGCAAAGCAAGCCGCTGCTCCACAACTGCCCGCAGACATCCCTGTCCATGACGGTGTGGCTAGCGGTGATGGCACGGCTCAACTCGATGCCGCTTCACCAGAAGGAAATCGAGTACCTTAGCACCCACGCAGACGCTCCCCTACCGTGGGCTGATTCTCAATAGGATACACGTCCTATTGACAATGTTTCTGACTCGTAGTAGGATACGAGTCTGATTCCTTTTCACCCCGAGAGTCCACAGGAGACCCCACACCATGGCACCCAAGCTCACCACCCTGCCGCCGCCCTCGCTGACGCTGCGCGAGATGATCGCGGCCATGCCGCTGCTCACCATGTGGCGCAACTCCAAGGGCCGCATCATGCCGCTGCATATCCGCAGCGCGCCCGGTGTCGGCAAGACCATGCTGACCGAGTACGCGGCCAAGGCCATCGCCCGCGCCAACCCCGGCGAGCCCGTCGGCTACGCTGTGCACAACGCCGGCATCAAGACGCCGGCCGATGTCGGCGGCTACACGCTCTTCGACACCATCGACGGGCAGAAGACCTCCATCTCCACCCGCCCCGACATCTTCTCGGTGCAGTACGCGCTCATCTACTCGCCGGCCACCGACTCCTTCGAGTCCGTGCTGTGCGACGACAACGGCCAGCCCCTCTACTGGGGCTCGCTGGTGCGCGGCCAGCGTCTCTCGCGCGGCATCCTGCTGATGGACGAGAACGATCAGGCCGACGTGGAGGTGCGCAAGGTGCTCGCTCCCCTCTACGACGAGGGCCGCGTCACGCAGCACCACCTGCCGCGCGACGTGGTGGTGTGGGCGGCGTCCAACCGGGCGCGCGATGCCTCCGGCACCGGCCGTGGCCTCGCCTTCCTGACCAACCGCTGGACGACCTTCGAGGTCGAGCCCGACATGGATGCGCTCGTCGCCTATCTCGACGGCGAGAACATTCTCGACTCCGTTGAGCCGCTGAGTCCCACGATCACGCCCGAGACGGACGAGCGCGGTCGCGTCGAGCGCAACCCCAAGGATGTCGATCTGCGGGCGCACCCCGCCATCGGCGCCTTCATGCGCGAGATGCAGGAGACGCTCTTCGCTGGCGTCCCCTCGGACCCCAACGAGCCGTTCCTCACCCCGCGCTCGCTCGAAGCCTTCTCCAACCTGTTCGACATCACGCTGCGCCTGTCGGTGGCCGACGACACGGGGGCGATGGACCCCAACCTGTCGTTCGCCGACTCCTTCCTGCCCCGGCGCAGCAACGAGAAGATCGAGGGCGTGACCGGCGACCACGTCATGCGCTGGCGCGTGTTCCAGACCCTCGGTGCCGGCGTCATCGGCGCGGAGAACACCTCGCAGTTCCTCGCCAAGCTCGAACTCTTCGACGAAGTGCCGACCATCGCGGCCATCGCCAAAGACCCGAAGGCCACGCGGGTGTCGGACAAGACCGATGCGCAGTTCATCACGGCGCACTTGGTCGCCAACGGCATGACGCCCAAGAACGGCAGCGCGCTGATGACCTACGCTGCGCGCCTGTCGCCTGCGCTCTACCACAACGTCGTGCACAACGCCGTCAGCCGCGACGGGCACCTGCTCTCCGTGCCCGAGATCGGCAAGTTCTTGCAGGAGAACCCGCAGTCCTTCGTGCGCATGATGCAGATGCGCGCGCAGGCGGGCGTCGCCGGCAAGCGCTGATCCTGCTTCCCCGCCGGCACTGTTCGGCGGGGGACTCCCTTCGGAGGAAGAGTCGTGGCGCCCAGCATGCTGCAAATCAATCGTCTCGCGTCGGCGACGTTGAAGCAGCCGTACTACGAGAAGTATGATCGCGAGACCAAAGAGATCATACGAGTCAAGGAACTAAAGCTGGGCGAACTCCATCGCAAGCGTGTCACGATGCTGCGAACCACACGCCTTCGCGAAGTGTTCGCGAGCACCGAGAGCGAAGAGCAGCAGATTCGCTACGAGTGCCGAGTCGCCATGATGCAGTCCTATGCGCGTATCTACGCGCAGCAACAGGAGAACTCTCCATGACCAACGCAGCCTTCATCCAAGAGCGTCACATCGGCACCGCCCGTGCGCTTGCCGGCACGGTGTTCAAGCGTGTCCCCGTCACCAACGCCATGCAGAAGAACGTGCACAACAGCATGCGCGACCTGATGGCCGGCTACCCGTTCCTCGCATCGCTCGCCTCGTCCGAGTCCGTGCGCTATCACGCGGTCCAAGCCAACGAGTTCCCCATCGCCGCCACCGACGGCGTCGGCATCTACTTCGACGCCAACCCCAAGGGCTGGTTCGACACCAAGGAGTGGACCGACGACCATCGCGTCTTCGCCCACGCACACGAGATTCTGCACGTCGTGCGCGAGGATGTGCTGTGGAAGATGGGCTACGAAGCCGTCGGCGCCGTCAACGTGCCGCGCACGCCCACCTGCCCCGATGGCCGCCTGCCGTTCGACAACCTGCTGTTCGGGCTGGCCAACGACGCCATCATCAACGCGACTCTCATCGCCGACCGAGTCGGCAAGCCGCTGCCCGGCATCTTCACGCACCCCGCCATCGGCCCGACCACCTCGACCGGCGAAGCCTACGCCATCCTCTGGCAGGACAAGCAGCAGGGCAAAGACCCGACCAAGGGCCGTGGCCCCGGCGGTGGCGACCCGATGGCTGGCGACCAGCGCGACGCCGGCTCCATGGGCGACCCGATGGATGGCGGCACCGATGAGCATGCCTCCCAGCCGCGCGACCCGCATGGCGCGCTGAAGGAACTGCGCGACGGTGCAGCCGAGCGCAAGGTCGCCATCGACCGCGCGCGCAACGCCGCTCGGCAGGCGGGTGTCGGCTCGTCGCACGCCGAGCAGATGGTGGAAGCCTCGCGCCCGCCGGGTGTGGACTGGCGCTCCTACGTCAACGGCTTCCTCGCTCGTGCCGCCGGCAACTCGGCGTGGGACTTCCGCCGCCCTGCGCGCCCGCCCATCGTGCGCGAACTGGTGGGTGAGCAGCCGTACTTTTCGCCCTCGCGCGGCGGCAACGGCGTCAACCACGTCATGTTCGTCGGCGACACCTCGGGCTCCATCGGCCCCGACGAGCACCGTGCTACGCTCGGCGCGCTGGCCGAGATGGTCGCGGACCTCAACCCGCGCTACCTCTCCGTCGTGTGGTGCGACTCGGACATCCAGCGAGTCGATATGTTCCGCTCCGTCAGCGGCGATGCGGTGGCCGAATACTACGCCACCAACCACATCCCGCAGGGTGGCGGCACCGACTTCCGCCCGCCCTTCGACATGGTCGCGCAGATCATCAAGGGCGGGTGCAACATGGTGCCCAACGCCGACGCCATCCCCGACCTTCTCGATGCCGGCAAGCCGGACGGGCTCGTCTACTTCACCGACCTGCACGGTCCGGCACCGGAAGAGAAGCCCGACTATCCCGTGCTGTGGCTCGTCACCACCGACCAGCCGGCGCCGTGGGGTGATCGCGTGGAGATCGACCCGCAGGAACTCGTATCGTGAAAGCCGTCACCGGAGCCCCCCGGAATGGACTCGCTGACACACGAGAGTCTCCGCGCAATAGCGATGACCTTGCCGCAGCCTATGCGCGACGCCTACTTTCAGAAGAGGAAGGCGATTCGCGCGGAGCTTGCGGAAAAGAGGTGGCGTGAATACCGCGAGCCTACTCCCCACGGCAGGCCGAAGTCGCTCTACGACCTCGTGCCGTGGGAAGACCCCGAATATGTCGCCCTGTGTCTGTTCTATCTGAACGGAGAGCTTCAGAAGATGCAGGACGCCGTCAACCGACTCGCAGGAAGGTAAGACCCATGACGTTTGAATCCCGTCCCAACGAAGAGACCAAGCCGACGCTGCGCATACGGCTGTTCTATTTCTTCATCACGCCGGCCATCGCGTGGCTCGCCCTGTTCAGTCGGCTGTGCCGCACCGATTTTTTCCTGATCGCCGGCATGCCGGGCAAACTGAAGGCGCCTGACAAAGTCGCTGCGCACTACGAGAACAACATCCGCGTCATCGAGATGGTGATTCTAGCGCTGGATGGCGAACTGAAAGCGGACAGTAGGCAGCCCATCAGTCCGGAAGGCGCTGCGTGCGTGGCGCGGCTCGCCGACAAGATCCGCATTCGGCACCACAATATCGGGCTGAATGTCCAGATCGTCCCCAACCCACCCGAGGAGAAGACCGATGCCCCGCGCTAAGGAAGCGAAGCCCGCCGACATGCGGGTCACGGACTCGTTCTACACCGAGAGTCTGCTCAAGTACATCGAGCGCGGCGAGCAGCGCTACATCTACATGGAGCCCTGGCCGCTCACCCACGAACTGAAGTGGACATCCAAGCAGCAATCGGTGTTCTTCGATACCTGCTTCGGGTTCCAGCACGGGTGCGACTTCGCTCGCGACATGCACAAGATGTACGAGAAGGCGCTCTTCCTCGAAGCCAGCACCGATCTGCGCTCCCACCTCGCCGAGCGTCGGCACCACGCCTACCAGTCTTTGCTCACGCCCACCACCACCAGCGTGCGTATCTATGGCCTCGGTTCGATGTTCGACAAGCGGTTCGCCCGTGCCGTCGGCGCGCAGCCGCGACCGAACATGCTGCTGCGCATGAACATTCCCTCGTTCTACCCGCTGCCGGCCTCGATGCCGAATATGGTCGATCCGCTCTACACCGGCAAATGGGTCGATCCGCTGACCGGCGAAGACCCGCAGGACAACTGCCTGTGGTGGCGCGAAGGGATGGGCGCCGAAGAGACGCGCGTGATGGAGCGACTCCGCGACTGGGCCGAGTCCGCATTGCAGCGCACGCACCAGATCAGGAGCCTCAAGACGTTCCTGCGCGCAGCGGTGAACTACTCCGGCTCCACCGAGATGCTGTTCAAGAACCTGCCGGGGCTGCGGCAGGTGGTGACGCTGAATGAAGGCGAGGAGCGTGTCGAAGCCTGGACCAAATCCCTGCGCGGTGCCGGCTTCAACGCGCTGATGATGCGCCATCACTTCCCGCTCTGGACCAGCGAGTGGAGCACCGTCTACCGGCCGCTGCTCATCTCCGTCATGGCGGCACGGCAGTCGGCTCCTCCGTCCGGCCTGCCGACGCGCATTCACATCGTCAGCCACATTCCGGCTTGACATCCGAACGGCGCTGACTCATAACGAGTCAGCGCCACGCGGAGCGGACGATGCACCTCAAGATACTCACCGGAGACTTCGAGACCTTCTACAGCGATGACTACTCGCTGCGGAAGATGACGCCTGTCGAGTACATCTGCGATCCGCGTTTCGAGTGCCTCGGCGGCTCGTTCCGTATGGATGAGTTTACGCTGCCCGTGGACAAGCCGCCGTCGCCCTACACCCCGAGCGACTTCGACGCGAAGGCGCGCTGGGTCGATGGGCGCAACGTGACGAAGCTCTTCGAGAAGGTGGACTGGACCAAGACCGCCTTCATGTCGCACAACATCGGCTTCGATGGGGCGATCCTTGCGTGGCGCTACGGCATCGTGCCCGCGCTCTACATCGACACGCTCGGCATGGGCCGCGCGATGCTGCCTGAAGCCAAGGGCGCGTCGCTTGAGAAGGCGCTCATCGCCATCGGCGCACCGCCCAAGGGCGACGAGATCGCCAACGCCAAGGGGATGCGGCTGGCCGACCTCGAACGACACCCCTCCTTCTACACGCGCTTCCAGCGCTACGCGTCGCGTGACTGCGACGGGGCACTGTGGCTCTTCCGGCACCTCGCGCACGGATTCGCCGGCACTCTTGGAGTCGGCACCATCCACAAGAGCGAGGAGTTCCTCCTCATGGACGCCGTGGCACGGATGACCATCCTGCCGCAGTTCATCCTCGACCGAGACGTACTTCATGCACATCACACCAACACGGTGAAGCAGAAGGTCGCGCTGCTCGACAAGCTCAAAGGCTCGGCGATCCTCGACCCGGATAACCCCAAGGGTGATCTGATGTCGAACGCGCGCTTCGCCGATGTGCTGCGCAAGCTCGGCGTGGAGCCCCCGACCAAGATCAGTTTCAAGACCGGCAAGCAGACCTTCGCCTTCTCGAAGACTGACCCGGCGTTCATGGAACTGATGGATGACGAAGACCCGCTTGTGCAGGCATGCGTCGCCGCCCGGCTCGGCTACAAGTCCACGCTCGAAGAGACCCGCACGCAGCGCTTCCTTAACATCTCCGACCTGACGTGGCCACCACAGTCGGACTCGACGGTGGCGGAGAGTCTGCGCGTCAACACCTCTGTCACCGGCCAGCCTCTCTCCCCCCGGCGGATGCCGTTCCCGCTGCGCTACTCGGGTGCGCACACGCACCGGCTCTCGGGCGAGTGGTCGCTCAACCTTCAAAACCTCGGGCGCAAGAGCCAGCTTCGCGCATCGCTCGCCGCTCCGCCCGGCTACAAGATCGTCTCCGCTGACGCTTCGCAGATCGAGGCGCGCATCGTCTCCTGGCTTGCCGGCTGTGCCGCGCTGGTGAACGCCTTCGAGGACAAGGAGGATGTCTACTCCACGTTCGCTTCGCTGGTGTATGGCTACCTCGTCAACAAGAAGGATCATCCTGGCGAGAGGTTCGTCGGTAAGACGGCAGTGCTCGGCCTTGGGTTCGGCATGGGATGGGCGAAGTTCATCCTGACCTGCCTCAACCAGGGTCGCGCGCAGGGGCTTCCACGCGAGATGTGCGTCATCCCTGAAGCGCTCGGGCGCAAGACGGTGGAGACCTACCGCACCTCCTACCACGAAGTGCCGAGCTACTGGCGCGCGATGGATCAGGTGATCGAGATGCTGGCGAACCGCGTCTCAGGCGTGCTCGGTCCGATTCTTATCGACGGGCCGAATCAGTCCCTCATCCTGCCGAACGGAATGCGCCTGTACTACCACAACATGCGCAGCGAGATCGTGCCCGGCCTTGATGGCAAGCCACGCCAGCAGTGGCTCTTCGATTACGGACGCGAGACCAAGTACACCTTCGGCGGCAAGATGACGGAGAACGTGGTGCAGGCACTCGCGCGCATCATCACGATGAACGCCGCCGCGCGCATCCGTCGCAAGGCGCAGATCGGCGACTGGCGTCCTCGGCACCTCGCTGGACAGATTCACGATCAGCTAATCTACGTCGTGCCCGACGAGGTGGCGCACGACTTCCGCGATCTGGTGGTGGCCGAGATGTCGGCCCGACTCGATTGGTTCAAGAGTCTGCCGCTCGCGGCAGAGGGTGAGATCGGACAGAACCTATTGGAGGCGAAGTGATGCTATCGCTGTTCACGTTCGCCGACTGGGTTATCATCGCCAGCGTGGTGCTCGCGCTCCTCGGACTCGGAGGAATCATCGCGCTGCTCATCAAGGGGTGGATGAAATGACCGACACGACGACAGAGGCGGTGGAGCGGCTGGCGCTGTCGCTCGCCATCGCGAATCAGCCGATCACAGCCGCTACTCTCCGCGCGCTGGCGCAGGAGCGGGATGCGGC
>FRDC01004908.1_pt3 | contig 9922 bp, 10 predicted proteins | sample 1106171 | NCBI WGS metagenome assembly FRDC01 (sample SAMEA3930566, study PRJEB13176) | freshwater metagenome | biome: Drinking water system; feature: drinking water; material: water | place: Singapore | collected 2014-12-20
TGAGGAGCAATCCATGACGCCCAACATCGAACAACTGGAACCCCGCTGCGTGCTGAGCGCTGCCCTCGACCTGGGCACTATCGGCCCGCGCCTCGACTATGGCCCTGCCATCGAGGTGCAGTGGGGCGATTCGGTCCCGCTGGCCACGATGCCACCGGACGGTGGCTATGCTACCGCTGGTACGCCCTACGTCGAGCAGTACCACTATTGGGCCATTGCCCCGGCACTGACGCAGGTGGACGTGTGGGCTGGTCTGTGGCCGAATTTCGTCGGCCCCGGCGAGTGGGACGTGCTGCACGTCGTGCTCACGCCCGAATCGCCTATGAACTACGTCTTCGCCTCGCTGCAGCGCTTCACGCTGCCGCACGCCGAGAGCGTCGGCATCGGCCTGTCGGGTGGCACGGTCACGGTCTACCAGACGGCCTTCGGCTCCCTCTGGAGCACAAGCACCAATGACGACGGGATGAGCTGGTCGGCGTGGCAGCAGGTGACGCCGCTGCTAGCCGTCGCGCCGACCGCGCCGGCACCGTCGCTCGCTCCGTTCGGCTGGCTGGCCGACATGGACGCTTACGAGCCGGGACAGGACCTGGACGGCGACGGCTGGCCGGACGCTCCCGGTGTCGAGCACGCGAAGGCGGTCTATGGACTGATCCTTGCGACAGATAACGGCATCCGCGTCGGCTACGAGATTGACTCCATTCGCTTCTCCGGCTTGGTGCATGACGGCGAGCTGACGACCGAGGCCGTCGACGCCCTGTTCCTCGAAGGTGAGTGGCTGGATCAGACGGAGGTGTGGTTGCGATGATCGACCTGGAAGACGATCCGATTCTGGAGGCGCTCCAGAGCTGGAAGGACGCCGGTGTGCTGGACGCACCGGAGCAGATTTCCCGGTTGGAGAAGGTCGTCCGCGACCAGGGTGCACTGCTCCACGACTTGTCTCAGCAGAACAAGGCTCTCGCCGCTGACCTGCGGGCGCTGGCCCAGCAGAAGGCCGCGGCCGACGTGGAGACCGCCGAGCTGCGCGGACTAGTCAAGTCGCTCGAAGGACGGCCTGTGTCCTCGCAGGGCGCGACCATCAATCTGTCAGCGTCGGGTCTGGCCGAGCAGCTGGGCGAGGTACTGAGCAAGTCGGTTGCCGACGTGGTGAACAAGACTTTGGAGCGTGCCCTCGTCGCTCCGACCGTCAACGTCGAGACCGACGTGGCCAGCCTGGGCAAGACCATCGCCGACGGGTTGGCCCCGGCCCTGGAGATGCTGGCCCAGCCCCGCGAGACCGTCCTCCCGGCCCCGCTGGTCAACGTCGGCGAGACGGCCGTGACGGTGGACACGCTGCCGATGGCCGAGGCGATCAACGAGTTCAAGAAGTCGCTGTCCTCCCTGCCCGCTCCGGAGGTGTTGGTCAACCTGGAGCCGTTGGTCGAGCAGAACAAGCTGCTGCGGAAGTGCATCGAGCGGCTGGCCCCGACCGACCTCACGCCGGTTCTCAAGGCACTGGAACGCCAGGGCGAGCGGATCGACAAGGCGCTTCAACCTCCGGAAAGGAAGCCGAGGACCAAGAAGCTCAGCCAGGACTACGACGGCGGCTGGACGATCACCGAGACCGAGTGACCCAACTCTGAGAGGAAGCAACCGTGGAATCCGTGTTCTTGTGCTGCCCGACCGCCGGGCAGATGCGGCGTGAGACGGCTGTGAGTTGCATGACCGCTAGCCGTCGGGTGCGGTTGGAGTTCTCGACCCGCGGCACGAGCCTGCTGGCTCTGAACTTCAACCTGGCGTGGTGCGAAGCGCTCAATCGCCGCGAGGAGCTGGGCCTGACGCACTTCGCCATGATCCACAGCGACGTGGCGGCGGAGCCGCTCTGGCTGGACAAGCTGCTGGACGAGCAGAAAAGGGTCAAGGCCGACGTGCTCAGCGTGGTGCTGCCGCTCAAGGATGGTCGTGGGCTGACGAGTACCGGAGTCTGCGACGAGCGCACTGCCCAGGTGACGCGTATCACGATGCGGGAACTGCAGGACCTGCCAGAGACCTTCGGCGTCGAGGATGTTGGCAACGGGTTAGGACGGGTGCTGGCCGTCAACACTGGCCTGTGGGTCTGCGACTTCACCCGCGACTGGGTGGAGAGCGTGAGCTTCCAGGTGCAGGACACCATCGTCAAGACGACCGATGGTATCTATCAGCCACGCAACTTGCCGGAGGACTGGGGCTTCTCGATCAAGTGCCACGGTGCATTTCTGCGGGTGATGGCGACGCGGGCAGTCAAGGCGACGCACTTCGGGACCAAGGGGTTCCGCAACGACGAGGGCTGGGGGACGCTCGACCGGGAGCCGGGCGGCGAACTGGCATTGGAGGGATGCAAGTAGCATGGCGCAGATCACCAAGACAGCCAATATACAGCTCGTGCCGTGGCAGGACATCGCCTCGGTCAACACGGTGTTGTCGCCGCCGTTGAACGTGCCCAACCAGTTCACGGCCGGCTTTAATATCATGCTCGGCCGGGAGACGGGCACGGCGTTCGGAGCCGGCTGGCCGAACGTCCGCGTAGAGGCCAGTGCCAAAGACAGCGGCAACGACGCCTGGGTGCCGGTGGCCCAGTTCCAGATGGCGGTCGGTGCGAGCATCGTCAACACGACGCTCAACGCTGACCTCGCAGCAGGCGGCGTCAGCGCCTCGCTGTCTGCTGGTGCAAATGTGGCTCCCGGTGACTATCTGCTGCTGCGAGACACGAACACCGCAAACTACGAGCTGGCCCGTGTCAAGACTGTCAACGTCACGCTGGTCGGGTTTGAGGAGCCGGTCACCTACGCCCATCCGTCCGGCCAGCAGGTGACGGATCAAGCTGAGAGCTACTGGGCGGTGGTGGATCTGAGCGCCTTCACCCGCGTCCGCGCCGTGGTGGACAACGCCAGCAGCGGCCAGAAGATCGCGGCGCAGGTTCTGATGACCGTCATGAACACGGTGGGTTAACTTATGTACCGCAAGTGGGGACGCACGAAGCCGCCGCCGGGCGCTACGGTGGATTACGGGCATCCGCTGGTGACAGGACTGGTCGGCTGCTGGTTGCTCAACGAAGGTGCCGGCGCGAATGCATTCGACTTGAGCCCGCGTAGGTACAACGGCACGCTAATCAGCGCTCCAACGTGGCGAGCTGGCCGGCTCGGCGGTCCCTCATTGGCGTTTGCCAGTAACTATGTAACGATGGGCAACGTCCTGAACTTTGAGCGCTTTGACGCGTTCAGTTTGGCGGCATGGTTTCGCACAATCGGCACTGGGAACGAACAGGTCATCGGCAAGGAAGACAGCGGTTCGCCGTTCCGCGGCTACCAGCTAGTGATGAACGCGCCCACGGCCGGGCGAATGCGATTTGGCCTTATCAACAACGGCGCTGGCGCGGACTTGATAGCCGCTGACTCAACTGGCACCTTCAACGACGGTCGCTGGCACCATGCTGTCGGCGTCAGCTATGGGACTGGAACGACAGCCGGATTACGGTTGTACATGGATGGGGCGTTGGCTCCGGTTTCTCTCACCGGAACGTTGACCAATACGATAGTCACCACTTCTCCGTTTCAAATCAGCGGCCGAAACGGCGCCAACATCATGCTCACTGGTGCTGCTGACGTGGGGATGGTGTGGAATAGGGCCCTATCGCCACAGGAAGCCCGATGGCTCTACGAAGAGCCCTTCGCCATGATCCGCTCGCCGCGGAGCATCCAGTATTTCGTTCCCGCGACCCAGCCAGCAGCGCCTAAGGTTCCTAGCGGCGGAGACGGTGGTGAACTGATGCTGGACTGGATGCGAAAGCGTCGAGACAAAATTCAACGTCGCGAACCGAGCGAGGAACAGATCAAGCTGCCACCCATCGCCGTGCTGATGGAGGCACTGGAGGACTGGACATGACTGGAACAGTGGAGAAGGCCGCGCATCGTTCGTCCGGCAACGCCGAGCGGGTGTTTGCGACCTGGGACGAGAAGGGCCTGGGCGACTTCGCCGTTTGCGTGGCCAAGGCCCGCGGATCGGGCACGCCGTCGGGCACCCGCGAGCAGGTGGAGAAGCGGCTGCGGCACGTCTACAGATCGGCTTACGTCGTCGAGAAGACGCCGATGAGCGAAGCCTCCGGCCAAGTCGGCGGCTACACGGTGCCGACGCAGACGAGCCAGGAGCTGATGCGCGACGTGTGCGAGGACTCGATCTTCTGGCCGCGAGCGTTCGTCCAGCCGATGGCGACGAACAACGTCATGCTGCCAATCCCGGACCCGACTCGCAGCGCCTCGGTGCCGCTGGGCAGCAACATGTTCGGCGGCATGATCCTGCAGTGGCGCAGCAGCCAGAACATGAGCTTCGATGCCACCACGAACCCCGGCGAGACGGAGCCGGCCTTCGGACAGGTCGAGCTGGGTGCCCAGGAGCTGTGCGGTTTCCTGACCTGCTCCAACGACCTGGCGATGGATTCGCCGAGCATGGACGCCTTCCTGCGGCGGTTCATCCCCCGCGGCGTGGCCAACGCGACCGACCAGGCATTCTTCCGTGGCCCCGGTCCAGGCAGCGGTCCGACCGGCCTCGTGGGCGCCGGCTGCACGATCACGGTGACTCGGGCCGGCGGCAACGCCATCACGCAGGCTGACCTTGCCAATATGTACCAGCGGCTGTTGCCCGGCAGCGAGCGCTACGCCGTCTGGGGCATCAGTCCGACGGCGCTGGGCAACATCACGGCCATCAGCGGTGGCATCCCCGGCATGCTGATCATGCTGCCCGGCTCCGATGGCTCCTCCGGCCTGCTCATGGGCAAGCCGTTCTACAAGACGGAGAAGCTGCCCGACCTGGGCACGCCCGGCGACGTGCTGCTCTTCGACCCGAGCCTCTACGTCATCGGCCACCGCGGGCTCTACCTGGACTTCACCGACCAGGCCCCGGCCCAGTGGGCACGGGCGCAGTGCGTGTGGCGAGTGGTATGGCGCGGCGATGGTGCCCCGATGCTGAATGGCGCGGTGACCCTCGCCAACCAGAGTACCACGACCGCTGCGATGGCCGTGCAGCTGAGTGCCTAACCATGAAAAACTTAGGATTTACTGACGACGAACGCCGCACAATGGTGCTGGTCAATGTTAACAGGGCTGCCCTGCCCGGTTCCCAGACCTTCAACGCCAACGGCACGTTTACGCCAGGCGCGGGGGTTACGAGCGTGCTGGTTGAATGCTGGGGCGGGGGTGGCGGCGGAGCTTCCAACGACGTTAACGCTGACCGGTCAGGTGGCGGGGCTGGCGGTGGGGCTTACGCTAGTAAAACCATTTCGGTGATTCCGGGCACTCCGTATACCGTCAATGTGGGAGCGGCCGTCGGCTCGGACACGGATGGTAACGACACCTGGTTCGGGGATTCCGCCACCGTTTTGGCAAAAGGAGGCAAGGGGTCTACCAGCGCTACGGGAGGAAGCGGGGGGTTGGCCAGTGAATGTATTGGCGATGTTTGTTGGTCTGGCGGCAACGGCGGCAATGGGGCGGCTGGCGTAAGCAAAGGTGGAGGCGGAAGTGGAGCCGGCGGATCGAGGCTAAGCGATGCCAACTCCGGCTCGAACAACACAGGGGCCGTAGGAGGGGTCGGCGGTGTGGGTGGCGGAGGAGGCGGCGACGGCCGTGACGGCGGGAGCGGCAACGGTACCACTGGCACAGGCGGGTTTACTGGGGCCGCGCCAGGCGGCGGCGGTAGCGGAGGTGGAATCGGTTCCAGTGGAGCCACGTCCCGAGGCGGCGGGGGTGGCCCTGCCGGAAGGGTTATAGTGAAGTGGCCTCCTCCATGACGGGCCTCTTTGGGTTGAAGTTAAACAAATTAAAGACGTGCTGAGCGTAGGTCGCTAGCAACATGAGCAAGCACTCTGAAGCAATAGCCCGAGCCGTCCATCGCATCTTCCGCATGCAGTCCCAGAGCGGTGCGGAACGCATGGGCAACTGGATGGGCCGGATGCGGGACGCCCTGCTCAAGCCGCTGCTGGCCGGCTACGTTGCGGCCCTCAAGCGGATGGGAGCGCGGGACGACGACTGGGCGGAGGCAACGGCGCTGGCCCAGGCAGCGGAGGCGGCGGTGCAGCTCAACGACGCCACGACGGACATGCTGGAGCGGGGCCGGGACTACCGCGAGGTGTTCTCCGCCGAGCGAGCCGCCCTAATCGGCGTGGACCAGTGGGACAAGGCGTATGGAGCTTGCCAGGTGCGGGCGGCGCAGACGAAGAAGCAGAAGCTCCGCTGGGTGACGAAGGGCCCGAAGGTGTGCAGCGTGTGCAAGAAGCTCTCCGGCAAGATGCAGACTCCGGGCAAGGCGTTCGCCATCCTCAAGGGCGAGCCGATCTATCACCCGCCAGTGCATCCGAGCTGCTACTGCGTCCTGGAGACTGTCGGATGAACGTCACCCGCGTGAAGGTCGACATCCAGGACAAGGCCGTCCTCAAGGCGTACTGCGACGTGGAGATCGACGACCAGCTCGTCATCCGCCAGGTCAAGGTGCTGGAGCTGGAGGGGCGGCTCAAGATCTGCTTCCCCGCCAAGATGCGGCAGACGCCCTGCCCGGATTGCGGCAAGGCGGTCAAGATCACCGACCCGTGGTGCGGCTGGTGCGGAGTCGAGCAGGACGGGCAGCAGGAGCGGATCGACGGGTTGCGGGCCCACCTCGGCCTGCGCGACGAGGACCGCCTCAGCTTCTACGTGGACATGGTGCACCCGATCAACCGCGAGGCCCGGCAGATAATCGAACGGGCCGTGTTCGACGCCTACGAGCGGGCGAAGGAGGAGCAGCAGTGACGACCAAAGCCCTCGTCGCCGTGGACCTGCACGGGACCATCGCCGATAAGCGGGCGGACCACAGCGGCGAGTACGACCCCTCCGCCTACGACCTCCAGCCCGGAGCCGTGGAGGCGCTGAAGGAGCTGCGGGACGAGGGGCACGAGGTGGCGATCTGGACGTGCTGGGCCACGGACGAGGCCCGGCAGTGGCTCGATGAGAATGGCGTGCCCTATGACTACGTCAATGAGGAAGCGCCCGACCACGGCAGCCCGAAGATCGACGCCGATCTGTACGTAGACGACAAGGCGGTGCCGCACGACGGCGACTGGGGGCGGACGATGGAGGCGGTCAGGGCGAGCGGCAGGCTGGAGAAGGGGTTGAGTGTACGGATCAAGAACGCACTTCGAGACCGCCTTATCAGGGAAGCCGAATCTAGCTCCAGAGGTCTGTTTTCAGTCACTACCGAGACAGGAACGGGACCGGAAGACGGGAAATTGTGGGCAGGGCACGGAGAACTCAAAGAGGCACAGAGGATGGTCAGCGAAGGTCTGGCCGAATCGGTATCTCATTCGACTGATCGGGAAACCAATCGAGGGCGATCAGTCATCTATACGACTTACACCTTCAGGCTGAAGTACAACAAAGCCGTCCACGAGGTGTCCTGCGAGAACTGCTCCGGCGTCGGCTGCCACCTGTGCAACCACACCGGCAAGCTGCTGGTGGCGGACGACAAGACCGTGGCGAAGGCTCGCGACCCGAAGGACTTGAAGGAGTTCGCCGCCGAGGTCAACCGCATCGCCAGGGGAGCGCCGGCGTCGGCCAAATTCGGATCAAAGGTCTACATAGGCTACATAGAGTACGAGTACAGCATCCCTGGCTTCCGGCAGATGCTTCTTGAAGCTCACCGAGCTGGACTGGTGACGCTGGCCCGGTTCGACATGAGCTACGTCGCTGACCAGCGCGACGTGCGTGCCAGCGAGATGTATGGAGACGCGATAGGCACGTTCCATTTTGTGGTTCCCAAGTCGGCTAGCACCTGGAAGTTTCTGGGTCGGACGGCGACGGGCGGCGCGAGGTACAAGAGGATGGCGGAGACTTGCCCCGACTGCGGGGAGGAGGTGGCAGGGTGATCGTCACGAAGAAGCAGAAGGGCCAGCCCACGGCGGAGCACGACGACGCCGAGCAGACCGTCGTCTGGGTGATGTCGACCGGCCGCACGGACCGCGACGGGGAGACGGTCGATCCGGAGGGCGGGAACTTCGACGAGTTCATGCTCAACCCGACCGTGCAGTGGAACCACGACACGGACGCGGAACCTATCGGCCACCTCAAGGGAGCGCCCTGGAACGACTACGTGGGCGAGGGCACCAAGTACCCGGAGATTAGCGGCCCGAAGCGCATGGCCCTGCTCGGCCGGGTCAAGTTCGACTCCGACGCCCGCAGCCGAGCACTGTATGAAAAGACCAAGGAGCGGCTGGCGTCGGGCGGCAACATGGGCGGGTCGATCAGCTTCGTCCCGCTCGGCCGCACGTCCAAGAACAACGAGGGCGGGAACCACTACCCGTCCTGGAAACTGCTGGAGTTCACGGTGTGCAGCGTAGGGTCAAATCCTGACGCCGTGGCCACCCGCAAGAAGTGCCTCAACTGCGCGTGCAAGACGGTCAAGGACAAGGCCGAGGTGGTCGAGAGCGCCGTCGGCGGATGGGCAGTGGTGGACGGCTACGAGGTCGTAGGGCGCTACGGCAGCAGGGCCGAAGCGGAAGCGGCGAAGGCGCGAATCGAGTCCCGAACCGGGAAGAGGATGAAAGTAATGACCGTCGACAAGGGTTGGGAGAACTGGGCGATGATGGTCGGCAACGCCCTCGGCATCGTCGGAGGGGCCCTGGGCCACAGCCCGACGGCGGTCATCGCCAGCTCTCTCGGTCTAGGCGCGGCGGCGGTGTGGGAGATCATGCAACAGCAGCACCGGCAGGGTAAGTCCCCGAAGGAGGCTGCCCGTGAGCTGGAGTCCAAGAAGAGTCTCAAAGCGGCACCATCGCCGCACAGAAAGGGGAAGAAGATGAAGCGGCGAGCATGGGTGAAGGGCAAGTCCCTCTGGCTGCTCCAGAAGGACGGCGGCATCGACGCCGAGGTCCAGGAGTACGTGGAGGAACGCGGCCTCGACGAGGTGCGGCTGGAGGACAAGGAGCCGACCGTCTCCGAGTGGGTCGAGGAGGAGATGGCGGAACCGGAGCATCAGGACGCTCCCGTTCAGATGGCTCGCACCGACGGCCCTCCCTCCGGCAAGACCGAGGACGTGGCCGACGACGTGGCGACCCGCTCCGCCGAGCTGTGCGAGATGGGCGTAGACGAGACCGACGCGGTGGAGGCGTCAATGGACGAGCAACAGGTGCCGAAGGGCATGCGGGCGGCGGTGAAGGCGCTGCTACGAAACAAGGCTCGGGGACCTTACAAGGTCGCAAAGGACAACCTTAGCCGTGATGCTTCCGGTAACGCAATGTGGGCGGTGGAGAGTGCCGACGGAGTTCAGGTGAAGCGTGGAATTCAAGACTACCAAGTAGCCCAAGCGGAAGCCGACAAAAGGAATCGAGCCGAGGGTAAGAGTATGAGGAACAAGGGGGCATCCCCCGAAGAGCTGGCCGCTTACGAGCAGGGCCAGAAGGACGCCCTCAAGTTCGTCGAGGACACCGGCAAGGAAGAGGAAGTGCCGCCGGTGCCCATCGAAACCAGCGTCAAGCGGCTCCGTCCCGGCCACGTGGTGCGGACCAAGACCGGCAACCTCGCGCTGGTCAAGAGCATCAACCGCAAGAGCGTGACCGTCGTCAAGGTCAACGGCGACGAGGTGGAGGCCGACGAGAAGAGCCTGAGCATCAAGCTCAAGAGCGAGGGCTGGGGCTTGCCGACGAAGATGAGCGGCGGCACCTGGGGCCTGGCGGCAAAGCTCACGCACTGGTACGGCCGCATGGCCAACGAGATGAAGACCTTCGCTCCGGCCCTCAAGGACGCGGACCTCACCGGCGAGGAGCAGAAGGCGGTCGAGGGCGAGGTCGAGGAGGCGTTCCTCAAGATCGCCAAGGAGCTGGGACTTGGTATGGTCTGCAAAGACCTGTACGCCAAGCAAGACCCAAAGGACGGCAAATGGCGAGTATACG
>FRDC01001714.1_pt1 | contig 9921 bp, 10 predicted proteins | sample 1106171 | NCBI WGS metagenome assembly FRDC01 (sample SAMEA3930566, study PRJEB13176) | freshwater metagenome | biome: Drinking water system; feature: drinking water; material: water | place: Singapore | collected 2014-12-20
AGAGCAGCGGACTCATAAGCCGTTCCAAGCCCTCCAGACACCCCTCTAATTTCTCGCGACAAATCACCGCAAATTGGCTCCAGCAGCCACATTCCCGCTCAAATTTCATGCGCATTTATCCGATCGATTCCGGTTGGTCTCGACCCATTTTGACCCTGCCGTGGGCATTTGGTGGACACTGCCGTTGATACCTTACCTAAGGAACGTCTGATTAATTCGCGTTTGCGCTGAGCAATCCATTCCTGGGGTGGTCAACCAGGGCTACGGGTATGGGACTGCGCTGGTCCGGGAGCGTCGGTGCGGGTTCGCCCGCCGTCAGGTCGCCCGCGACCCAGTTCGCACAGACGCTCGCTAGGCCTCCGCCAACAGGCGCCGGCGAGCCACGTACAGATTCGCCAAGCCGCAGCTGATGAACAGCCAGCGGTCTTGCGCTCATTCCACGTTCACACGAACACTCCGCTCATCAGCGCGGAGCGTCTGGTTTTCGCAACTGTTCGATCACCCACTCCTGAAACTCGCGGTGAGCTGCCAGTTCCTGGAATACCGCTTGCTCAAGCGTCGGATGGTGGTACAGATGCTCGGCCAGGAGCCGAGCCAGCTTTCGATCCCCGTCAGGTCCTTGTCCGAATTGATGGAGCACCTCGTGCACAAAGTGCTCATCCTGCGTGCCTCGTGCCACAAGTTGCTCCCGCAGGCCTTGATCTCCCAGGACCCGATCCACCACCGGCGCATCCGCCGGCATCGTATGGGCACAGGCTGAGAGCGTGACCCCCCAGCGCCGGTCCCAACCATCCTGTCATCCACCGCACGGTGCTCTCCTTGTCATGCCTCATGAAACGGCTATGTCTGGAACTGCTCACTGAATCATCCCGTGCGGCCGCATCGCCCGGTGCTCCCTCGCCAGCTCATCCGCTTCGTCCGCCGCTTTCTCATAGCTCTGAGCAATGGCCCGACAATGCGCTGCGTGCTGCTTGGGTTCTGTCTTCCCGTGCGGCTCCGAATGCTTCTCATAAAATTCGGCTGTCATCTCCCACCCCTTCGCTTTTTCCCTCAGCTCCTGCGCCTGCTGAGCATAATAATCGGCCAGACCCACACGATCGTTCGCGTCAATCATCCGTTGAATGGAGGTCTCCGCACAACCATGTAAGAGCACCACGAAGCTCATGCCCACGAGCGTGAGAATCCATCTTTCCTGTCGCATAGCACTCCTCCGTCGTACGGCAGTGAGCGAGTTCACTGCGTTGGTGAGCCGCAGCAACCTTGATGCGCTTATCTCACTTGTGAATCGGCAAGGCTTATGCCGATAATGGACTCCTTGCGCTGATTCACATTCATCTCCGATTCCTGCTGCATCAACCCGGCTTGACAAGAGATGCAGAGGCAGAACGGGGCAATCGACCCTGTCTCTTGTTAAGAAATGCCCCACTCGCATTAGAACCACATCCGCACCCCCGCCACAAAGCGAATTTGACTCGGATCTCCGCCCTGTTGGCGCACGAGGGTTGCGGTCTCGCCGAAACTTCTGTCGAGGGAGATGCCAACATAGGGGGCAAACTCGCGCCGGATTTCATAGCGCAGCCGAAACCCCACTTCGAGATTGTTGAGCCCGGAGCCGGTGGTGAATTCTTCGACTCGTTGAATGGCGGCGTTGGTTTCAAAGCGGGTCTGGAGGATCAGTCGTTGCGTCATGAACATGTCCTTCGTCAACGACAGACGGGCGGAGACTTTGCCGTTCTGATCGATGAACAGGGCGGACTCAAATTCGTAGTTGTAGGGGACGAGACCTTCGAGCCCGATCACTCCCAGTCCGCGTGTCACATTGCGTCCACGGAACGACTGCGTTTCGACTCGGCCTCCCACCTGAAAATCGTAATACTTTTGGACGAACCGTCCGTACAGCAGTTGGAAATCCACATCGTAGTCCGCTTTGAAAGCTGTATTCCGCTGCCCTTCGCTCTTGAACCAGAGCCGATTGTAATCACCGCCGTACCAGCCCTCGATATCCCACCGGTAGTCGTCTACACCTTGACCTCCACCGGTTCTCGGACGGTATTCGAGAACATCGACGAGGGTGAACAGACGGTTCTCCTGATCGTTGACCGGACTCGGCCAGTCACGTTGTGAGGACGAATTCGGCAGCGCCAGCTCTTGCCTGGCTGAAGGGCCGACGGGCCTAGACGCCTGGGACATGGCAGAACCGGCTTGGACCTTTGAGTTTGAGACCGCATCCGTCATCGTTGATCGGATCGGAGTCGTCTGGACTGTAGATTGCGCGACGACCGTCGAGTCGATGCCGGCACTGCACAGGCACGCCAGAAACGCCGCAAGCACGGCCCGTAACGAGCCGGTCATGAGGGTCTCGCTCGCTCGCCATCCGCCACCTCGACGATACGGAACATCCCCGCCTCCATGTGGAGGAGCAGGTGGCAATGAAACGCCCAGCGTCCCGGTGCGTCCGCGCTGATGGCAACGGACAGCCGCTCCGCCGGCTTCACGATGACGGTGTGCTTGCGCGGCAGGTATTCGCCTGCCCCGTTTTCCAGGTGCATCCACATCCCGTGCAGATGGAGCGGATGCTCCATCATCGTATCGTTCACGAAAGTGAGGCGCAGCCGCTCGCCGTAGCGGAAACGAATCGGCTCGCGGGCCTCTGAATACTTCTTGCCGTCGAAGGACCACATGTACCGGGTCATGTGGCCCGTGAGATGGAGTTCAATTTCACGCTCCGGCTCCCGTTGGTCGGGATAGGGAACAAGACTTTTCAAGTCGGTGTAGAGCAGCACGCGGCGGTCGCTGTGTTCCAATCCTCTCCCTGGTTCCCCCATACGGTTCTGTGAATACTTGGCCACTGTTTGATTGCCAGGGCCATGATCGTCGGGGCCATGCTTGACCGGCTCGGCGCCGGGAATCTTCGAACGGCGTGAATCGCCCATCTTCATGCCCGGCATCTCGTGCCGGTCCGGCATGTTTCCCATTTCTGAGCCGTGTTGCCTGTGCTCCATGTGTTGAGTGTCCCCAGACTGTTTCCCGCTCGGCGTCTCGCCGGAGGGAGCCTTACCGGGCATTGTCGTGCTGCCGTCATGAGTGTGGTGCTCCATCCCCGACATGTCCATGCCTTCGGTGTGCATCATGCCCATGTCCTCCATCATGCGGATCGGCCTGGGCCGGCGTGCAGGAATCTCCGCGCTCATGCCCGGGCACGTCGCCAAGGTGCCCCGCGCGAAGCCGCTGCGATCCATCGTCTCAGCAAAGATGGTGTACGGACGATCTTCGGCGGGTTCGACGATCACATCGTAGGTCTCCGCCGGTCCCATGCGAAACTCGTCCACCACGACGGGCTGCACGTTCTGTCCGTCTGCCTGTACGATCGTCATCTTGAGGCCCGGAATACGGACATCATAGAAGGTCATGCTCGCCGCGTTGATAAAGCGGAGGCGCACCCGCTCGCCCGGACGAAAGAGCCCTGTCCAGTTCCCGGCAGGCGACAGGCCGTTCATCAGATAAGTGAAGGTGTAGCCGGTGACGTCGGCGAAGTCCGTCGGGTCCATCCGCATCCGGTCCCAACTCAAGTAGTTCTGCAACGCCGTCCAGAAGCCCATGCGGGCCACGTCAGTAAAGAACTCCCTCGCTGCTCGCTTCTGAAAGTTATAGTAGCCCCCTTGTTTTTTGAGATTGGAGAGCAGAGTCTCTGGTGATTCGAAGCTCCAATCCGAGAGCATCACCACGCACTCCCGATCGTACTGAAACGGTTCCGGCTCGAGAGGATCAATGATCATCGGTGCGTACATGCCCAAGAACTCCTGACCGCCGGAATGACTATGAAACCAGTATGTGCCGCTCTGCTTGATCGGAAAGCGATAGGTGAAGGTGGTGCCCGGCTTGATGCCGCCGAAGCCGACGCCCGGCACGCCGTCCATCTCGGGCGGGAGGAGAATTCCGTGCCAGTGAATTGACGTGCTCTCGGTCAGCTTGTTCGTTACGCGCAGTGTCACGTGCTGACCTTCTTTCAGCCGAATCACGGGACCCGGTATCGTTCCATTAATCGTCATGGCCATTCCGGTTCGCCCGTCAAGGCGGAACAATTGCTCGCCGATCGTCAGATCGATGACGTCTCCGCCCAGCGCTGTCTGTAAACCGGCGGTGGCGTAAGTGCTCGTCCAGACGCGAGCGGGGACCAGATGTTCCACCGCTGCCAGCAGCCCCAGCACGGCGGCGCGCTTCAGCAGCAGACGTCTCGAAATACGGTCGAAGCTCATGTTGTTCTTTCCTTAACCGAGTTGGAGCACCTCAAAGACTCATCCGTCCCCGTCCACGACCCTAGTGACTGTGCATGTGTCCATCAGCCGCGGGCATGGCGCCTTCTTTCTCCGGCACCGACACACCCGCGAGCGGAGGTGAATTCCAGATCACTTTATTGCCCGGCGCCAGATTTGCCGCCTGGATAAAATGTGTATCCCCTTCCCGCATGGCTCCGAGGCGATATAAGGTCTTACCCAGGTTGTAGTGGGCTTCAGCCAGTTCGGGAGATGCCGCGATCGCCGTCTCGAAATGTTGCTTCGCGTTCTCCCACTGGCCCTGCTCGTACGCATGAATGCCTTCATCATTGTGACGGGCTGCGCTGACGTTCGTCCCCGTTGGAGCGGGCAGCAGTGTCGGCTTAGGCGCAGATTGGCATCCGCTTCCAAGAATCGCGAGCACGATGACGACGGTGAGCACTCGGCTTGCTTTCCAGACCATCTTTATCCCCTTTCCTTTGCGATAGGATCACCTCAAATGGGAATTTCTAGCTCTTGGTTTCAGGGCACGATGGTCAGATCCTGACCGGCGTGTACACTCCTCTAGCCTCAAGTCCTGTGTCATAAGCCAGCATAGGAAGTAGTACGCCGCCGCCAGTGAGCAACTATCCAAACCACGAACGGCGGAAGAATCAGCATCTGGGCAATGGGAGTAATCCCGACACCCAGCCCTGGGATCAATGGCATGCTCTCTGTGTAGCTCCACCGATGCGCGACATATACCATAATCCATTCGGTCGCAGCGCTGATGTGTCAATCAGGAGCAGAGAGCCTGGCAAAAAGGCCGGCTGGTCTCCATGAGACCAGCCGCCTAGCGTCCGCAACTACACGAGGAGTCCCTGCACCCACTGCCCGACCTTGGATGCTGTCTCGTAAGGGCAGAAGCCAAGAATCTCTACCCAGTGGCACACTGGAATCACCTCCTTCCACCAGGAGACCACTGCCACCATTTGTGAATCTGCATCTCATGGACAGAACGGGCACGATGGACAGCTAGAGCCCGCGAGGCTACTCGCCGTCGGCCAGACCCTGGTCAGAAGAGCGACCAGTGTTCCTGGCAAGACGCCGAAGAGATATCTCATGCGCTTCACCTCCTTTCTTGGGCAGAATGGGCGGGATAGCTTCGATCAGACAGCACACTTCCGAATCACTCAGCGGCGGGCAGGAGCGCTTCTTGTTCCATCCTTTCTGATAGGCCTTCAGCCGGTTTCGCAATTGCGAAAACAGCCTGATCTGGCGCTCGAGGAGCTGAATCTTTTGTTCGGTCCAGCGCAGCACATCAGGGCAGGCCGTGCCTCGTCTCTTGGCGATGTCAAAGAGCGTGCGGATTTCGGCGAGGGTGAAGCCCAGGCTCTTCGCCTTTTGGATGAAGCCGATGCGTTGTACGACATCATGGTGGAAGAGGCGATAGCCGTGATAATTGCGAGAGGCCTTGGGAAGAAGCCCCACCTCCTCCCAGTAGCGCAGAGTCTTTGACGAGACTCCTGTGCGCGTTGCCACCTGCCGGATTGTGAGCGGCTCGGTATCCATAGCGGCCATACTAAACCTTCCTCCGACTGGAAGGTGCAAGGGGTCAGGCTGATTATTATGGGAAGCCACTCAAGGCGAACAGGGAATTGGTCCAGACATGCCCCCGAAAGAGGAGCGATCGCCTCCCTATTTCCATCGGACATGTTCAGCTTGGGGTCCGGATGAGTGAGCAGAGACTGGCGCAGTCACTCTCACTTCACGTCCGGGCGACTCGGAGCCCATTTGCGACGGCGATCAGCTCGCTGACTTCATGGATGAGGACGACCAAGGCCACGCTGAGGACACCGCCCACGGCCAGGGGAATGAGAATGGCCAGTAGCAGAAGGGAAAAGATGATATTCTGCACGCTGATCCGTTTCGCTCTCCGCGCAAGCCGGAGCACCTCGGGCACTTTTGCCAGATCATCGGCCATCAGTGCCACATCTGCCGCCTCGATGGCCGCATCGCTTCCCGCCGCCCCCATCGCCACTCCACACGTCGCAGCCGCCAGGGCCGGCGCATCATTGATCCCATCGCCGACCATCAGGACCGGTCCGTGGCGACGTTCCAACTCCTGCACGGCCTCGACCTTGTCTTCCGGCTTGAGGTCCGCCAGGCTGTCATCGAGGCTGAGCTTCTCGGAGACGGTGCGGGCCGTGCTCGCGTTGTCCCCTGTCAGCATGACCGTGCGCAGTCCCAACTGGCGGAGGTCAAGGATGACGTCTTTGGCCCCTTCGCGGACGGGATCCTGCAAAATGAGCAAGCCGCGCAGGCCTTGGTTCGTTCCCACCACGACGACGGTTTTTCCCTGGGCCTGCTGCGTCCGCACCTCCGCGCGAACGGCGTCCAGCGTGACCCCAAGATCTTCGAACAGCGCCGAACTGCCAACATACCATCTCACACCATCAGACACCGCAGTCGCCCCCACGCCTGTCAGCGCTTGAAAGTCCCGCATCGACCTCAGGGCAATACCCTCAGCCCGTGCCTTCTCAAGGATGGCCCGCGCCAGCGGATGTTCAGACCCATACTCGATGCCGGCTGCTACAGCGAGCAACTCGGCCAGTGAGCCATTGAGCGCGATGATGTCCGTGACAACCGGTTTGCCGGCCGTGAGGGTCCCGGTCTTGTCGAAGGCGGCAATGCGGATTCCCCCGAGGTGCTCCAGATGCACGCCGCCTTTGATGAGGATGCCGTGCTTGCCGGCCCAGCCGATCGCGGCCGCGGTCGCCACCGGAGTGGACATCACAAGCGCGCATGGAGCAGCCGCGACTAGGAGCACGACCGCTCGCTCGGCCCAATCCTCCAGTGGCAAGCCGAGCAGCCACGGCACCACGAGGAATCCGACCGAGGCCAGCAGCACGGCGGGGCTGTAGCGACGACCGAAACGCTCGATCCATTGCTGAGCTTGCCCCTTGCGCTCCTGCGCCGTTTCCACCAGATGAATAATCTTGGCCAGCGTGTTGTCCTGAAACGAAGCGGTCGCCTCGATCTCCAGGAGCCCTTGCCGGTTGAGGGTTCCGGCAAAGACTTTCATGCCGGGGACCTTATCGACCGGAATGGATTCACCGGTGACGGCCGCTTCATCCAGGCTGGAGCTTCCGATCCGAATCACCCCGTCGGTCGGAATCGCCTCGCCAGGCCGGGCGAGGAACCGGTCTCCCACCTGCAGTGCTTCGGCGGGAATCGTGGCGTCATGGCCGTTGCGGAGGACATGAGCCTCTTTGGGCGCCAGGTCCAGGAGCGCTCGAATGGCAGAGCGCGTGCGCGCGTAGGTATATTCCTCCAACCCTTCGGCCGACCCGTAGAGAAACACCAGGAAGGCGGCTTCATCCCACAGTCCCAGGATGCCGGACCCGACAGTGGCCGCCAGCATGAGGAAGTCGATCCCGATCACCCGCTCCCGGATCAGCGACTCCAGGGCTTCCCAGCCCCAGTGGTAACCGCCCAGCGGAATAGCCACGAAATAGAACAGCACCTCGGTCTGCCCGGAGATCACACCCAGATGAGCCAGCGCAAATCCCACGCCCGTCAGCACGCCGGCCATCAGTGCATTGCGCAGAACCGGGTATCGCCACCATGGGCCGGCGAAACCTCGATCGTGGTCTTTATCCATCAACTTCTTCCGGGACTCCATCAGTGTTGACCTGCTAGCGCGCGCACCATACTCCTAGGCCAGTCATTCGCCTTCTGCCCCTTTCGGATTCTCAAAGGAGATCCTTGCGCTTCTCTTCGAATTCCTCTTTGCTGATCTCCCCACGGGCATAGCGTTTCTTCAGGATCTCCAAGGCCGTTTCCTGGTCGCCAGAGGCTGAGCCAGGCCGTCCTTGCTCTAGCCATGACTTTACCCATAGGACCAGCACGACAATCAGCATCGACCAAAAGGCGACCATCACAGCATAGCCAACCCATCCCCAAAGCCCCATCATTGGTTCGTGCATGGCTGTCTCCTTCAGCTCTGCAATAGGTCCTTATCGCCGCAGGTTTGCAGATCCCTGTTCTGGCCCACATGGCTTCAGTCGAAGCGACCGGCCTGCAGCATCGGCAATGTCTCGGATGGCGCGTTCCACGTTGACCCCAAGCTGGACCTCTTTCCGTCGTCGCTCTTCGGGAGGGAACACGGCGAGAGTTTTCCCGGGAATCAGGACCATGACGGTCTGTGTATTCCAAAGCGGTCCGCCACAGGGCCCTGTCTGCACGGCCTCGACCTGGACCCGCACAGGTCGAAGTCCCCAGCCAAAGGCATATGCCCCGCCCCACCAAAAAGGCAGATCCGTGGACAGATCGAGCGCCATGAAGCCACCCACCACGGCCGGGTTCCAGCCCGAGGCGAAACCGACGATCATGAGATGCGCGGTTGCCGTCATGGCCCAACCTCCCACCCAGTACTGCCAGCGCACGGCACCATAATCGGGAATGCGTCCTGTGACAATGATATCGGCCCCGCTCTCGTCGGCAAGCGCACGGAGTTGCGCGTCACTGAGCCGTCCCCGCCGAAAGCCGAGATTGCCGAACAGACGCCGGGTTTCGCCGAATGGCACGACCTGGAATCCCGGTTGCGCCGCCAACTGTTCCGTCAACAGCCGCTGCGCTCTGAGTTCCACCTCCTCGATGAGCTGAGCCCGGATGACCGGTTCGATCTCTGGAGACGGCGTCTCCTCGAACGTCTGCATTTGTGTGCTCTTTGTGATGGGTGCCTCCAGCGTAATCTGTGCCACCACAATCTTCAGCGCGGGGTCTGGCGGCGGCAGTTTCCTGGACTACCAGCCAGCGCATCCACCAGTCAGACAGAACAGGACCACGGTGAGCGCAGTGAGCAGGCGGGGCTGTCCGCGCGCAGTGTTAGTGGCTCCGGACGCCACGCCACTCATCGCTTGCTTCGGCCATCATCACCTCGTTCCATCAACCTTTTCGCCTGATAGACTATTGGGCTTACGGCCCGCAGCGCTGAAAGATCTCTTCGCAATGCTCATGCGTGGCCGTTGATTCCGGCGTCACCTGGTACTGCACCCGGGTGACCCGATCGTTCTCCAACGTCACGATGGCCGCACAGGCGTGCCGGACGCCTTCGGGACGGCTGCCCTTCGTGCCAGGGAACGACTCTTCGAGCAATCCTCCCTCCTTGTAATAGTGCAAGACTCTCAGGCCATCCTGGGACGAGACCGTCCGCGGTGCTCCGGCGCAGGACAGCACCTCCGACTCGGTTTTGCCAAGGAGCGCTTGCTTGGCTGTGACGTGGCGAGAGGAAGGTGTTCCGGCACAGCCGCTGATCGCGATGGGGGAGAGAATCGCCAGCATCATAATCAAGAGCCACCAACGATCGTTACGACACGTGAGCCTCATGTTGCCACCTCTGTGTCAGAAGTCGGTTTGACCACGGCGACCTGCGCGGCGTGCCGTCGCACGATTCGTTGCTCCACCCACCGATAGAGCACGGGGAGCACCAGCAAGGTCAGCGCTGTGGACGAGAACAAGCCGCCGACCACCACCGTGGCGAGCGGCCGCTGGATCTCAGAGCCCGGGCCGGTCGCCAACAGCAGCGGCATGAGCGCCATCATCGCCACGATCGCGGTCATCAGAACGGGGCGCAAGCGCAGGACCATCCCGGTCAGGACAGCCT